>Ga0116106_1001236_pt1 | contig 12914 bp, 8 predicted proteins | sample June2015DPH_6_50_FD_89717 | JGI IMG/M metagenome (GOLD analysis project Ga0116106, IMG submission 89717) | Peatland microbial communities from SPRUCE experiment site at the Marcell Experimental Forest, Minnesota, USA - June2015DPH_6_40 | ecosystem: Environmental > Terrestrial > Soil > Wetlands >...
ATCGATGGCGCCGAGGCGCATGGCCTGCACGACTTTGCGCGTGTCATTCACGCAGGAGAGCATGACGACTTTCAATCCGGGCCGGAGATGGCGGAGTTGTTCGAGAGTCTGTAACCCGTCGATGCCGGGCATGAGTAGATCGAGCAACACCAGGTCGGGCCGCAGTCCTTTCTGGACGCGCTCGACCGCTTCTTCGCCGGTACTGGCGGTTTGAACTTTGTGCTCATCCACTTCCAGCAGCGTGCGGATATAGCGCAGCATTCCCGGTTCGTCATCCACCAGCAGGATGTTGGCGGCTTCGCTCATTTCGTTCCTCGTGGCGGACTGCTCAGAATTGGGTTCAGGGGAATGAGAAAAGAAAACTTGCAACCTGCGCCCGGTTCGCTTTCGACCCAGATCTTGCCGCCCATGCCTTGGAGAAGGCGACGGGCAATGGCGAGTCCGAGGCCCATGCCCTCGGCCGATTCGCTGCCGGGCAGGCGGAAGAAATCATCGAAGATTTCCATGTGAAACTCCGGCCGAATTCCCGGGCCGGTATCGGCAACGCTGACTTTGACAGCGTTCGGCACGTTCGTCGATTGACGGCGCCGGTCTCCATTGGCTGCGGACTTGCTCGCGCCGCGACGCTCCCACATATGAGGTTCTGCGTGCAGCCAGACGGTGCCACCCTGGGGTGTGTACTTGGAGGCATTCTCCAGAAGATTGGAAATCACGCGCTGGATCTTGGGTGAATCGAATGCAAATGGCGTCAGTTTGTCATTGGCCAGGAAATACAGGGCGAGACCGCGCTCCTGAAACCGGCCTGACCAGAGCCGGCAAACTTCAGAAAGGCAGGCGTTCATGTCGCCTTCCACGTACTGCATGCGCAGTCCGCCGGTTTCGAGCACGCTGAAGGTCAGGAAGTCCTGAATGAATTGCTGCAAGCGCTGTCCGCTGGAAAACATGTCGCCCATGACTTCGCGCTGGCGGTCATTGAGCGGTCCGAGTTTCTGACTCTGCAGTAGTTCAATGTAGCCGTTGAGGATGGCCAAGGGCGTCTTGAGGTCGTGGGCGGCAGAGGCCAGAGCGTTCGTGGTCTTGCGGAAACGATCCCGCAATTGTTCGAGCTCGCGTGCCACATCGTCCGCAGAGCTGGGCGCGGGAGCCAGAGCCGTGGGGGTTGACGGCAGGCGATCTTTCGGACCAGCGCCAGTGGGGGCAGCGGCTGGGCTTTTTTCGGACATCGAAGCCATGGAGAACCAACTAACGCCTGTATTGGGGGAGGGAAACTCTACTACCGTCAGAACGTGGGGGTAAATTGATCCTATGTCAGGTGCACCAGACTGTCAATTGGAAACGACCCCAAACAGGCGCCGAAGCGAAAAATGTTGCATCTTCTTTGTATGACCATTAGTCACTATACAATCCAGGGCTTGGAAAGTTACTTCGGTAATCTTCGTGCCGGTAGCGGGGTTTGGAGCGATTCCAGGCAGGCTCGACTCCTCTCTGAGTTTGGCCCTTGAGGTGCGGTCTTAGGATGTTAATACCCTTAATGGTGGACCAGACACGTGCGTCGTAGCTTATCGAAGAAGGAAGAACGCAGGTGGGCACGGTTGCAACTCGCCATTCCGGTTTTTATCCGCACTCGCGACGGAAGCGGCAAGGATTCGCTGGAGTTTGCCACGGCCATTAACATCTCTCCCGGGGGTGCTTTGGTAGTAGTTCGCCGTTCTTTGCCCAAATCGGCACTGGTTTCACTGGAGATTCCGAGCGCTCCAATCGGGCCCGCCAAAGGTTTGAAGACCTCTTCGCGGATCATGCAAGCGAAGGCGGTGTGGGTTACGCACCTCGATGACTACCATCTTCTAGGTCTGAAGTTCGCCCGTCCCCTGAGTACCGACGCGGTGGGTGTTTCCGGTAGGCATTTGAGGAAAGTGAGTTCTGCGGTGTGAACTATTTTTCCCTTCCCAGGCCTGTCTCAGAATGGCACTTTCGTGCCATGCCCGATGTTCTCGCTTCCGGCGTATCATCCTTCTAAACCATTCATAACTTGAGCGCTTAAACGAAATCTTCCAGATCGTTCTGCTCTCCTCCCCGGTTTGGTGCTTGGGATGCACTTTTAGTGCATGCGGGTGAACACTCACCGCAATGGGGGCATTCACTCTTATGACGACACTTTCAGTAAGTTATCTGCAGCAATCGCTGGGCGAGATTCCCCCTGACAACATCATTTTTGGCCACTCTGAGGTCATGCAGGCGGTTCGTTCGCGGCTGGGCAAAGTGGCCGCCGCCAACGTTCCTGTCCTGATCACCGGTGAGAGCGGCACCGGGAAAGACATCATTGCCCGGCTCATCCATGGGCTGTCTCCGTGGAAAACTGGGCCATATGTAAAGGTGAACTGCCCGGCGATTCCCGGGACGCTGCTGGAAAGCGAACTGTTCGGCTACGAAAGAGGAGCCTTTACGGGTGCCGTTGGGTCGAAGCCAGGACGGGTCGAACTGGCCCACCGCGGGACATTGTTTCTCGACGAGATTTCCGAGCTTGACCCATCGCTGCAATCGAAGCTTTTGCAACTTTTGCAGGATGGGCAGTTCTGCCGGATCGGCGCCCAGGAAGACAAGAAGGTTGAGGTGCGGGTGGTGTGCGCGACCAACCGCAATCTGGAATCTGAGATCGAATCGGGGGCTTTCCGCCAGGATCTCTACTACCGCATCAACGTGGTGAACCTGCACATGCCGGCGCTGCGGGAACGCCGTGGCGACATTGAAGATTTGTGCAGCTACTTCCTCGAATACTACAACCGCAAGTTCAACTGCCGGGCACGGCCTCTGTCGAATGAAGTCCTGGCGGTGCTGCAGAAATATCACTGGCCGGGAAACATCCGCGAACTGGAAAACCTGATCAAGCGCTACGTGATTCTGGGCCATGAGGAAGTAATCACCAACGACCTGGTGGCACGCCAGCCAGATTTTTTCAATCCCGAGATGATCTCGCTGGACGGGCCGATTTCTCTGAAGAAGCTTACGCGCCAGTGCGTGCGCGAACTGGAGCGCAAGGTCATCCTGAAGGTGCTGCAACAGCACCACTGGAACCGTAAGCAGTCAGCCCGTACGCTGGGCATCAGCTATCGCGCCCTGCTTTACAAGATCCGCGATGCCGGCTTGCCCTCGAACCGTGCCCTGCGCCTGCGGCAGGCGGAGAAGAACAACAGCGGCGACAACAGCAATTCAACTAGCGGGGCGGCAGCCGACTGATACGAAACTATCGGGCCATTGAGGAATTGAATCATTGAGTCATCGGGTCATTTCTTTCTGCCTGAATTTCTCATCGACCAATGATTCAATCCCTCAATGATTCAATCCCTCCGCTCACGCCCAGAACGTGCGGTCCAGCGTTCGGTACTGAATGGCCTCGGCGATGTGTTTGGGTTCGAGCTGCGGAGTGGCGTCGAGGTCGGCAATCGTGCGTGCGACTTTCAGAATGCGGTCATGGGCGCGGGCGCTGAGTCCTTGCTGGGACATGGCGCGTTCGAGCAGCCGCTCACAATCGGCGGAGAGCTCGCAGAATTTGCGAATGAGCTGCGGCGGCATTTGGGCGTTGCAGTAGAGTTTTTCGCGTCCGGAAGAAAAGCGCGTCAGTTGGATCTCACGGGCGCGGATCACGCGGTCGAGGATTTTGGCTGAACTTTCCGGCTCCGTCGTACTCCGCATTTCTTTGTAGTTCACCGCTGGGACGTCAATGTGGATATCGATGCGGTCGAGTAGTGGCCCCGAAATTTTAGAAATGTAGCGCTGGATCATGGGCGGTGTGCAGTGGCATTCGCGGGTGCGATCGTTGTGAAATCCGCAGGGACAGGGGTTCATGGCGGCGGCGAGCATGAAGCGCGCGGGGAAGGTCAGCGACATGGCGGCCCGTGCGATGCAGACGGTACCGTCTTCGAGCGGCTGGCGCATGACGTCAAGAACGTTGCGTGGGAATTCGGGAAGTTCGTCGAGAAACAGAACGCCATTGTGAGCGAGCGAAACTTCGCCCGGCCGGGGGATCGCACCACCGCCGATCAGACCTGCGTCAGAGATGGTGTGATGAGGCGCGCGGAAAGGGCGCAGGCCAACCAGTCCGGCGCGCGCGTCGAGCACGCCCGCCACACTGTGAATCTTGGTGGTCTCGAGCGCTTCTTCGAAGGTGAAGGGCGGCAGGATGGTCGGCATGCGTTTTGCGAGCATCGTTTTTCCGGATCCTGGAGGCCCGATCATCAGAATGTTGTGACCGCCAGCGCAGGCGACTTCGAGAGCGCGCTTCGCGGTTTGCTGGCCGCGAACGTCTTTAAAATCCACATGGAATTGTTGCGCCTGGCTGAGCAGTTGATCGGTGTCGACCTGCAGGCGGGAAATGCCGTTGCCGGAATTGATGAAATGAATGACGTCGAGCAGGGACTTGACGGGGTAGACCTCAACGCCACCGACCATGGCAGCTTCGCGAGCGTTGATTTCGGGCACAATCAGGCGTTTCACCTTCGTTCGACGGGCCTCGATCGCGATCGGCAACGCGCCACGGACTCCGCGCAGGCTTCCGTCGAGAGATAGCTCGCCGACAAACAGCGCGTCGGGGATCTCCTTCCTATTCAGACCGCCGTATGCGCCGAGGATGCCGAGCGCCATGGGCAGGTCGAAACCGGAACCTTCCTTACGAATGTCGGCGGGCGCCAGATTAATGGTGATCTGGGTGGGGGGGATGTCGTAGCCGCAGTTTTTCAGTGCCGAGCGGACCCGGTCGCGGCTTTCGCGGACGGCAGCATCGGGCAGGCCGACAGTGTGAAAGTGGTCTTCCTGCATTTTGATGCCAGAAACATCCACTTCCACTTCGATGATGTTGGCGTCAATACCGTAAACGGCGGCACTCAGGGTCTTATAAAGCATAGGGGCACCCGTGGGCACACGAAGGAGACAACGCGGATGGGAGATCCCTACGGACATCATAGCCAGCGCCAAACCGGACCGCTGTGATGGTCATCACCCGGTTACCGTGATGGAACGTGATGGAACGTTCTGTCGTGAACCGCCGCTTTCGGTGCTACGCTAGGGGCAATCTGGCGGAAACAATGGACTACTGAAAAATCCTTTTCGCGCCAGCGGAGTCCCTCAATGCTCGACGAAGGTCCCACTTCAAGCCGGCCCGATCCGGCGTCAACCCGGCTGGAACGCGAAGAGAGCCAGTTGTGGCGATGGGCGCTTGGCCTGCTCGTTTTGTTTGCGGCGGCGGTGGCGGCGTTGTCGTGGGAACAACTGAAAGACCTGCCTTACCGGCTGTGGGCAATTCCGACCGGACTTTTCCTGCTCGCCATCTTGTTTGCCGCCTATGCCTTCGGGCGCAAGCGCGAGGTTTCGGAGCTCAAGCAGATTCTGAAGGGCTTTCAGAATCAGGCGGGGGTCACGCCCTCGGAAGAGCAACTGGATCAGCTGGGCCAGTTGATTATGCGTTCGCAGCGCAACTTCAAGGAGCTGATCGACTCTTTGGATGACGTGGCGCTCGCGATCTCACTCGATGGAACCCTAAAAACGGTGAACCGGCGAACCGCGGAAATTCTTTGTGTTCCTTATGCCCAGCTGGTTGGTCATAAACTTGAGGAATTCCTGGGTGCTCCCCTGCACGCGGAAGCGTCCGGAACCCTCGAACGGTTCCTGGAGAAGCGGAACTGGTCGGGAGTGGTTGAGGTCAACCTGAAGAACGATTCCCGGCGGCTTTACTACGACTGCGTGGTCAACGCCATCGTCAAGGGCGACGATGTGACCGGGGCGAGTGTGCTGGCGCGCGACATCACCGGGCATCGCGAAAAGGAGCAGCGCTTCACGCAGTTGTTCGAATCTCTGCAGGAAGGCGTGTACATCAGCAATCCGGAAGGCAAGCTGCTCGAGGTGAACCCGGCGCTGGTGACGATTTTGGGATACGAGAGCAAAGAAGATTTGTTGAACCTGCCCCCGGAGCGACTGAGTGTCGATGTTGGCGGGGAGCCGGTGCTGGGACAGGCGGGAAGCCAGAGCGGCAGCACTCGCACTCGAGAGGTTCGACTGAAAAGAAAAGATGGTGGAGTCGCGGTGTGCGTGGATACATCGAGCGGCGTAGTGGACGGGGGACGGATTATCCGTTACCAGGGCACGCTGGTGGACGTCACGGAGAAGCGCGCGCTGGAGCGGCAGTTGCGCCGGCAGGAAGAGTTCCGGCAGCACCTGCTGGAAAGCTTTCCGGATCTGATTTTGGTGCTCGATCTGAAGGGGCAGTACACATTCGTAAGCGCGCGCATAGGCGAGCTCCTCGGGTACGGGCCGGAACACCTCATAGGCAAGAACGTCGATGACGTGGAGAATACTTCATCGGAACTAGCCGCACTCTACCGGACCGTCGCGACCGGTCAGAGTTCGCTGACCTCATGCGAATACGGCTCCCGGCACTACGACGGCAGTTGGCGCACGATGCTGGGCATGGCGAGTCCACTGCTGGACGCCGAAGGCAAACCAGCGGGCGTGATCATTTCCGTTCGCGATGTGACCATGGAGAAGAAACTGGAGCAGCAGATTATTCAGAGCGAACGCCTCGCGGCCATGGGGCAGATGATCGGCGGCTTCGCACACGAGCTCAACAATCCACTGACCGCCATCCTGGGCTATGCCGAACTGTTGCAGGAATCGGAGACCAGCGAATCCACGCGCAAGCGGATTGGAGATCTGCACAAGGAGGCGCGGCGTGCGGCTGAAATCGTGCAGAACTTGCAATACTTCGCCCGGCCGCCGGCTCCGGGACGCAGCCAGGTCAATCTGAATGAGCTCGTGCAGCGTACCGTGCAGATGCAGGCCTATCCGCTGCGCAAGAGCAGCATCACGGTGGACTTTCTACCCGAACCGGCGATCCCCGCAATAATGGCTGATCCCAGTCAGCTGATGCAGGTGTTCTTGAACCTCCTGCTGAATGCGGAGCAGGCGATCCGCGAAAGCCGGGAGAAAGGCACGATTCGTGTGCGCATCGGACGAAAGCCCGACTCTGTATGGATCGTGTTTCAGGATGACGGTCCGGGAATCGCACCCGAAAACCTGGCGCACATTTTTGATCCCTTCTTCACCACCAAGCGCCCCGGCCGCGGCACCGGCCTCGGGCTGAGCATCTGCAAGACCGTGCTGCGCGAACACGGAGGCAACATCGAAGCCGCCTCGGCCCCGGGCGGAGGCGCGGTCTTCACGATCACCCTGCCGGTGGGGGCCACGCCAGAAACGACTGCAGCCGCGAAGTAGACGGAGGACCGATGAATCTGAAGGACACGTCCTGGGTTCGAAATCTTCTAGTCACGCTCGGCGCATTCTGGCTCTCGCTTCAAGTAGTGGTCCTATTCGCATGGCTGTTTGGCAGACTGAACAACAGAGTCATCTACGGCGACGGCGTGCTAGACGCGATTGCGATGGGAGTGATGACTTCACTGGGTAGGGCTGTGGCCGCCGCCCTTGCCGCAGCGCTTGTCACGTTATCGGCAGCCAGCCAGAAGCCCGAACGATGGGCATTCATAGTGGCGATCCTTGCGGGCGTTCGGCAGGAGATACGGCCCGTTGCTCATGGACTCCATACCACCCGCGACGACGATGGAGCTGTTGCCGGTTTCGATTGCCTGCGCCGCGAGTGCGACAGCTTTCAACCTGAGCCGCACACCTTGTTAATTGTCATGGCACCTACTTCGGGTGCAAGTCCGCCGAATCGCTGCCTGCCGCGCCGGGTTTTGACCGAGCCCGGCAGAGACGACGTTGCCCATGATGCACTCGTCAACTTGCTGCGGCTGTAGATTCGCCCGCTTGACTGCTTCGCGCACTGCAACCGCGCCTAATTGTGGAGCAACCATGTCGCTCAGACTTCCCTGAAATTTTCCGATCGGCGTGCGGCAACCCGCGATGATCACAACATCATTCGAACCGGCCATAGTTGCGCTCTTTAGACGCGCTCCTTCAAGCAACGCGTCGCTGCAAAATCGTTTCTCTGAAACGTGCGCGCGCCAAACACAGCGTGATGGGAGAACAGGCGAGAGTGGGCTGTGATGTCACGCGAACTTTTTCTTTGCGTGCGAGTCGCGCATGTGACTTTGGTACAGCATTGCATGCGTCCGCTTCGATCATTTTTCTCTTGACTTCGTTCTGCGTTGACTCTATACATTCAAACAGTTGCAACAAAATACCGTTGCGAAATTCCATGCAGAATGGAAAAGGGAGAATAGATCCATGGCAACCAAAAAGAAAGCAAAGAAGAAAAGCAGCAAGAAGCACTAAGCACCTGCAACAGGCAACGACAAAGGGGACGCGATGAGCGTCCCCAAAGTTTTTTGCGGCATTTTCCGGCCTCCCAACGCCGCTCCGCTTGTTCTTCTGAACGAAATTCTTCCGGCCAAACGAGAAGCTATCTCATAAATTGTTTTGGGAAGGGCACGGCTTCCGTGCCGCTCAGAGCCGCAAGAAATGCCGGCTTCAGCCCCTGAGGGACCCGGCGGGTTACGCCTTCGATTCTTCATGAGATTGCTTCTAATTGACGCGAGGCGCCGACTTCTTTTGCGGAGCTGCGACGATCTTCTCGGTCGCGGGACAGAGATTGCGATAGGGACAAAACGCGCAATGATACCCAAGCTTGGGGGGAAACTTTCCCTCCGCGATTTCGTCTGACGCTTCTTGCACGCGTAGTTTGGCCGCTTCCAACTCGGCGTCGGTCCGCGTGGTGGAGACGGGCATGTTGGTTTCGAGGTTATAAAAGATCAGGCGGTCGGCGTGCTTTCCCCACGTCTCCCTGGCCGCGAGCGCATACAAGGAGAGTTGCAGGCTCTCGTCGGCATCCTCTTGTGACCGCGGCTTGCCAGTCTTGTAGTCCACGATGGCAACGGTGTCCGGGCCAGTGCGATCGATGCGATCCACGCGTCCGGCCAACTTTGCCGAGCCCACTTGCAGTTCAAATCTGCGTTCGGTTTCGATGACCTCGGGTGGCGGAGCACTGCGAGCAACCTCGAAGAACTGCCGCAACTGCTCAATTCCCTGCCGCAGATACAGCTCATACTGATAGCGGTCGGCGATGCCCGCGGACGCCAGGTCAGACCGGAACAGTTCGAGCAAGTCGTCGTCGCCGATCTCGCGCCCGTAACGCTGCGCATCGTAGAAGGTGTGCAGGATGCGGTGCATGGCCGCTCCGTAGTGCAGTGACGCGGGGACGTCGCGCGGCAGGTTCCATTCCCTTTCGAGCTTGAAGCGCAGCGGGCACTCTTCGTAGATCTCAATGGCCGACGCGCTCAGGCCGGTGACGAAGCTCGCCGACGGCGGCATGAGCAGCCACGCGGCAACGTTCGATTGCTGCACGGCGATTCTCTGCTCCTCTTCGGCAAACAAGGTATCCTGCACGGCCGCCGCTGGGTGGGTGGACCAGAACCTTTTGTAAGCCGCGTGAACCATGAACTCCCGCAGGAACTGGGTTGGCTTCGGATCCCTTTTACTCCTGCCCTGGTGCGCATAGATCGCGAGTGTGTCCTTGGCGCGCGTCATGGCAACGTAGAATAGGCGGCGCTCTTCTTCTTCGTGCAGCGTTTTGTCGTCATTCGAAGACGCGTCCGACCTGCGCAGTTCCGCAGGAAAAGCAATGAGCGGCTCCTCGTACGGAGTTGGGAACCGGTTGTTGGATGAGCCCCGAATGATGGCGACATGGCGGTACTCGAGCCCCTTGGCGGCGTGCGCGGTCAAAAGCTGTACGGCATCGTCCAGGCTGCGCGGAAGCGGAATTGTGCCTCGTGCCTGGCCAAAATAATCGAGGTACTCGAGGAATTCGGAAGGGCTCCCGGTTTCGGCAAGGGCTTTCTTGTGCCATTCTTCCACAAACTTCAGAAACGCGACTACCAAAGCCGACCGCTGCAGGCCAAAGTGCCGGATCACGACGTTGACCGCATCGTCCGCGCGAACCCCGTCCTTCCCGACTTCGCAGTGCACTTTCTCCACGCTTTCCAGCACCGCCGAACCGCCCGCGAGCCTTCCCAACACGGTGCGGAGATCGAGATCCTGCCGCCGCACGGCCCTCATCGCTGCCCGCAATTCCATTGGATTGATGCCGAATTGCGGCAGCGCCGCCACGCGAAACAGGCTGGCGGCATCGTTGGGAGACACAGCAGCGGTCAGGCACGCCACTACGTCGCGAACCTCGGGTGTGTCGAGGACGTCCAGACCTTCGATGGAGAATGGAATACCCCGCTCGGCAAATTCATGGACGAGCTCATCGCGATGATTGTGCTGGCGATAGAGCACCGCAAATTCGCTCCACCGGCAGCGCTGTTCTTTACGCTTCTTTTGTATCCGGCCGGCAAGGTCGGCGGCCTCGACTTCTTTATCCCTCCAGGTAACGATTTCGACCAGCGGCGCGGCCGTGGTCTCGCCTTTTTGCTTCGCCTCCTCGTCGCGCAGCGATTCAAGGGGCGCCCGCTGGTAGGAAATTGGAATTCCTTTTTGCGAGAGCGTTTGTGAGGACACTGGCGGGTTGTCATTCACAATGCCAAAAGCGCAACGCAGGATCGGCGAGAGCGAGCGGCGATTCTTTCCGAGCACAACGACTCGCGCCGCAGGGAAATTCCTTACGAACAGCGTGAACGCTTCGCTCGAAGCGCCGCGAAACCGGTAGATCGCCTGATCGGGATCGCCCACGGCAAAAACGTTCGCCGCCGGACCGGCGAGCAATGAGAGGATCTCGACCTGGGCAAAGTTCGCGTCCTGGAATTCATCCACCAGCAGGAAGCGGGTGCGACCCCGCTCCTCTTCGAGCAGCGTGGGCTCGTCCTTCAGCAACCGAAAGGCATTGGTGATCATGTGGCCGAAGGTCCCCAGGTTTTTTTCCAGAAGCATGTTTTCCACGGTGGCGAAAACGCGAGCGATTTCCTGGCAGCGCTCCAAGATCTCCGCCTCTTCCAATTCCGTTTGCTTCTTCGAGCGGGTAACCCAGGGAAGCGGGACCTCGCCCCGTTCGAGGCGCTCTACGTAGCGCGCGTATTGTTCGGGACCGACCAGTTCGTCCTGGCAACGACGCATAAAATCGAGCAAGCTGTCGAGGAACTGACCGACATTGGCAGCGCGCACGAAGTGCTTGAGACGCAGGTCGCGAATACGGCGGCGCAAGTACACCCAGAGATCTTTGTCGTCGAGCACACCAAAATCGGCGCCGCGACGCTGGAGCAGTCCGTAGCACCAGGCATGAAATGTGCAGGTCTGCAGGCCGTCGATGGCGCTACCCTTCAGTTCCCCTCGAACGCGAGCCAGCATTTCCGCGGCGGAGTTGTCGGTATAGGTGAGCGCAAGAATTTCGTCGGGGCGGGCGTGACCTTCGCGGATGAGGTTGGCCACGCGCTGCGTGAGCACAGTGGTCTTCCCCGTGCCGGCGCCGGCGATCACCAGCATCGGGCCATGAACGTGTCCGATGGCTTGCTGCTGGCGTTCATCGGGGACGATCTTCATCGCAGGTGAGGCAGTCCAAGTCATGTGAGATGTCACTTGAGAAGTCACTTGCCGGAGAATATCAGAGCTGGTTGTGGAAGGCTGTGAGGAATCAATGCAATGCTTCAAGCGTGAGGGCCGTGGCGACGATCGCCGCGGTTTCGGCTCGCAGGATCGTGCCGCCAAGAGAGGCCGCGACCCATCCCGTTTCGCGAAACCACGCGAGCTCCTCGTCGGCCCATCCGCCTTCGGGCCCCACGGCGAGCACCACTTCGACTTCGGACGACCGGGATCGCAAAATCCCTCCCAGCCGAGTGTCGTCTTCCGACTCGGCGAGAGACTCAGCGAGAACGATGCGGGCCAGTTCGCCTGCCGGCAGGACACCGGCGCCAGCAAGATCTTTCAGTTTGACCGGGGCTGCAATCTCAGGGGGCGCCGTCCTTCGCGACTGTTCGGCCGCCTGGCGAACGATGCGCTGCCAGCGTTCGTGGCGCTTCACTGCGGCGATGGCTAGATGAGCGTCGCTCCGGCGGGCGATTACGGGAATGATGCGAGCTACCCCGATCTCCGTACACTTCTCAATCGCCCACTCCATGCGGTCAAACTTGAAGATGGCAAGCGCCAGTGTGATCTTCGGAGCAGGCTTGAGCTTATGCTCTTTGCCAAGCGCGAACTCAACGCGATCATCGGAGATCGAAACGATCGTTCCGCGGCGAACCATTGACCGGGCCCCGTCCCCGGTTGCGATGTCGAACTCCTGGCCGATTTCGGCGCGCAGGACGCGCGCGAGATGCGCAGCATGGTCACCCACCAAAGCGGCGGCGTTTCCGGTTACCTCGTCGGCGATCCAGCGGCGGCGCGTCATGGTTCAGGTCTCAGGTCTTACGTCTCAGGTCTCAGGTCTCAGGTCTCAGGTCTCAGGTCTCAGAAAAGGCTCATTCATTCATTGAGTGATAGGGCAAGGAGATTGAGTCCGACACCTGACACCTGAGACCTGACACCTTTTCTACGCGAACATGTCCTTCACGCGTCCCAATAGCGACCGGCGCTGTGGTTTGTTTTCCACCGGAGATAATTCTCCCAGTTCGGCCAACAGTTCACGCTGGCGCTTACTGAGTTTCCCCGGTGTTTGTATTCGCACCTCGACGAAAAGATCGCCTTTACCGTGCCCATTGAGTACCGGCACGCCTTTGTTCCGGATGCGAAACGAGGTTCCCGACTGCGTGCCTTCGGGGACTTTCAGCTTGTGTTCTCCCTCCAGCGTCGGAACCATAATCTCGGTGCCGAGAGCAGCTTGCGAGAACGAGATCGGCAGCACGCAGTGGAGGTCGTTGCCCTCGCGCTCAAAGAAGGCATGCTCTTTGACGTGCAGGACAACATACAAATCGCCGGCTGGCCCGCCGAACGCGCCCGCTTCGCCCAGGCCGGTAAAACGAATGCGCGTGCCGTCCTCCACTCCC
>Ga0116106_1001241_pt1 | contig 12895 bp, 7 predicted proteins | sample June2015DPH_6_50_FD_89717 | JGI IMG/M metagenome (GOLD analysis project Ga0116106, IMG submission 89717) | Peatland microbial communities from SPRUCE experiment site at the Marcell Experimental Forest, Minnesota, USA - June2015DPH_6_40 | ecosystem: Environmental > Terrestrial > Soil > Wetlands >...
AGCGACCCCCCTCCTTGGCCTGATACATCGCCAGGTCAGCGTTGCGCATGAGCTCCTCGATGCTGTTGCCGTCGTCGGGAAACAGCGTGATACCGATGCTCGCGCGCACCAAGTGGTCACGGCCGGCGATGCTCACCGGCCGCTGCAGGGTCTCGATGATCCGTTGCGCGATTTCACTGGCGGCCTCCACGGCGGTGACGTGCCGCAGAATCACGCTGAACTCATCGCCGCCGAGCCGTGCCACGGTATCGCCGTCCTTGACGCACGAGCGCAGGCGCTGCGCCACGATGGTCAGCAACTGATCGCCGGCGATGTGGCCGACCGAATCGTTCACCTTCTTGAAGTGATCGAGGTCGACGTACAGCACCGCGCCACGCTGCGAGCCGGCCGCAGTGCTGGCCAGTTCCTGCGACAGGCGGTCACGGAACAACAGCCGATTAGGCAGCGTGGTCAGCGAGTCGAAATGGGCCTGGCGATACAGCTGCTCATCGCGCACACGATTCGACAGCGCGATGCGCAGCCGATCGGCGCACTGTGCGCCGTACGCCGCCTGCTGCGCCGGCAGTTGTGCATGGTTGCGCGAGCCGACCGACAGGATGGCAGCGACCTGCTCCCCGACGAGGATCGGCCAGAGCGTGAAATGCTGGGCGTCGAGCGCGTGCAAGGGCGCCAGGAAGCCGAAACGCTCGGCATCGGGCTCGCTCACGTGGACGGCGGCGGCGGCGTGCGCCAGACTCGCGACTACCTCCGGATCGACCGTAATGCGGCTGACCGGATAGTCGCCGCCGTCGGCACCGCCGACGAACACGCGCGCGAATCCCGGCGCATCACGATCGATCAGCAGTACGGCGGCCACGTGGGTGCCGGTGACGGCGCAGACTCGTGGCAGCATCGCGTCGAGCGCCTGTTCGAGTTCCATACTCTCGAGCAGCAGCCGATCGATCTGCGCCAGCCGTGCCTGCGCGCCGACGCGCTGCTCGACCGCGCCGAGCGCGAGATTGAAGCCTTGAGCCACGGCGCGCGGCGTATCGATCGCGCCCTCGGTATCCACGCGCTGAAACCTGCCTTCCTGCAAGGCACCCAGGGCCGCATGCAGGCGAGTGAGCACCGGTTCCCAGCGCCGCCCGAGCCAGTAGCTGGCCAGCCCGGCGCTCGCGGCTGCCAGCAGCAGCATCGGTAGAACCAGCAGCAGGAATGAGTTCAGCATCGGCCGCGCATCCGTCAGGCGCACGTAACAGACGACGTTCCAGGGCATCGCCCGCAGATGGGCCGCGCTGGTGAAATCCAGCCTGACGACCGCGCCGCGCCAGCTCTCGCCGCCCTGCAGCCAGTCGCGCTGCACCGGGTGCAGCGGGTCGTGCTCATCGATCGTGGTCAGAGAGAACTTACGGAATTCATCCAGCGGCAGCTCGCCGCCACGATAGATGATTCTGCCCGCCGTATCGACCACCGCGATGGCGCTCTGCCCAGGCGCGCCTTGCGCGCCTTGCCAGAACCAGTTGCGCGCCAACTCGAATACGGCGATCTGCCGGATGCCGCCGCTGTTGACCATGTGCGCCAGAAAGATCGTCATGCCGCCGTTGGCCGCGGGGACCACTTTCAGCAGGCTCTGTCCGCCGCTGAGCGTGAGGCGATCGGACGGTCCGAAGTTCGGCAGGTTGGCCTCAGCGATCGGTGCGCTGTCGCCAGCCGCGGCCGAGTCGGGCTCGGCGTCGGCGTCGGCGTCGTTGAATGTCGACTGCCAGGGCACAAAGAACACGCCGCCAAAAGTGTCGGTCGCCAGCACGCGCTGCCGTAGCGCCGAGTCCTCCTCGCCCGCATCGGCCGCCGACAGATACTGCACGAGCGCATTGGCCATTTCGAGCCTGGAGAGCAGCTGGCGCGCGAATGCCGGCGCCAGCCCACTGACGCGATCGGCCAGATCGGCATCTCGATCGGTGGCGATCACGAGCACAGCGATCCAGCTGGCTGCCGTGAGCGCAGCCAGAACGACCAGCGTGACTACCAGCACGATGCGTCGCCGCATCGATACGAAAGAAACTGCGCCTGCTTGCATATTTCCTTGCCGTGCACGGCACGGCCGTGGCTTTACGCCTCCTCGTTCTGCGTCGGATTTAACGCCAGCCCGCGATAGCGTTGGAGTGCGTACGCCAAGATTCGATCAAAAGCTCGCGGCGGGAATGTCGACTACGTCACAGTCGCGCCGATTGGCGCGGTGTGGTTGCGGCCAGAGCGCGCATATCGTTGTAACTATAGCGATTCACGCCGCGTCTGCCGCTGCGTGCCGCGCCCAGCATGGCGGCGGCGACGGTATCGGCCGAAATGGCCCGATAGCGCGCTGCGCCGGCGAGCAGCAGCGGATTGATGCTCCATAGCGCCCCTTGCACCAGCCACTCGAGCGGCCGCAGCGTGCGGCGCGCGCCGAGCAGCACCGAGGGGGCCATGATGTCCAGCGCGCGTATGCGCATCGCCGCGAGCGCCTGTTCGGTCTCTCCCTTGACGCGCAGGTAAAAATTGCGCGACGTGGCATTGGCGCCGACCGCCGAGATGAGCACCAGGCGCTCGGCGCCCGCCGTGAGCGCCAGGCGCGCGAATTCCAGCACCAGATCGTGATCGACGGCGCGGAATGCCTGCTGACTGCCGGCGTCGCGCATGGTCGTGCCGAGACAGCAGAAGGCGTCCTGGCACTGCAGTCCCTTGGTTTGCGCCTGCAGGCTCTGATCGAAGCGCAGCACGCGGTTGGCCAGCCGCGGATGATCGAGCGGCAGCGGGCGCCTCGAGAGCGCGTGCACCCGCACGTAATCGCTGGCATCGAGCAACAAGGGCAGCAGCCGTGCTCCCACCAGTCCGCTGCCGCCCGCCACCAAGGCGGTTTTCCCCGTCTCCTGAGCCATGGCGCGAATCCTAGCAGCGCCTGACGCGACCTGCTGCGCACGGCGCAGTCTGCGGCGGTCACAGTCCCAGCTTCAGCTGTGCGCCGCGGCCGGGCGGGGTGAAATGCGCGCACGACAATTCGCGCATGCGGCCACAGGCCAGGCCGTGGCGCTTGCACGCCAGGGCAAAACGATCCCGCAGCAGCTGCGCCCAAGGCCCACTGCCGTGCATGCGGCTGCCGAAGCGCGGGTCGTTTTCCAAGCCATCGCGCGCACCCCGGATCAACGACATCACGTGCTCGGCGCGCTCCGGCAGGTGTTGCTGTAGCCACTGGCGGAATAGCTCTTTGAGCTCGTGCGGCAGCCGCAACAGTACATAGCCGGCTTGGTGGGCGCCCGCATCGGCCGCCGCTGCCACGATGCGCTCGAGCTCGCAGTCGTTGACCGCCGGAATGATGGGTGCGACGAACACCCCGGTCGGTACGCCGGCCGCGGCGAGCTCACGCACCGCGCGCAGGCGCGCTGCGGGCGAGGCGGCCCGCGGCTCGAGCGAGCGCTTGAGCTCGAGCTCGAGCGTGGTCACGCTGATGAAGACGTTCACCAGGGCGTCGCGACTCAAGCTCGATAGCAGATCCAGATCGCGCAGAATCATCGTGCCCTTGGTGATCAGGCTCACCGGATGGCGTGTACGTTCGAGCACTTCCAGCAGCCCACGTGTTACGCGCAGCTCGCGCTCGACGGGCTGATACGGATCGGTGTTGGCGCCGATGGTGATCGGCTTGACGACGTAAGAGCGGCTGCCGAGCTGCTGCTCAAGCCGCCGCGCCGCATCGGCCTTGTAGAAAATCTTGGTCTCGAAATCGATGCCGGGCGAGAGATCCAGATAGGCGTGCGAGGGACGGGCGTAGCAGTTGTGACTGACCACGCCATTGGCGATGAAATCCTCGGTTGCGGTTGAGATGTCATAGAGGCGCAGCGCACGCCCTAGAGGCTCGATCGAAGCCACTTCCAGCCCGGCTGCGCTCATGACGGCTTGCCCCGAGATGTCGCGCTTACGGGAAATCGCGGGATCGACGCCGTGGAAGAACCGCAGGTGTTCCTTGAGCCCGCCCAGTACTCGCACGACCTCGATCGGCTTGCTCGTTTCCCGAGGCACCTGCTCGATCACGAACTTGAAAGCGAATTTTCGCAGCGATTCGCTGATCCTGCGGATGATTTCGGAGTCCGTATTCGATATGCGCAGAATTCCGCCGCTATAGCTGCCCTCGGCATCATGAATCCCGGCCAGAAATCCGGCGCACCAGGACCGCGAGGCTGAGGCCGGCCAGGCAATCAGCTCGCGAACCGGCTCCACCTGCACGCGGGCGTGTGTGCGGATCGCCTGCATCGGCCTGCGGTTCGCCGAGCCAGCGCAGAATTCGAAGCGCTCGGTCTCGATGCTCGCGCGCCGCAGCCACTCCCTGGCGCGCTCCAGCGCCTGCGTATCACAGAGGGCCAGGCGGAATGGGTACCGACAGTCCTGAACTCGACTGGCTCGCGAATATGAATACTCACCCAGTAGCCCGTCGCCGCGGATGAGTCCGCACAGATAGCCCCGTCGATAGTCCTCATTGTGTTCGGGCGGCGTGGCAAAAGCACCCGTGCCCATGAGCTTGTTGCCGGTGGTCAAATGCGGCTTGCGCTCAGCCCCGCATTGCGTCCCGGTCAGGTACTTCCAGCCGCGGTGCGTCAGAAAGCGGTGATCCGCGCCGGCCACCAGCACCGTGCCATCCCGCAGCGTGAGTCGGTACGCAGGCTTGATGACGCTCCAGTGGGCTAAGACCTGCGTCTTGACGTATCGACGCTGCCCGCCTGCGCGGATCGTGCCGTAGAGGCTATCCCCGCTGCGCACCTGCGCGAGCGGCCGCGAGGTGCCGTCCGCCATCAGAATGGGAGTGTCGCCTGTCAGGCAATAGATGCAGCCGTGCTCGCAGCCGCGATAGGGATTGATCGACTGCTCGAACGGAATGTCGGGCGAGTCGTTGCGGGTAATGATCGAGCGCGCCGGCTCGGGCCGCACCTGCGTCGCGATCGACGCTGGCACTTCCTGCTGATACCAACCGTCGTCCAACGCGGTGCTGCCGCGCTGCAGAAATCGCGGCTGCGGATTGCTCAATGCGCCGCGGCCGCTGTAAGGGCCGTGTGGAGGGCGGGCGTCGCTCATAGAGCAACTGTACATCCATACAGTATGAGCGTAAATGGTCCCCGCGCCGCAGCGAGCGGCACCAACCCATGCAGGCGCCGACCCACGTCCCTAGAGGCGGCTGCCGGGGCGTTCGCCAGTCATGAGGCGCCGAGGAACATGCGATAGGCGGGGTTCGCGCTCTCGTCGGTGTAGTGATAGTGCAGCTCGTTCAGATGCCGCAGAAATTCCGCGCGCTCGGCCTTCGGCACTTCGATGCCGGCCAGTACGCGGCCGTAATCGGAGCCGTGATTGCGGTAATGAAACAGACTGATGTTCCAGCTCGTGCCGATCGACTGCAGAAAGCGCAGCAGGGCCCCGGGGCGCTCGGGGAATTCGAAGCGATACAGCAGCTCCTCGTGACTGTGTTCGCTCCCCGGCGGCGCGTGGCCGCCGATCATGTAGCGAATGTGCAGCTTGGCGATTTCATTGCCGCTCATGTCGGTGACCGCATAGCCGGCAGCGCGCAGCTGCGCGATCACCGCCAGACGCTCATCGTGCCCGCCGCTCAGCCCGAAGCCGACAAAGATTCGCGCTCGATCGCTGCCCTGGCCGCGATAGTTGCACTCGGTGATGCTGCGCTGGCCGACCGCCTCACAAAACCGCAGAAAACTGCCCGGCTGCTCGGGAATCTCCACCGCCAGCAGCGCCTCGCGCTCCGCACCGATATCGGCGCGCTCGGCCACATGGCGCAGACGATCGAAATTCAGATTCGCGCCGCTGTTGATCGCGACCAGACGCTGATCGCGCCAGTCGCTGCGGGCCAGATGCTGCTTGATGCCGGCGACGGCCAGCGCGCCGGCGGGCTCGGATATGGAGCGCGTGTCCTCGAAAATATCCTGGATCGCGGCGCAAATCTCGTCAGTACTGACCAGCACGATTTCATCGACGTAACGCTTCGCCAGCGCGAAGCTCTCCTCGCCGACGCGGCGCACCGCGACGCCGTCGGCGAACAGGCCGACGCGCTCGAGCGTGACCCGCTTGCCCGCGCGCAGCGACTCATACATGGCCGCGGAATCCTCCGGTTCCACGCCGATGATCTTGACCCGCGGATAGAGCTGCTTGATGAAGGCGCCGACGCCGGCGATCAGGCCGCCGCCGCCCACCGGCACGAACACGGCATCGAGCTCGCCGCCGGTCTGACGCACGATCTCCATGCCGATGGTACCTTGCCCGGCGATCACATCGACGTCGTCAAAGGGGTGCACGAACACCAGATGGCGTTCGCGGGCGATCGTGAGCGCATGCTCATAGGCGGCATCATAGATATCGCCGTGCAGCACGATTTCGGCACCGAGCTCGCAGACGGCTTGCAGCTTGATCGCGGGCGTCGTGCGCGGCATCACCACCACGGCAGGAATGCCTCGATGGCGCGCCGCCAGTGCTACCCCCTGCGCGTGATTGCCGGCCGAGGCGCAGATGACCCCGCGTGCCGCGACCCCGGGCGAGAGATGCGCGATCTTGTTGTAGGCACCGCGCAGCTTGAAGGAAAACACCGGCTGCAGATCTTCGCGTTTGAACAGCACGCGATTGCGCAGACGCCGCGACAGGCGCGGCGCTGCCTCGAGCGGTGATTCGATCGCGACGTCGTAGACGCGCGCCTTGAGTATGCGCTGCAGGTAATCGTCGCTCATCGGCTGATCGGCACAGCAAGCGGAGGCGTCAAGCTTAAGCGATATTCCGCCGCGCGCGCAGCTGCCTTCAGGCAGGCGGCTTGTTGAGACTTGCCGCCTTGTTGATGCTGTAGCGAAACTCGGTCTTGCCCAAAGTCACGAGGTCACCGTCCTTGAGCGTACGACGGTTGACGCGTTGGCCGTTCACGTAGGTGCCGTTGGTGCTGTTGAGGTCCTCGATGACGGTCTTGGCGCCAGCGCGCAATGCCACGGCGTGATGGCGGCTGATGAACTCTGCATCGATGTGCACGTCGTTGTCGGGCGTGCGACCGATGGTGGTGCGGCGTCCGAGCAGATGCACGATGCCGGTGTCCTTGTCGGTGCGCGTCAGCAGGTGCGGCTGCTCTTCGGTGCCGAGATGCTCGAGGTTGTGCTGGATGTTGCCGAGCATGGCCACGCTGCTGGCGGCCTCCGCCTCGACACGCTCGATCATTGCATTGCGCTGCGCCAGCGAATCGCGCACCGCTCCGAGCTGCACGCGCAGCTCGTGCAGGCTGTCAGCCTGCTTCTGGTTGTCCGCCTCGAGGCTGGCGATGCGCTCGCGGGCGGCGGCGGCGGCCGTCGCGGCCTCGGCCCGCGCCGTTTCCAGCTCGGCTGCGCGCTGCTGTTCCTGGCGCAGCGCCGCGCTGCTTTCCTGTTCGCGCAGCTGCGTCTGTGCGCTCAGCGTAGCGAGACTCTCGCTCTGCTCGCGGGTTGCGCCCTCCAGCGTCGCGATGCGCTCGCGCGCGCTCGCGAGTGCCGCATCGGCTGCGGTGCGCGCCGTCTCGAGCTCGGCATTGCGCTGCTGTGCCTGGCGCAGCGTCGAATCCAACTCCTGCTCGCGCTGCAGTGTCTGCGCCCGCAATTCGCGGTATTTATCCGCCTGCACGCGGCTCTCGGCCTCGAGTGCGGCGATACGGTCGCGGGCGGTGGCCGCGGCGGCATCGGCGCGCGTGCGCTGCGCATCGAGTTCCCGTACCCGCTCCTCCTGCCCGCGCACCGCGATGCGCAGATCCTCTTCGCGCGCGCCGACCAGGCGCTCGCGCTCGGCCGCATCGCGCTCCAGCGTCGCAATGCGCGCCTCGCGTTCGGCGATGACCGTGTCGTAGAGCTCACGACGTCCTTCGAGACTCTGCAGGCTCTCGCGGTAGCGCTCGCCGCGCACGCGCCACTGTGCCAGGTCAGTTTCGGCGCTCTGGTAGCGCTGCTGCAGCGTCAGCCGCTCGGCCTTCAATGCCGTCAGCTCGCTCGACTGCGACTCGTTGCGCACCCGCGCGGCCTCGCCCTCGGCGCGTGCGATGCTCAATGCATCCTGCAATTGCGTGCGCTGCGCGCCGGCCGCTGTGAGCTCGGTGTCGTAGCGCCCCTGCGAGCTGGACAGTTGTTGTTGAAACTCGCTCTGGCGCGCCGCGAGATCGGCCGCGAGCTGCGCCACGCGCGCTTCGAGCTCGGCAATGCGCCGGTCGCGCTGTCCGACCTCGCGCTCGTAGACCGTCAGCTGCTCGCTCTTGCGGTTGAGCAGCTGCTCGAGCTCGCGCAGATTGCCGGCCAGGCTCTGTAAATCGTGTTCGAGTTGGCCGCGGCTTTCGCTCACCGAAGCGAGATCCGAGCGCAGCGCTCCAATTTCAGCCTCGTGTTGGCTGCGTTCGATCTGCTCGGCATCGACACGGGGCGCGCGCACGCGCTGCGAGAGCGTCGGCAAGTTCTGCGTCGAGGCGCTGTCCGCCTCGTCGGACGGAGAGATCCAGGCGTCGGTGGAGGAGAGCGGATCGATCGGCGCGGCTACCGCCGGTGACAGCTGCGGTAGCTCGGCGGTCTGTTCCAGGTCGACCGGGGCCGGCGGATTCGTTTTGGTTTTGGTGGACAAGGCAATTTTCCTTAAGCGTCAGCGCCGTTCAAGCCAGCCCAAGGAACTGGCGCAATTGCGCCGCCTGCTTCTCAAACTCGCCCGGGGGCTGGCCGCACTCTTCGGCGGCGCGCAGATCAATGACGAGCGAGGGATGGCGCAGCGTGCGCGCCTCGGCGCGCACCGCCTCGGTGTCCGGTGACAGCACGACGCGGCCAACCTGGGCGGGTCGCTGCTGCAGCAGTGCCACGGCGATCGCCACGGCGCTGTCGTGCGCCAGCAGATCGACGTGACGCACGTGCATCGAGTCGAGAAAATCGCCCAGGGCCGCGGCCCGATCCGCGCTCGAGAGGGTATCGGCATTGCCGTCCGACTCGCCACAACCCGGCAGATCCGGCGCATACACCGACCGGTCGCGCCCGAGCGGCAGCAACAGCGGCGCAAAAAATCGCCCCGAGCCCGGCGCGCCGGGCAGACACAGCAGCGTCGTGGCCTCATCGAAACCACCGCCGGCCGGGATCGCGTAGCGCACGTGCAGCTGACCATAACGGCAATCGAAGTACGCGCGGCGCAGACGTGGCTCCGTCTGCAGCGGAGCGGGGGCGCGGCGGGCTTTGGCCATGGACGTAAAACACCTCGTTGAGGCTGTGCGCTGAGGTCCGCCGTGGACCTGTGCATGCGGGACTCCCCGAAGGGCCGCCGCGTGGACCACGAACGAGAGGATTATTCCTCAACGCGCCGCCCCGCCCTGCGACCCATTACCCAACTTCCGCGACAGACCTCGCGTCTGGATGGTCGCCTTATGACATAACACGACGCCCTGGAGGAGGGCGAGCGGTCCGTCGATGCACTGCAACATCGGCACAGGCATGGCCCGAGGTTCCCGCCATGCGCCGTGGCCCCCACAGGATGTGCCGTGGCGGAATCGGCGCTCACCGCCCACGCCGGCCAGGTGCGAAAGCCGTTATATTGTGCCGATGCGGCGTTCCAGCCCCCCGACCCGCCCGACGCCGAGGTCGTTTCGATCCTATGCCGACAGCCCCGTCACGCTGCAGTCCCACATTCTGCAGCAGGAGGCGGTGTGCCCCGGGGCCACCGCCACGTTCTCGTGGATACTCTCGGCGCTGTCGATCTGCGCCAAGGTTATCGCCGCGCGCGTGCGCCGCGCACGTCTCGAGGATGTGCTCGGCAGCGCCGAATCGGCCAATACGTCGGGCGAGCAGCAGCAGAAGCTCGACGTCATTGCCAATGAGGTTCTGCTGCGCACGATCGGCGGCCGCGAAGGGGTTGCCATCATCGCCTCGGAGGAGAACGAGGAGCCGGTGTTGCTGCGAACCGCCGAGACCGGCGCGCAGCAGTACTGCGTGCTATTCGATCCGCTGGACGGTTCGTCGAATCTCGATGTGTGCGGCGGCGTCGGTACGATCTTCAGCCTGCTGCGACACGATCGCCGGCTGCGTCCCGAAGACTCGCTGCTGCAGACCGGCGCTCGCCAGGTCGCAGCGGGCTATGTGCTGTATGGCTCCTCGACTATGTTCGTGCTGACGATCGGCGCCGGCGTCGACATGTTCGTGCTCGATCCGTCGATCGGTGCCTTCATACGCGTCGCCGAGAAGCTGCGCATCCCGCCGAGCGGCGCGAGCTATTCAGTCAATGAAGGCCATCGACGCAGCTTTCCGCGGGGCTTTCAGCGCTACCTCGACTGGGCGCAGGAGCGCGGCTATTCGAGCCGCTACGTCGGATCCCTGGTGGCCGACGTGCATCGCATTCTGCTCAAGGGCGGCGTGTTTCTCTACCCGCCGACCGCCAAGGCGCCGCAGGGCAAACTGCGGCTGATGTACCAAGCCAACCCCATGGCCATGCTCATCGAGCAGGCCGGTGGCAAAGCCTACGCGGCACCGGACCGGCCCATCATGCAGCTCGAGCCGAGCGGCATCCACGCGCGCACGCCGCTCATACTCGGCAGCCCCGCCGAGGTCGAGCACGTGCTGCGGCCGCTGCGCGAGCTGTAGCGGCACCAGGCGGCGCTCGCCGCGTCGGCAATCAGAACATGCCCGACGGATCGATCTGCGCCGGCTCCGCCTGCTGCGGCCGCGCGGCAATGAATTCGCCGGTGATCATGGCGTCATACCCGAGGCCCGGGCCGACCATCGGATACACGCCGGCATCCGGATCGATGATGACCTCGAGAAATGCCGGACCTTCGAAACTCAGGAACTCTTCGATGACGGCTGCAACGTCCTGCTTGCGATCGAGCCGCCGTGCCCATTGGAAGCCATCCGCGCTCGCCGCACGCACGAAGTTCTTCTTGTGCAGCGACTTGTCGCTACCGGACAGGCGCCCCTTGAAGAAAAGCTTCTGCCACTGCTTGACCATGCCATCGCCGAAATTGTTCAACACCACGATCTTGATCGGCAGATCGTAGGTCGTGACGGTCTCGAGCTCGCCGATATTCATGCGGATGCTGGCATCGCCGTCAAAATCGATGACCAGGCGGCCCGGGTGCGCCACCTGCGCGCCGATCGCCGCCGGCAGACCGAAACCCATGGTGCCCATGCTGCCCGAGGTGAGCCACAGCCGCGGTGTGCGGAAATCGAACATCTGCGCAGCCCACATCTGGTGCTGGCCGACGCCGGTGCTGATGATGGCCTCGCCGCGCGTGCGCCGGTTGATCTCCTCGATCACGTAGTGCGGCTGCACAAGCTCGCTGCCGCGGTCGTAGTTCATGGCATGCGCGCGCCGCAGCTCGGCCAATTGCCGCTGCCAGAGAGCGAAATCGGGCTTGGGGTGCAGACGAGCGCCGTAGGCACTCAGTGCCTGGAGCGCTTCGGGCAGCAAGCCCACATGGCTCCAGTGAGCATTCTTGACTTTGTTGATCTCGGCCGGATCGACGTCCAGATGCGCGATGCGCCGGGCGTTGCGCGCGAACTTAGCCGGGTCACCGGCAACGCGGTCGTCGAAACGCGCACCGACCGCGATCAAAAAATCGCAATCCTCGACGGCGTAGTTGGCGAACGCCGTGCCATGCATCCCGAGCATGCGCATCGACAACGGATGGGTCGTGTCGATGGCGCCGATTCCCATGAGCGTCGTCACCGTCGGAATGCCGAATTGCTGCGCGAAGTCGGCCAGTGCCGCGGCCGCGCCGCCGTTGATGACGCCGCCACCCGCGTACAGCAGCGGCCGCTGCGCCTGTGCCAGCAGCTCGAAGAAGCCCGCCGCCGCCGCATTGTCCAGCACGCTCGAGGTCAGCTCGCGCAGGCGCTGCCGATAGCCCGGAATCGCAAGCTTGCCCTCGCCGCGGAATACGCCGACGGCAGTCTGAACGTCCTTCGGAATATCGACCACCACGGGACCCGGGCGACCCGTGCGCGCGATCTCGAAGGCGGTGCGCATGGTGGCCTCCAGTCGCGCCGGATCGGTCACCAGAAACACGTGCTTGGCGATCGAGCCCATCAGCGAGGCCACGGGCGCCTCCTGGAAGGCATCCGTGCCGATCGAGGCGGTCGCGACCTGGCCGCAGATCACGACGATCGGCACGGAGTCGGCCATGCAGTCGCGCACCGGCGTCACGGTGTTGGTGGCACCCGGTCCGGAGGTGACCAGGCAGACGCCGACGCGCCCGCTGGCGCGCGCGTAGCCCGCGGCCATGAAACCTGCACCCTGCTCGTTGGCCGGCACGATCAGCGCGACCTGCCGGCCGGCGGCGCGCTTCTGCTCCTCGTTGAAGGTGAAGATGGCGTCGTAGGTCGGCAAAACGGCGCCGCCGCTATAGCCAAAAATCGCGCCGGTGCCCTCATCGGCGATCACCTGGACGATCATCTGAGCGCCGGACATCGTCTTGCCGGCGAGCGGATGCGGTCCGGCAGAGGCTTCCGCGCCGACCGGTTTTGCACTATGGGTCATCGGGGTGATCGGCGCCGTCATCGAGCGATTATGGCCGACGCGGCCCGCGATTGGCTATTCTCAAGGCCATGCGACACATTATCGCCATCCTGCTCCAGAACGAGTCCGGCGCTCTGACGCGCGTCGCCGGCATGTTTTCCAGCCGCGGCTACAACATCGAGTCGCTCGCCGTGGCCACGACCGATGATCCGACGGTATCGCGCCTGACGCTCGTGACCAGCGGCCCCGAGGCCGTCATCCTCCAGATCGCCAATCAGCTCAAGAAACTCATCGACGTGGTCAGCGTCGAGGACATGACGCGCGGCGAGCATATCGAGCGTGAGCTGGTGCTGATCAAGCTGCGGCTCGACGCTGCGCGGCGCGACACCGTGCGTGGTTATGTCATCCGCACCGGCGG
>Ga0116106_1001269_pt1 | contig 12689 bp, 10 predicted proteins | sample June2015DPH_6_50_FD_89717 | JGI IMG/M metagenome (GOLD analysis project Ga0116106, IMG submission 89717) | Peatland microbial communities from SPRUCE experiment site at the Marcell Experimental Forest, Minnesota, USA - June2015DPH_6_40 | ecosystem: Environmental > Terrestrial > Soil > Wetlands >...
AGTCCGGCGGCGGCGGCTTGCTGCTCGACCAACTCACGTCGGACCGCATGCATGGCGACGCGCCCCGCAACTTCATTGAAAGTAGTCAGCAGCCCTGCGACTTCATACTCACCACGCTGGCGGAGAATATGGAGACTCCATGCGCTGTCTTTGCCGCTGCTCCAGGAAAGAAGAATGCGCTTCATGGCGAGTTGGCGAGCGCGCTCGATGGAACTGACCGCCCGTATGATTGCTATTTCAGGACAAGCACAACATTATTATGGATCACACCTGCACCAATTGGACTCGCGCTTTCTTGGCCGCCCGCATCAGGTCCTCGTCCAAGGTCGCAAGTGGCAACCTGCTGTCCAGAGCCAGGTCAAGGTAAGCGGCATCGTAGGCCGTCAAGCCGTGCTCGCGGCTGAGGTGCTGAATCCTGTCAAAAACAACTCTGGCCGGAAATTGTTCCAGCACAATCGGGAGCGTTGCCAGATCGTCGAGAAAGCTCCGCACCAGGTCTTTAGAAATGCGCTTGCGCTTTTCTCCCATCAGCAAAGCGTTCAGAACTTCGTGTGGCCAGAATGACGGCGCAATTGCAGTGTCACCGCGTTTGAGCAAGCCAGCCACATGCTGCGCCGTGGCGGCATTCTCGTCGGGAAAACACCAGGCCAGAACGACGGAAGCGTCGAGGACAAAGCGGCTCACTGGCGTCCTTCATTGATCAGATCTTTGATTTTGAGTCCACGCAAGGAGAGCCGGTGGCGCTTGCCGAAACTCGCCAGTCGTTCCGCTGCCTCTGCCGTGGAACCGCCCTGGGCCGAGATGCGCTCCTTCAGCAGCGCTCCCAGCAGCCGCGAAACGCTGGTGTCCCGGCGAGCGGCCTCGATTCTAGCCCACTGGGCTACGTCTTCTTCGAGGGTGACGGTTACGTTGCGGAGGCGGCGAGACATGAAAACAGTGTAACACGAACTTCGTGTAATGGCACCATTACGAAGAACAGAAATTCATGACTGAGACCCCCTACTGAAAAGATGAGGCACGCCTCCTTGCCTGGGCGTCAGCAGGTCCCTTGTTGGGAGGCCCTCTTATGGTCCTCATCCATTCTCTTGATTCGCTCCTGATCCATTGCATGAAGCAGGCTGATTAGTGACAATGCTGTTGAGAAGCACTGCTCCCCATCTAATTTGCCAAAATCAACCTCGCCGTAGTGGGCAATCCGATTACGTCTCTCGAAAAGCTGGTCTTGAAAGTGGTCCCTAATCGAAGTAGAGGGATCGAACATAGAGAGGGCAGGTACCAACAACTGCTTATTCTGTGACGCGAATTGGTCGAAGCACATGTTCGTCAAGAGCCGACTCAATTTATCCAGTCGCTTCCCAATTGACCTCATGCTGCCCCATTCTTTCTCCCACAGCTGCCTATCACTCACAGTTCGATGAGCAAGAACTTTTCCAGAATCAATTCCTTTCCACTTAAAAAACAGGTAAGACATCTCGCACTCGACTGCGATTGCGAACAAAAGTATCGCAACCGTTATATCGCTGTTTGCAAACTCCTGCTTTGCACGTTCCATGAGAAGACGAGCGACGATATTGCCCAGCGGCCAGACGTGGTAGGGTTGCACGCCGCACTTCGGACAACGAAAATACTTTGGGAGGTTTCTGGCATTTATTTCTTGAGTGAATTTTTCGCCGCAGGCTGGGCAAGTAATCGGAAGAGGGACTTTCATTCACAAAATTATAGCCCCGAACTATACGGGCCTACGCAAACAGGAACTCTTTGGTCCGCAGTTCTTTGATCGTATCCCGCAGCTTAGCCGCCTTCTCAAACTCGAACCGCTTGGCCGCTTCCCGCATATCGCTCTCTAACTTGGCAATGTAGGCGTCTAACTCCTCCTGCGATTTCAGATCCGGGATGCCTTCGGCCTCGGGGCCGGTCAGGTCGGTGTAATCGGCGCCTACGATGGCGACCAGCGTCATGTCGAGCGGGCGAATGATGGATTCGGGCGTGATTCCGTTTTCTTCGTTGTAGGCTTGCTGGATGGCCCGGCGGCGGTTGGTTTCGTCGAGCGCCTTTTTCATGGAGTCGGTCATGCGATCCGCATAGAGAATCGCCCGGCCGTTCAGATTGCGGGCGCAGCGTCCAATCGTCTGGATCAGCGAACCGGCGGAGCGCAGGAAGCCCTCTTTGTCGGCGTCTAGAATCGCCACCAGCGATACTTCCGGCAGGTCGAGGCCTTCGCGCAGAAGATTGATGCCGATCAATACATCGAACTCGCCTTTGCGCAGGTCGCGCAAAATCTTCACCCGCTCCAGGGTTTCGATTTCGGAGTGCATGTAACGGCACTTCACGCCGACTTCGCTGTAATACTCGGCCAGATCTTCGGACATGCGCTTGGTCAGCGTCGTCACCAGCACGCGCTCGTTGCGCGCGACGCGGTCGCGGATCATGTGCAGCAGGTCGTCGATCTGCCCTTTGACCGGACGGATCTCGACCGGAGGATCGATCAACCCCGTGGGCCGTATGATTTGTTCAACCACCACTCCCGCCGACTTAGTAAGTTCATAAGGACCGGGTGTGGCAGAGACATAGATGAGCTGATTGGTGCGATGCTCGAACTCTTCGAAAGTGAGCGGACGGTTGTCGAGCGCCGAGGGCATGCGAAATCCATATTCGACCAGCGTCTGCTTGCGCGAGCGGTCGCCGTGATACATGCCGTGCAGTTGCGGCACGGTCTGATGCGACTCGTCGATGAACATGAGGAAGTCGCGCGGAAAATAGTCGAGCAGCGTTGGCGGGGGCTCTCCCGGAAGGCGTCCGGTAAAATGGCGCGAGTAGTTTTCGATGCCATGGCAGTAGCCCATGGCCTTGATCATTTCCAGGTCATACATCACGCGCTGATGAATGCGCTGCGATTCGACTACTCGTCCTTGCTTTTCCAGTTCCGCTTCCCACCACGCCAGCTCGGTTTTTATGGAGGCGACGGCGGAGGCGCGGGTTTCCTCTTTCATTACGTAATGGGTCTTCGGATAAATCGGGAGCCGCATATAACGCTGCTTGACCGTCCCGAACAGAGGATCGATCTGCGAAAGCGATTCGATCTGGTCGCCAAACATTTCGACGCGATAGGCATTGTCATCATAGGTGGGGTAAATTTCGATGACATCGCCGCGAACGCGAAAGGTGCCGCGCCGGAAATCACCCTCGGTGCGCTCGTAGAGAATGTCGACTAGTTTGTGAGTGATGTCGGCGCGCTTGATCTTCTGTCCTTTTTCCAGGAACAGCATCATTCCGTAGTAAGCCTCGGGCGATCCCAATCCGTAAATGCAACTGACCGAAGCCACAATCAGACAATCGCGCCGCTCAAACAACGACCGCGTAGCCGAAAGCCGCAGCTTGTCCAACTCATCATTGATAGTAGATTCCTTCTCAATGTAAAGATCCGCCGCAGGGACGTAAGCCTCCGGTTGATAAAAATCATAATAAGAGACGAAGTATTCCACCGCATTGTGCGGGAAGAAGCTTTTGAACTCGTGGTAAAGCTGAGCCGCGAGCGTCTTGTTGTGGGCCATGACCAGCGCGGGACGATTGGCGGCCTCGATCACTTTGGCGGCGGTGAAGGTCTTGCCCGATCCGGTGACGCCGAGCAGCACCTGATGCTGCTCGCGGTCAAACACGCCACGGGTAAGGCTTTCGATGGCTTGCGCCTGGTCGCCTTGGGGTTTGTAATTGCTTACCAGCTTGAAATCCACAGCTCATTATATGGGAGGGACGAAGGCGGGTTGCGCCTGCACTTCTGTGTAAATATGCCCTTTCGATAGCAGGCACTGGGAACTTTGTGCTAAGTGGTTCACCTTAGGTGCTGAGCAGGCCGGGGACTTCCCTGCCTGCAGTTCTACGGGAGTCGCTGCACAAATCACTAATTTTTCGGCAGAAAAGCGCGCAACTCAAAGTTTTCATACCTAGTTAACATCCAGAGGCAGGATTTGGCTGCCGGAGTGCAAAATGAGACGCAAAGACCCGAATCCAGATGCGCCGAGGGGCACGGTTTCCGCGCCACTTGCCACGACCGGAGCGCATCGGTCAGGTGCAGTGATTATGGAAGAGAAGTTCGACCAAGTGGCTCCCCGGGAACGCCAGATCATCGATCTGCTTCTCCAGGGATGCGATAACGCCGAGATCGCTCGGGATCTGAACATTGCCGAGCGCACCGTCAAAGCACATTTCAACCGGCTGTTTCTACGTTTCGGAATCAAGGGCGGAATCAAGCGGGTTAAGCTCGCGACTTTACTTTATCGGAGGCAATTATGGCAGGAGAGGCAGCAAACCGTCGCGGGCCCAGTGAACGCGAACAATTCATCATTCAACGCGTAGCCGAGGGCTGCAAGAACCGGGAGATCGCCGATTCTCTCGGGACCACCGAGCACGTGGTGAAAAATTATCTGCGCTTGATTTATGACAAGCTGGGATTGTGGAACCGCGTCGAACTGGCGCTGTGGTACGAAGCGCGGCGACACGAGCAGGTTTACCACGCCTAGTCACGCTGCCCCTCGCACCTTCGGTGCAAACGCTCCCCGCGCTCATGCGCCAAGATGTTAAAGCATCAGCGATTATGCGTTGGTGCCGGGAGGGGGAGTCGAACCCCCAAGGGCCGAAGCCCGGCGGATTTTGAGTCCGCTGCGTCTGCCAGTTCCGCCATCCCGGCCGAGGAGGCAAGCTCGGGTTCGGGTCCTAGTATCGCATAGTCATTGCACCACCGCCAATTGATGTTTGCGGAGTAGTTATGCGGTTCGAAACCTCCTTGCCGTTTCTCCGCGCCCCGTGTTTCACTCTCTAGTGGATCACCTCGCCCTTTTTCTGAGGGGCCGCGATGGGGCGGCGATTATGGCCGAGTCTACGGTCAAAATGTTCGCCCCGGTCAGGAGGCACGTTCACCGATGGCCGAAGTCGAAACCAAGTCTCTTCCCGAAAACGCCTACCAGCCATTGAAACCCGGCGAATTGTACCCGCCGATTGTGGCGGCTAGCGCCCATTTGCCGGAGCTTACGACACGATCCATCGGCTGGGGCGTTTTGCTCTGCATTATTTTTACGGTTGCTTCCGCTTACTCGGGACTGAAGGTCGGACAGGTGATGGAATCGGCAATCCCGATTTCGATTCTGGCGATTGGTCTGGCCCGCCTCTATCCGCGCCGGTCGAGTCTGCTGGAGAACGTCATCATCACCGGCATTGGCGGGGTGGCCGGGTCGGTGGTGGCGGGCGCGGTATTCACCGTTCCAGCGTTATACATTCTGAAGCTCGACCCTCACCCCGTGCAGACGATTTTCATCTGCCTGGCCGGCGGATGTCTTGGCGTTCTCTTCCTGATTCCCTTGCGGCGCTATTTCGTACGTGATATGCACGGCCTGCTTCCTTACCCGGAAGCTACGGCCATTGCGGAAGTGCTGGTCACCGGCGAGAAAGGTGGATCGCAAGCGAAGCTGCTGCTGCAGGCGACGGCGATCGCTGGCATTTATGACTTGTTCGTGACTACGTTTCAGGTGTGGAAGGAGTTCGTCGATTTTCAGTTCGTCCCCTTGTTTCGAACGTTGTCCGATCGCGCGCGCATGGTTTTCAGTTTCGACGCCATCGGCTTCATCCTGGGACTGGGTTACGTGATTGGTCTGCGCGGCACGTTGATCCTTTGCGCCGGCGGTGTGCTTTCCAATTTTGTGCTGGTCCCGCTGATATGGTTCATCGGCAGTCACCTTGGCAGCGCAGTGTACCCAGCGACGATTCCGATTTCACACATGACCGCGGTGCAGATCTATCGCAGCTACGTTCGCTTTGTTGGCGTCGGAGCGATCGCTACCGCGGGCATATTCGGAATCGTCAAGTCATTGCGCATTGTGGCCGGTTCTTTTGGCATTGCGCTCCGGGTATTCCGCAAGAACGACACGGCAACCGAGGAAAGGACCGATCGCGACATACCGATGATTTCTATTTTCCTCGGAGTTGTGATCGGAGCTATCGGAGTCGCCCTGCTCCTCGGACATTTGGCGGCTTCCTGGAGTGTGGTTGCAATTGGCCTTTTGCTTACGCTCGTTTTCTCGTTCTTCTTTACAGCCGTGGCGGCCAATGCCATCGCCACAACAGCCCGCAATCCAGTTTCCGGGATGACGATGCTCACGATCATTATTTCAAGCGCTGTGCTGCTGCGATTCGGTTTATCGGGGACGACCGGCATGTTCTTCGTAATGGCAATCGCGGGCATGGTGTGCACGGCATTATCCGTTTCCGGACAAGCCATCACCGACCTCAAGACCGGATACTGGCTAGGCTCGACGCCGTCCGCGCAGGAAAAGGTAAAGTTTCTGGGCGTCATCGCCGCCGCCATCGCGGTGGGACTCACGGTTGTGATGTTGGCTCGTACCTTCCAGTTTGGGGAAGCTTTGCCGGGCGATTTGCGGCCGGTTCTGGCTTCGCCCCAGGCATCGATTATGAAAGCGCTGGTGGAAGGATTCATGAGTCATCAGCCGATCGCATATCTGCTGTTCGGCGCCGGCGCCATGATTGCATTAATCATGGAGATGCTAGGGCAACCCTCCCTGATCTTCGCCCTGGGAATGTACTTACCGCTCGAACTGAATACTCCTGCCCTGGTTGGAGGATTTCTTTCTCACTTCTTGAATAAGCGCTCCGAAAAAACCGGTGGTCAAGCAGGCAAAACGATTCGTGAACGCGGTGTCATTATTGCTTCGGGGCTGATGGCCGGAGGCGCGTTGGGCGGCGTTCTGGGCGCGGCTTTTCGACTGATTCCCGGATATCGCGAGGACCTGATCAAGACGCCTTTCTACTCGAACGATGCGGTGTCGCAAATCGTTTCCGCGCTGCTGTTTGTTGGGCTGTGTCTGTATGTATGGTTCGGCTCAATGAAACAAGTTTCCGCGCGAGAGAAATAGGGGAGAGTCAATGGACTCGCTAGCACGATTTGTCGCAGATGCGGTTCTGGGTATTGATACGCTTTGGGGCGGCGATGTCATGTGCCCCTCGGGCACGGGACGATTCATCGCCGACTCTTGGTTTTCGGATGAGCCACTGCCGGCAGCATACACGGTGCCAGCGGCGGCGCGGGTGCGCGAGGCCGGTGGCGTTTCCGGCAAGAACGCTGATCGTCAAGCGGTGCAGGAGTACTTACGTCAGGTGGATCTGCCGCAAGCCATCGCTGGAATTCGCGATGAGGCCCGGAAGATTGGTGCTCCGAAGATTGGTGGCACGCGCAGGCAGTATCTCGAAGGCTTGTCACTTTGCCTGGAGACGATGTGGGACCTTGCCATGGAAGTGCTTGGGAAGGGCAAGCCCGTTCCCTACGCCCGCTGTGTTGAATCCTCGACCGGACGGCCTCCGGAGCAGTCGAACCCGGGAGCAAAGCGGGATCGTGTGGCCGAGTTGTTGGGCCGGGCGGGTTATTCGACCTCCAGTTCTGGCGGCCTTCTCGGGGCGGTCGATGGTTGGCGACGGGATCGCGTGGTTCCGATGGCTTCCGTCCGCGCCCTGGGAGCGGCGGTGATCGCCCAATTTGACCACCTCAGCGCGGTCAACTTGCTGCCCTACCTTCCGCCCGATCTCTTGCCTGTGCCTCGGGCGAATATTGAATTCCTGCCTATTAAAGACGCTTGGTTTTCGGGCTCGATGAACTATCTTGGGCGCGCGCGCATGGCGGATGGCAGCCCGAGATACGAAGCGACTTATGAGATCAACGCTTCGTTACAAATCTCTGTACCGGAGTTCGAGCAACTGGTGAGCCACGAAGTCGTGCCCGGACACGTTACTACGTTTGCCTACTTACAGGATCTCTATGTCCGGGGGAAAGCTGGCTTCGAAGCCTCAGTGTTGACCATGAACACTCGTGCGGCCACTCTGTTCGAGGGCATCGCGAACAATGCCATTCTCATCGCCCATGGCGTAACTGAGATCGAACAACTCCCCGATGAAGATTTGCAGATCGGCGTGCTGCTGGCCCTGCTGCAGGATGATGCCAAGAATCAGTCGTCGTATCTGACTTGGGGAGAAGGAGTGCCGCGCGAGAGAGTGGCGGCGACACTTCGCCGGGACTTCCTGGTTACCGAAGAGCGTGCGGATAAGCTTTCTGGCGCCTGGGGTCAACATCCGTTACTCGGCCGAATGTATCTTCCCGCTTATCGAGCGGGAACCGAGCGGATTGCAGAATTGCGGCGCCTCCACCCAGCGGATCGCATTCTACCCGCAATCTACGGCTGCTCGGGGTTAGTTGATATCGTCACGATCGAGGGGATGTTGAAGCAATAGTAGTAACGGCTAGAAACTAGCGATTACCACATTGGGCGCGGACGGCAGCATGAATTTTACGCCACGCTGCTGGTTGGCTCGTATGGTGGCGGGCGAGTCGAGCGCGGCAAGCGGGATGCGCTTTGTCCAATAGCCGTTTTGCCAGTCGTTGCCACGGATGTAGATCACGCCATCGGCGATGGTATAGTCAGCGAGCTGTTCGCTGTGGCCGTCGTGAAAAACCAACACGGCCGGGAGTTCTCCAGCCTGTGATTCAGCCGAACCCTTCTGCGCGGCAGACGTCGGAGTTTTCGCGGGCCGGCTCGTGCTCGTTGGCTGCGCATAATCGGGATGCGCGGAGGTTCCAGGTTCCGCATATGCATCGGCACCACCGAAGCGCACGTAACGATCGCCCCGCCACTCGATCAGCAAGGGAGCCGGCTTGGTTTTTCGCGGAGATTCGTCGGCTGAGGCCGGCTGTACTATCACAACTTGGGGCGGAGCATCCTGCTCAACATAGCTCTCACGGGGCGGCTCAGTCGGATCGTATCCCAAATAACCGTAATCTGAATCGAGAAAGGGCGAGCTTAGAAGAATTCTTCGAGCATGCGCTCCATGGTGAATACCGGCGACGCGGTGTGCATAGCCCGAATGTCCCACGGAACCCCGCCCGCCCGTCGCTCCGCGCATCTGCGCGGCTTGGAAAGGCACGGAAGCTATGGCTAGGAGCAGCGCGATGCTCAACCGCCAAAACATGTCAGTGGGAACTTCCCTTTGAAACCCGAGACCCATTGTACCCCCACCCCATCTGCTCGTGACGAGCTGAACAATTTTCATCGGGACAGGGCGCGCTTTCTTCGCGCAAAAAAGAGGCCGCCAGAGGCGGCCTCTTGGGTTTCGAGCGCTTCTACTTCTCCAAGTCAATCACACCAAACGTTCCCGCCAGGTTGTTGTATGGACCGGCAGCAAAGAAAAGTTGGTTGGTGTTGCCATTGGCTGCCGAGCCTCCGCCGAACTCAATCCCCCAGAGTTGGTCGATGGCGATATCCTTGCCGTTCGTGTCTTTGAGGGTGCCCACAAACTGGCCGGTTTCGAGATTAAAGCCGCTGATAGTGGCCGGACGGTTCAGGTTGCTCCCGACCAAAAGGGTGTTGCTCAGCGATCCAAAATTACTGGGCGCCACGGCCATGCCATAAGGCTGGTCCAAGGGCGCACCCTGCGCCAGAACTTTTACGAATGTCCCGTTCTCCTGGAAGACGTCGATTTGGCCACTTGGAGCACCCGATGCGAGCGCGAACGCCACATAGACTAAGCCATTGATATCGGCAACGTTGAAGGGCCCGTAACCCGTGGGCAGCGTGGGGTCGGTAAACGTATTGACGAGGTTGAAGTTTCCGTCGTACACCTCGACTACGTTGTTGGGAAGGTTAGCCGCATAGAGAAGATTCCCCGATGGGTGGTTGGTAATGGCGAGGCCAGTGTAGCTTGCGCCAGCCGCCCAGTTATTCACGGCGATGATCGAAGCGTTGGGATTGGACTGCGGAGCCCATCCGCTGATGGTCCCATCCAACGTGTCGAAAATGAAGAACGCGGAGTTTCCCTGGACCGGAAATTCTCCCGTTCCGTTGAAGACGATTCCAGTCGGCTGACCGGGGCCTGCTCCGTTGAACGACGGAATCGAGACGATCAAGCTCTGCTTGACTCCGGCGCCATTATAGATTGTGGACCAGCCTGAGCCTTGATCGCTGACCCAGAAGGGATTGCCCGGGCCATAAGCGATCCCCCAACCGTTAACCTGTAGCGGATCCATGAACTTGGCCGCGTTTGCCTGATTGGAATCGAGGTTCCTGAGACGATACTGCGCGAGGGCCGCGCTCGAGACGAGCATTACTGCGAGCCCGAAACAAATCGTGAAAACAATCTTGCGACGCTGCATAACCGAATCCTCCTTGGATAGTGCGAGCCGGAGTGAGAGCGAGTAAGTCGCAGAGTGCACGACGCTCGAACGATAGTTACTTTGGTCCGGCTGCCAATCGAATGCTAGTTCCGCGCCGCGGGAAGGTTGTCAACACGATGTCATCTGTTTGTACAATTCTTGTCGGCGAAGGTGAGCGGCTTTCTTCGATAAAAAAGGGCGGCCTCGCGGCCGCCCGACAGTCAAAGCAAACAATCTTTTCATGGCACGCTCCAAAGAAATATTCTTGGGGGAGCAAACGATTTGTCTTCCGGATATGGAACGCGCCCCCTTTAGGAATGTCGCGTGACCATGGTGCATTACTTATAGTGACGGTGGCCATAGTGTCTTCCGCGTTTGCCTTATTTATTAGTGAGTTATGGAGTTATGCGCGGAGATATGCCGCTCGGACATGTACCGCGGCAGCCTCTTGAACGCGGCCTGTGGCCGCGTCCTAAAGTTCAGGAACGAGGTGCCGATGGCATAGACAAGCGGGAGTAGCGCTACGGCTTCCGGGAAAGTTACCTATGACAGTGGGTTCAATTTCGGCCGCCGGCCTCAGTCAGTACGTTCTCGCGTCCAGTGACTCCAATCAACTGCAACAGGCTTTGCAGAGTTTACAAGACAATCTTACGTCGGGTGATCTGAATGGCGCTCAGTCAGCATTCGAAACGGTGCAGACTCTGAATCAAAGCCTGGCGACTGCCAGCGGAAGCAGTCTGTCGAGCAATTCTCAACTCTCTACCGATCTGACCGCGCTCGGCAGCGCACTCGGTTCGGGCAATTTAACCACCGCCCAGTCCGCATTTGCGACGGTGCAGAGCGACCTGAAAAACAGTACCTCACCATCGCTGACAAACGAGATTAACGCCGCGTCCCAATCCGTGCAGATGGTCCAAGAACTGCTTAGCACGCTGAACGTGAATAGTTCTTCTTCCGGCATCTCTGACAGCACGACATCCGTGTTGGAGAGGGTATACGGAAGCTCGGGAGGTTTGAACGTGCTGGCATAGGGCGATTCAGGCATGCATTTTTCTGCACTTTCATGCACTGTTCTGCACTGTTTATGCATAATTGACATAATCTCTATTAGAGCCTGAGCATGCCAGCTGACAATCGTATTTACAAAGCTGTCTACTAGCTTTAAGGGCAGCGGATTCGGTGAATATAACGCTGGTTTTGTAAGTCTGCGGCACAAATTTTCGTTGTCTTCCGCTAAATTGCGATGTAAACTACACCCCGATAGAAGTTCCCTCACCCGCCCCCCGGGCGAGGGTCCCGGGTTCAATCAGGCATGTTCGCAGATTCAAGTTTGGGGTCTGTCGTCATGCTACGACCATTGCCATTAAGGATCTTCCAGGATGTACCTCAGATGTACCTCAAAGGAGAAATCGTGATTCGAAAATTAAGTGTATTCCTGCTCACGCTGGTCGCGATCGTGTCGGCCATGAGTATTGTTTCTCAGGCGCAATCCCAGACCCTGTTGACACGTCATACGCGTGAAGCGGTTCTCAATGGGGAAGCAAAATTAGTCGGGCAGTTGCCCGCAAACCAGACTATGCACTTCGACGTTGTTCTGGCACTCCGCCATCAGCCAGAATTGAAAAATTTCCTGCAAGAACTCTACGATCCTCACAGCTCCTCCTACAAGCAGTTCGTGACCCCGCAAGAATTTACCGCGCGCTTTGGTCCCAGCCAGGAAGATTATGACGCGCTGATCGCTTTCGCGAAAGCGAGCGGTTTCACAGTGGTTCAAGGCTCCCGCGATGCTTTCGACGTGCAACTCACGGGCACGGTCGGGGCCATCGAGAAGGCCTTACACGTGACCATGGGCGTCTACCAGCATCCCACGGAAAACCGCACATTCTTTGCGGTAGACCGCGAGCCCTCGGTAGATCTGCCGTTCCAGCTCTGGCACATCTCGGGCCTGGACAACTATTCGATTCCGCGTCCGCTGTTCGCGCATAGGAATATCAAGGTGAAATCCGAGGCCGTTACGGGCTCCTGTCCTGACCAATCCTTCTGCGGCAGCGACATGCGCGCGGCCTACTACGAAGGCACGGCGCTCACCGGCGCAGGCCAGAACATCGGGTTGCTGGAGTATGCCGGATTTGATATCGCCGACGTGAACACTTATTACAAGAACGCTGGGCAAACGAGAAACTTCGCCGTCACGGGTATTTCGACGGATGGGAGCAGCGTTAACTGCACCGAGCCGTCCTGTGACGATACGGAACAGACTCTTGACATCACTCAGGCGGGGGGCATGGCTCCGGACGTAACCACAGTGTACGTGTACGTGAGTGACAGCAGCGACACCGCCCTGTTGGGTGCCATGTCTTCTGACACTCCGTTGCCTTTGAATTTGAGTTCTTCGTGGACCTGGACGCCGGCGGACCCCAGCACGGACGATCCATACTTCGAGAAAATGGCGACGCAGGGTCAGAGCTTCTTTCAAGCCTCCGGCGAC
>Ga0116106_1001280_pt1 | contig 12633 bp, 11 predicted proteins | sample June2015DPH_6_50_FD_89717 | JGI IMG/M metagenome (GOLD analysis project Ga0116106, IMG submission 89717) | Peatland microbial communities from SPRUCE experiment site at the Marcell Experimental Forest, Minnesota, USA - June2015DPH_6_40 | ecosystem: Environmental > Terrestrial > Soil > Wetlands >...
CCTGGTGGTCGTCCGGCATGCTCTCGGTCGTGGCCGCTGTGGAGCCGGCGGCGAGCGCTTCGTGCTCGCGGAGCCCCGTGCGGGCGGCGCCCACGTCGAAGACTTTCACGACCTGGGTGCCGAGGCTGCCGGCGAAACAAGCATGACCACCGACGGCGTTCTCCCCCGCCACACGCCCCTGCTTGTGCGCCGTCGTGCCGAGAGGCAGGTACGTCGTCCCGAGGAGGCGATGGTGAGTGACGACGCAGTCCCCCGCCGCGTACACGTCCGGGAGCCCGGTGCGCATCTCCTCGTCGACGACGACGGCGCCGCGGGCGCCCGTCGTGGCCCCGGCCGTGACGAGGAGCTCGGCGTCCGGGCGGACCCCGGCCGATACGAGGACGAGGTCAACGGCACGCGTGTAGGCCGCGCCGTTGCTGCCGGTGCCGTCGACTCGCAGCCGCCCGCCGTCACCGGCCTCGGCGCGGCTGATGCGCCCCACCGTGGTGGCCGTGGTCACCTCCACCCCGTTGTCGGCCAGTGCCGCCCGCACGAGCGCGCCCAGCTCCGGGTCGACGGTCGGCAGCACCTCGGCGAGCATCTCCACTTGGGCGACCCGCAGGCCCCGGACCGTCAGCCCGTCAGCCATCTCAAGCCCGACGTACCCAGCGCCAACGATGAGGGCGCTTTCGCTTTGCCGCTCCTCGAGGGTGCGGGTGAGGGCGAAGGTGTCTCCCATCGTGTGGAGCAGGTGAACGCCGTCTGCCTCGCCGAGGGCATGCGGGCCGGCCATGCCGTCGATCGGCGGGCGGACCGGGACGGCGCCGGTGCCGACGACCAGCCGGTCGTAGGCAACCGGCGCCTCGGCTCCGTCGGCACGGCGAACCCAGACTCGATGCTCGGCGACGTCGATCCGGGTGACGAGGGTGTCGAGCATGAGCCGCATCCCGGTCGCTTCGAGATCGGCGACGCTGCGATGGGCGAGGTTTCGCCAGTGCGTGACCTCGCCCGAGACGTAGTAGGGGATGCCGCAGATGGAGAAGTTCGGGTAGGAGTCGGCAACGATGACAGTCACCTCGCAGCTCGGGTCGAGCTCGCGGGCGCGGAGCGCCGCCGAGATGCCGGCGTCGCTCCCTCCGACGGCGATGAGGTGCATGAGGCTCCGATTCCCTTCTAGCTGGCCGGCGGACGTAGGCGGGGGGCTGATCGCCGCTGCGTGCCTTCTCCGTTGCGGGGACGGGTCGACGGCAGCAGCGGGAAGGCGCGGGTTTCGTGCTCGAGCCGTCCGGCATCCGGCATCGGGTCGTCGCCGCCCCGAAGGTGCGGCATCACCACATCGGACGCCTCCGCGGGGGTGACGTCGGGGTAGAGCATCTTGATGAGGAGGAACCCGAGCACTCCACCGGCGAGCTCCGCCAGGACGTACCAGGGCGCCGAGGCAGGGGCGATCCCGGCGAAAGTGTCCGAGAACATCCTCCCGACGGTGATGGCCGGGTTGGCGAAGCTCGTCGAGCTCGTGAAGAAGTAGGCGGCACCGATGTAGGACCCGACGGCCGCGGGGGCGGCTCGTCCTCGCCCCGTGCGGGCGAGCGAGAAGATCACGAGCAAGAGACCAACGGTGGCGACGATCTCCGCCAAGAAATGAGCCCCGGAAGCCCGGTGCTTGGTCGAGAAGGTCACGGCGGCCTTGTCGAACATCAGGTTCGCCAGAACGGCGCCGGCGACGCAACCGGACACCTGAGCGGGCAGGTAGGCGAGGGCGTCGCGCCATGACAGGCCGCCGAAGGCCGCATCGACGAAGGAGACGACCGGGTTGAAGTGCGCCCCCGAGACGGGGCCGAACATCAAGATGATGGTGAACAGTCCGGCGGCGGTCGCCGCCGCGTTCTCGAACAGCTCAAGGCCGACGTTGCCAGGAGAGAGCCGCTGGGCAGCGATGCCGGAGCCGATGACGACGGCGGCGAGGAGGGCGCTCCCGAGGCACTCCGCCAGGAGCCTGCGCCAAAGAACGACTCCGTCCACTCGGGGCCGCCAGGGCGCTCGCGTTCGGCCCGCTCAGCAGCACCGAGCCGCGGCCGCAACGACCGGCTCGGACGAGCTCGCAGCTTCGGGTGAAGCCGAGCCACCACAACAGCCGCCGCCGCCGGCAACACCCGATTCGGCGGGGGCGTCCGCCAGCACCGCATAGACCTCCCAGGGCGCCCCGTCCGGATCGTTCACCCAGACTTTGTCCTGGACGGCATAGCAACAGGTCGTCTGCTCCTCGACCGTCGTGCTGAGTCCCTCCCCGGACAGGCGAGTCGTCGCTTGCACGACCTCGTCGGGTGAGGCGACCTCGACACCGAGATGGTTGAGGGCGCCGGCTACACCGGTGCCGCGGGCGGAGGCGTCTTCGATGAGGACCAGCTTGAGGGGTGGCTCGGCGATGGCGAAGTTCGCATAACCCGGCCGGACCTTCGCCGGCTCGGCGGCGAAGAGCTTCGAATAGAACTCGATGGCAGCGTCGAGATCCGAGACGTTCAGGGCGAGCTGCACACGCGACATCGGGCACCTCCGGTACATTGATAACTGTCGATAACAGTACTCGTCATATCGACATCTGTCAATAGGAGGGCTCATGCCCACACAGCTCGCCAAACGCGAGGACGCGGACCGGGACGGCGCCCTCTGCTGCGCCCCCCTCACCGAGGCGCCACTCTCGGTCGCCGACGCCGCCGAGCTCGCCTCCGTCCTCGCCGCCCTCGGCGATCCGGTGCGGCTGCGGCTGCTATCACTCGTCGCCGCCCAGGAAGAGGTGTGCAGTTGCCACCTCGAAGAGCCGCTCGAGAGGAGCCAGCCGACGGTCTCGCACCACACCAAGGTGCTCGCCGAGGCCGGCCTCATCGTCGGAGAGCGGCGTGGCAGATGGATGTGGTGGAGGGTCGTCCCCGAGCGCCTCGCCCTCCTGCGCACGTTGCTGGGCGGGGCCTGAGCCGAAGGCGAGACGATGACGACGACTGATTCGGCGGGACAACGAGAACAGACGCGCCGGCGATACGCCGAGGCCGCACGCGACGCGAGCGAAGGCCGGGCGGCCTGCGACTGTGGAACAGAGAACTGCGTTCACGTGGAAGGCGGTCGTGGATGGGCCAAGGTGTTGTACGAGGACGCTGTCCTCGGCGAGATGCCGGAGACAGCCGTGCTCGCCAGCCTCGGCTGCGGGAACCCGACCGCCGTGGCCGAGCTTCGCGAGGGCGAGACGGTGCTCGACCTCGGCTCCGGCGGAGGGCTCGACGTGATCCTGTCGGCCCGACGCGTCGGGGAGAACGGCACCGTGTACGGCCTCGACATGACCGACGAGATGCTGGCGCTGGCCGAAGCAAACGCCGCAGCGGCCGGCGTCCACAACGTCCGTTTCCTCAAGGGCGAGATCGAGGCGATCCCGCTTCCCTCAGAAAGCGTCGACGTCATCATCTCCAACTGCGTCATCAACTTGGCCACAGACAAGGCCTCCGTGATGGCCGAGATGGCCCGCGTCCTCCGGCCGGGCGGTCGCATCGGGATCAGCGACATCGTCGCCGAGGACGGTCTCAGCGCGGAGCAGCGAGCCGAAGCGGGCGAGCGACTCGGATGCACCGCCGGGGCGCTCTCGAAGAGCGAGTACACCACCGGGCTCGAGTCAGCCGGCTTCCATGGCGTCAGCGTGGAGTTCACCTACGAGGCCGCCGAGGGCCTGCACGGCGCCATCGTGAGAGCAGACAAGCCACTCTGAACCGCTCGGCACCGCCGGTGTAATGGCGCCCGTAATGGCGCCTACTCGGCCGCCTCCGCCAGCGCCTCGGCGAGGGCGGGGTGGACGAAGAGGCTCTCGGCGAGGTCGATGACGCGCAGGTTCGCCGTCACCGCCAGGGCGATGACGCTCACGAGCTCGGCCGCATGTGCCCCGACGATGGAGCCGCCGAGCACGACGCCCGTGGCCGGATCCGATACCAGCTTCACGAAGCCTCGCGAGTCACCGTCGATGAGAGCCCGTGAGTTGGCGGCATAGGGCACTTTCGTCACGCGGATCTTGCGGCCGAGGGCGAAGGCCTCCGCCTCAGCCAGACCGACGTCGGCGATCTCGGGCTCGGTGAAGATGGCGGAGGCCGCCTTGTCGTAGTCGAGGTGGCGGTGCTGGCGGGTGTGCAACCCCATGACGTGCTCGGCGACCTTGTGGCCTTGGACGGCGGCGACGGAGGCGAGCGGCAAGCGGCCGGAGAGGTCGCCGGCGGCGTAGATGTGGGGGACGTTCGTCTGACAGTGATGGTTCACGGGCACGTACCCGCCCGTGTTGGGGGCGACGCCGGCGCGCTCGAGACCGAGCCCGTCGCTGCAGGGCACCGAGCCGGTGCAGACGAGGGCGTGGCTGCCTTCGATGACACGGCCGTCGTCGCATCGCACCGCCACGCTCGAGTCGCGTCGGTCGATGGCGACCGCACGGGCGCCGATACACAGTCGCACGCCGCGAGTGAGGAAGTCGGCTTCGAGGGCGGCGGCCACCTCGGGATCCTTTGCCGGCAGCACCTGCTGGCGAGAAACGATGAGCGTCACGGCCGAGCCGAGCGAAGTGAACATGTGAACGAACTCGACGCCGGTCACACCTGAGCCGATGACGACGAGGTGCTCGGGGATGACCGGGGGCGGGTAGGCCTGGCGGGTGTTGAGGACGCGGTCGCCGTCGATCGCCGCCCAGTCGGGGATGCGGGGCGAAGAGCCTGTCGAGAGGAGCATGGCGTCGGCGTCGAGGGTCGCGACGGGCTCGCCCGGTACGACGACCTCAACGCTGTGTGGTCCCGTCAGGCGGGCTGATCCGGCCACGATGCGCACTCCCTGGCTCTCGAGCTGCCGGGTTTCGGAGCCGACAAGGCGGTGCTCAACGTCCCGCACTCGCACAGCGAGCGCCTTCAGGTCGACCTCGGGCGTGAGCGGGCCGAGGCCGAGAAGCTCCGCCCGGCGAGCTCGGCTGACGAGGGCACCAGTGGCAATCATCGCCTTCGACGGGATGCAGTCCCACAGGTTGGCCGCGCCCCCGATGACGTCGCGCTCGACGACCGTGACCTCAGCTCCGAGGCGAGCGGCCGTCGAGGCGGCGCTCAGTCCCGCAGGCCCACCCCCGATCACGACAAAGCGCATCCCGCCATACTGTCAGCGCAGGACCAGGCGGGTCAGCGCCGGGCCGGGCGAGTGGACGGACCGGTCCTCAGGACGACGCTGGCGGGGCACTCACCCCGTGCTGTTGCAGGGCGGCCTGGTAGCGCCCGATGCGCGCCTCCAGCTCGGCGGCGAACGTGGCGAGGCCTTGCTGGCGCTCCCGCACCCGCTCGCGCAGCCGCTCGAGGATGGCGAGCCCTTCGAGCAGGATCTCGTCTCGCCGCTCGGGGGGAGGGCCAGCGATGTACTCCTCCCGCAACCCGTCGAGATGGTCGGAGGCTCCGAGGTGCTCGGCGATCTCGTCCAGCTCGAGGCCGAGGAGCGTCTGCAGCTCCCGGACGCGCCGGAGGCGCTCGATCTCGTCTGGGCCGTATCGCCGCTGGGACGTTTCGCTCTGGCGCGACGACGAGACGAGCCCCAGCTCCTCGTAGTAGCGCAGCGTCCGAGTCGTCGTCCCTAGCAGCTCAGCAACCTCGCCGATGGAAAGGAGCTTCGCCTCGGTAGCCGGCGCCTCCGGCACCGCTACGGCGCTACTCATCGCGTCACCTTGCCGGGCTTGGCCGTGAGGACGCCGTCACCGTTCGAGTCCCCCTCGTCCACCGTTTCGAGTGGCATGAGACCGGAGCCCATCGCTTCGACCGCCTCGACGACACCATCTGATTGAGCAGGCGTGGCGACGCCGTGGCCGCCGTGCACGCCGTGCACGTACTTGCCGCCGCTCAGCCAGGATGCCGCCGCTGCCACGAGGCAGGCGCCGGCGGCGAAGTCGAAGGCCTTCCCGAGCCCCGCGTGGAACGGTGCGGAGATCAGGCCGGGGAAGTAGCTCCTGCTCGTGAGCTGGGCAGCGTGAGCGGCGGAGAGGTGATGGAGCGTCGGGCCGAGCAGCACGCCCATCGGGTTGTAGCCGAGGAAGGCCGCAAAGAGCGTGCCGACGGGCGGCAGGTGGGAGATCCGGATGGCCTGTGATTTCGGCACGCCGGCTGCGAGCAGCCCGGTTGCGAGGTGCCCGGGCAGGCTGGCGGCCAGCCCGAGGACCATGAGGCTGAAGAAGACCCCGATCGAGAGCACCATGGCCGAGTTCTGGAAAGTGGCGCTCATCCCGCTGCCGACGCCGCGCTGACCGGGCGGGAGGCTGTTCATCACCTGGGCGCGGTTGGGGGAGGCGAAGAGCCCCATCGACAGACCGAGGACCAGCAACAGGAGAGCGAACCACTCGTAGGAGAAGTTGACGGGGAGTTTCTCGAGGGCGAAGAAGGCGGCCGCCGACAGGATCATGCCGAGGGTGGCAAAGGGCCGAGCGCCGAAGTGGTCGGACAGGAAGCCCGAGATCGGACCGGAGACGAGGAAGCCGACCGTCAACGGCACCATGTAGATGCCGGCCCACAGCGGGGTGCGGGCAAAGGAGTAGCCGTGCAGCGGCAGCCAGATCCCCTGCAGCCAGATGATGAGCATGAACATGAGGCCACCTCGCCCGAGGGAGGAGAGGAGCGAGGCGAGGTTGCCCATGGCGAATGAGCGCAGGCGGAAGAGGGGGAGATGGAACATCGGGTCGGTCACGCGGCGTTCGACGAGGCAGAAGACGATGAGGAGGGCGACGCCGCCGCCCAGGCAGGCGATCACCATCGGGTTCGTCCAACCCATCGTGCGACCGCCGTAGGGCTGGATTCCGTAGGTGATACCCACGAGGACGGCGACGAGGCCGACGGCGAAGGTGACGTTCCCCCACCAGTCGAGGCGGGCCGGCTTGCGCTCGCCCCGCTCCTCGAGCTTGAGGTAGGCCCAGGCCGTGCCGGCGAGGCCGAAGGGGACCGAGACGAGAAACACGAGCCGCCAGTCGACCGGTCCGAGAAGACCGCCCACTACGAGACCTATGAACGAGCCGGCGATGGCGGCGACGTTGTTGATGCCGAGGGCGAGTCCGCGCTGGGTGGTCGGGAAGGCGTCCGTCAAGATGGCGGCGGAGTTCGCCATGAGCATGGCGGCGCCGAGGCCCTGCACGACACGCATCACGATGAGGTAGGAGGCACCGGTGGCCCCGTGCGTCCACACGACCGACAGCAGTATCGACCCGGCCGTGAAGACGGCGAAGCCGAGCACGTACATCTTCACGCGGCCGTACATGTCGCCGATGCGGCCGAAGGTGACGACGAGCACCGCAGTCACGACGAGGAAACCCATCAGCATCCAGAGCAGGTAGCTGACGTTGCCCGGCGCGAGCGGGTTGAGCCCGATGCCGCGGAAGATGTCCGGCAGGGCGATGAGGGTGATAGAGGAGTTGATGGTCGCCATCAGCATGCCGAGGGTCGTGTTCGACAAGGCGATCCACTTGTAGCGGTCGCCGTGATCGCCGCCGCCGACGCCAACGGCGCCTCCGGGGGGACCGGCCGGCGGTTCAGGGAGCAGCCGCTGGATGCGTGAGCGGGACGTCAGCGTCATGACGCTTCAGACTCTAGCGCCTGCTCTTGACGTTAACGTCAAGAAGAGAGCGAGCTGGCCGACGGCTGGCACTCGTTTACCTGGGGTTCACCTTCTCCCAGCATTGCCGACGGATAACTCCCAAACCTTCACCTGTTGTTCACCTCCCGTCCCCGAACAGGACAGATTGGCTGCTTATGCTCCGGCGCGGATCGTTGCAGGCGGTCGGCTCCGGTCGCCCGGTCCCAAACACAGGAGACAGGCACACGATGCAGAAACTGATGAGGCGCGGGCGGCGCGTCGCAGCCGGGGGCGTGCTTTCGGGCGCCCTCATCGCTGTGATGGCGATCTCAAGCCCAGCGGGGGCGTCAACAACGCCAGCAGTCAACAATGTCATTCTCGGGTCCGGTTCATCGACGACCTACAACATGATGCAGGCCCTGGACACGTTGTTCAACGACTCGCTCGGCTGTTACATGACGCAACCGTCCGGGACGACACAGACCCTCAACTTCGAATGCGCCTCCAACAACGGCGGCAACCAGGTCGGCCAGGGCTACACCGAGAACCCCGTCAACGACGTGGCGGCCGAGGAGCCGGCGCTCGGTTCTGGTGCCGGCATCGACCAGATCGAGTACGGCGGCGGCCCGGGCACGGACCCCAGTGACCCTGCGACGGCGGTCGTCAACTACGCCCGTTCATCGCGGGCGCTCAAGTCGACCGACTCCCCGGGCCTCAACTTCGTGTCCTACGCGACCGACGGCGTCTCGTGGCTCACCTTCCCGAAGGTGAAGGGAAAGGGAACTGCTTCCGCCAACGTGACGAACCTCACCCTTGGCGACCTGACCGATATCTGGAACGGCACCTACAAGAGGTGGAACCAGATCCCGGGCTACACGCACACGGCCGGCAACGCCAACATCTGCGTCTACGTCGCCCAGCTCAGCTCCGGCACGGAGGCGACCTGGGCAAGCGCGCTCATCTCGGGAGGCACGCCCGCAGAGCTGAACGCCTATGTCAACTCCCTGACGTCGCCGCCGAGCGGCTGCAAGACGCCGGCGGGCGAGACCTACGGGCAGTCGCACACGATCTTCGAGAACGAGGCGGAGGACATCGTCAAGAACGGCGACGAGGCGAACGCCATCTTCTTCTTCTCCTACGGCAAGTACCAGGTCGTTTGTGCCGCCAAGACACGGGCGGGCTCGTGCGACAACAACCTTCCCACCACGGGCAGGAAGAAGACCATCGTCCGCCTCGGAAAGGTCGACGGCGTCGCCCCGACGGTGAAGAGCATCCTCTGCACACCCTGCGCGGCCGCCTTCCCGATTCCCCGTGACCTGTTCAACGTGTACTCGAACGGCTCGAACACGAACGTCGTGAGCGGGTTCCCGGCGGCGACCCCGGCGACCATCAACTACGTCAGCGAGATCGGTTTCCTCTGCAAGACGCAGCTCAACACTGCCGGCCAGCGCGTGCTGGACCCGACCACCGGCGTCTGGTACCACACCGAAATCGCCAACGTCATCACCGCGCAGGGCTTCATCCCCTGGCCGAAGCAGTCACACGAGGACCAAGGCACCATCGATACACCGGCAGGTGCCGTCTTGAAAGCTGAGGGCGACAGCATCTACTCGCAAAACGACCCGGTGATCGGCAATGGAACGGCCAACAACGAGGCCCTCTCCGACCCGCCCGGCTACTGCAAGGTGTTCACGACAGACACCTGAGCCTCAACACTGAGCACGAAGGCTGCTGCGCGCTCGCCCGGGCAGGAGCCTGACCACCGCCCGGCCCGAAAGGGCCGGGCGGCAGCGCGCACCGCTTCACGAACGCCCACGTCAGGACACTGCCTCGTCCCTCACCCGTCTGTGTTCACCAGGAATTCACCTGGAGTTCAGATTGCGGACGCCTCACGTTGTGTTGGCGTTTCGACCCATTCGATAGACATGCACGGGTGAGCGCCGAATGGTGGCGTGAAGGTCCATGTCGCAGTCGCAACCCTTTCAACCCCAGTCCAGGAGCCCACGCGTGAGCGTTACATCCGACGGTCGGCCACCATCTGAGGTCACCGGCCCTCTGGACTCGCCAGCTGCGATCGAGGCACCCACGCCTCGGGAGATTCGCGTCAGCCGCTCCAAGCAGGACCGCGTCTATCGCGGCTCGGTGCGGGCGACCGCCATCGCCGCCTTCGTGATCCTCTTCCTCATCGGGACCTTCCTCCTCGTGAAATCGTTGCCGGCCATCGACAAGGAGGGCTGGGGCACGTTCCTCACGACGACAGCTTGGAACCCGAGTGCCTCCCCGCCAACCTTCGGCATCCTCGCCGTCCTCTACTGGACCGTCGTCATTGCCGTCATCGCCCTCATCGTCGGCGTACCCGTCTCGCTCTGCGCGGCGCTCTTCATCACGGACTACGCCCCGCTGCGGCTGCGGCGAGCGCTCATCGCCCTCATCGACCTGCTCGCCGTCGTCCCTTCGGTCATCTTCGGCCTCTGGGGGTTGTTCCTGCTGCAGGGGAACCTGCAAGGCTTCGCCCGGTTCCTCTCCGCCCACTTCAACTGGCTGCCGTTGTTCAAGAGCGGCGGCAACCCCGAGTTCACGAACTCCGCCTTCATCGCCGGCATCCTCGTCGGCGTCATGATCGTGCCGATCGTGACCTCGGTCTCTCGCGAGATCTTCTCCCTCACGCCGCTCGGTGAGCGGGAGGGGGCGATGGCCCTCGGGGCGACGAAGGCATCGGTCATCCGCACCGTCGTGCTCCCCTTCGGCCGAGGAGGTTTCATCGGCGCCGTCATGCTCGGACTCGGCCGCGCCCTCGGCGAGACGATCGCCGTCGCCATCATCATCTCCCCCTCCTTCATCATCACCGCCCACCTCCTCAGCCCGGGGGCGAACTCGATCGCCGCCCTCATCGCCCGCGAGTTCGGCCAGGGTGGCAAGACAGGTGCCGAGGCCCTCCTCGGTGCGGGTTTCGTGCTCTTCGTCTTCACGCTCATCGTCAACTTCGGCGCCTCCTACATCGTCAACCGCTCGCGCACTGGGGCGAGCGCCTGATGTCGATCGCCACGCTCAAGCAGGCGGCGCAGAGACGGGCGCTTCCCCAGCCGGAAGACAGCCTGCGCCGGCGTCGGCCGACGTCGCTCCACCGCGCCGACGTCGCTCTCCTCGTGGCCTCTGCCGCCTCTGCCGTCAGCCTCGTGTGGTTCGTCTTCTACCAACTGACGTTGTTCTCGGGGGCGGCCGGTTTCGTCATCGCCTCCATCGCCGTGTTCCTCGTGATGTACTACTTCGCCAACCGCCAGGTGTTCGGCAAGATGGTGGCGGCCGACCGGGTCGTGGCGTCCCTGGTGACCCTCGGGTCGGTCGGCGTCGTCACGGCCCTCGCTCTCGTCATCGGCTTCCTCTACACCCGAGGGCACCGTCTCATCAGCTGGCACTTCTTCACCCAGGACCAGCACGCCGTCACCCAGACCGCACCGGCGAGCGCCGGCGGTATCTCCCACGCGATCGTGGGCACGCTCGAACAAGTCGGCCTGGCGGTCGTCATCGGTGCTCCGGCGGGCGTGGCGACGGCGGTGTTCCTCAACGAAGTAGGCGGGCGCATCACCGCCGCCATCCGCACCGTGATCACCGCCATGAGCGCCGTCCCGTCCATCGTGGCCGGCCTGTTCATCTACGTCCTGCTCATCACCGAGTTCAACTACGGGTTCCGAGGCTTTGCCGGGTCGCTGGCGCTCGCCGTCCTCCTGCTGCCGAACATCACCCGCACCACTGAGGAAGTGCTGAAAGTCGTGCACGGGTCGCTGCGGGAGGCCTCCATGGCTCTCGGGGCGCCCGAATGGCGGACGGTCTGGTCGGTCGTTCTGCCGACGGCGCGCACCGGCATCGCCACGGCGGTGCTGCTCGGCATCGCCCGCATCGTCGGCGAGACGGCCCCGTTGCTCGTCACGGTCTCGAGCAGCGCCTACATGAACGTCAACCCGTTCAAAGACCCCCAGGAGGCGCTCCCCACCTTCGTCTGGCAGTTCTACCAACTGCCGCTCGCAAAGGACGTGGAGCGCGCCTTCGCCGCCGGCCTCGTCCTCGTCGGCCTCGTCCTCATCCTGTTCGTCCTCGCCCGTCTCGTCGCCTCCATCCGCCCGGGGGCGGTCCACCGCATGGTCACGAGGCTGCGCCCGAGCCGTCTGGAGGCATCGTGAGCACGACCGAAGACTTCGTCTCTTCCGGCACCCTCTCGTCCCCCTACGACTCGGCGGCGCCCGCGGCCGCCTCGCACGCCTCCGAGCTCGTGGCCGAGGACGTCTCGGCCTGGTTCAGCGGCCACCTCGTCTTGGAGCGGGTGAGCCTTTCGATGGAGCGCTCCAAGGTGACGGCCCTCATCGGGCCCTCCGGCTGTGGCAAGTCGACGTTCTTGCGCATCTTGAACCGCATGCACGAGGTCGTGCCCGGGGCCGAGCTCGGCGGCCGGGTGCTCCTGGAGGGCGAAGACGTCTACGGGCCGCAGATGCGCGCCACCGAGGTGCGCAAGCAAATCGGCATGGTCTTCCAGAAGCCCAACCCCTTCCCCGCCATGACCATCGAGCACAACGTGCTCGCCGGCCTGCGCTTTGCCGGCACGAAGGTGCGCGCCGCCGACCGCCGTGAGCTCGTGCAGGAGATGCTCGTGAAGGCCGGCCTGTGGAACGAGGTGCGCAACCGCCTCTCCGCCCTCGGGGGCGAGCTCTCCGGTGGCCAGCAGCAGCGCCTCTGCATCGCGCGGGCCCTGGCGGTGCGCCCGAACGTCTTGTTGATGGACGAGCCCTGCTCGGCCCTCGACCCCACCTCCACGCGGCGCATCGAGGAGACGATCCGCGAGATCGCCGACGACGTCACCGTCGTCATCGTCACCCACAACATGCAGCAGGCCCAGCGGGTGAGCCACGCCTGCGCCTTCTTCCTGGCGGCCGAGAACCAGCCGGGCCGCATCGTCGAGTCCGGCACGACCGAGCAGATCTTCGAGAGCCCGAGCGACGAGAGGACGGCGGACTATGTCCATGGGCGCTTCGGCTGAGGGCTCGGCCGCGGCCGGCG
>Ga0116106_1001285_pt1 | contig 12609 bp, 10 predicted proteins | sample June2015DPH_6_50_FD_89717 | JGI IMG/M metagenome (GOLD analysis project Ga0116106, IMG submission 89717) | Peatland microbial communities from SPRUCE experiment site at the Marcell Experimental Forest, Minnesota, USA - June2015DPH_6_40 | ecosystem: Environmental > Terrestrial > Soil > Wetlands >...
GTCGGACCCGGCTCTGGCGGCCGACATCGCCACATTGGATCTCCAGCTCGGTGACCGGAGGGCTGCGCAGGCGGAGGACCTACACGCGCTCCGACTCGATCCCTGGACCTATCTCGCCCTGGAAACCCTCGGCACGATCGCGAAGGACGACCACGACTACGGGACGAGCCTCTACTTCTACCGCCAGGCACAGAAGGTGGCTCCCGCCGCGAACGATCTGGCGAACCTCATCAAGTCCGACGAGGCGAAGCTCCACACATCCTGAGCGGCGCTCTGCCTCAGCTGGGCGGGGGAGATGGCTTGCTGCTGGGCTGGGGCCATCCCCCCGCCTGGCTGTCGGGCGGGATTGCATCGCCCGGTGTTGCGCCCGCAAGCGATCCCTGGGCGCCAGATGATCCGGGCGGTCCCTGCTGCGGCGGCCAGGAAGGCTGTCCCGGCGGTCCCTGCGGCGGCCAGGAAGGCTGTCCCGGCGGTCCCTGCGGCGGCCAGGAAGGCTGCCCCGGCGGTCCCTGGGGCGGCGGCCAGGAAGGCTGTGAAGGCTGGCCGCTCCATCCAGGTTGTCCGGTCCAACCGCCTCCGGGCGGGGGAGCTGGCGGTCCCGCCCACCCAGGGCCGGGCGGCCCACCCCAGTAGCCAGCCTGCTGCTTTTTCGCACGCGAGCGTTGCACGAGCCCGATGATGAGCAAGATGAGGCCAGCGAGCCCGACGAGGAGACTGGCGAGGAGGCCGATGACCCACCCCAGGTTCGCCTGGGCGGTCGTGGTGAACGAGGGGGCTACGACGATCGTCGCTCCTGTGGTGTGCACGGTCACCGTGTAGGTCCCGGCGGCCGAGACGACGAAACCCACGTCGCCCGAGAAGCGCACGCCGTTTCTCGTGATGCTCTCCGCCGCGTTCTCGAGCTCGACCGGCACGCTCTGGCCGGATGGGCCGGTGACGGCGACCGAGCTTGCCGTGGCGGAGAGGCCGTTCGTGCCGGCTTCTACGTAGAGCAGGTAGGTGCCTGATCGACACGCCACTTGCTCACTGCCAGGTGTATTCATGACGGGGGCGTTGGAGATGCTGTGGAGGAGGGCCTTGCCGAGGAAGGCGAAGGACACGATGGCTCCGACGACACCGAGGATGAGCAAGGGGACCGAGAACTTCAAGGGAGGCCCCGGTGGCCGTGTTCGCGGAACTGGATATGCGGCCATGTCGTGCTCCTCGCCGTGGAGTCTACGAACCGCTGCGGCGACCTGCTGTGATAGCGGGAGGCTCAGTCGGGATCCTGCGTCGGGTCGGCCGCCGCCCCACCGGCTGCGGGCAGCTGCACAGGCTCGTATGACCACAGCTCGCTGTGGGTGGCGAGCGGGGCGTCGCCGTGGGAGGCACCGGCACCGCGGTGTCCGTGTGCGAAGGCGGGCGAGCTCACCCAGGCGCCGAAGGAGGCTTCGTCGCGCCAGCGCGTCATCACGAGCCAGGTGTGGCGCTCGTCCGTCGGGCGAAGGAGCTCAAAGCCCTCGAAGCCGTCGGCGTCGTCGACGGCGCCGGCGCGACCTGCAAAGCGCCGAGCGAGCTCGTCGCCAGACTGCGGATCGACCTCGATGGCGTTGACCTTGATGACTGTCATGGGCCCATCATGGCCGAACTCCACGGGCCGGGGGACGGACGGCCGACAACGACGCCGGTCGGAACACAAAAGCGGAATAGCGAAGGTCGAGGGCGGGTTGACCCAGACCGATGAAGGGATGAACCGAGCAGGACAGTCGACCGGCGGTGAGGTCCGCCGCGTGCGCTTTGACGACGAAGCCGTCTCGCCTCTGCTGGTCGGTCTGGGGGAGGAGTACGCCGCTCGCTACGGGGCCATCGACGAGCTCAAGCACACCACCGTGGAGGAGTTCGAGCCGCCCGACGGAGCGTTCTTCGTCGTCGTCGTCGACGGTGAGACGGTGGCCGGCGGAGGTTTCCGCCGCCTCACGCACGAGACCTGTGAGATCAAGCGGGTGTGGACGAGCCCGGCGCATCGGCGCCGAGGGCTTGCGGGCGTCGTCCTCGACGCGATCGAGGCGGTCGCCGCCGACGCCGGCTACCGCGTGGCGTGGCTCGAAACCGGGCCTTCGCAGCCGGAGGCGGTGGCATTCTACGAGGGACGGGGGTATCGACCGATCCCGCTCTACAACCCGCGCTACAAGGAGGCCCTCGCCTTCGGGCGGCCCCTCGAACAGCGCCCGGCGGGCAGCGACCCGCCCTATGCCAGCCAGGAGACGGAGGAGGCATGACGCCTGACCATCAGAACGAGCCGCCACAGTTTCATATCGGTATCGACTGCGCCGACCCCGGATCGCTGGCGCCGTTCTGGGCGGCCGCCCTCGGCTATGAGCTCGGGACGCCCATCTCAGACGGCGTCTACTTGATGCTCAAACCGCCGGACCCGAGCCATCCCGTCGTCTACTTCCAGAAGGTGCCGGAAGCCAAGGCGGTCAAGAACCGTCTGCACCTCGACATCCGAACCCCTGCGGCGGAGGAGCTCATCGATCGGCTGACGTCGCTCGGAGCAACCCGCCTGGGCGAACCGAGGTCCGGGAGCACCTGTGCCTGGTGGCAGGTGATGGCGGACCCGGCCGGCAATGAGTTCTGCGTCTGCAGCGCCGAGTGCTGATCGAAGCGCCGGGCAGTCCTTTCGCTCTCGCCCTCCGTATCCTCTAGAGACGAGCGGAGACGAGGAGGCATCGTTGGGCCACGCTGACAGCGACAAGGTCGCAGCCGCCCGGGCAGCTCGCCCCACCTACCTCTACGTCCCCTCCCTCGTCCTCGCGGCCGTGACGGCTTCGATGGTCTGGGAAGGGGCGAGCACGCTCGATCGGCACCGAGAGCTGGGCCGCACCCTCGCGGGTGCCCGCGTCGAGCTGGCGGGGCCGGCTGTCGTGCTGGTCGTTTCGGCGGCCCTCGCCTGTGAACGGCTCTGGCCTGCGGAGCGCCGCCACCTGCTGGCGCGAGGCCACGTGCAGGATGCCTGCTACTTCCTGCTCTTCGCCGTCGCCATCGTTCCGCTCGTGACCTTGCTCGGGGTCGCATCGGCTCACCTGCTGCTCAGCCACGCCGCTTGGCTCAGGGCGCCCTGGACGGCGCGCTGGCCGCGCTGGCTCCTGCTCGGGGTGACACTCGTCGCCATGGACGGGTGCAATTGGCTCACGCACTGGGCCGACCACCGGTTCGCTCCTCTCTGGCGGGTGCACGCCATCCACCACAGTCAAGAGGAGCTCAGTGTCCTCACGACATTCCGGACGCACCCCCTCGTCCACGCCGCCAGCTTCGCTGCTGCCGCCGTGCCCGTTGTAGCCCTCATGGGCAACCAGCCACTCGCCCCGGTGCTCATCACCGTCTACCTCTGCCTCGGCGCCCTCCCGCATGCCAACGTGAGATGGTCCTTCGGGCCGCTCGGCAAGCTCGTCGTCAGCCCCGCCTATCACCGCATCCACCACGCCGCCGACGGCCCGTACGACGTCAACCTGGGCATCGTGCTGACGGTCTGGGACGTCCTCGCCCGCCGCGCCGTGTTCCCGCAGGTGAGTGACGCCCCGTGCCGCACGGGCCTCGTCAATCGCCCGCTTCCCGTCGAGCAAGCCGCTGAGCGTCCACGACCGGTCACGTTGATGATGCGGCAGCTTCTGGAACCGTTTGTCGCCGCTGCGGTGTCGGCCCGAGCGCCGGCGTCTCAACCTGCGAAGGCATCCGCCGACGAACGACCGCCGGGCCGGCATTCTCGAGCGCCCGTAGCATGAGCTGAGTGGCCGTCTCCGCCCGAGTCGAACATGTCGGCAGCCTGTTGCGGCCACCGCAACTGCTGGAGGCGCGCCGGCAGTTCGCTTCCGGCGAGCTCACCTCCGGCGAGCTGAAGTCGGCGGAGGACCGGGCGGTCCGAGACGTGGTCGCCATGCAGGAGGCCGTCGGGTGCCCCGTCGTGACCGACGGTGAGCTCCGGCGGGAGTCGTTCCAAAGTGAGCTGACGGCCTCCGCCTCCGGTTTCGAAGGCGTCGGGATGGATGCCTGGTTGTGGGGGTCGTGGCACTCCGACGTCGTCGGGGACCTCGCCATCGAGCGCCCGCCCGATCTCGCCGTCGTCGCGAGGATGCACCGTCGCCGCAACCTGGCCGCAGAGGAGTTCACGTTCTTGCGGGCGGTCACTCACAGGCAGAGCAAGGTGACGCTCCCGAGCCCGACGTTGCTCTCGAACCTCTGGTCCCCCGAACGGTCGCAAGGCGCCTACGGGAGCCTCGACGAGTTCATGGGCGACGTCGTTTCGGTCCTCTGCGACGAGGTCCGCGAGCTCGGGCGCCTCGGTTGCAATTACGTCCAGCTGGATGCTCCCCATTACCCCCTCCTCATCGACCCCGAGTGGCGTGCCTTCTACGAGGCGAGGGGCTGGAGCCTGGAGCGCTGGCTCTCCTACGGGATCGAGCTCGACAATGCCGTCATCGCCGCCGGCTCGGCGCTCGGCATGACGTTCGGCTTCCACCTCTGCCGCGGCAATCAGGGCAGCCGATGGCTCGTCGCCGGCGGCTACGACGCCATCGCCGCCCCAGTGTTCGGCGCCATCGGGGCCGACCGCCTCCTGCTCGAGTACGACGACGACCGATCGGGCACCTTCGACCCGCTCCGTCTCGTGCCTGAGGACAAGACGGTCGTGCTCGGCCTCGTCACGACGAAGACGCCGGGTCTCGAACGAATCGGCGACCTCGTCGAGCGGGTCGATCGGGCCGCCGGCGTGATCGATCGCCAGCGGCTGGCGGTGGGAACCCAGTGCGGTTTCTCGACCTCGGTGATGGGCAACGCCCTCTCGATCGAGGACGAGAAGGCCAAGCTCGCTCTCCTCGTCGAGCTCGCCGGCGCTGTCTTCGGAGAGGTTTGATCCGGGTCATTCACGGGACGTGCCGTCCGCCGGCGCTGTCTTCGGAGAGGTTCGATCCGGGTCATTCACGGGACGTGCCGTCCGCCGGCGCTCCGGCCGTACCGGCGTAGAGCTGTCCCGGCCGAGCGCCAAATCTCCGCCCACCACCCGGACGATGGGCAAGCCCTCGAGGGCGAAGAAACGCCTCGCCGTCTCCGGATGGGTCATCATCACTCAGCGTATTGACATCACCACTATCTGTGGTAAAACTTTCCACCGTGCCAACGAACCCTCAGCTCGTGGCTCACCTCTACCGGAGGGCGGGCTTCGGCGTCACGAACAGAGAGCTGGCGGAGCTGTCGCGGCAGAGCTGGACCGAGCTCGTCGATGGCCTCCTCGCCGGCCTCACGTCGCGGGACGTGGAGGGCGACAAAGTGCCGCTGCCGCATTTGACGTGGATCCCGGAAGCGAACGTGCCGGGCTACACCTACAACGGCTGGCAGGAGAACCAAGACCTCGTCACGTGGTGGATCGCCCGCATGGTGGCCACCTCCACCCCGCTTCGCGAGAAGCTCGTCCTTCTCCTTCACAACCAGTTTCCGACGTCATGGCAGAAGGTCGGCTGGGCCTCGCTCATGTATGCGCAGAACCAGACCTTCCGCAAGCTCGGCCCCGGGGATTTCCAGACGCTCACGACCGCCGTCGCCCAGGATCCGTCCATGCTCATCTGGCTCGACACGGGCACCGACCACAAGGACTCCCCGAACGCCAACTTCGCCCGCGAGCTCATGGAGCGCTTCACGATGGGCGCCGGCCACTACACCGAGGACGACGTCTTCGAGAGCGCTCGCTGCTTCACCGGCTGGCAGCTCGACTACACGAGCGGCGAGTTCTACATCAACCCCTTCGACCACGACAACGGCATCAAGACGTTCCTCGGCCGCCGGGGCAACTTCTCCGGCGACGACATCGTCAGGATCGTGACGCACTCGAAGGCTTCGCCGAGCTGGGTCGTTTCAAGGATGTGGTCGTGGCTCGCCTACCCCGTCACCCAGACCGATCCCGTCATTCACGGGCTGGAGAAGGGCTACCGCCGCGACCTCAACATGACGAACCTGCTCGAGGCGATCTTCCATCATCCGAAGTTCTGCTCCGCCGAGGCGATGAACGGCCTCGTCAAGCAGCCGATCGAGTACGTCGTCAGCGTCCTTCGAGTGCTCGGGCTCGACACCGAAGTGATCGGGGAGGGCACGCTCCCGTACTACCTGAGCCAGCTCGGCCAGCTGCCCTTCTCGCCGCCGAACGTCGGCGGCTGGGGGCAGAACGAATACTGGCTCACCACCACGGCGGCAAACTCCTACCTGCAGTTCGCCCAGGACCTCGCCAGCTACGCCGACCTGACCACGATCGAGGACCGCAACGGTCACCCGGGCGGGCAGATCGACGCCGTCCAGGAGCTGCTCGCCGTCCACGCGTGGTCGAAGCAGACCTACGGCGCCCTGCTCTCGCTCGCGACCCAGAACAAGGACGGCTCCGGTTCGTGGCCGGCCCAGCAGCTCGTCACCCTTGCTCTCGTGTCCCCAGAATTCATGTTGAACTGAGCGGAGGATCGAATGGGGACCTTAGACAGACGCCAGTTCCTCTCGACGTCGCTCGGTGCCGGGGCGGTCGCGGGAGCGGCCCACATCGGGCTGGCTCGACACCTGGGGGAGTCGGGCTCCGCCACATCGCATGCCGCCCGGTCGCTCACACCGAGGACGTCGGGCGTGGCGCCGGGCCCGTTCGTGCTCTGCACGCTCTCGGGTGGCAACGACGGCTTGAACACCGTCGTGCCGTATGCCGATTCGCGTTACTTCGCCTTGCGCGGCGACCTCGCCGTCCCGGCGGATCAGGTGTTGAGGATCGGGAACTTCGACGGTACTGACCTCGGCTTTCATCCGGCGCTCACCGGGCTCTACTCCCTCTTCGAGGCCGGCCAGGTTGCCGTCATACTCGGAGTGGAGTACCCGGACCCCAATTACAGCCACTTCCAGTCGATGGACATCTGGCTGACGGCTGACCTCTCGGGCGACCCCGCCGCCGGCTGGATCGGTCGATGGCTGGATGCAACCGGCTCAGACCCTCTCCGGGCGCTCAGCGTGGGGCCGACCCTGCCGATGTCCTTCGTCGGCAATGTCCAACAGGCGAGCACGTTGAACGACAGCACGTCGGGAGGCTCGCAGATGCCCGGCAACGGCGGTTTCTTCCTCACCGTCTACAAGAAGTTGATGGCGCCCTACGGGGGAGAGCTGCCCTTGCGCAAGCTCGTCGGAGAGGCCGGGAAGAACCTGCTCACCGTCGGCGCGGCCGCCGAGAGCGCCCTCGACGCCGAATCCGTGCCCCCGAGTCTCAGCGACCGAGACTCCGGTGACATCGGCACTCAGCTCGACATCGTCGCCGAGCTGATCGAGCACGGGCTGCCGACGCAGGCCTACGGGGTCGGCTTGGGCAGCTTCGACACGCACTCGGCCCAGTGGGACACGCATTACAACCTCCTTTCGAACCTGGACGCCGCCGTGCAGAACTTCATGGGCGTCTTCCCCACCCCGGTGGCCGGCAAGAACCCCGTCCTCATGCTCCACTCGGAGTTCGGGCGGCGCCCCAACGCCAACGGCAGTGCCGGCACGGACCACGGCTCCTCGAGCGTCGTGTTCGTGGTGGGGCCTGGCGTCAAGGGAGGCTTCTACGGCGCCCAGCCGAGCCTCTCCAAGTTCGACGAGTACGGAAACCTCGAGGTCACGACGGACTTCCGAAGCATCTATGCCACGATCCTCGAAGAGGTTCTCGACGTCTCCGCCCCGAAGATCCTCGGAGGGACGTTCAACCCCATCCAGTTCCTCAACTGAGGTCTCTCACCGCCCGCAACCTCGTTCTCCAGGCAGCCGGACACGCCCTCCCTGGAGCGCCCAGCCGCCCAGATGACCGATTGATGACGATTCGAGGTTAATCATTCGGGCTTTGAGGCCGATAACAACGTGGTGAGGAAACCGGCACACCTGCGCGACCCCGATGACGCCCAGCCCTCAGCGTGCAGGGGGGCGACGAGACTCCTCCGCCCTCGCCGGGCGTGATGATCGACGTAAGCGAGTCCCCCGTGACCAGCGACGCGCCGCAGGACAGCGGAGCCCGCCTGCAGGCGCTCCTTTCGTCCCTCGACGACCTCGTGTTCGAGCTCGACGGCAACGGCACGTATCTCGGGATCTGGACCGGCGACGACGCCCTCCTCGTGGCGCCTCGGCACGAGCTGAGCGGCCGGACGCTTCGCGAGGTCATCGGCGGCGAGGTCGGCGCCGGCCTCACCCGGATCATCGGCCGCGTCCTTCAGACCGGCACCACGGAGCTCTGGGAGTACTGCCTGGAGGTTCCGGCGGGCAACCGCTGGTTCCAGAGCAGGGTCGCCCCCATCGTCGCCGCTGAGGGTCGTTCAGGCACGGTCTGCCTACTGGTACGGGACATCACGACGCAGAAGGCGGCCGAGGAGGAGATATCGAGGGGCATGGAGCGCCTCGAGCTCATCCACGAGGCCGACAGAGCCATCCTCGACCACGATTCGGTGACCGATCTCGCCCACATGGTCGTCGGGAAGCTCCGTCGGATGGCGGGTGCCGACCGCGCCTCGATCGTCCTGTTCGACGTGGTGGCCGAGAAGGCCAGCTTCTTGGCGATCGATCCTCCGGCGGCGCCCGGACCACTGGAGGCACTCGACCTCGCCGACCTCACGCCCGACGCTCAGACCTCGCAGCGTGACGTCCGCTTCTACGAGGACTTGGGCAAGCTCGAGGACCCGCCACCCATCTTCCGTCAGCTGCTCGCAACCGGCTTCCGAAGCGTCATGTCGGCCACGATCATCGACGAGGGCTTGGCGATCGGGGACATCAACCTCACGAGCGTTCGGGCGGGCGGAATCAACCCGGGCATGGAGGCAGCCATGCGGGAGATGGCCGATCAGCTGGCCGTCGCCCTCCGGCAGGCCCGACTGAAAGAAGCATCGGAGGCGAGGGCCAACGAGCTGGAGGACGCCGTCGTCGCCCTTCGCCGGGCGGACGCCGAGCGGCTCGAGCTGCTGGCCCGATTGGTCAGCGCCCAGGAGGAGGAGCGGCAACGGATCGCCTCCGATCTCCACGACGACTCCATCCAGAAGGTCACCGCCGCCAACATGCGCCTCGAGATGCTCGCCATGGCGCATCCGGATCTCGCCGAGGATGAGGGCTTTGCCAAGGCGAAGGCAACCGTCCGCTCCGCCATCGAGTCGATGCGCCACCTCATGTCCGAGCTCCGGCCGTACGTGCTCGATCGCGACGGCCTCAGCCCTGCTCTGCGCCAACTCCTCGAAGAGGACTTCGGGCCCGACGGGGGGCCGTCCTACGAGCTGCACGACAGCCTCAGCTCGCAGCCGCCGGAAGTGACTCGAGTCGTTTTGTTCCGCATCGCTCAGGAGGCCCTCACGAATGTTCGCAAGCACGCCCGGGCATCGCGGGTGCGCGTCGACCTGAGGGAAAGGGCGGACGGCTACCTCGTGCGCGTCAGCGACGACGGGGCGGGCTTCGACAGCGGGCGCCAATCGGACTCGCCCCGCGGCCATCTCGGACTGACCTCCATGCGACAGCGAGCCCAGCTGGCAGGTGGGAGCTGCACGATCGAAAGCTCGCCGGGACAGGGAACTGCCGTCGAGATCTGGCTGCCGGCGCCATCTGTGCCCGGGCCGAGTTAGGCGTGTCGAGTTGCCAGCCCTCATCCATGTCCTTGTGGCCGACGACGACCCGGAGATGCGGGCGGTCCTGGCCGACGCGATCGCCTCGGACGGCGCCCTGAAGCTCGTCGGGCTGGCGCGGGACGCCCGCGAAGCCATCCAGATGGCGAGGGTTGAGGGTCCCGACGTCGTCCTCCTCGATGTGAAGATGCCAGGCGGCGGCGGGGGTGAGGCGGCCAGGGAGATCCGGAAAATGGCGCCCGCCACGGCGATCGTCGCCCTCACGGCGCACGAGGACGAAACAAGCGTCGGCGAGATGTTGGCGGCTGGCGCCAAGAGCTACCTCGTCAAGGGCGCCTCTCCCCAGGAGATTCTCGCTGCCCTGCGGGGCAGCGTCGTCGGCAAGTCGGTCCTGTCAGACTCCATCGCCCACCACGTGGTCGCTGAGCTGTCGACTCGTCTGCAGACCGAGCAGCGCGACGAGAAGCGGCGCCGGCGATGGTACGAGCGGATTACCGCCGTCCTGGCCGGAGGCGAGGGCCTGACGATGGTCTTCCAACCGATCGTGTCGCTCCGTAGCGGAGAGGTGGTTGCTTTGGAGGCGCTGGCGAGGTTTCGCTCGCGACCGGTCCATGGGCCCGACGTCTGGTTCGCCCAGGCCGCTGCGCTCGGCCTCGGCGTCGAGTTGGAGTTGCTCGCTCTCAGCGCTGCGGTGGCCCACCTCCCCCAGATCCCTGCCGAGTTGTCGCTCGCCCTCAACGTCTCGCCGGAGGCCGTGCTCTCCGGGCGCCTCGGCCTCACCCTCGGGAACGTCCCTCGCGCCCGCCTCGTTCTCGAGATCACGGAACACGCCTACATCGCCGACTACGCCAAGCTGCGCGACGCCTTGGCAGATCTTCGGCGGGCTGGCGTCATGCTCGCCATCGACGACGCAGGCGCCGGCTATGCGAGTCTCCGTCACATCCTTCAGCTGGCTCCGGACTCCATCAAGTTGGACATCTCCCTCACACGGGACATCCACACCGTCCGTTCGCAGCGGGCACTGGCGGCTGCCCTCGTGGCCTTTGCCGCAGAGACGGGCGCGAGCATCGTCGCCGAGGGAATTGAGACGGCGGAGGAGCTGCTGACCCTTCAAGACCTCCGTGTCGAGCTCGGCCAGGGCTACTACCTGGGACGACCGGAGCCTCTGCCGGAGGAGCCTGCGCTCTTTGACGTCGCCACCGTCGTCTTCGCGAGCGCCCTGCCAGCCTCGGACGGCACGCGGCCCACCGTTACAGCCCGTAGCCGGCCTTCGGCTGCCACCCAGCCGACACGTCGGCCGCGGACGGACCGCCGCCGGTCGCGCGGCTCTACAGGAACCCACGACTGATGCCCTCAAGGTGCCTTGAGGGCGAGTCGATCTTTTAGGAGATGCAAACGCGCCCGCGGGGAGCGCCTCTTGGCGGTCGGCAGCCTCGGCGACCTCCGCCGGCATCCCCGTCCGAGTCCGCACCGGCTTCCCTTGTCCTAGGGCGAGCCTGGGCACTCCCGGCGAGGCTGCGGGTGCTCTCGTATGAGTTCGCCGTCAGCGGCTTTCAAGTGACCGACGTGAGCGAAGCCTTCGCCAACCTCCTCGGCGTGCCCCGGGAGCAGTTCACGGAAGAGGAGGGCTTCTACGAGCGCCTCCTCCATCCCGAAGACCGCGAGCGGGTGTTGGCCGAGCACACCGCCTGTGTGGGCGGCGCCGCCTTCTCGAGCGAGTACCGCCTCGTCGGCCGGGACGGCTCGGTCTGTTGGGTGTACGACGACGCCGTCACCGAAGGCGATGTCGAGATGGGACGTCGCCTCGCAGGCTTCTGCATCGATGTCACGCCTCGCAAGCGCGTGGAGGAGGAGTTGCGCGCCAGCGACGAGCAGTTCCGTGCCGTTGCAGCCAACATCCCGGGCATCGTCTACCGCTGCGCGTGCGACGAGCAGTGGACGATGCGATACGTGAGCGACCACATCGAGCAGCTGCTCGGGTACCCGGCGAGCGACTTCATCGACAACCGGGTCCGCACGTACGGCTCCATCATCTACCCGGCCGACCACCCCTATGTGATCGAGGAGGTCGACAACGCCCTCATGCGGGGATCGGCCTACTCGCTCGAGTACCGCCTCGTGCATGCTGACGGGTCTCCGCGCTGGATCGCCGAGCACGGACGGGCCGTGCTCGGTTCCGACCGTAGGGCGCTCTGGCTCGATGGGGTGATCCTTGACATCTCGAGGGCGAAGCGGGCGGAGAAGGCGAGGGACAAAGCCGAGGAACAGCTTCGCCAGCAGGCCCTCCACGACTCTCTCACGGGCCTGCCCAACCGAGTGCTGTTCCGCGATCGCCTGACGCAGGCGCTGGCGGCGGCTCGGAGGGACAACTATGACGTCGCCGTACTCATGCTCGACCTCGACCGGTTCAAGGAGATCAACGACACCCTTGGTCACGCCGCCGGCGACGTGCTCCTGATGGAAGTCGCCCGTCGGCTCTCGAGCGTGCTTCGAGGGAGCGACTCGATCGCCAGGCTCGGCGGCGACGAGTTCTCGATCATGCTCCCGAAGGCGTCGGGGAACGACCTCCTCGAGATTGCAGCCAGGGTGACGCGTTCCCTGGAGGAGCCCGTCGTCGTGGACGACCTCCCGTTGAACGTCGACGTGAGCATCGGGCTGGCGTCGTTCCCGAAGGACGGTGACGATGCCGACAGGCTGCTGCAGCGAGCCGATGTCGCCATGTACTTCGCCAAGACGGCCAACGCCGGGTTCGCGAGTTATGACGCCTCAACTGACTGCCACGCGCCGAGTCGGCTCTCGCTCATCGGGCAGCTGCGCGGCGCCATCGACCGTCGCGAGCTCGTCCTGTACTACCAACCCCAAGTAGCTGTTTCCGGCGGCGAGATCGTCGGCGTGGAGGCACTCGTTCGATGGCAACACCCCGAGCTCGGCTTGGTGCCGCCCGACGAGTTCATCCCGCTCGCTCAGGAAACCGGGCTCATCAAGCCGCTCA
>Ga0116106_1001298_pt1 | contig 12524 bp, 11 predicted proteins | sample June2015DPH_6_50_FD_89717 | JGI IMG/M metagenome (GOLD analysis project Ga0116106, IMG submission 89717) | Peatland microbial communities from SPRUCE experiment site at the Marcell Experimental Forest, Minnesota, USA - June2015DPH_6_40 | ecosystem: Environmental > Terrestrial > Soil > Wetlands >...
TCAGGGATGGCAGTCGAAGACGACTCCAGATTCGCGAGCGCTGATCAAACTCGGATTAGGCCCCAGCCACGATCACCTGCTGAATCCGGAAAATGCAATGACCGCGGTGCCAGCGGCCGACCCGAAGGCTGCGGCTAGACCAGGGCCGGCGGAAAATAACATTCCTCAGCGATAGAGATAGCGATAGCGGTAGTCGATACTCGCCAATTCGTGCCTGCTACAATCGCGCCATGCTGAGACTTAGGCAAATCGCGGCCGTGATCGTTGTCCGTGCTCGTTTTCCCATTGGCTCCATTTTGTTTGGATCTTTCTTTCTCTTTGTCCTTGTCTTTGTTCTTGCGCTCCCATCAGCCAGCGCACAGAAGATTCCGCCGCCCGAGGTTCCGAATGCGATTCGGGCGCATGCGGGCGAAGAGGTTGTCTTGCTCGCACATGCCTCCGGATCGCAGATCTATACCTGCCAGGCGGGCGCAGACGGCAAATTTGTCTGGACTCTTAAGGCTCCCGAGGCCGAACTAAAAGATCGGAATGGCAAGGTCATCGGAAACCATTTCGCGGGTCCGACGTGGAAACTGAACGACGGCAGCGAAGTCGCGGGCAAGGCTGCGGCGCACGTGGACTCTCCGGATGCTGACTCTATTCCATGGTTGCTGGTGAATGTTGTCAGTCATTCTGGAAAAGGCTTGCTCACGAATGTGGCCACGATTCAGCGGGTCCGTACCCACGGTGGTAAAGCGCCGGCCACGGGATGCGACGCATCGCGGCGTGACAGCGAAACGAAAAGCAGCTATACGGCAGACTATTATTTCTACGCGCCGGCGCAGTGAAGCTGCGATCTTGGAATGTGATTTTGTGATCGAAACGGGCGATGGGTTGTGCCAACACCCACACATTCGCAAAGAACGCGAATGTGTGGGGCACCCTATCTCGGGGATCCTTCGGATTTTGGGGTCGCCTGCGGGCCTAGCCGAGCACCGGCCGCGGGCAGTAAGGGATCGGCATCCCCATGACGATTGCCCCCGGGTTGCGCTCGACCAGCGCTTCGGCGTATTCGGCACCCGCGATTCTTTCGGCTAGATCGCGGGCCGCGGAAAGATTGGGGATACGGCGCTTGGTATCGTGCGCGTCCGAGGCGAGCACGTGGACCGCTGATCGATCGAGCAGCCAACGGGCGATGGTTTCAGGCCGTTCTCCCCAGAGGCCAGTCAGCGCCGAGGCCGTGACCTGAATCAGGCAGCCCTGCTCTGCCCACTCCAGAATCCGCTGCGGCGTCTGCTGCAGGATCGGGTTGCGTTCGGGATGGGTGAGGATCGGCGTAAGCCCGCGATCTCCCAGGCGAGTGAAGCACTCGGAAAGTCCGGCCGGCACGCTGTAATTGCTGAGTTCAACCAGCAAATAATTAGTTTCGCCAATGGTGTAGGTGTGCGGCTGCTCTAGAACGCTCTCCAGATTCTCGAAGGAAAGATGAAAGTCGCAGCCGAGACTTAATTGCAATTCCAATGCGGGGGCGATTTTTTCCCGGAGCTGGCCGAGAAGCCCCGAAAAGTATGCGCGATCGTAGGCGTAGCGATCATTGGCGTGAGGGGTGGCCACGGCATGGGTAATGCCGTCAGACGCCGCCATACGGCACATTTCGACGGCTGCATCCCAGGACTTGGGGCCGTCGTCGACTTCGGGCAGAAGGTGGCAGTGGATGTCGATCACGACGTAATCGATTAGAACACATCCGGAATCGATCGGGTCATCTGACCAGCGGATCATCGGGCCATCGGGCCATCTCCGTTCCCATCTTGCCTTCTAAGCTCTTAGCCCCCAGCTAAAAGCCAAGAGCTAAAAGCCGGGAGCAGCTTTCCGATAACCCGATAATGACCCGATAATTTTACAGGTGCGCAGTTGCGCTATGCCCGTCTTCTCATGCACGATAGTGAACACGACATTTTTCGTTCTCACCCTGGATGTGTAGGAGCAGGTTCGCAAATGAGCTTTCTAAGGGCGGCGCGTGCCGCATCGGCCGGTCACGGTGGTCTTTGTCTTAGTCTCCGTCTTTTTCCTTGCCGGGCTCTCGCGGCCACGGTCATCATCCTGGTTCTGGCCGGACTTTCCCTTTCCTGCGGTAGCAGTTCAAGTCCTTCTTTCGCGGTTAACGCGATTGCCTATGTAACCTTGCCATCGCAGGGATCCGTGCTTCTGCTGAATATCGAAGGCGCCACCGGCGTCATCACCGCAGGAGCGAATACCCCGCCGGTGCAGGGCATTTCGCCCACCGGACTGGCATTGCTTCCGTCGAAGAACTTTCTGTACGCAGCCGATTCCCACGCCAACACGATCTCGATTTTCAGCGTCGCCAACAACGGGACTTTGACCCTCACCGGCTCTCCGATTCCAGCCGGTAACGGTCCCGACGCGGCCGTCATCGACCCTAGCGGCCAGTACTTGCTGGTGACGAATAATTTTTCCAACAACATCTCCGTTTTCTCCATCACTGGGGGCGGCGGCACTTTGACAGAGGTCGCAGGTTCGCCCTTCTTCGCGAATGCCAATCCAACCGAGATTCTGTTCACCCATTCCGGCCAGTTCGTATACGTAACCAATCCGGGCATTGGGACGGTCACCGGCTTTTCCTTCGATTCGGCCAGCGGACTGCTCAGTCAGCTGCCGACGTCTCCGGTTACTTCGGGCAATGGCGCTGCCGCCCTGGCGGTGGATGCCAGCGATCAGTACCTCTATGTTGCGAATGCTTCGGCGAGCAATCCTCCTCCGTATACGGCCACGATCGGCAACATTTCTGCGTTCAGCATCGACTCCGGCAGTGGCGCACTGACCCCCCTGCTCGGTTCGCCGTTTACCTCCACAAACGGCACCGGCCCGGCGGCGATCGCGGTCGATCCCACCGGCCATTTTGTGTATGCGGTGACCCCGGGATCAAGCAACTCCATCTGGTGTTTCGCGATCACTGCGGGCAACGGGGAACTGGTGCCAGTGACGGATTCGCCGTTCAGCCTGGCAGCGGGCGCGCAATTCGCCTTGTTCGACCCCAGCGGCAACTTCTTCTATATCGGAAGTGAGTCTGGAGCCGCCATTGAGGGTTATACCTACAACCCATCTACGGGCGCTCTGAAAGCTATAACGGGCTCCCCTTTTTCGACAGGAGTGGGGCCCGGGGAGATGGTACTTTCCGACTAGAAACCCGTTGTGCGGGCGTTGATTTCACGCTTTGTAATGTGTGATTTAAGGCGTGGCACTTTGGTGGAGCAACTCGGCACCCGCGTGCTATTTTCAGATTCGCCGCTTAGCCTTACATTCCCAGTTGAGCAGTTCTGGGGGAGGGCTGCCCGGGCGTCCTGGGTTCGAAAGAATCCGGACGCCCGTTTTATTTATTGAGGCATTGAATCATTGGAAACCCAGCCCCAAAGGCTCTTGATCTTTTAATGGTTCAATCACGCAATGCTTCAATGACTCAATGATTTCTAATTTGTCGAAATGGTGAAGTTCACCGTGATGCGGGCCTGGGTTTCCACCGGCTGCCCATTTTGCAGATAAGGCTTGAAGTGCCATTGCTTCACGGCCTCGCGGGCTGCGGTAGCCAAAATGGTGGGACCGCTGAGAATCCGCAACTCCTGGATGGCGCCTTCTCTGGAGATGAGCGCCTGCAAACTGACTATGCCCTGCACCTTCATCTGCCGTGCCAGCAGGGGATAGTCTGGCGCCACCGACACGCTCACACTCTGTGCGGTTTGCGGGGAGAGCTGCACGCGGTCGCCGGCATTGGTCGTCATTCCGCTAGTCGCGGAATTCGGCGGCGATATAGAAGCGCTCAATGCGGGAGACGTTGCGCCCGAGTCTACATCCAGATGGATGGCATTGCTTTTCGCGGGCACATTGATGTGGCGGTTACCCGCCACGACTTCCACCTGCAGCGGAGGCAATGCGGCGCGCTCGCTGGTGGCCGAGAAGGGAACTTCTGCCGCAGCGGCGGGCGCCGGGGGCTTGGCTGGCTTGCGTTCGCGCACCGCAGTCGTCGCAGGTACGCTCGCAGCCGCTCCAGTCGTATTCTTACTCATACTCTTGCTTCGAATCGTAGCTTCCTGCTCCTCAGCGCTCGGTGGAAACCAGAAATCCCAATCCTTCAGAACCACTGCTGCCAGCGCGATCAGCAGGATTCCCAGGGCGATGAGCATCCGTTTTCGCTGCACTGCTGTATCTGGCGTATCCGGCGGCGCGGGTTGCAGGGGGAGCGGACTGGAGCGCTCCAGATGGTTCTCGGGCGGGGTTTCGTCGTGAAACATAGGCACGCGAGCGTCCTCAGAATCGTAGTCGGAGAGCGCTCAGTTAGTATGCCCTGAACTCGGGCCCATGCCAAGCGAATCCCGGCAGGGTTGTAACCTTTTGCCAGGGCCGAACGTGGTATGCCTTTTGCTTTCCGCGACGGCTTAGGAGGTTGCGGGAAAAATCGCTTCTGAGCGAGAACCCGCGCCCTCAGCGGCTAAAGCCGTATTCAGAACAAGGCGGTTATCGCAGCGGTGAACCGCTGCGCCACCCAAAATCAAGTGCAACGTCGAGTTTTTCCGCAGCCTGTTAGGAAACCGGGGAAACTTTATAGTCAAGCTTGTCAAGAATGCCAATCGCGACGTCAAGAATCTCCTGGTCGACCTTGCGATTCGTAGCGATGGCCTCTTCCAGCGGGATGGAAATAATCTTGTTCCCGCGCAGCGCTGCCATCTTCCCGAATTCGCCGCGGTGCACCATGTCGATGGCGCCCAGTCCATAGCGTGTGGCCAGTACGCGGTCAAAAGCGGTGGGCGATCCGCCCCGCTGGATGTGCCCGAGTACGACGGACCGCGACTCGAAGCCGGTCCGCTTTTCGATTTCGCTGGCCAGCGTTGAGCCAATTCCGCCCAACCGAAGATGCCCGAATTCATCGCGTCCATCTTGCACGGCGGCTGCACAGTGTTTCTCATTGCCATCGGCAAACTTTGCGCCTTCGGCGGCTACCACGATGCTGAAATATCTTCCGCGGGCATGGCGTTGGCGAATCAGTTCCGCCACCTGGTCAATATCAAAAGGAAGTTCGGGGACCAAAATAACGTCGGCGCCGCCGGCGATGCCGCTGTAAGCTGCGATCCAGCCGGAATCCCGACCCATCACTTCCACCACGATCACGCGATTGTGCGCTTCGGCCGTGGTATGCACGCGGTCAATGGCTTCGGTCGCTATATTCACAGCCGTGTCAAAGCCGAAGGTGAAGTCGGTGCCGGAGAGATCGTTGTCGATCGTCTTCGGAACGCCAACCACTTTTAGCCCGTTGACGAAAAGTTTCTGCGCCACCGAGAGCGTGTCGTCGCCGCCAATGGCAATCAGTGCGCCACAGCCATGTTTCCTGAGGTTCTCGGAGCAGCGCTGCAGGCCGTCGGGATACTTCGCGGGATTGGTGCGCGAGGTGCGCAGGATTGTACCTCCACGCGGCAGGATGCCACCTACCGATTCGAGGTCGAGTTCCATGGTTTTGTCTTCGAGCAATCCGCGCCAGCCTTCCATGAATCCCACGAATCCGTCTTCGTAGTGAAAACTTCCCTTGCGCACCACCGCCCGAATGACCGCATTCAGCCCGGGACAATCGCCCCCGCCCGTCAGCACCCCAATTTTCATTGCCTGCTCCTCATATGATTTTCCGGTACGAGTATGAGTTTGCCCTGGGAGCGGATATACTCCGCCCTTCTGTTTTGTTGCAATGGGCCCGAATGCAATTAGGTTATCACGCTGCTTTGGCGCGCGCGTAAGTCACCATCGCCGACAGACCAAGATTCCGTTGCGGCCAAAGGCGAAAAACTGGTAACTGATAGCTGAGAGCTCTCCTGCTACACTTCCTCCATGCGCGTCCTCGGCATCGACTGCGGCACGGAATACACCGGATACGGAATCGTCGAATTGGTCTGCGATGGCCGCAACGATGGCCGCAACAATGATCGCAACAAGGATCGCCTGGTTTGCATTGTCTGCGGCGCCATTAAAGTTTCTCCGCACGATCCCATGCCCACACGCCTGTCGCGCATCTCGATCGGCCTGCAGGAACTCATCTCCCAGCACCGGCCCGACCGGGTTGCCATCGAAGACGTTTTCTACGCCGCTAACGTGAAGTCCGCCTTGAAGCTCGGCCAGGTGCGCGGGGTTGCCATGCTGGCAGCGGCTTCCGCCGGACTCGAGGTCGCCGAATATTCGCCTCTTTCGATCAAGTCCGCGGTGGTCGGATATGGCCGCGCCGAAAAACATCAGGTCCAGCAAATGGTGACGCTCCTGCTGAATCTCGAGGAAGTACCCGAGCCCGCCGATGCTGCCGATGCACTGGCCATCGCGATCTGCCATCTGCACACGGCAGCAACGCGGGAGCGCCAGAGCGCAGCCCGCTGACGATAGAGACGGGGCTGGCGCCGCGTCTCGGCCGCATGCTGGCTCCGCTCTCAGACGCGGAAAGCCGCGTCTGGCGGGGGGTTTCATCGCGCCCCGCATTCCCATCAGGTTACCCCAGTGCTAGTCCTGAATCCGCTGTGCATCAGTCCAAAATCCGTCACGCCACGGAACACTCGTTTGTGCATCGGGGGCTGACTTTCGAGGACTCTCGGGTTAACCTGAATTGCTTGCAAAAAATCGCCGCGCTGTCCGCATGAAGAATGCAGCGCGAGAAATGACAATGAGGACAAAAATGAACTTCCCCCGTTCAATTTCCGCCGTCGTCGTCGCACTGCTCTTACACTCAGCCTTAATGCACGCCAAAACGAAACAGAAGGCGTCTTGCGACTTCACCACGTTTTCCGCGCCCTCGGGCTATACCCTGAACCTGGTTAACGGAGTAAGCGACGATGGCACCGTTGTTGGACAGTTAGTCGACAACCAAACTTCGGAACCGGTCGCCTTCGCATACTCCGCCAGTGGAGTATTCACCGAGTACGCAGCGCCGAAATCCTCAACTACGTGGTTGTATGGAGCCAACGCCAGCAGCATGAATGCCGGCTCCTACCAGGACAGCGGCTACCCGGGACACATTCATGGATTCACCTGGCAAGGCAAGAATATGACGGTCGTCAATTATCCCGGCGCCCCCAATACCTGGCTGTTCGACATCAACCAGGGGGGAACCCTGGTCGGCAGCTTCAGCGCCGGCGATTCCATAACCAAGGGATTCATGATGGTGAACAATAAGTTCACGATTATTGCCTATCCTGATGCACAAGTAACGTTTGCCGATGCCATTAGCGACAACGGCGTGGTCGCAGGAACTTACGCCAGCAGCCTCATCAGCTACGGTTTCCTCTGGCAAAACGGCACTTTTACCAGTATCAATTACCCGAAAGCCCAATGGGGAACCGCTCTGGTCGGAGTGAATAACTCCGGCGTGGTCGCGGGCAATTATTTTGCGGGCGTTGCCACCAACGGTTTCATTTACGAGAGCGGAGAATTCAAGGACATTGTCTATTCCGGTGCAAAGTACACCGCCGCCGGTGGCATCAACAACAACGGCCTGGTCTCGGGCCAGATCGTCTATGCCAACGGAAACACGTTGGGTTTTACAGCGCAGTGCAAATGAGTTGTTAGCTTCTGGCTCCTGGCTTCTAGCCAGGAGCCGGAGGCTCGATTCGAGAATCCAACCCTCCGCTTGACACTCCGCGCTGTCATCCCCAATCATTACAGCGCCAATGCTGCGACGACTTCCAATTGACTGCTTGCTGATTCTTTCTTCGATCTTCTTTTCTTCCTTCTCTTCTTCCTTGTATTCTTCCCTCTATGCTTCGCCCCTCGCCTCTTCGCCAGCTGAGGCTCCGGCCGTGGTCACCTTCACTATCGATTTCCCCAATTCGCAGCCGGAGCACTACTCGATTCGCATTCCATCCGATGGCTCAGCACGCTACCAGTCGAGCAGCCGCCTGTCCGCCGATTCCGACGAGACCGATTCCCACGACAGCGATTCCAATAACACCGATTCCCATAACACCGATTCGCATAACACCGACAGCTTCAATTTCGACTTCACCGTAGCCGTCGAAACGCGGCAGAAGATCTTCGACCTGGCGGCGAAGGCTGGCTATTTTCAGAAGGATGTCGACTCCCATCACAAGGGCCTGGCCTTTACCGGGAAAAAGACCCTCGGCTACAAAGATGCGCTGCGCACGGGTGAGTCCACCTACAACTACTCCGCCATTCCAGCCGTCGAGGAACTGACCAGCCTGCTGCAGGGCCTCGCGGCTACGCTCGAATTTGGACATCGTCTGCAGTACGATCTCCACTACCAAAAACTCGCGCTCGACGAAGAACTCAAGCGTATGGAAGAAATGGCTGGCAGCAATCAACTGATCGAGATCACGGCCATTCAGGCGATCCTCAACCAGATCCTCGCCGATCCCACGGTGATCAACGTAACTCGGGCCCGCGCTCAACGCTTGCTGCAAGCGGCGGCGATGCACTGATGGTTGGTGAGACGAATCGATGCAGAGGTCTTTCGCTCCGCTCAAGATGACAATCCAAAACTATGTTGCGAATTTGTGGGACACTATTCTTGTTCCTACTCCACAATAATTCCCGCGTAACCCACCACAGACTCGTAATCGCCGGAGACATCGCCCGAGGTTGCATACTTGACCAGCGTGGCAGAAGTCGCACCCAGAAGCTTAGCCGCGGTGAGCATGACAACCGTTGGTCCGAACCCGCACATGCTGATGTCTTCATTCATCACCACTTCCCAAAGTCCGCGCGCATCCATGGCTAACACACGTTCGATGGCTTTGTGGTCTTTGACGCGAGTGACCGCATCGGACTCGTAGTGGTTCATGTCGCTGGAGGCGACGATCAGGACCTTCTCGCGGTGTTGCTCTTCCTGGTCGGCAATCACATCCGCCAGCGCTTCGCCCAATCCGCGCAGAACATCGAAGTTGCTGGTACCAACGGCGATCGGAGCGATCTTCAGTTGCGGTTGTTGCACCTGCAGAAAAGGAAGCTGGACTTCGATAGCGTGTTCGCCGCGGTGAGCGGCGCTGTCCTCTTGCAAGGGAGGGAACCTAGCCAGCAAACGAACGCTCAAGTCCGCATCCGCCGCAACTTCACCCAGTGGAGTTTGCCAGGTCGTGCTGGCCATGACCGCCAGCGGACGTCCCTTGCCGGTGTGATTGGGGCAGAGAATCACGCAGTGTTCGGGAATTTCCAGGCGCGAATAAACCGCCCCTGCAACCGAACCGGAATAAATATATCCCGCATGGGGAGCGACGCATCCGATGGCGGCGATGCGGCCGGCGGCATCGGCAGGAGAGTATTGTCGAATGTCGCGCAGCAATTCGTCAGCGCGGCCGGGATAAAATCTGCCGGCGACGGCAGGAGTACGTACAGCGGAAGTCGAAGTCATAAGTTGCCTCCTGGCGGAGACGTGTGGCGCGGGCGCCCTTCTTGCCAAAAAAAGCAGCCCGCGAAAAGTCAGCTCGCGAAAATTTCGGCGGGCGTGAGCTACGAATTGCCGTCGCCGAGCGCGCGGAACAAAGCGGCGGTTCTTTCGAGCGGCAGCGCCTCCGCCCGAATCGCAGGTTTCACCCCGCTTTTGGCCAAAGCGGCACGCAGCACACCTTCATCGTACCGCGTTTTCAGATTATTCCAGAGAGTTTTGCGCTTCTGTCCAAAGCAGAGCTTCAGAAAGGCAATAAACTCGGCCTCCGGAACTCGAAGCGATTCCAGCTTAGGCTTGATCGTAATGCGAATCACGCTGGAATGAACTTTAGGTGGAGGAGAAAACGCCCCCGGCGGCAGCGTGAAAAGCTGCTCGATTCGCCCGTACAGTTGCGCCGTCGCCGAAAGCAAGCCATAATCGCGGCTTCCAGCCGAAGCCGCAAGGCGATCGGCAACTTCCTTCTGCACCATGATGACAATCGTCGAAAAGTAACGGTGATATTCCAAGAGGCGCAGCAGAATATCGGAGGTAATGTAATACGGCAGGTTGCCGACAACGCGAGCCGGTTCGGGAGCGAAGTTCAGTCCGGTGCGCAGGCTGCCCGGTTTTGCCCCGAAGACCGTGTCCAGTTCGAGGGTGAGAATATTGCCTTCGATGATTTCAACATTCGGTTGCATGGAGAATTTCATCCGGAGCTGCGCCGAAAGCACGCGATCCAATTCCACCGCGATCAGGCGCCGAGCCTTCCGTGCCAGCAAGTCGGTAAGCTCGCCGCGGCCGGGTCCGATCTCCAGTACGGTCGCCTGGGAGACATCTCCCAGGGCTTCTATGATGCGTAGAGCCGCCGGTTCGCTCGCCAGGAAATGCTGTCCCAGTTTGGGCTTCCTTGGATTCGTCAGTGCGGTAGCGCCCTTCGGCACGTTGACCCTCTTTCTCTCCGGCTTTAGACTCAAGTGGATTTGTAATTGGTAATTTGTAATTGGCAATTTGGAGACAGCGGCTCGCTGGTTTTCACTTACAAATTACCAATCACAAATTACAAATGGCCCACGTGCCTTTCTACAGCAATCAATAATAACGTGAGCGAGGCCTATCGAGTCCTCGCTCGGGAGGCTTCTTCGCAATGCATATCGCCTTCGCGGCATCCGAGTGCGTTCCCTTTTCGAAAACTGGCGGATTGGCCGACGTGGTCGGTGCCCTGCCACGCGCGCTGGCCGCGCTGGGGCATCAGGTGAGCGTGTATCTTCCGCGCTATCGCCAAACCAAACTGGCCGACCCGCAAACCGTGGTTCGAAGTATCACCATCCCTTTCGACGACAAGTATCGCTTCTGCTCGGTGGTAACGGCGGGAGCGAATACGCCCGCCGGAGTTCGATTTTATTTTGTTGATTATCCGCCATATTTTGACCGCGAAGCGCTCTATGGCGGTCCGGCGGGCGACTATCCCGATAACCCCGAACGCTTCGCCCTGTTTTCCCGGGCGGTGCTCGAAGCCTCGAAGATTCTCGGTGTCCCGCAAGTGTTCCACTGCCACGACTGGCAATCCGCGCTCGTGCCGGTGATGCTGCGCACGCTCTACGCCGAAGATCCCGCGTTTCGCGAAGTCGCTACTGTTTTTACGATTCACAACATGGGATACCAGGGTTTGTTCCCGCCCGATACTCTGGCGCTGCTCACGCTGCCCTGGGAGCTGTTAACGATTTCAAAGATGGAATTTTTTGGGCAGGTGAATTTTCTGAAAGGCGCGCTCGTGCTCTCCGATTTCGTCACCACGGTCAGCAAGAAATACAGTCAGGAGATTCAGACCACGGAATATGGATTCGGTCTGGAAGGCGTGTTGCGTAATCGCGCGGCCACCGTGAGCGGCATCCTGAATGGTGTCGACTACGACGAGTGGAGCCCGCAGACCGACAAGTTCATCGCCGCCAGGTATTCGTCGCAGGATCTGAGCGGCAAGCTGCAATGCAAAAAGGACTTGCTGCGCGCGTTCGGAGTCGCGAATGTCGATACCAATTGCAAAGTGCCGGTGATTGGCATTGTTTCGCGATTCGCAGCGCAGAAGGGTTTCGATCTGATCGCCCAGATCATGGATCGTCTGGCGCGCGAAGAGATGATCATGGTCGTGCTGGGCTCGGGCGACAAGCCATACGAAGAAATGTTTCAGCGATTGAACAAGCAGTTTCCGAACAAGATTGCAGCCAAGGTTGCGTTCGACAACGCCATCGCACACAAAATTGAAGCGGGTGCGGACATGTTCCTGATGCCTTCCCGCTACGAGCCCTGCGGGTTGAATCAGATTTACAGCCTGAAGTATGGGACCGTTCCCATCGTGCGGGCGACCGGCGGTTTGGATGACACGATCGAGCCCTGGGACGCGCGCACCGGCAAGGGCACGGGCTTCAAGTTCTCCGACTACACTGGCGAGGCCCTGCTGGCGACCATCAAGCAAGCATTGCTCGCCTATCGAGATCCGTCGTCATGGCAGACGCTGATGCGAAATGGAATGAGCCGCGATTTTTCCTGGGGCGCGTCGGCGCGGGAGTACGGGAAGATCTACGAACGCGCGCGACAGGTACGAGCCAGCGCGGATGCAGTTGCGGCGGCGGAGTTGAAGAAGGAGCCGGTGCTTGGGTAGCGCGTAGCTTTGAATCAGGGTATCGCTTCAGCGATACCGTCAGTCTTTCGAGACCGGCCCCCCTTTAGGGGCGCGGCTTGCGGTATGCCTTAAGGCATACCCTGATACAAATCGCCCCACCACGGTACACTTCTGCAAGGCATTCCGGACTCCGATCCCAATGACCACTCCCTCCCCACGCACCATCTTTCACGTCGACATGGACGCCTTCTTCGTCTCGGTCGAGGAATTGTTTGATCCGTCGCTGAAAGGCAAGCCGGTGGTGGTCGGCGGGCAGCGCGACGAACGGGGAGTGGTCTCGGCGGCCTCATATGCGGCGCGCAAGTTTGGCGTGCACTCGGCCATGCCGCTGCGGACGGCGGCGAAACTCTGTCCGCAGGCGATTTTTGTCAATGGGCATCCGGAGCGTTATCGCGAGTATTCTGCGAAGGTGCACGAAGTGCTTGGACACTTTTCTCCGCTGGTCGA
>Ga0116106_1001306_pt1 | contig 12486 bp, 10 predicted proteins | sample June2015DPH_6_50_FD_89717 | JGI IMG/M metagenome (GOLD analysis project Ga0116106, IMG submission 89717) | Peatland microbial communities from SPRUCE experiment site at the Marcell Experimental Forest, Minnesota, USA - June2015DPH_6_40 | ecosystem: Environmental > Terrestrial > Soil > Wetlands >...
ATGACCTGGGTGATCGCGTGGGGTTCATCTCGGCGCAAATCGGCTTCGGATTGAAACGCCCCGATCTGGCCGAAAGGTTGCGAGCTTACTTGAAGTCAGTTATCTCACAATAGTAATCGCGTCTCGGTCTTGGATGGGGCAGTAGCTCAGCTGGGAGAGCACTACGTTCGCAACGTAGGGGTCGAGGGTTCAAATCCCTTCTGCTCCACACTTCAGTCTCTTGGTCTTCGCGCATCGCGGAGAATCGCTCGAAAAGCGCGCGTGTGCGCGCGATTTGCGCTCACGCGCGGACCCAGAGAACGCCTAAAGCGCCGCAAATCGGCAGAATCGGCCAAAAGCTATCCGGGCGCGATCTTGCTAGGTCCATCCGTGGGACCGCCGCGATCTCCGGCCGGGGGAAGGCGGCCATTAGCGTCAGATATCTTTGAAGTCGAGTTCACGCTCTGGAATGTCATGTGTCCTGCCATGGGCGACGGCGTCCGTCCAGGTGGAGCGATCGTTCAGGGCGGCATCGAAACGCGCGTCGCTGTAAATGATCGTGAGCCGTTCGTCCTTCCAGAAGTGCGCGTACCAGCCGGGCCGGATGTGCTGCTGGAACAGGGTGATATCTTCCTCCGCGCAAACCACGCGATAGAGGTGCCATCTCCCTGTGACCAGTTCAGCTCCCCTGGATGGCGCCCACTTGAATGGCGGAGAGATAACTGCGCGCTCAACCGGGAGATGGTTGATGAGCCGGATGTGCCCGTCGGCATCGACGGCGCCGGTGAATTTCAGTTTTTGGATTTCGCCGCGAGTGGTGGACATGATGATGACTCCGTATTCAGGGTTCCTAGTGCGCCGCGTTGGACATCGTCACCGGATTGAAAAAATTGTCCGACGCGACGCCCATATTGATGTACCAGCCCTCATGTTCTTCGGTCTCGAATCCCGGCGAGAGCAGCACGGTTGAGAATCCGTTCGTGACGTCTTCATCGACCAGGGCGGTTTGGAACATCCGCTTGAACGGCCAGATGGCGACCCGCGCGTCGGGCACCGGCCGGTCGCGGTACGCATTGAAGGTCGCCAAAGTCTTCCACAGCTTGCCTTCGCGATCGTACTGATCCGACGCGGTGATGAACCATCCTTCGGAGTCGATATAGAAGATTCGCTTTGGAATGGAAACGCCGCTGCCGAGAAGAGAGGTCTGCTTCGCGTCCGCTTCGATCACGTAAACCCGGCGCATCTCCCAGTTTTCGGGACAGATGGTCCGGCCGCCGTCGCCTTCGCATAACTTGGCCGGAGAGTTGGCGGCATTCGCAACCGCGAGCATCGACTTCTCGCCGAGGAGCTTGTAGTTGAAGTCCTCGATTTTCGCGGCGAAGCCGAAGAACGAATCTGGATCGAGGTTGCTCGCGTAAGACGCCGCGCCGCTTCCACCGCCAAAGCCCGCGTCGTACATGCCGAGGACGTCCGAGAGTTCGTTGGCCGATATCCGACGCACACGCCGCGAGCTCGGAGTAGACATCCAGCTGTTGTCCTCGATCTTCGGATCCATGTTGCGATAGCGGATGAGGCCGAATCCGCGCAGCTCTGACGGCTCGAGGACGGGATACGCGCCGAACCGGTAGCGGATTCCGGCAGCGAGCGCGTCGGAATTGGTCGGTATGGGATTGACCTCGGTGCGGCCGGTGTTGTTGTAGAATCCCACGTTGCCGATCGTGAAATGCTCGACCGGATCGGCGGGCGCCGAGCCGGGCCGGTAGCTCGCGAGCTCGACGTTCTTGGCTATCGCATCGTCGGTGTAGAGCGGGCGATAGCTGAAATTCCACATCACTTTCTGCGCGGCTTGAGGATCGTTCGAATCGACGAGCGGAAACGGAAGCCCCGCCGCGTAGCCCTTGAGCGTTCCGTCGGGCGCGAGATTCACCTGCGGCGAATACTTCTCGGTCGCCGACTTGTACGGCGGTGGCCATTCGAGGCGCCCGGTCGGCACGATTTTCATCGTCATGCCCTGTTTCACCAAGACCAGGTTCCCCGGACTCACGAGGTCGGCGACCTTGTCGGCCTGATCCTTCGTGATCGTATCTCCGGGATTCACACCGGCGCTTGGCGAGCTCGCGATCGACAGAGCTGCCAGCGCACTCAGCGCGGTCGCTATAAGCTTCATTTTCACTCTCATCTTCGCGCGCCTCTCAAGCTCCTCGGGCGCCTCGGCTTGCCGAGGTTCGTCGACGAGGTCCCGCTGCTTCGACAGACAGACCGTGTCGTCTAGGTATCGCCAAGGATGAGGTGCACAAAGGCAACAAAGCATGCTCCCCCTCGGAACCCGCGGTGCCGGCTCAACGTGTGAACTAGCACGCGCCTCCATTCCTGCCAATCGAGGGTTGCACCTTTCCTAACGCATCTAGCGGAGGGTGAACTTCTGCAGCACGATCGTCAGCAGACGCAATCGAAAATCAAGACCGGATGGAATTTCCGTTTTTGGACGCCGCCAATTTCGATGCCAACAGCTCCGGTCAGAGCAGTAGCGCAAAAGGGTGCGGCCTTCTGGGACCGGGAACGAAGAAATCATTTGGCGGGGCGGCGATGAGCACTCATGACGGTGCAAAACGAGTAGGTTCGGCAGTGCAAGGCGAATTCTAGGCGATAAGATTCTCTGCAGCACTGCTGCTTTAATCTCGTCTCGAATATCTCGCCAAATCCGTGGACAATTGTCCGAGCAAAAACGATTGAGGGGCCCCGGGTTCAAATCCAGCTTGGACCACATTTCAGTCTCCAGATTTTTGGAGATGTCAGAGAATTGATCGAAATCGGCGCGTGTGCGCGCGATTCGCGATCGCGCGCGGACCCGGAGAGCGCCCGAGACGGCGGGAATAGCCAGAATCGGGCAGAACCTATCCGGGCGCGATTTTGCTAGGTCCATCCGTAAGGCCATGGGATCGCGGGAATTTGCCGAGCCGACGCGGCCGAGCACGCTATCTTGTCCACCCTGGAAATCAGGCCGGGCGGGGAATTAGCGCATGCCGAGCACTTGCTCCAGCGCGCTCCAGAGCAAGGGGAGATCGATCCGACGCGTGAGACCGATTACGGTGAGGTCCAATGGCTGGCGGCCCGCGGCGATCGCCTCGACGATCCTTGGTGACAAAAACCCAAGCTGAAGCAGCCGCCGCAATGATCGGCCATCGAGCCGTTCCCGTTTCGCTAGCTCGTCAACAGACTGAGCGCGGCCTGCGATCAGGTCTTGCGACCACCTGCGGGCGCGGGCAACGGCCTTGAGCAGCGGAAGGTCGACCCGGCTGGGCGTGGAGTCGCCTTCGAGCACCATCCGCATTTCGACACCGCGGCGCTTCATCTGCATGGGGAGTAATTTCATGAGAGAAAGATGATCCGTAGGTGCACGGCCCCCCGTTTCAGCAGGTGGTAGTGGCAACTTCAACGAGAGCCGGAAACCCTCGCGGCTGAGGTCGACGCGCTCCGTTAGCTCGCTCAGCGCTGGTGCGGCTTCCGTATCGGACCGCAGACGTTCAACCCACAGCCGAGCAGACTCGAGAAACGGTTTCAGCCGATCAGGGTCTGTGCTGGACTCTTCAAGCGCGAGCGCGATCGCCGCACGGTCGCCGAGAATCTCCCGAGCCGCAGCAGAGACGGTCTGCTCGATTTCGGGCGCGGATATCCGCCACGCATGTTCTGCGTCTTTCTACTCGCCTCTGACCAGTCTTCGAGAAACGTAATAGCGGTAGCGGCGTTGGCCTTTTGCTGCGCCCTGTACGTACAGCGGCTCGCCGCTCTCGTCGAATAGCTTGCCCGCCAGCGGACTTCGCGGCGCCTCGGTCTTGCGGCCTTCACCCTGCCTGACCGCCCGGCTGCGTAGTTGCTGTTGGACCCTCTCCCAAAGATCGCGGCTAACAATGGCGTCGTGCTGTCCCGGATGGCGTTCATTCCGATGTCGGATCTCGCCCACGTAGATCGGGTTGGAGAGCACGTTGTAGAGCGCACCGCGCGAGAACGGCTTGCCTCCCCGTGTATTGCCCTTCCTTGACGCCCTGGCGGCCGACACAATTCCGCGGCTGTCCAAATCCTTCTTCAAGAGCCGGACGCTGCCGATTTCGAGATAGCGCTCAAAAATATGCCGTACGTTCTTGGCTTCGGTTTCGTTGACCAGCAATTTGCGCTCACGGACGTCGTATCCAATCGGAACAGAACCTCCCATCCACATTCCCTTACGCTTGGAGGCGGCGACCTTGTCGCGGATGCGTTCGCCGATGACTTCGCGCTCGAACTGCGCGAACGACAGCAGCACGTTCAGGGTGAGTCGGCCCATCGAGGTGGTGGTATTGAACTGCTGGGTGACCGCCACAAACGATACGTTATGGGCGTCGAATAGCTCGACCATTCTGGCGAAGTCGGCGAGCGACCGGGTCAGGCGATCGACCTTGTATACGACCACGACATCGATCGAGCCCTCGCGAATGTGCGACATGAGCTGCTGTAACGCAGGTCGCTCTATCGTACCGCCCGAGAAGCCCCCGTCGTCGTAGGCCGTCTTGATCAACTTCCAGCCCTCGCCGGCCTGGCTCCTGATGAACGCCTCGCACGCTTCGCGCTGTGCGTGCAGCGAGTTGTAGTCTTGCTCCAGTCCTTCTTCCGAGGACTTGCGGGTGTAAATTGCGCAACGCCTGATCGGGGCGCTAGCCATTGGCCACCTCCTTGGCTCGATGCTTCAGGCCGAAGAACAACGGTCCCGACCAGCGGGTGCCGGTAATCGCGCGCGCTACTTCCGAAAGCGATTTGTAACGCCGACCGCGGTAGGTGACGTCATTATCGAGTACGACGACCCGGTGCCTGACGCCTCGCCACTCCCGGATCAGCACGGTCCCTGCACTGGCCCGCCGTTTCGCAATGCCCTCCTGACCAATCTCTTCGCGGCCATCGCAAACACGGTCAAGGATCCGTTGCGTGGATGGCTTGAGACCACCGAAAGCCTCTTCCTGGAGGCGGTAGGCGATCGCCCCAATCAGAAGGGCCCGGCCGATATGGCCTGACGGCTCATTGCCATACAACCTCTTCCAGCGCTCGCGAAGGTCCTTGATACTGGCCTTCGATAGACCCGCGACCTCCGCGCTGAGCGCACCACGATCCAGAACGGGCGCCCGCCGCTTCATGATCGTTTCTCTCGATGTTTCGCGACCTTCAGCTTGGCATCCAAACTCATATGTGGTCCTCCTTGAGGCGCGCTATCTGCCGCCTCTACCACACACACACATTGCTCGATTCGCGGCACGGAGCCAGTCGTGTGGGGCAGGAAATTTCGGCCAATATACGCTCTTACCAGGTCTTGTCTTCTCTGCTGCGATTCCCATTCGCCTTCCAATCGCCCTGATCGTTGCAGACCTTCGATCCGTGCTAATAGCCAGCCTCTACCCTTCTGCGCCAGTGACGTTGGGAAAATTGGGGGAAACCACTCGCTTCACGCGCCGACCAGAGCAAACATCCCACGGAGCCCTTACGGCTCAAGGAGATTTAGTGCGAATGGAACATCCGAAATTGGCGAACGGAAGCGGGCATAAACTACCGATCGGAAGTTCCCCATCCCCGGCCAAGCCGGATCAGAAGGATGCGGCGCGGTCGGCCGGTAAGAACGCGGTCCGGAAAAAGGCTGCCCCGAGAAAGGCCCAGCCTGCACGGCCGATCAGGAAGGAGATGGGCAGTAAGTCGAAATCGGGCAAACTGGTTTGCCGCTATTGCGGGAGCAATGACCTGGCTCCGAGTTTCATCAAGCGGCGGGATCGCCGATGCCGCAAGTGCTTTAGCAAACGCTACGGATCCGCGGCGCGGGCGAGCAAAGTGAAGGTCAAGAAGTAGCTTGGCCACCAGCTGGGAAGAAGGACCGGGCTCGAAAGGGCTCGGGCCTTTTCCGCTTAGAGCTTCGTCCGAGGGGCGAGCGAACGCCCCGCCGGAATCGCGAATGCTCTATCAATAAGGCGGTCGCAGCCTCACGAAACTGAGGAACGACGGTGAGTCAAAAAAGGCACCAGATTGCTAAGGTGGTCAGGGGCTTCTGATGGCATCGGCTCGCATCCGATCGGATAGGAAAATGCGAGGGTTTCCCAAATCGGGGAGCCCTCGCATCGTATCGGATTTGCTCGCCTCAGACACAAAAAGACACTTTTTTTGCGGGAACCGCCTGCGCTTGGCGAAGTTGTCGGTTGCACGGATAACTCAATGTCGATGAATCTCCGCCACGGGCCGCCGCTCTCGCGCTAGTGGGCCGGCATTTTGATGGACCATTCACGCAACGCGGGCCCAACCCGCCTGCCAAGACAACCCTCCACTATGGGCAGGCTTTTCGCAGAGCCGTTTTTGAACGGCGATTCTGGCCACGCTTTTGCGCTACGACAGACCGGAATCGGTTGTGAAAAAGTCGTGGTGATTCTGGCCGGTTGGCTTCGGCTGTGGCTACTAAAAATTCCGAATGCGCCGAAAAGTCTGGAGTTTTTGGATTCACTGACGCAATATCGCCGGCATGCTTAAGCTCGTGCGATCGATCGTTTCTCGGCTTGTCTGCCGATTCCGTAGTCGGGCGGTTGTGGAGCTAGAGAACCTCGCCCTGCGTCATCAGCTGCACGTTCTTCGCCGGCAGCGGCCGGGTCGACCCCGGCTGTTCGCGATCGACCGCTTGCTCTGGGTCTTGCTCTACCGATTGTGGCCGCGCTGTCTGGAAATGATGGTGTTGGTCAAGCCGGCCACGGTGATCCAATGGCACCGTCAGGGATTTCGCCTGTTTTGGCGATGGCGGTCGAGATCCGGACGGCCGTCAGCGGATCGAGAGATTCGCAATCTGATTCGGCAGATGAGCAGCGCCAACCCGCTCTGGGGTGCGCCCCGGATCCACGGTGAACTGCTCAAGCTCGGCATCGAGGTCAGCCAAGCGACAGTCGCCAAGTACATGGTGCGAAGACGGGGAACACCTTCTCAGAACTGGCGGACTTTCCTGCGCAATCACGCCGAAGGCATCGCTGCGATCGATATGTTCGTTCTGGCGTCCGCATCGTTTCGGCTGCTCTACGTGATGGTCATTCTGGCCCACGATCGCAGGAATATCGTACGCACTGCCGTCACCGAGCATCCGACCGCAGCCTGGCTCTCGCGCCAGGTAACCGAAGCATTTCCATGGAACACGGCGCCCCGGTATCTGCTGCGCGACCGTGACGCATCGTATGGCTCGGACTTCCGCAGCCGGGTCGAAGCGATGGGCATCGCGGAAGTCATCACGGCGCCACGCTTCCCGTGGCAGAACGCTTATGTCGAGCGCGTAATCGGTTCGATTCGCCGCGAGTGTTTAGATCACATCGTGATCTTCAACGAGCGTCATTTACGCCGAGTCCTGTCCTCGTACGTCGACTACTACCAACGCACCCTCACGCATCTATCGCTCGAGAAGGATTGCCCGGACCCGCGCCCGATCATGCCACGCAGGATCGGAAAGGTGATCGCCATCTCTCAGGTCGGCGGCTTGCATCATCGCTACGAACGCCTCGCCGCCTGATTCGTCCCGGGTTCGTGCTCACCAATCGTTGCGCGTCGGCCGGTACGCCGTCGTGTCACGATCTATGTATCGGAGGTCTTTCGATCTCGATCAGGTGAGCCGCTTGTGGTTCAGATCGCAGCCCCTCTCTTCTAAGCACATCGATTCGATGGCGATTCTCGCATACGACTCAGAAGCGGAAGCGCAAAATGGGTTGCGTTTCAACCCAACATTTATATATCAAGCTTTACCCAAGCAGCCATGACAAGATTAGGTACGATGCTGAATTCAGAAGATGACGAACCTTTTTCTTCGTGCTCTGAGCAGAGGTGGAAGACCAGGTTTCGTTGGGCGCTGAAACACCTGCGGGACGAAGACCGCATCAAATATTCAGGGACATGGAGAGCGGACGCGAATCCCCTTCGAATTGCTCCGCTGGAACTCCTGACTGGGGAAGTGGAGGTGCGAGAAGACGGAGAAACGAGAGTAAGATATCTCTGAAGCGACGGTTCCCATAAATATAGAGTTGTATTGAGCGGACAGTCAATTTTAACAAAGCGAGGATGACATGGCGACAAACATTTCCCTTAGGGGAGCTTTGATCACAACAGCGACCGCGTTCGGCTTGATGGTAGTTAGCGGAATCGTCGGATTCTTGAGCCACGCCTATCTTGAGATCTGATTTGAAAATGATGCTCCCCTGATTTCTCAGCTACGCGTTCAGTCCAGCGAGCACCGACTTGGCGTCTTTCAGGTCCGCGGTGTCGATGCCCTCGGTGAACCAGTTGGAGATTTCGGCGAGCATTGTGCGAGCCTGGTCGCGTTTGCCTTGCTGGTCGAGCAGGCCGGCGAGGCTGGTTGTCGCGCGGAGTTCCCACGAGCGCGCCTGTTGCCGCACCGCAATCTCGATCGCACGCCGGAAGCATCGCTCCGCTTCGGCTGCACCGTCCGGCAGGATTAGCATCGTCTGGCCGCGGAGCCGGTGAATTTCCGCTTCGAGCAATCGATGGTCCATTTGCTCACTCCGCTGAGCCGCCAGGTCGAGTTCTCGCAGACATTCATCGGGACGCTTCATCATAAGGTACAGTTCCGCAAGCAGCACGAATGAGAACGAGTAGATCAGGTCAGCGTTACTGGCGGCCAGATGCTCGGCGGACTCTTTCATCATCGTGAGGCCGGTCGTCAGCGCAGCTTCATCACCCCGATAGTATCCTTCGCCGGCAATCGTGCGCGCGAGGCACATTTTTCCCGCCGCCAGCCAATACGGAAATCCGTATTCGGTCGAAAGTTCGATCAGGGTTTCAGACCGGGACCGCACATCCGCGTACTCGTGCCGGAAATGATTGAGCACGATCGCGTACAGGTGAACAAATGCAAGGCTGAAGGGACGGCGGAGCTGCGCCGCCATATCGTCTGCCTCGCGCATGCGCTGTCTCGCCTGCTCCGGATGCCCGCCTATATGCAGCGCCCACGCGAGATGGCAGCGCGACGGTATGACCGGCGCCTGCATCGACGGCAGATAGCGCGGAATGTCGCGATTGTAGATCTTGGCGACCATCTCCTGGTGTTCACGCGCCGCGGAAAACTCGCCCATCCAGAGTTGCGTCGATCCCATCGCGTTGTGCGCACCTGCTGTCGCAAGATCGCTTTGCATCCTGGCTGCCATGGCCAGCAACTGCTCCGCGATGACGCGGCTCTCGCGCAGTTTCCCGCTGGCATGATTGAAGCTCCACACACCAAACAGCACGCCGAAAGTTTCGGGCGTCTCACCGGCGCGGCAGCAGAGTTCCTGCGTGCGCGCGATGGTGCCCGCGATCTCCGGCGACGAAAAACCCTGTACCGCGACGATCAGCGGTCCCAGCATCATCTGTATCTTCAGCTCGCGTTGATCGCGTTCCCGCGATTCGGGCAGCTCGCCTATCCGCAGCAGTGCCTCGCGCGCGTACCGTATCGCGTCGTTGTATGCAGAGCGGATCCCCGCTTGCTCCGCCGCACGGCTCAGGTATTCGATCGCCTTGGGCGCGTTGGCGCTGTGGCCGTAGTGATGCGCCAGGTCGGTCAGGTGATCGTCGAGCGTCGCCGCGAACATCGCTTCGAGCGCCAGCGCCGTGCGCTCGTGAAGAATCCTCCGCCGCTCCATCAGCACGGAGCCGTAAGCAACTTCCTGCGTCAAAGCGTGCTTGAAGGTGTATTCGTTTTCGGGAAACGCGGGTTGTTCATAGATGAACTCGGCTGCCTGCAGGTTCGAAAGCATCGGAGCGAGTTCATGATCGGGCTTGCCGACGACGCGCCGCACCAGGCCGACCGGAAATTCCTTGCCGATCACCGCGAGCGATTGCAGCAAGTCTTTGTCCGCCGGCGCGAGCTTGTCGATTCGCGCGGCCAGGATGCCCTTGACGGTCGAAGGTATCTCGATCGAGGTGAGCGGCTTGGCAAGTGACACCGTACCGTCTCGCACGAGCGCGCCCTGGTCGAACAGCACCTGCACCATTTCCTCGATGAAAAATGGATTGCCCTCGGTGCGCTGGATGATCGCCGCCTTGAGTGGATCGAGCGCGGCCGCTTCGCCCAACATTGCCGTCAGCAGCTCGGCAGCATTGTCGGGCCCCAGTGGATCGAGCCGCAACTGAGTGTAGTAGGTCTTGTTGCCCCAGTTGTGGCGATACTCGGGCCGATAGTTGACCATCATCAGAATTTGCGCGGTACCGATCGAGTCGGCAATCAGGTTCAGGATCGCTTCGGACTCCGTGTCGATCCAATGCAGATCCTCGAAGATAACGATCAGCGGTTGGTTCATGCTCTCGCGCACGATGAGACTCTTGACCGCCTCGCGCGTGCGCCGGCGTCGAATCGAAGGATCCATTTCGTCCAGCCTTGCATCGCCGGACCGAATCCCAAGCATCGCGAACAGATGCAGCAGCGTATCTTCCAGCGCACGGTCCAGCGACAGCACCTTGCCGGTAACTTTCTCGCACCGCGTCCGCTCGTCGTCGCGATCAACAATTCGAAAATAGCTCTTGAGCAGATCCAGCACCGGCAGATACGCCGACGCTTTGCCGTGCGAGAACGAGAACGCCTCGAGCACCAGGCACTCGCTTTGCCCGCGCATCTTGAATTCGTAAAACAGGCGCGACTTGCCGACTCCAGCCTCGGCCATCGCCGCAACGATCTGGCCGTGTCCGCCGCGCGCCAGCTCGAGCGCCTTGTCCAGCTGATCCAGCTCCGCGCGCCGGCCCACGAACTTTGACAACCCGCGCAAAGCCGACATCTGCAGGCGCGTCCTGAGTGGACCGATCCCGATCACCTCGTACACGTTGATCGGATCGCTGACGCCCTTGATTCGCGCCGCGCCGAGCGGCTTCAAATCGAAGTAGCCGGCCGTGAGTTTCTGAGTCTGCTCCGTGATGACTATTGACCCTGTCGGCGCGAGCGTTTGCATCCGCGCCGCGAGGCTCATCGAGTGCCCAATCGGCGTGTACTCGGTGTGCGCATCATCGGTCCGAATCGAGCGGACCACCACTTCGCCGGTGTTGAGTCCCACCCGGATTTCGACCGGCGGATTTCCCGCCGCGCGCAGGCTGGCCGAATACCTGGCCATGCCCTCCTGCACGCGCAGCGCAGCGTAGAGACCTCGCTGGGCATGGTCTTCATGAGCGACCGGCGCGCCGAACAACGCGAATATTCCATCGCCGGTGGATTGCACGATGTAACCGTCGTAGCGATGCACAGCGTCGATCATCAGCTTCAGGGCGGGATCGATAAGTGCGCGGGCCTCTTCGGGATCGAGATCCTCCATCAGATCCATCGATCCCTTGATGTCGGCAAACAGCGCCGTGACCGTCTTGCGTTCGCCATCGGTCGCGAGCGCCTCGGGCTGCTCGGGCGCGACGCGAACTCCATCTCCCGGGGCGGGTGAAGCCGATACATCGGAGCCAAGCGAGGCGTGCCCACCGAGCGGGGCGGCGCATTGCGCGCAAAATTTCGCATCAGGCGCGTTCAGACGAGCGCATTTTGGACACGCCCGACTGAGGGGCGTCGCGCACTGATTGCAGAATCTCGCGTCTGCGGCGTTGTCGGTACCGCACTTCGCGCAACGCATTTGCGACTACCTTCCCGGAAGCAGATAGCCAAGTATCGCTACTGGACGCTCCAATTCATAGACGCGAACCTGGACAGCGCTTCAAAACGCGCCGAATGCTGCACGATCAAATCGATCGGACCATTGCAGTGTGGCGAACAATGCCTGAACGCAGCTTCATCTGGTCTGTGGCGAATTGCTGATTCGTGGGGAAATCAGTAATTCGCCACACACAGGCAGCGGCATCTTCACAAACTCCGGATTTGTCGCCCGTGATGTCGGATCGCCGGCACGGCTGAGGTGCGATGTGTTCCCCGACGGGAACTCGCGCAATCGGCGTCCGGCGAGTAGGCTCACACCTGCTGGCGAAGGGCGATGCGGGCACAGCACGGGCTCGGAGCGTTGGCAACGACCAGAGGTGGCCATGCTGGTATTTCTAATCCATGTTCGCGACCCGCAATTTTACGCCGTGCCGGCGGACGGCCGCGCGAAAAACGGCAACCTGCGCATTATGGGGTTCCCGCCGATCGGCATCATGTCGCTCTCCGCGGTGCTCAAGCGCGCCGGCCATGAATGCGTGATGTTCGACCAGGCCAACCCCGAGACTCCAAACCAGGTCATCGTCGAGCAGATTCGCATGCGGCGGCCCCAACTGGTCGGGTTGAGTTTTCTGAGCACGACCAGTTATCCCTACGCCAAGATTCTCGCCCGCCAGATCTGCGCCTCAGATTCCAAGGTCAAAGTCGCCATTGGCGGCGTCTTCGCGACGCTGAACGCGCCGCTGGTGAAACTGCAATGCAGCGAAGTGGATTTTGTCTGCCGCGGTGACGGTGAGCAGTTGATTCTCGACCTGGTTGAGCAGCTCGACAATCCGGCGGCTGTCGCCGGGCTGACCTGGGCGCGA
>Ga0116106_1001316_pt1 | contig 12456 bp, 8 predicted proteins | sample June2015DPH_6_50_FD_89717 | JGI IMG/M metagenome (GOLD analysis project Ga0116106, IMG submission 89717) | Peatland microbial communities from SPRUCE experiment site at the Marcell Experimental Forest, Minnesota, USA - June2015DPH_6_40 | ecosystem: Environmental > Terrestrial > Soil > Wetlands >...
ACGGAGTACAGATAGCTCTCGCCCCAATCCCACGCCATGTGGAAGCCGACCGCCCACCACAAATCGCCTGTCCGCCGCAGTGTCAGGCAAAAGAAGAAGCCTATCAATCCCGCCGCCACCAGCCCCGTCTTCGCTTCGCCGGGATTGCCGCTGTGGATATAGCCGAATACAACCGACAAAAACGCCGCCGCCGGCCAGAAATTCATTCCCTTGGTCAGCACCCACTGCGAATATCCGCGCAGTAGAAACTCTTCACAAAATCCCGTCAGCAGGAAAAACACCGCGTAATACAGCGCAAACTTGACGATGCGTTCCCCGTGCAGATCGAGCGACCCGAAGGTAAACACCCCTGCCATTCGCAACCCAAGCATGAAAACCGTGAGCGACGCAATTCCCCACAGCGTCCCCACCCAGAAGTTGCGGCCAAACGCCCCGCGTGCCGGAAGCCCGAAGTCGCCGAACGGACGCCCTTCGATCCGCACCATGACAAACCCTGGCAGGATCGCGGCCAGCATCATGCTGGCTTCCATCACCATGCCCCACCACTCCGGCCCACCCGCATGAGGATGGACAAAGTGCATGAGCGCACCTTCGATCAACAGCACGATGCCGGCCATGGCCAGATAAATCAGCCAGCGGGTTCCCGCATACATGCCGTCGGGTCCGACGAAAACTTCGCGAAAGGGCGATTCGCGTCGAACTTCTGCGAGCATCGATGGCGCCGGGGAAGCGAGCGGCGCGGAGTCCGAGGTGGGCAGCACCGCTGACTGTTCAACAAAGGGCGGAAGCGGATTGGTATCCATCGGTGTCTGGAACATGGTAAAACACTCGGTCCCCCTTGTTGCGGCGATTTCTTCATTCCGATGCTTTCCGCGCCCCGCAATTTGCTGCGGCCGCGCTGCTGCTGGTCTATCTTCTGCAGTGCCTCTGGCTGCTCCGCGTGCAAACGTTGCATGCCTCGGTACCGGACTCCGACCAGGCTCTGCGCATCTACCAGGGCCTCGAACAATGGAAAGGCGGCGCGATCGCGGGAACTCCCGAATCGTTGCGCTCGGAAGCCGCCACCGGCGTGCCTTCTGCGGGCCGGTCCGGCCATCTCCGCGTGCGCAACGGTTACGATCAGGACCGCTCGCCCCTCTACTACCTCGTCGCCGCTGCACCGCTTCTGGTCCGCCCCGGTTCGTGGTTGCCGGAATCATTCGGGCCGTTATTGGCCGCGACCCCGTACCTGTTCTTCGGCGTCATGCTTGGAGCCTCGCTCTGGTACGTCGCGCGCCGTCTCTACGGCAACCCTGGCGGATACGTCGCGCTCGCACTCTATTGCTTTTCGCCGGCCATGATTGTGAACGTGGCTGGCGCGCAGAGTCTGGGTGAAATGGGCGCCGTGTGGGGAGCATTCGGAACGGTCTTCACGGCCATAGCCGTGGCGCACACGCTCTACGCTCCCCGCGAAGTTGTGCTCTGGAACTGGCGACGCATTTTGCTTCTGGGGCTGTCTCTGGCACTGGCAGCGGGCAACCAGTTTTCGCTGGCGGTGCTGGCGCTGGTGATTTTGCCACTGATGCTCTGGGTGGCGCCAGTCCGGCCCCGCGCCGTGCTTGCTATCTGGACCACCGCAATGGCAGTCGCCGTGGTGCTGCTATTTGCCGCTTACTTTCTTGAGCCTGCGTTGTTCGGGCAAGGAATGCTGCACGCGCGCTGGATGAACTTCGAACCCGCCGCGTTTGGGATGTCGTTCTCCTACCGTCGCGCTTTGCAAACGATCTTTGTCAGCAGCCCGCCGCTGATGCTCGCCCTGCCCGTGGCACTGATCGCATACCTCGGATGGAAACGCACCCGCTATTTCGGCAACACCGCCCCGCTCCTGATCGCGGCACTGTTGCTTATCCTGGCCCTGGGCGCTCCCAATTTTCCGGGACAAGGATTCCATCTGACCATGCTCGTGTTCCTCTTCGTCTTCGTCGCTGGAGTGTTCGCCGATCTGCTGGAAACTCAACAAAGCCTGCTGGTGACGGCTAGCCTGTGCGGATTGTTGGCTGCCTCCGCCATCTGGAACTTGTGGCAGTTGGCCCGTCTGATGTAGCGACGGTCGTGTATAGCAAGGGCTATAGCGAGGGTCGTCCTCGTCCGTCTCCCACAAAATCCCGCAGGTTAAAATAACTGCTTACAACATTGGCAAGGATCAACCTAGCAAGGATCATCCATGAGCACCCCGACCCAAACGCCCACACCGAATACCATCTACGTAACCCGCACTGGCCTCCCGCTCAGTTTCAAGCTCAACTGGCCTTTCCGCCGTGCCACCTCCGGCGCAGACTTTGACGTCCTGCACACGGTCATCACGCTGGAAAATTCCGAAGGGCTGCGCGCACTCGTGGCCGTGAATCTTTCCGCCACGCTGCGGGAAGTGCTGCCTTCGCTTGAACCGAAAGACACGGAAGCTCCCGTGATCAATGCTCTGCGCAAGGAGGTCGACAACAAGCAGACGGAGTTCGTGAAATCCGGCAAGCTGGTGCCGCTGCCCTTCTCCAGCCGCCACTACAGCTTCAAACTCAAGGAGTGGGTTTTCGGCAAGGCCACCGACGAAGAGATCGCCCGTATGATCGAGCGCAAAGTGTACTGGCAGACGCGTCTGGTCGGCGGAGATGTGTGGCTGGGCGACCCGACCGAAGCCCTTTACCTCGATACCACCACCGATCACATCGCCGAACTCGCCGCCGGACTCGCGCAGCAGGGACTCTTCACCATGGCCCGGCGCTACGCGACCGCACTGCCCGCGCTGATGGATCAAAAAGACCGCTTCGAATCCGAGATGGCCGCAGCCCTTCGGCAGTTGGAAGAAAAACACGCCTTCGAGCGCGGCTAGTATTTCCCGTAGGGACGCGGGTTGCCGTGTCTCTAGCGGCGGGAGACGGGGCAAGCCCCATCTCTACAGGGCGGAACTACCACACCCGACAAGTTTTATCCCGCACCATCGGCTGCCCCGGCTTGCAGTGAAACGCGGTGCGAAATTCCGCCATGTTCGCGACTACGCCATTCGCCCGATACTTCTCCGGCGAGTGCGGATCCACCGTCGCCCGCAGCCGCTTATTCTCCTCGCGCTCGTTCGTGCACCAGCTCTGGCCGTAGGCGACGAAGAAGCGCTGCTCCGGCGTCAACCCATCCAGCGGCTCCAGCTTTTGATCCTTCGTGTCTTCCTTCCATGCCAGATACGCCAGCAGCGTCCCGCCCAGATCCGCCAGATCCTCGCCGTTCGTCAGTTTGCCGTTGATCTTGATGTCGTCGATGATCGTGTATCCGGAATATTGGTCGACCACGCATTGGGCGCGCTGCTCAAATTCCTTGCGGTCGGCCTCGGTCCACCAGTTGCGCAAATTGCCCTGCGCGTCGAACTGGCTGCCCTCGTCGTCAAACGCATGGGTCAGTTCGTGGCCCATGGTGGCGCCGGTGTCGCCATAGTTGGCCGCCGCGTCCGACAGCGCGCTGAACAGCGGCGGCTGCAGCACTCCTGCCGGAAAGTTGATGTCGTTTTTCTGCGGATCGTAATACGCATTGACGGTGGGCGGCGTCATGCCCCACTCCTTGCGGTCGACGGGTTTGCCGATTTTCGCGAGCCAGCGGTGGAACTCGAACCAGGACGCCCGTTCCGAGTTCCCGATTTCGTCTCCGCGCACGATTTCAAGCGCGCTGTAGTCGCGCCACGTGTCGGGGTAACCGATCTTGTTCGCGATCGCGTGCAGCTTGGTGAGCGCCTGCTCCTTCGTCGCCGCTCCCATCCACGGCAGCGCTTGGATCTCGCTCTGCATGGCCGCTTCGACCTCTTTCACAATTTTCAGCGCTGCCTGTTTCGCCTCCGGACTGAAGTACTTCGCCACGTACGCCTGGCCCAGCGCTTCTCCCAGGTCGTTATCCACGTCATTGGTGCAGCGCTTCCAGCGTGGCGGCAGCTCCTCCCGCCCCCGCAGCGTCTTGCCGTAGAAACTAAAATTCTCTTTCACGAACGCCGCGGATAGGTCGGTGGCCGCCTCGTGCGTCGCGTGCCACCGCAGATACGTTTTCCAGTCCGCCAGGCTTTGCTTTTCGATCTCGTCACTCATGACGTGGAAATAGTCCGGCGTCACCACGTTGAGCGACGCAAGCGATCCCACGCCGGTTTTTGTGAAATAGGTGTTCCAGCCGAAAGCCGACGCCAGTTTTTGCAGTTCCTCCACGCTCATCTTGTGATAGAGCTTGGGCGGGTCGCGCCGTTCAACGCGGGTCATCTGGCCTTTGGCGAGCGCCGTCTCGATGCGCACCACCGTCGCTGCTTCCGTGGCCGCATCGGCTGGCTTGTCTCCCAGGAGCTCGAACATCTTTGCGACGTGCGCCAGGTAAGCCTTGCGCAGTTCTTCGGACTTGGCGTCGTCTTTCAAATAGTAATCACGATCCGGCAATCCGAGTCCGCCCTGATCGGCCTCGGCGATCACCTGCGTCGAGTCCTTGAAATCCTGATTCGAGCGGAACGTGAACAGCGTTCCCCCACCGTAGAGCGAAGGCGGAAACTGTGTGGTCGCGGCATATTCCGCCAGATCCTGCTTTGACTTCAGACCCGCGATGCGCTCCAGTTCCGGCAACAGAGGCTTGGCTCCAAGCTTCTCGATGGCCGCCTCATCCATGCACGACGCATAGTAATCGCCGACCTTTTGTGTCACGTCGTGCGTCACCGCATGCGGCTCGCCGCTCGCTTTCGCTGCTTCTTCCAGAATCGTCCTCAACTGCGCGCGGTTGTCGTCCTCAAGCTTGCCGTACGTGCCCCAGTTCGACTGGTCCGGCGGAATCGGATTCTTCTTGATCCACCCCCCGCAGGAGTACGTGTAGAAGTCCACGCACGGGTCGACGGTTCTATCCATGGCGGAAACATCCAGCACCGGCTCGGAGGAAGAGTGTTGGGCACAGGCAGGCACAGCGGCCGAAAGCGCCGCCAGAAGAAGAGCGGAGATTTTCCAGTTCATAAGGTTTTAAGGCGCGACTTTGCTCTCTGAGATTATCGCTTCGTTCAAAACTAATCCAGCGTCACCGAACCGTCGCTGGTATGCAGCGCGACGGCCTGCAATATTTCGTGATCGGCGACGTGGCGCCCGAAGACGTCCGCACGTTGAGCGAGTTCTTAAGAAATAGTGCGAGTCGACGCACACTCTACGTACTCTACGTTAGTACACCCTGCGTTAGTATCCCTCTCTAGTTAGCAGAACCCACTAACTGCACCATAATTACCCTCTACGTTTCGATCCCCACATGGCACACGCGGCCCACGATGTGGTCGCCGGGCCTCTGGCCGTCTTCCAGGGCTATTACTTCAATCGGGTAAGCCGGGTTGTGCGGACGCAGGATCAAGTGGTTGTCCGCAGTCTCAACATACTTGATGGTGCAAGTCTCATCTTTACGCACAGCGTATATGTTACTTTCGCCCTTGCGGTAGGGAGTCAGCGAATTATAGTGGCGGTCGAGCAGTAGGGCGGCGCCCGGCATCGTGCGGGGATACATGCTCATTCCCTCCTGCGCATCCGCCTTGATGATCACAAAGCGTTCCCAGCCGCTGCGGTCGCCTTCCACTTCCTCCTTCAAGCGCTTCAGGAAGCTCTTCCTAAACTTCAGGATCTCCTTGACGTGCATGCTCATAATCAGCGCTTCGGAGGCTGCGATATGCGAGTCGGCGACCACCACGTTGTCGAAGTCGTCCTCGCTCGGCGGGAGGATCGAGGCGCGCTTGTTGACTTCGGCGGGATCGATGAGATCCAGCACCGAAAGATGCTGCACGTTCAGTACTTTGTCCATGCCTTCCAGGCTGAGTCCGCGCTTGCGGTTCAGGAAGTTGGAGATGTGGGCTTGCTTGAACCCGGTCTGGTCCGCCAGACGCAAGCCAGTGAGTTCCCCTGCGTCAATGCGTTCCCAAAGGGTCTTGCGGAGATTTTCTTGAAGCATGCGGAATTTCATCGCCGGAGTATAACACGCTGCAATAGCCAAGCGCTATTGTTAATACAAGTGTAACATCCATAAGGGAATAAAGTTTTTGAGTTATCAGGCAGTTACACTAACTGAGAATTATAGCCATCTCACCCCTGCTCGCGCGCCCCGGCCCGCTCACCCCCTCTTCAAGTTAACTCTTGAGTACATAGTGGAGAAAATCTCCCTTGGGAGTCCTCTTTTTCTAGCCCATAAAATTTGCAAGCAGAAATTCTGACCAAAAAACCAAAAACGCTTGGGCGTTTCCGTGCGCCGCGCAGCGCGCTAGATTCCCCCTGGCCACCCCTTGGCGCGCAAATGTGGATCCGCAGGCCGTGCCATGCGAGCGCGACAGATTCTCTACCCCGGCCCGCTTTGAACGCCCCCTTGGCAGAAGCAAGTTGTTCCGCCCTGAGCATTGTCGAATTACTGCTTTCGCGGTTGCACACTATCGTCGCGCGCTCGCGACCTTGATGCCGTGGGAGCTAGCGGCATAGCGTGCAATGCCTTTGTACAGCGCTTCGGCGACCTGTTCGCGGTAGCCATCGCTGCGCAACTTCTGCTCGTCGGTGGGACTGCTGACGAACGAAACTTCCGCCAGGATCCCTGGCATCGCGCTTTCCGTCAGCACCACGAAGCTGGCTTCCTTGATGCCGCGGTCGCGCAGACCCGGATTCTGCGCCGACAGTGTCCCGTACAGGGAGCGCTGCACACTCTCCGCCAGCCTTCGCGACTGCTCAACCCGCTCTTGCAAGTCGGCAGGCGAAAGTAATGCTGTCGCCGCATTCCTGGCGCCGCCTGCGCCTGGCCGCATATCCACATCTTTCGACGACGGCACCATGAAGAAGTTTGTGTAGTACGTTTCCACCCCGCGCGCCGAAGGAAGATCGCTGTAGTTGGCGTGGACGGAAACGAATAGATCGGCCTGCGCCTGATTGGCGATGCTGGCGCGCTCGTCCAGAGGAATATAGCTGTCATCCTGCCGCGTGTAGATTACGTCCATTCCCAATCGACCTTCGAGCAACTTGCCCAGCCGCTGCCCAACCTCGAGCACCAGATCTTTTTCGAGCAAGCCGTCGCGCCCCACCGTGCCCCGGTCCCGACCACCGTGGCCCGCATCGACCACGATGCGCATCTTGGCAACACGCCGCTGCAGTTGCAAATCCTCCTCCGTCGGCGGCGGAACCAGGATTGGTAGTTTGCTTTTCTCCGCTTCGGTCGCATTCGGGAACCGATTCACCGCTCCCTTGGGGCTCGCCCCGACCTTGCGCACTTCGACCACCAGTCGGTAGGGATTCGGCTCCAGGCTCACCGAGAAATCTGTGTTGGCCTTGGTCTCCAGCACAATGCGCGTCATTCCGGTCACAGGCTGAGCCACGCGGATGCGTTTGAGCAGTGCATCGCCCACCTCGATTGATTTCCATGCAAGGCTGGAAACCAGCTGCGTATCGTGCAGATCGAAATAGATGCGATCAGGATTGGCCAGGCGGTGCGCTTCATACTGCACCTGATCTTCAAGATTGATAACCACCGTACTCGAATCCGCCGACGACCAGTGCTGGATTCCGGTGACCATGGAAAACATCGACAACTCCCGCGGCTTGGCAGGTGAATTGGTCGCCAGGCTTCCATTGGAAGTCGCGCCCGGATTGATGTTGGCGGGATTCGCGGATGGAGCAGCCGGCGCGTCCTTCGCCGCGGTGCCCATCGGTTTCGGCGCCATCTTTTCCGTCCGCACCATCTTGTTGGCCAACTGCGACGGCTTCAGCTTCCACCAGAGTCCTCCCGCTAATGCTGAGGCAATGACAATGCACACCAGCAGAACCAGCATGCCAGGCCGGCGGGTCACGCTATCCGGTTCCTCGGCTGGCACCTCGGGTTCAGCGACGGGCACGGCTTCTGGCTCGCTCGGAGCCGCTTCCAACTTCGTCGCCGCGACCGGCGCGGACTCTGCACAGCGGTACTCGTCGGGTTCAGCGGACACTTCGGTAGCGACAGTCGGCTCGGACTCCGAGGACGTCTCCTCCGCGTCAAGCGCCGGTTCGCGCAGAATCGCCGCCGTGGGCGCGGGTGTGACCTCGTCCGCTGTGGATGTAACTTCTTCCAGAAGCTCCCTGGCAATGACAAGCGCAGCCTGAGTCGATTCAACCCGATCAACCTGTGCCGGCACAATTGCAGTGAGCACCGTTTCCGGCGTGGGCGAGGCCGCCTCCAACTTCGTTGCCGCGACCTGCGCGAACGCTTCAAAGCGGTCCTCATCCTCCGGCATGAGCGCTCCCAGCACCAATTCGGCCAGCAGGCTCAGGTTGCGGACATCCCTGTCATTGAATCCGAACGGCTGCGCTGAAAACGCCTGCAGCAGCCCAATACCGCGCCTCCGCCCGCACAGCGGCACCGCGACCATGGACCGTGCGCCCAAGCCCCGGCACGCCTGTAGGTTGACCCGTGCATCCGTCTCGGTGTCGTCGCATCTCAAGATCCGGGCCGTGCGGAAGCAGGCTCCGGAGAAGGCCGAATCGCGGTTGATGCGCGCACCCAAGTCGGGCCGGACCGTGCCCGCCGCCGCACGCAAAACAATCTCGTTGTTTTCCGCCAGCCCAATCGCCAGGCCGTCCGCGCCAGTGATCTCTACTGCTCTGTCTGCGACGAGTTGAAGCACCTCATCCAGAGTGAACTGCTCTTCCTCTTCAAGCTCCGCCTCGGGAACAGCACCATCGTCCCCGGTCCGGCGAGTTTCCAGGGTTTTCCTCCGTCGCACCTGCTCGTGCAGCGCCAAGAACGCCAGAAACGACTGCAACGCTTCGCGCTGCGATGGTTCTTGCTGGGAATCCGCAGGATGATCCGTGGAGGAGCGAGAAGAGGTCTGCCCCGGCGGGCAGAGAGGTACAACAACCCCGGTAGACGGAGTTTTCCCTTCAAAGCTCGGGTTGGTGGGCGCTGTCGCCATTCCAAGCCCAAGTACACAATTCAAGCGGTACAGTATCTACACCGAATAAAATGATAGTCAATTATTCACTTAGCCTACTCCATCTGGTCAATTGCGTCCTGTCTTCGTCTTGATGCGCTCAAATTGATGCGCTCAAAATACTCTGACCATAAGTGGTGTAGCATCGCGCGCTGAATATGCGCTGGAACCGGTTTCCGCGCCCTCGGACCTACTCGACCTGAGTTTCTGACCTGAACCCGTCGGACTGCAACATGTTACCGTCGCAAATCTTAGGGGGAGATGGTACAACCCTTTGCCCTCGCCGGAGTAGGGTTGAGTGCCTTTCCGGGAGAAGGACACCTATATCGCAAAGAGTGGTTGCCACTAGAAATGGCTGAGTCGGAGCAAATGGGTATTTGATGGCTGGGGTATGGATTCTTCAGGGTGTGCACATGAAACCCTTTGCACTAGCTCACACTAGGTGTCCCGCCATAGCGAATAACAAGTCTGTTATCTATAAGTTACAATCCGACTCTGTGGCACCCAGGGTGCAGTGTTCCTAAAGGTCTGGTCGTGGGAGTACCCATGTTTCTAAAAAGGCTACAATCCGGCTTCTTGCTGTTTGAAACACAGCAGGGATTGATGCGCATTGAGCTTTCTCTATGGCAACGTATTTATCTGCTCTGGACATTTCGTAACTTTCGCCAGCTCTCCATCCCACTCCTGAACCCGCGCCAGCGCACGCTGGTCAACACCCTGTTCCGCAATAACGTGGGTGTCGTGTGGAATTATTCGGACAAACCATCGCCCGTTATCGGTGTAATTGAAAATTTCGTGCCGCCGACGGTGCGGGTCGATGCCGCGCCAGCCCAGAAACCCGCCCAGAAACCAACCCAGAAAAAGGAAGGGCAAATTCGGACGGGACGAGTCTCCGTGGCATTCAATCCCCCGCGTTCAGTTTTTCCAGGACATCACACTGACTTGACCACGAGTCCCGACGGAATCTTTCATCCGCTCCGGGGCGACCGGCGTAACAGTCCACGGCAGCTCTGCACAACCCGCGTTAGCGTGCTGGATTTGCCCGCAACCGTAACGGTGACGAAAGAGGCGGATGTCACAGCTCTCGCAGAGGTGGTCGCTGGGCCTGCGTCGTTCGATGAAGCCAAGGGAACGGTAGGGTCAGACCTCCAACTACGCAACGTGTCCAGGCAAACGCTCTACGAGCCGATCACGTTGCGCGCGTCCAAGAATTCTCCAAACGGCCGCGGGGCCAGGCATGCAGCTTCTGGATGCCAAAGCTGGTCCGGAGCCGCAGGCGATTACATGATCCCAATCTCCCCGCGAAGGTCCAACGTGGAGCCGAAGGACATATCAGAACCGATCCGGGTTGAAGTCAAAACCTCGCGGGAAGCGGGATTAGACAGGGCATTCGAATTTGCGGTGACGCGGAATGTAGGCAAGGCGCTAGCCGGGAGCGTCAAGGTTCTTGTCGACACGGACCTTGGCGAGATCGAGTTGGATATTGACGCGGGACGAGCCCCGCTGACGGCGGCCAATTTCTTGAAGTACTTAGATGGCAAATATTTTGACGGTGGCTCGTTCGTTCGAACTCTCACGCCGGAAAACCAGCGCACGGCTAAGACACCGATTGAATTGATTCAAGCCGTCGTTGCTGCGAAGGTAGAAGATGCATTTCCGGCCATCGCGTTGGAAAGGACGAGCCTCACAGGATTAAAGCATCTGGATGGCACGGTTTCAATGGCGCGCGGGGCGCCTGACACCGCCAGCTCCAGCTTTTTCATTTGCATTGGCGACCAGCCAGCGCTGGATGTTGGCGGCTCTCGACATCCCGACGGCCAAGGTTTCGCGGCGTTTGGCAAGGTTATCCGAGGGATGGATGTCGTGCGAAAAATTCACATGTCCCGCGCGCAGGGAGAAGAGTTGACACCGCCCATTCGAATCCTGCGAATCGCAGAGTCGAAATTTCTACTGAGTGCCTCATCACGCATGTTGTCTCACCCCCATCAGCGGGCCCTCTCAAGTATGCAAAAAAAACTGAAGGCTGCTGGGGGGATTGTAGCGGATTGTTGCTGTAGACAGGACATTCTCGCCACCCGCTGAGTGGATCACTCCGTAGCCAGTATTAAATCTTCAGTGCCAGAAGGAGATGCTGGTGTCCAAGGCGATAACTCCGATTTGACCTGCCTTGGGGGTGTTGGGCTCGCCCACCCAAGCGACTCGAAACCGACCTTTTTGGTGGCGGTAGGTAAGGGAAACGATGCTGCCGGGAGAGAGTTGGACTTGGAGGCCGTCCAATAGCGTTCCTTGTTGACTGATGTTACGCGTCGTAACCATCTGCACTATTGGATGTCCTTCGACATCAGTTGCTGCGATTCGAACAGACAACGCAACGCTGGTCCGTGGCTCCAGGCGCTTGCCCAGCCTCTGATCTTTCAACTCCCACAGGAATTGCTCTAACGTGAGGGAGTCTCCCTTTCGAACGAGTTCCAGCAGTGCGTCTCCTGAAGATTTCAGTTCCGGAGACTCTGCTGAGATTGCAACCGGGGTGGGATGGCTATGTCTGCCCTCCACTACGAGCACGCGGGGAACCTCCCGGTCCTTCTGTAGCATCCTAATGAGATGCTCCGCTTGAAGCAGGTGGTCTCCGGTTCGTGGCCCGAACTCGATTCCCATCCCCGAGCCTGTATGTGCCACGCGCACAATGCCACCCACGGTGGATTCCTGGTTCGCCACTCGGATGCTGAGTACCACCTGGCTCCCTGCCGGGAGGGACGCTGGCGTTTCGACGTAACATGCACCGACGCTTATATCAGTTAATCGGTAGGCCGGGACAGAAGGTGCGGACCGGGCTGCGCATGCTGCCCCTCTACCGCTACTCGTACTTTCTGACCGCGAGGGGCCATGCATTTGGCCCTCTGCGGGACTTTCGCTTGGCATAGCGATTGTCCAGTCAGTTGGGGCGTATTCAATCCCCCAGAAGTTACCGGGTTGGTCGAGTTCAATCCCGATCAGCCAGGATTCCGGCTGGCCTCCGAGCAAAACTACTTCGGCAACCCGAGCTGTGGCATTACGTTTCGATGTCCGGATCTCCAGTCGGACGGGTGTGCCATATTCAAGCGGACGGCGAGCGATGAGGGCGCAACCGTGCGCATTCACCACAGTGGTCTCGCAGAGTTCGGAAAACTTTTGGTTGTGGTCGAGACTGGCAAACAGGACAGGAATCTCTAAACGTAGTCTCGTGCTACGCTGAATCGCGTACTGTTGTCGCGAAGGCCCCGATTTTGCGCCCAGTTTGTGCTTTCTGTAGACCAGCATTGCCAGAATGGTAGAGAAATAGCAAGAACTTCCAAAGTTACGGCGGTAATGCCAATGCGGAGTGGGTTGCTCGTTGGTGATCGCGGTAGGGACGATCATCGCTGATCGCCCCCCGCGCGGACCCGGACGTGCACTCATTAGCGCATCCGGTTCTTATCTTGGATGGATAGCGGCCAAGTGTGCAGCTTGTCCGCACACTCGCCCACCCGTGG
>Ga0116106_1001323_pt1 | contig 12414 bp, 9 predicted proteins | sample June2015DPH_6_50_FD_89717 | JGI IMG/M metagenome (GOLD analysis project Ga0116106, IMG submission 89717) | Peatland microbial communities from SPRUCE experiment site at the Marcell Experimental Forest, Minnesota, USA - June2015DPH_6_40 | ecosystem: Environmental > Terrestrial > Soil > Wetlands >...
GATCGCCGATCGAGATTGTCGCAATTTCAGCGCAGCGTTGCGCTGGCGCAAGGCTCGATGATAGTGCTGCCAGTTCACGATGAAATTCGGTTCCACGTGGAACACGCCCCAATCGAGAAACCGCCGCCGTCGATTGGGCCCTTCTTCAATGAGCTTATGTACCTCGGGATCAATGATTTGAACTGGAAGTACCAAGGCCAAATCCGCGAGTGATGTCGCGGCCGCGCCCGCGATTCTGGCATGCACCCCATCTCTGCCGCCTTCGACGCCGACCGGAACGCGCCGATCGCCCACATCGACCTCGCCGAAAACCATGAAGCGCTCCGCACCGCGCCGTATCAGGTGATCCAAATGGCGGGTTCGGAACGACCGTCCGCGCCCCAGCAAATAGACCGCCTCGAGTAGGCTCGTCTTGCCAGATGCATTAGGCCCGCTGATCAGCGTGAATTTGGCATCGAGAATCACGTCGACCGTCTGCAAGCAGCGGAGATCCGTTACCTGCAGACGGCCAAGCGCCATGGTCTCTAGAGCCTCATGGGCATGACGACGTAGCGAGCCGATGTATTACCCGGCGAGCGAATCAAACAGCTGCTGTTGCTATCGGTAAGCCCCAATTCGACTTCGACGCCGTCAATTGCCGCCAATGCATCGAGCAAATAATTGACGTTGAACCCAACCTCGAGATCGATGCCGTCATAGCCGACCTCAATTTCTTCTTCAGCTTCTTCCTGCTCCGGGTTATGCGCCTGTACGGTGACCAAATTCTTTTTCACCGTGATTCGAATACCGCGGTATTTTTCATTCGATAAAATCGACGTGCGTTGCAGTGCAGCACGCAATAAATCGCGATCGGCCTTGATCGCGGCGGCCGGCGCCGCAGGGATAACACGCGAATATTCCGGAAATCTCCCATCAATTAGCTTGGAAGTGAATCGAACGTCGCCAATCTGGGCACGAACATGGTTGGTCCCGATCGCAAGTTCGGCATCGCCCTCGGCATCGAGGATCCGTTGCAACTCCAGCACGCCCTTGCGCGGAACGATGACTTGCTGCGTGACCTTCGCCTTGACCGCGAGCGTCGTCTCACACAATGCCAAGCGATGCCCATCCGTCGCGACCGCGCGCAATGAATTGCCGTCGATCTCGAGCAGCATGCCGTTGAGGTAATAGCGCACATCCTGTTGGGCCATCGAAAAATTCGTCTTCTCCAGTAAACGCAACAAATCCTTGCGCGCGAGCTTTACGCTCTGCTGGGCATTGATGTCATCGACTACCGGAAATTCCGCTGCCGGCAGCGTCGACAAACTGAAGCGACTACGCGCCGCTTTGATGACGACCTTCTCCGCTTCAACGACCAGCGATACGGCTGCCTTCTCGGGCAACGCGCGCAAAATGTCCAAAAACTTTCGACCGGGAATCGTGATCTCGCCGGCTTGGCTAACGTTGACGTCCGCAGCTCCGGCGACGAGTTCAACCTCCAAATCAGTCGCGGTGATGGCGAGTCTGCCATCGCGCGCGCTCAGCAGCACATTCGCCAATACCGGCATCGTTTGCCGCCTTTCAACGACACCGATCACCGCTTGCAGCGGCGCCAGCAATTTTTCTCGTTCTGCGGTCAATTTCATCGCTTTGTCCGTCCATCCCATCTTAGATTTAAATTCTTAATATAGATTACTACTATGATTACAGAAGGCCGATTTCTCCTGGGATAAGTCATATTTCGATTTGCAATTCAATTACTTGCAGTCCCAATAAGCATGCTGGACGCTTGTCTTCTGCATGTGCGCCGACCTTGCACAAATTGTGGATATCTTTATCCCCATGTTTATCCACAAGTTTTGCACCGTCATCCGGCCAGGGTTCTCAACAGGTTCATATAATCCTCGCCGATGCGTCGCTCCGACTCGCGTAGTTCCTTGATGCGCCGGCATGCATGCATCACGGTCGTATGGTCTCGGCCACCGAACGCATCACCGATTTCCGGCAGACTGTGATTCGTCAATTCTTTCGCCAACGCCATGGCCACTTGACGCGGCCGCGCAATGGAACGACTGCGCCGCTTCGAGAGCAAGTCGGCGATGCGTATTTTGTAGTATTCGGCGACCGTCTTCTGAATGTTTTCGACTGTCACAAGCTTTTCCTGCAACGCGAGCAAATCGCGCAACGCATCCTTCGCGAATTCGAGAGTGATCGCGCGCCCCGTGAAATGCGAAGTCGCGACCACCCGCCGCAATGCCCCCTCGAGCTCACGCACGTTCGAGCGGATGCGTTTCGCAATGAAAAATGCGACCTCCTCCGGTAGATCGACATTCGACAGCGAAGCTTTGCTCATGAGGATCGCGACACAGGTCTCGAGCTCCGGCGGCTCGATCGCCACCGTGAGACCCCAGCCGAAGCGCGATTTCAGGCGCTCCTCCAAGCCGTCGACTTCCTTCGGGTAGCGATCGCAGGTCAGGATGACCTGTTGCTGGCTCTCCAACAGCGCGTTGAAAGTATGGAAAAACTCCTCTTGCGAGCGCTCTTTACCCGCGAAAAATTGAATGTCGTCGATCATCAATGCATCGAGCGAGCGATATGCCGTTTTGAAATCATTGATCGTGTTGTGCTGCAAAGCCTTGACCATGTCGCCGACGAATCGCTCGCTATGCACGTACGCGAGCCTCGCGTCCGAGTTGCGCTCTTTGAGCTTGTTCGCGATCGCATGCATCAAGTGCGTCTTGCCGAGACCCACACCACCGTAAATGAACAACGGGTTATAGGCTTTGCCCGGGTTCCCGGCGACCTGAATCGCCGCCGCCTTGGCCAATTGGTTGCTCTTGCCCTCGACGAATGTGTCGAACGTAAAATCCGCATTGATGCGGCTGCCGAGCACCGTGGGCGCGAGCCGCAGCGGCCGCGTGCTCGGCTTGGCGTCGTGCTCACCGAGCGCGCCGTTCAATGGCGAGACCAGCAGCGCAGCGCCCGCTCGCGTACCGACGTCGAGCACTATGTCGGGGACCATGCCCTCGGCCAGTGCCCGGATCAGTTCCTTGATGCGTGGCAATGAATTCGCGCTGAGCCATTCGACGACGTAGCGATTCGGCGCCAATAGACGCAATTCGCCGTCGCGCTCGATCGACTGCAGCGGCCGTACCCAGGTATTGAATTGTTGCTCCGGGAGTTCGCTCTCGAGCACGCGCAGACAGCGATTCCATAGCGACTCCGACAAGAGCGCTCTCCCTAGACAATTTTCGGTAATGGGGTAAGGCAACGAAAGGACAAGAAGTCTATCCGCAACTTGTCAAAGCGTCTATTGACACGTCCTGACATGCTCAGTACCCTTGCCGCCTTTCGCATAAGTCGCGCGACTTTGCTCGAGTTCGTTCTTTTGCCGGCATTATTGCTATGAAACGTACATTCAATCCCAGTAACCTGCACCGCGCCCGCACCCACGGCTTTCGGGCCCGTATGGCCACGAAAGCCGGCCGTCGTTTGCTTGCCCGGCGCCGTGCGAAGGGCCGCAAGCGCCTCTGTCCTTAAGTCCGCCCTCGAAGGTTCCCGGGCGATCCGTACACTGAGGTTCGAGCCGAGCAGGCGCCTGCACCAGCCGGCCGAGTTTCGCGAAGTTCGAACGCGTGGACGGCGACTGAGCGACGCTTTATTTAGTTTATCCGTGCTGGCCAACCATGAAACTCACCCGCGCCTGGGGCTCGCAATCGCCACCCGCACTTTCGGCAGCGCCGTTGCACGCAACCGCATCAAGCGCATTGCGCGCGAGTCGTTTCGCTTGAATCAGCATTTGCTGCCGGCGGTCGATGTGACCATCTCCGCGCGCGATGCCGCGCGGCATGCGACGCCGCAAGATCTGCGCGCAAGTCTCGATAAACATTGGAAGTCGATTACCACGCGATGGTAGGTCCATGCGTCACGTGCTGATGTGGATCATTCGTGGCTATCAGCTGGCCATCAGCCCGCTGCTGGGTCCACGCTGCCGTTTTTACCCCAGTTGCTCCTGTTACACGCATGCCGCGATCGAGCGCTACGGCGTCATGCATGGTACCTGGCTGGGTTTGCGCCGCATCTTACGCTGTCACCCTTTCGCGCCGGGCGGTTACGACCCGGTGCCGGATAAGAGATCGACTCATGCCTAATATCCGCACTTTTCTTTGGTTGGCGCTCGCCGCAGTCCTGTTCCTCAATTACGAAGCATGGATGCACGATTACCAGCCTGCCGACCAGCCCGTGGAGCAGGCGACGCCGAGCGCGACGCCATCCGGCGCAGAGCCCGGCCGCGCGCCGCGCAGCGCATCGAATCTCGCCGATTCCATACCGAGCGCGGCGCCGCCTGCGCCTGTCGGGAATCCCGGCGGCACGCCGGCCGCGAGTGGTGCTGCAACCGCCACTGCGCCAAGCGGAGCTGCACCGGTCAGCGGCTTGGACGCCGCCGACCAGCCGAATTCCGCACCGCTGCTGCGCGTCAAGACCGATGTGCTCGATCTCGGAATCAATTTGAAGGGCGGCGAATTGGACCAGGCCGTTCTGCTCAAATACCCGCTGCGCAAAGACGCGCCCAATGTGCCGGTGCAGCTGCTGAATCGAACCGATCAAGATTCCCTGTATTTGCTGCAAACCGGCTTGACCGCCGAGGGCAGCGAGGCCGCGCCCAACCATTTGGCGATCTGGAGCGCGGCAGCGCCCTCGTATGAACTCGCGCCGGGTGCGAGCGAGCTGCGTGTTCCCCTGACCTGGTCCGACGGGCAAGGACTGAGCGTCACCAAGACCTTCATTTTCAAGCCCGGCCAGTATTCGATCGAGCTCACCTACGATATCCGCAATGACGGCACGACGCCGCGCAAGCTCGCGGCCTACTCGCGGATCCTGCGCCATTGGGAACCGACCAAGCGCTCCTATTTCGACGTCGAGACTTATTCGTTCAAGGGACCGGCGATATACGACGGCACGAAGTCGCTCGACCTCAAGGTCGAAAATGGGGAAGACAGCAAATACTCGCAGACCGTCACCAACGGATGGATCGCCTCGCTGCAGCACCACTTCGTTGCCGCGATCGTGCCGACGAGCGACGAGCCGTTCCTGTACCAGCTGCAAGTTCGCGGCAAGGAATATTTGCTGAGCGCGACGGGACCGATGCTCACCGTGGCGCCGGGCGGCCAGGCCCGAGTCGCCGAGAAATTATTCGTCGGGCCGAAGCTGCAATCCCAGTTGGCGGCAACCGGCCCCAAGCTCGAACGAACCGACGATTACGGCAAACTCACGGTGATCGCGCAGCCTTTGTTCGGCTTGCTCAGTTGGGTTGACGGCCTGATCGGCAATTGGGGATGGTCCATCATCGTCGTCACGGCCCTGATCAAGTTGATCTTCTATCCGCTGAGCCAGGCGAGCGGACGCTCGATGGCCAAGATGCGCGCGGTGGCCCCGCGCATGAAGCAGATTCAAGACTCCTTCAAGGACGACAAGGAAAAACTCGGTCGCGCGATGATGGAGTTGTACAAGAAAGAGAAGATCAATCCGCTTGCCGGGTGCCTGCCGATGGTCGTGCAGATCCCGTTTTTCATTTCCTTCTATTGGGTGCTGCTCGAGAGCGTGGAAATGCGCCAGGCACCCTTCCTGCTGTGGGTCAACGACCTTTCCGCGCGCGACCCGTATTTTGTGCTGCCGCTGTTCATGGGCGCCGCGATGTTCGCGCAATTCAAGTTGAATCCGGCGCCGCCCGACCCGATGCAAGCGAAGATCATGCAATTCATGCCGCTCGTGATGACGGCCATGATGGCCTGGTTTCCCTCGGGCCTCGTGCTCTATTGGTTGACGAATACGGTGCTGTCGATCGCACAACAATGGCGCGTCAACCAAATCGTACAAGTCGAGGCGAACAAGAAGCACTCTTGAACTAAGCGCATGACCGCCGCCGATACCATCGTCGCGATCGCCAGCGCCGCCGGGCGCGGCGCCGTCGGCATCGTGCGTGTCTCGGGACCCGGGGTGCCGCGCATCGCGGCCGAAATACTCGGACAGTTGCCCTCGCCCCGCGTCGCCACCTGGTCGCGCTTTCGGGATGCCGACGGCAACAGCCTGGACGAGGGTCTTGCGCTGTATTTCGCCGCACCCGCCTCGTTCACGGGCGAAGAGGTGCTCGAGCTTCAGGGCCACGGCGGGGTCGTCGTACTCGATCTGATCGTCGCCCGCCTATTGCAGTTAGGCTGCCGTGCGGCGCGCGCCGGCGAGTTCAGCGAGCGGGCGTATTGCAACGGCAAGATCGACCTCGCACAAGCCGAGGCCGTCGCTGATCTCATCGACGCGGGCACCTCGGCCGCCGCGCGAGCCGCGGTGCGCTCCTTGCAAGGCGAGTTCTCGACGCGCGTCAACGCGCTACAGGCGCAGCTGACGCAGCTGCGCATCTACGTCGAAGCCGCAATCGACTTTCCCGATGAAGAGATCGAATTCTTGGGCGATCGCGCGCGCTCCGATCGGCTTACGCGGGTATTCGAGGCGTTCGATGCGCTGCTGGCCGTCGCGCAACAAGGCGCGCTGCTGCGAGACGGCCTGAACGTGGTCATCGCCGGCAAACCGAACGCCGGCAAGTCCAGCCTGCTGAACCGGCTGGTCGGCGACGAGGTCGCGATCGTCACCGATTTGCCGGGGACGACGCGCGATTTGCTGCGTCACGCCGTGCATCTCGACGGCTTACCGCTCAATTTGATCGACACGGCGGGACTACGCACCGCACAAGACATGGCCGAAGCCGAGGGCATTCGCCGTGCGACGCACGAGATGGGCCGCGCGGATCGCGTGCTCTACGTCGTCGACGCCGCCAATCCCACGGAGGCGGCATTCTCGGCATTGGCGCCGCAGCTCGCGACGCTGCCGCCTGGAGTTCCGGTGACGATCGTGTTCAACAAAATCGACCTCGTAGCGATCCGCTCCTGGCTCGACGAAACGACAACCCCCGCGCAGCTGTACCTGAGCGCGCGTACCGCCGCCTGCATCGAATTATTGTGATCTCACCTCAAGAACAGCGCGGGCTTTCTCGATAGCGGGTCAGGCGCCCTGTCCGCGCGGCGCCGCCATCTCGATGCATTGCGCCGCTCGCGCGACCACGCGCTCAAGGCTGCGGATACCTTGCTGGAGAGCCGCTCGCCTGAATTATTCGCCGAGGACCTGCGCCTGGCTCAACGGGCTTTGGGGGAGATTACCGGCGAGTTCGGCAGCGATGATTTGCTGGGCGAGATTTTCGGCAGCTTTTGTATCGGCAAGTAGCCGGCCGCGCCGGCTCGCAGCATCCGATGCGATCGGATCGCATCGATCGACGCGGGGTTTAGTGCGATTGCACTCCCGTGTCGCCATGGTCGAGCTCCGAGACCCCATCGCTATCCGTCGAGATAGCCAAGCGCGCCGATATGCAGAGGCCGAGGAGCACGGTGAGCGTCGCGAGCCCGGTCGCGATCGGAAAATGCCAGAATAGCCACAGCATGGTCGTGGCCGACGTCAGCAAAAGCGCGAACAAAAAGACGATGTTTACGCGCACATGAGACGATTTTTTCATGCCAACTACCCCGAAGTGAGCGCTACCACACAGTTTTTTTATCGAAACTGGTTTATAGCAGATCGCACCGCCGCAGCCTATATGTAAAAACTCGTAAATATCCTTGGGTGTTTCCCCGGTTCGAGCGCCCGCAGCGGCCCTGGCGGCTACAGCAGCATCGTCTCCCGGCGCCAATGCCGGGCCGTGAGCAGCCCGAGAATCAGCGCGAGGCCGAGCGAAGCGCCTGCAGATACCAGCACGTCGAGGCCCGAGATGCTTTCCGCCTTGAGTACGCTGGTCATCAGCAAATGCTGACTCAAAGATGGAATCAACATGAGCGAACTCTTTGTTTTTAAAGAATAAATGCTCGCGAAAGCAATGGGCAAGGTGGGTATCAACAACACGCTCGTCAGGTAGGTCTGCGCTTCGCGATAGGTACGCGTGAATGAGGCGACGAAAGTCATCAAAGCGGCCCCGAGCGGCACGAACGGCAGACAAATCGCAAAAAGCGTCAACGCGGTGCCGGCTCCCAAATTGGCGCTCATGCCGAGCCGCTCGAGCGGCACGAACCGAAACACGACGACAAAGGCGCTGAGGCTGATCCCTAGAGAGATGCACATGTAGGCGCAAGTCGCGAGAATCTTGCCGCCGACGAGCGCGCTCCTCTGCACCGGTAGGCTCAGCAAGGCTTCGAGCGAGCCCCGCTCGCGCTCGCCCGCAGTCGAATCGATCGCCAAATACAGGCCGCCCATGAGCAGCGCGAACAGCACGAAATAAGTCATGAACCCCAAGATCGCCACGGCGCGCCCGGTCGGCGTCGCGACGTCGACGTCGTTGACCGCGACGGGCACCGCCAGCAGCGGATTGATGCCGCGTACTTGCAAGCGCTGTTGCGCGATCGCGCTGCCATAGTTCGCGAGCAGCGCACGGGCGCGATCCGCATTCTTGCGTTGTTGCGAATCGGCACTGTCGGCGATGATGAATACAGGCGCCGGAGCCCCTGCCTCGAAGCGCTGGCGATAATCCGGCGGCACGATCAAGACGACCGGAGCCTTGCCGCTGCGCACCGCCGCCTTCGCCGATTCTTCGCTCAAAGCCGCGAGTTCGAGCTTGACATCGTGCGATCTCAGATATTGCGTGAGTCCCGGCGCGAGTTCGCTGCCGGAGATCGTCAGTTGCAGCGGTTGGTCCGCTTCAAACGTGTTCTGATTGAGCATGCGCGTGACCATCGCGCCGAACAGCAAGGGCCCGAACAGCGGTCCGAACAGCAACGCTGAAAACAACGTGCGCCGATCGCGGAGATTCTCGACGAACTCCTTGGCGAAAACGACCAGCAGCGCGCGCATCAACTGAACTCCGCGCCGTGCCCGAGCACCTGAAGAAATGCCTGTTCCAAACTGGCGGAGCCGGTACGCTCGCGTATTGCTTCGGGTGCGTCATCGGCGAGCAGCCGGCCGCCGCCGATGATCACGACCCGATCGCAAAGCGCGGCGACTTCCTGCATGACATGCGAGGAAAAGAGAATGCAACGCCCCTGCGCGCGCAAGCCCTGCAGCATCTCGCGCAAATTGCGTATCGCCATGACGTCGAGCCCGTTGGTCGGCTCGTCGAGCACGAGGTTTTGCGGTTCGTGCACAAGCGCGCGCGCCAAGGCCACTTTGATGCGCTGACCTTGCGAAAAGCCTTTGACGCGCCGATTCATGAAGCCGAGCATATCGAGCGAGCGCCCGAGTTCGTCGCAGCGCTGCGCGATGCGCTTCATGCCGATGCCCTGCAATGAGCCGAAATATGCAATGTTTTCGCGCGCGGTCAGATTGCCGTAGAGGCCCGTGGCGTGCGGCAGCACGCCGAGCTGCGCGCGCGCCGTCGAGGTCTCGCCCTGGATATCGATTCCGTCGATCGCAGCATGGCCGGAATCGGGCGAGATGACGCCGTAGATCATGCGCAAGCAAGTCGACTTGCCGGCGCCGTTGGGTCCCAACAAGCCCGTGATTTCGCCGTCGCGAGCGGCGAACGAGACGTCTGTGACGGCCTCGACGCTGCCGAAGCGTTTGACCAGTGCGCACGCCTCGATCATGGCGAGGGTCCCGAGGGTCTGACGAAGAATGGCGGCGGCAGATGTTGCGCAAGACACGCCGTATCAATGCGTTCCGGTTGCTCGGCGTCGAGAAACTGCGCCATCAGGCGCGGCACGCAAGCCGTCGCCAGCTGGCCGTGCCCCTCGCCCGCGAGCACCAAGTGTCGATGGCGCGTCAGGGAGCGCGCAACACGCTCGGCCGCCGCCGGCGGTGTCACCGGATCGGCTTCGCCGGACAGCAGCAAAGTCGGGATGTCGCTATGCAACTGCGCGTGCAGATCCGCGTCCACGGGCCCATGCGGCCAAATTTCGCAGATCGCCTGCAGTGCCTCGAGTTGATCGAACCCCTGGTAGGTATCGGCCACGCGCGCGCGGTCAAGATCCGCATTCGAAAAGAACGGCACGTCTTCGCTGCAGACGACGGTGTTTTGCATGCCGCTCGCGAGCTGATCGCCGATCTGCCCCGCCATCATCAGCGTTTGCGCCGCGAGCGGCGCCAACCTGCCGTCGGCCGCTTCGTGAATCAGTGTCGGCAACAGCGCCGCTTGGTTCGCGTTGTAGGACATGAAGCGCAGCGACGAATTCAATAGGATACGACTGAATTGCAGCGATGAGGGCAGGCCGCTGCTGGGATCGTCGAGGTCGAGCGGCAGGTGCGCCGGACCGAATCGCGCGCGCAGGCTCGCGAGCTCATGCGGCAAATCGGGATAAGCCTTGGCGCAATCGCTGGTCTCTTCGCAGCGTGCGACGATCAGCCGCAGCGCGCGTTCGCCATCGAGCGGCGTGTCGGGGCCGATGGGCCGCTCCGGATCGGTCACGCCGTCGAGGATCACGGCACGTACGGCCTCGGGGTAGCGGCGCATGTACAGCTCGGCCATGCGTGTGCCGTAGGAGGCGCCGTACAGGTCGATTTGGGAGTAACCCAGCGCACGGCGAACCTCGTCCAAATCCCGAACCGCGATGCTGCTCGTATAATTGCGCACGCCGGGCCCGAGCTTCGAGAGACAGTCCCTCGTCGCTTGCCGGATGCTCGCCAGATCATTGCCGGTCTCGCTCCAATCATCGGCATATTCGCAGCGCAGCGCGGAGGATTTTCCGGTGCCGCGCTGGTCGACCATGACGATGTCATGATTGCGGTTGATGTGTGCAAATGCGCCGGCGAGACTCGCGTAGAGGTCGATTGCGCTCTGGCCGGGGCCGCCGGCCAGCAGGAACAGCGGCGCCGCCGTGCTGCGCCGGTTGAGCGCCGCCACGACGGCCACTTTTAAGCCGATAGTCGGACTTTTCTGATCGGACCGATCCAATGGAACCGCGAGCACGCCGCAACGTGCGGCGTGGGATGCGAGGCGCAGTGGGTGCTCGAGGCGGCATTCGACCAAGGACAGCGCCGCGCCGGCCGGCGGCTGGGCGGCAGCCGACGACCCGGTCGCACAAACCCAAGAGCCGAAGACCACGAGAGCCTTCACGACGATGCGCATCCGTTACTCCGTTATTGCAATACTGTAGCGATTCGCTACCCGTTCCCGCCCACGAATTGATAGATTGACGCGATGAGCACAATCCGTGAAGACGATGTGATCGCGAGCGTTGCGGACGCCCTGCAATACATTTCCTACTATCACACGCCGGATTTCATCCGTGCAATGGGCCGCGCGTACGCGCTCGAGCAGAGCCCGGCCGCGCGCGATGCGATCGCCCAAATTCTGACCAATTCGCGCATGTGCGCCGAAGGGCACCGCCCGATTTGTCAGGACACCGGCATCGTGGTCGTGTTCGTCAAGGTCGGGATGGAGGTTCGCTGGGACGCGACACGGGATCTCGAGGCCATGATCAACGAGGGTGTCCGACGCGCCTACCTCGATCCGGACAACAAACTTCGCGCCTCGATCGTCGCGGACCCCGCTTTCAAGCGCTCCAATACGCGCGACAACACGCCTGCGGTCATCCACACCGAATTCTGCGCAGGCCCCTGCGTCGAGATCACCGTGGCCGCGAAGGGCGGCGGATCGGAAAACAAATCGATGTTCGCGATGTTGAATCCTTCCGATTCGGTCGCCGATTGGGTCTTGGAGGTGGTCCCGGAAATGGGGGCCGGTTGGTGTCCGCCGGGCATGCTCGGTGTGGGCATCGGCGGCAGCGCCGAGAAGGCGATGCTGCTCGCGAAGAAATCGCTGATGGAGCCGATCGACATCGCCGAGCTGATCGCACGCGGACCCAAATCCAAGCTCGAGGAATTGCGTTTGGAGATATTCAAGCGAGTCAACGAACTCGGTATCGGCGCGCAGGGTCTCGGGGGACTCACGACCGTGCTCGACGTCAAAATCCTGGATTATCCGACGCACGCCGCTTCCTTGCCGGTTGCCGTGATTCCGAATTGCGCCGCCACCCGTCACGTTCATTTCACGCTCGATGGATCGGGACCCGCGCGGCTCGAGCCGCCGAATCTCGACCTGTGGCCGAACGTACACTGGACCGCGGACGCGAGCGCGCGGCGCGTGCAGCTCGACGCCCTCACGCGGGCCGACATCGGAACTTGGAAGCCCGGCGAGCGCCTGCTGCTGTCGGGCAAGCTGCTGACCGGACGCGACGCGGCGCATAAACGCATCTGTGCGCTGCTCGATGCCGGCGAGCCGCTGCCCGCAGGGCTGGATTTCAAGGGACGGCTCATTTATTACGTGGGGCCCGTCGATCCCGTTGGTACCGAAATCGTCGGACCCGCGGGACCGACGACCGCAAATCGCATGGATCGCTTTACCGATACCATGCTCGGCAAGGCCGGCTTGCTCGCGATGGTCGGCAAGGCCGAACGGGGGCCCGAGAC
>Ga0116106_1001346_pt1 | contig 12295 bp, 16 predicted proteins | sample June2015DPH_6_50_FD_89717 | JGI IMG/M metagenome (GOLD analysis project Ga0116106, IMG submission 89717) | Peatland microbial communities from SPRUCE experiment site at the Marcell Experimental Forest, Minnesota, USA - June2015DPH_6_40 | ecosystem: Environmental > Terrestrial > Soil > Wetlands >...
AGCATGATCGGCGTGCCGGCGCTCTATCGCATGATCCTCGATCACCCGCGCCTGGATCACTACGACCTGAGCTCGCTCCAATACTGCTTCTGCGGGGGCGACGCATTGCCGGTGGAAATAGGGCGGCGCTGGCAGGCAAAATTCGGCCGCTCGATCCGGCAAGGGTATGGGGCAACCGAAACCTGCGGCGGGGTGAGCATGTGTCCCGCAGACGTTGAAAACCCTGCGAAAAGTGTGGGAAAAGTTCTGGCAAGCAAGGAGGTTAAGCTCGTGGACCCGTTGAGCCTGAAGGATGTGGCGACGGGAGAGACCGGGGAGCTTCTCGTACGTTCCGCTCATATGGTGAAAGCTTACCTGAACAAGCCGAAGGAAACCAGGGAGTCGTTCGTTGAAATCGATGGCAATACCTGGTACCGCACTTCGGACATCATGACAATGGACTCCGACGGCCATCTTTATTTCGTGGACCGCACGGTAGACACCATCAAGCATAAAGGCTACCGGGTTTCCGCCTCTGAGGTCGAATCCGTTCTTCAGGAGCACCCCGCAGTCATGTCCACATGCGTGGTGGGTGTGCCGGACAAAAAGGTCGGTGAACGGATCAAGGCCTACGTGGTGCTGAAGGAAGACATCAAAGGAATCACCGGCTACGACCTCATCAAGTGGTGCAGGACTACCCTGGCTTCGTATAAGGTGCCGGACCATATAGAATTTCGGGACATGCTTCCCAGATCCAAAGTGGGCAAGCTGCTTCGCCGGGAGATTCGAGACCAGGAAAGGCGCCGGATGGACGTGTGATGGCCTCTTTTTTGCCACGCGGCCCCAAGGAGCGGGGCCGCGAGGGGCAATGGCGGAAAATTATACGAAATGGCACGGATTTGGGAATTTTAGTGGTAATGAGCCCCCGGCTTTTCAGTACCTCGCCAGTGCCTTTTGTAGCTTCCTGGCCCCCGCCGGCGCCTTGACCTTTCCGGACAGAATCTCCCCCGGTGTGACTGATCGGCCGTAATAGTCTGCGTTAGCCTCGTTTCTGGTCGCAATGACGGTCCCCTCAAGAGATATACCGCCGAAAAGTCCCTGGCTGCGGCTATAGGCATAGACTGCGGCAACAGGTGTTATATCGGCCTCGGCCGTACGCCCCACGGGACCGGCAGCCAAACTCATAGCGCCTCCGAATTGCACGTTCCCTCCCTGAGAGAATGCTTCCACGGCCTCATGAGTATTGAGAACGAACACGAACTCGGTTTGCTGTGCTCCGATCTGCAGGCCGAATCCCGCTCCACCAGTCCCAATTGCGGAGGGCCCGCTCCAGCCTTTGCGTGTTCGCGCCACTACCACACCGGAGCCGCCGCGCCCGCTGACAATGAAGCCACCCTTGATGACGGTTATGATAGCCACGCCCTTGGCGTTCCTTAGCACCTCCGGGGGGATGGATTTCTCAGGGATATCTCGGAAGGCCTGAATTATCGTCACGGCCCGATCGACGTCACCCTGCATACCGTCTGCGTATGTCACGGGCACATTGAACGTTGTAACCAGGGCCAGAAACAGCGAAAATAACAGAACTCGCTTCATCATTGCATCTCCTTTGAATGCGAACTGGTTCGGGATTGTCTCTACGGGTCATACCCAAATTACCTTGAACCTGGAAACCAGGTCTCGATACGCCTGCGATAATCTATGAATAGTTACACACAACGCTGGAGAAATCAATTTTTCACGCCATTGCAAACATAATAAATGGGAGACAGTAATTTATGCGGCATTCTACTCAACCATCTGATATGGATGAAGCCTCACGGGTGCTTTTCGACCGCATTAAATCTTCCTGAATAACAGGGTAATCCTCCGGCTCTGCCGGCGGACTAGCAGAGTTTGACATTTCCGGGAGTCAGGTCGTCATTCCGGCAGTGCGCCCTCACAAAAGATCGGGCGCGAACTTGAAGCGTCGAACATCGGCCCAGTGTGTAAGCGCGAACCCGAACGTAGTGAGGGTTCAGGCCGGAATCCAGGTTCTTGTGTCTCGTCAGGGCCTTTAAAGATATCGGTTGCCAATTTGAAGCGCTGGCTAAAGCTGTATACGAACCTGCGAAAATCTGCCGGATTCCGGCTCAAAAGCGCCGCCGGAATGACGATGGCGCGGTAGTCCAAGACCATGCGGATATTCTCGGAGCTATCAAGTACCGCCAACCGCTTTGAGCGGTCCATGGTTTTCCAGACCTCCGGCTTGGCCGGAGGTATCTGACTCACGTTGTTTGGAAAATGGACTCTGGAGCTGCGTTTTTTCGAAATATGTGGTATTTATACAAACTTTATTGCGCCACCCCGCCCATTGACAAATCAGGCGGCAGCGCTATACTCTTCCCGTTAATGTTCATAGGGGCTAGTGCTGAAGAATTCAAAGATTTGCTGGAGGAGAAAAAGAGTGTTATTCCGATTGAAAGAAAGTAAGTTTTTCCTTGTACTGGTGGTATTGTTCTCGCCGCTCGTCTTTTCGCAACTTACTTGTGCCGCTGTCCCAGGCCAATCGAACCCAAAGGCGATCATACAGCGCGGTACGGAAAAGGCCCTGCAGACTTTGCACGAGTCTGAAAGTGGTCAAGCGCCATCTTTGCGGCAGAGAAAGAATGAAATCCTGAATGATGTGAGCGTGTATTTCAACTTCGATGAGATGGCCAAACGAGCTTTAGGCCGGCCATGGAAAGACCAAACCCCTGATAAGCGTCAGGAATTTGTGCAACTTTTCAAACAGCTTCTTTTCAATACCTATATCAACCGGCTCGAGAAGTATACAGGCTCGAAAGAACGGGTCTTTTATGATTCTGAAAAACTGGATGGGGACTACGCAATCGTCAAAACGCACATTCTTTATCAGGGCAATAATAACGTCGAAATCGAATACAGGCTAAACCGGAATGTGGGGGAGTGGAAAGTATATGACGTGGTAGTCGAGGGAATCAGCATTGTGGAAAACTACCGTAGCCAGTTCACTTCGATCCTGGCTAATGAATCATTTGACTCCCTGCTGGGAAGACTCCGCCAGAAAATCGCCGAATCGAACTGAGGCTTTTTTACCCCACAATGAATTCCTGCCCGTGTCTGCCCCGGACTTGACCCGGGGCAGGCCTGGACAGGCTCTCATCCGACCATTAAATGGCGCCTGGGTATTGTGAAAAATCTCGTTCATCTGGAATCACCTGAAAAATCCACTACGCCAAAATCGGGTCTGGAAGGCCACCGTAGCAGACTGCGGGAAAGGTTCCTGAAAAGCGGTCTTGACGGGTTCAACGATCATGAAATCCTGGAACTTCTGCTTACCTATGTGATTTCCAGAAAAGATGTCAAACCGATCGCAAAAGATCTGCTGAACAAATTCGGCAATAACCTTGCCTCAGTGTTCGACGCCCCTCCCGAGGCGCTTCAGCGTGAGGTTGAGGGAATTGGGAAGCATGCCGCTGGACTGATATGCCTTATTCCCCGCCTGTTCGATTCTTACCAGTCGAGCCGCTGGGCCCGCCAGGAGACTTTCTGTTCAACTCAAGCCGCTGTCTCGTATCTGCGGGCGCGTCTTGGGACCCAAAGAAACGAGGTATTCTGCGTTCTCGCGCTGGACAGCCAGAACCGGTTAATCGCTGTCGAGCAGGTGCAGAGGGGGAGCGTAAATCGGACTGCCGTCTTTCCGAGGCTGGTAGCCGAGGCCAGCCTGAAACATCGTGCAACGGCTGTAATCCTGGGTCATAATCATCCCGGAGGGGGTCCGCTGCCCTCGGCCGCAGACAGGCAACTTACCAAGAGACTCAGAAACATACTGGGCGATCTGGACATAGTGGTCCACGATCATATAATCATAGCGGGACTGGACCAGTATTACTCATTTGCCGAAACCGGTGGACTGGAATAAACATAGGAGAATTTCACCTTATGAACGCTCTATCTATGCCGGCCGTCATAGTGCGTGAGGGGGCAAAAAAGGGGGAATGGAACGATCTCAGCCTCGAGACGCTTGAAATACCCGCTCTGGAAGAAGGGGAAGCGCTGGTTCAGGTTGAAGCCTGTTCAGTTAACCGGGCTGACCTGCTCCAGAGGCGGGGTCTGTACCCGCCTCCACCCGGGGCCTCCCAGGTGTTGGGACTCGATTTTGCCGGGTTTGTTGTCAAGCGGCCGCCTGCTTCGGCCCTTAAAGAAAGCGACAGGGTATTCGGAATAGTTGCCGGGGGCGGCTACGGCAGATATGTGGCCGTTTCGGCGGACCACCTTGTTCCCATTCCTGAAAACCTGAGTTTCACCGAAGCGGCTGCGGCTGCGGAGGTTTTCTTCACGGCATTCTACAATCTCTTTGTACAGGCCGGAATCAAAGCCGGAGACGCAGTTCTTCTTCACGGCGGGGGCAGCGGGGTTGGGACTGCCGCCATTCAGCTCTGCGCATCAACTGGGGCAACGGTTATAATTACCGCAGGCTCGGAAGACAAAGTGCAACGGGCACTCCATTTAGGGGCTTCCGCAGGGATTAACTACAAGGAAGAGGATTTCGCCGAGCGAGTCCTGCAAATAACCCGGGGCGCTGGCGTGGATATCATTTTGGACTGGATAGGAGCGTCCTATTTACGCAAGCACCTTGAGATTCTCAAAACAAGAGGGCGGCTCGTCATGATCGGTTTGATGGGCGGGAGCGCGGGTGAAATAAACCTGGTCCCGGTCGTCGCCAAAAGGCTAAAAGTCATCGGCTCCGTTTTGCGCAGCCAGTCGAGAGAGGAGAAGGCCGAGATCACGCGCAAGTTCATCGAAACCGTGCTCCCGCTGCTCAAATCGGGTCGGGTGAAGCCCATAATCGACCGCATATTTCCAATATCCGAAGTCGAGGATGCTCACAGGTATCTAAGTAAAGGGGAGCATTTCGGAAAAATCGTACTCACGTGGTAATCGTTTTAGCAGACGCAAAATGGAAAATTCCTGGATAAGCATCAAGAATGTCCGGTTCGTAAGAAAGCGAAAGCTGATACTGGACGATATTTCCTGGGATATAAAGCCGGGCGAGCACTGGGTTGTGCTCGGTGCAAACGGGTCCGGCAAAACGACGCTGCTTCAGATCCTTGCCGGCTACCTCTGGCCGACCTCGGGCGATGTGACCGTTTTGGGGGAGCACTTCGGTGAGGTCGATCTTCGAGCCTTGCGAAGGAAAATCGGCTGGGTCGGATCTTTTCTCCAGGCCCAGGTGCCGCCTTCACAGAGCCCCCTCGAGTTCATTGTGAGCGGAAAGTATGCCTCGCTTGGGATATTTGACAAGCCCGAGGCCGAGGATTTCGAGGAAGCCGCCAGGCTTGCTGAAAGGCTCGGGTGCGGCAAGATACTCGATCTTCCATACGCGGTGCTCTCCCATGGAGAAAAGCAGCGCCTCCTGATAGCCAGGGCGCTCATTCACAAGCCTCGTCTTCTGATTCTCGATGAACCCTGCGGGGGGTTGGACCTCGTTTCCCGAGAGCAACTCCTGTCGACCCTTGAAAGCCTGGGCCGGATGTCCGACGGCCCTGCCATGATCCTGGTCACCCATTATCTTGAGGAGATCATGCCGGTCTTCAGTCACGTCTTTTTGCTAAAGTCGGGGTGTTGCGCGGCAAGAGGCAAAAAAGACCAAATACTGAAGCGAGAACTGCTGAGTCAGGCTTTTGGCATCCGGATCGAAGCCGGGGCCGAAAACGGCCGCTACTGGTCACGCGTGCTCCCTGCAAAAAATTAAATGTGGAGCGCGGCGGCTGTGTCATAAATTAAGATTTTTAGTGCAAAGCCGCGATGTTGTGATATCAAGATAGTCCCTTTAAGGCTAGTCCCTTAAAAGCTTGACTTTTCCCCACAATAGTGCAATAGTTGCACCATCACGTTTGGCGGGTTCCTATGCCGATATTACAACGCTTTGGTTCCGTTAGCGTTCGGATGTACGCAGACGATCACCGCCCGCCGCATTTCCATATTGTCGGGCCGGACTTCCAAGCGCTGGTGCGGATTTCGGATTTTGCGGTGATTGCTGGAGAAGCCCGCGAGAGTCAGATTGCTGAGGCTCTGGCCTGGGCAAAAGCCCATCAAAAGGCGTTGGCTTTTAAATGGGCCGAACTCAACGAAAGGGGCTGATCATGCCGAAGAAAACTTTACCGCGTATCCTCGCCGTGACAACAGACAGGAAGCCTTTGACCTTGCGTATTCGTTGGATCAATGGCGAGGAAAGCTGTGTGGATGTTTCCGGCTTGGTAGAGACGTTCCGTGTGTATAAGCCGTTGCGCCATTCACCGGAATTGTTCGGGCGTGTACAAGTTGGCGAGCATGGCACGGACATTGTTTGGTCTGATGAAATAGACATGGCCGCCGACACCCTTTGGCGGCTTGCGCAAGAACAGGCAGGCATTACTATGTCGCCGGCCGCTTTTAAACATTGGCGCGAAAGCAAAGCCTATACGCTTGACACGGCAGCGCGCGCGCTTGGATTAAGCCGCCGTATGGTGGCCTATTACGAACAGGGCACGAAGCCAATCCCGCGCGTCGTTGCGCTTGCGACGCGGGCGCTCGACTCCGCTCCCGATTGCCACCCGTGATCTAATTGCTTCCAGGGCCTTATTTTTCCCCTATCGCCAAAGCCTTTCACAGACCCCTGCCGCATTGCTCGCCGTGCAATAAATCAAACTTTTTGACAGAAGAATCCCGCGCCTGTGATATCAAGGGCTTGGCGGTGTCATAAACCAAGGACAAAATAGGTTATGAAAATAGGGTATGCGCGGGTCTCCACAGAAGACCAAAACCCCGCCCTGCAATTGACGGCTTTGAAGGGGGCAGGGTGCGGTAAGATATTTACCGACAAGGCCACGGGTACGAACACCAAGCGGCCAGCGCTGGAAAAATGCCTTAAGGCTCTCAAGGCTGGTGACGTGCTGACGGTCTGGAAGCTTGACCGGCTGGGCCGGTCGTTGCGTGACCTCATCGCCCTGCTGGATGATCTGAAAGCGCAGGGCGTGGCCTTCCGGTCGCTGACGGAAGCTATCGACACGGAAACGCCCACGGGCCGCGCTATGTGGCAAATGGTCGGCATTCTCGCGGAGCTTGAACGGTCGTTGATTAAGGAGCGGACAAAGGCGGGCCGCGCGGCGGCTGTGGCTCGTGGGGTGCGGATGGGCCGCAAGCGGCTGCTGTCCGCGCAACAGGTCATCCATGCCCGCAAACTGATAGGGCAGGGGGAAGGCCCCGACAATGTGGCTCAATCGCTCAACGTCTCGCGCCGGACGCTCTACAGGGCTTTAAGCGGCACAAATGCCAGCGAGCAAAAAAGCCAGTAAAAACAACGGGCAAAACTGGACACTTTGTTGTATTCTGTCCATATTTTGAAAATCATCCAAATAAATACCTAAAATGACGGAGGGTCAAATGACACTTTCGCTTTCCAATGCATGGGATCATGTTATACGGCTACTTAAATATCATGGGATGCAAGTTGATATACAATCTAGGCACGAGCGATACGCTAAATTATTCGGCTATAATTGTATGATCGCAAATGTAAGAAGTATAAAGAGCGGTACTTCCCGCGTTCGTGTTAATATAGATTGGTTCCGTAATCCTTTAGATAAATCAAAGCCTACAATTAGAGGTATCCATCATATAGATGGATTCGATTTCGAACTTATTCCGACTACCGAGATTCTCTATGCCATTCATTATATCCAGTTACGTGATTACTCGCTTAGGCTGGAACTTGAAAAAACCAGATGGTTTAAGGAACCTTGGTGGGGCTTAAAAGTAAACCAAAAAGATGATAGCTTTGTGTGGGTTGGTGGAAATACGATATCATTTCCTCTCACACGATTTTCATCGCCCGAAGCCTTGTCCAATCTAGAACAACAGTGGAGATAATATCTTATGCCTTCCACTTTCAATGGCATCGGTACTCGATATATTGGCTGGTACGATCCACTCCCAGATGGATCATATATCACTACTAAATGGCTTGTGTTATTTCTCCCAATAATCCCGTTAGAATCATACAGGGTTAGGTGCATTGATACCAAATTATCCATATCGTTTTTCCCGATGTTTTCAAGTACTACTAATTACATAGTAGTACAAACACTAGAACACATCCATTCAGAAGGAGTAGTAAGAACTTACGCTTTCTATATAACTCAAATATCATGTATAATTCTATCCGCTTGGCTAGAAAAATCTTGGCTCAAAATAATACCTATTACTGTGTTTGCTGTTCTTATATTGACATGGATTATCAACGAGATTCGCAAGGTAAAAATGGAAACTGATGCAAGAGTGCACGATCTAATGGAAGCAATACTAGAAAAATGTACAAAAGACCCCAATCCAGAAAAAACGAAGGCTACTGTGTCGGAGATTGAAAAACGGTAGACTGAGAGAATGGAGAATATCGGTGCTTTTTGAATTAGGGTGAGCCGATCCACAACTGGACAATTGAGCGTAAATTGTCCATATTCTGAAAACCGCCCCGCCCCACGCCTTACAGAGCGGGCCGACCTATCGCTGGTAACTGGACAAAAAGGCTTTTTGTCCAGTATTGCCACTTTGCCACGCTAGAAAAATTGCGGCTTCGCGGGCCGCTTCCGCGCGCACACGGGACAATTTACGCTCTATTGTCCAGTTATTAACAAAGGCACTTAAGCTTATCTAGGTTGAACGGTACCGCCTCCTATGATGAGTACATGTCTTTTATTATCTAACGACCATGATTCGAGCCGTCCGAGAAAACTCTGGCCAAGTAATAGAGACCCGTTTGCACGCCCGACGCTGGCTGGGACATGGCTGATTTTGATGCCACCTATGTCCAGTTCACGGATAGTAAACCTTGAACTCTTTAATATTGAGCCATCAGCTAATTCATAAAATTTGCCGGGGAGAAAGTCACTTTGAGTTATTGTCCCTGTTCGCAAGAGTGTTAGAGCTACATCGGCAGGGATGTTAACTTCGGATGCACCTGTATCCAAAATGAATCTCAGAGTAAGGACTCCGTTGATCCTTACAGGTAATTCGTAAACACCGCCTAGTTTTTCTAGAGGAATCTCTATTTTCTGCACGCCCCCCCCTCCACGAGAGATAACACCGATGGCACTTTGAGCGCGAGCATATCCTTGGTCTGCTGCCTTGCGATACCATTGCAATGCTTCGGCATAGTCCTGCGGCACGCCTTCGCCGTGCTCGTACATATATCCCAAACCGTATTGGGCGGCAGCATATCCTTGGCCTGCTGCCTTGCGATACCATTGCAATGCTTCGGCATAGTCCTGCGGCACGCCTTCGCCGTGCTCGTACATATATCCCAAACCGTATTGGGCGCCAGTATGTCCCTGATCCGCCGCCTTTCGGGACCATATCGCCGCTTCGGTAAAGTCCTGCGGCACGCCTTTGCCCTCGTGGTACATCATTCCCAGCACACCTTGTGCCTTAACGTGTCCCTGTTCCGCCAACTTCTTGAACTCTTTATAAGCCTTGGCGTAATCGCCTCTTTCATAAGCCGCTTTAGCGTCATCAAAATCAGCATATGCGAAGGAAAGGACTGACATAAAAACAAGGATTACAAAAAAACCTAATCTCTGATACATCTTTTGTCTCCTCAAGCTGAATGCCGAGGACAATTATGATGCCACAGTTTGTACCCTATTCTTTAGCTTTTCTAATAGTTGTTCCAACTGTTCTGTTGAGAGTGTATCCAAATCCAATTCAAGACCACTTAGATTCTTGAAAACGAGTTTATCATTTAGGTATTGATATAGCTTCAACGTAATATCTTGCGTACATTTCATGGCATATTTGATACGGTCATCCACTGTTCTAGATATTATGACACCCTCAACTTTAGAATTGTCCACCGCTGCGAGATTTACCTTTACCCAACCCATATAACGAAGTATTTGACCTATAGTTTCATCGCTATTCTGATCTAGTTTAAGTTCAATAACTAGCCATCTACGTTCTTTGCGATGCCTAGCAAGTAAGTCTATCTCTCCAATGTCTCTTGTTTTATATCTGCCATCTAACATCCACGTCTTTTGCAACTCCCATTCTTCATTGAATGGAGTCTTGTCCCAATTGTTATTCAAAAATATTTGCAGCTCTTTTTCAGATCGAAAATGAGAGCTCGGCGACATATGTCCATTCTTGATTTCTTCCAATCGGTTTCTGGCCTTACCCTTTGCGCTGTAATGCAACAGTTCAGGATATATTTCTAAAGCTTCTGCCAGTCGAATGTCGGGTGAAGTAACGCTATTGCTTTCGTCTAACAAGTCTGCCGTTTTTCTTTCTGACCATCCTCCTCGATCTGAATTGGTTGAAGAAGGGCCGTGTTTCTCGGTCTGGATTTCATTGATACGTTTTTTCAATCTCACTGCTTCGATCCATTTCCCAGATTTAACAATTTTAGCAAAGAGGGCGCGTATCCTATCTTTGTCGCGGTCGCGGATTTGTTCTTCATCAAAACTGAATCCACAACTATCGCATATTTCAACTGCTTCTGAATCGCATGAACATAGCGGGCAGGTCTTCATAATCAATTCACCGTCTTCCTAAATCTATAACTCTTCGATGGGGGAATGTCGGGTGGCTCTAATTAACAGGACATTTTACAACAAACTGTCCAGTTTTGCCCGTTGTTTTTACTCGCTTTTTTGTTCGCGGGCAATTGTGCCGCGATAGCGGCACGAGACCCAGAGGGCCGTTGCGGTTGCGCCCTTGCATTGCGCAACCAAAGCCGCTCCGCACCCCCGTCGGCGCGTAGCGGGTGGGTGGTGGAAAGGCCCTTTTTAAGCCGCGCAAGGTGCACCACGTGACTTTCAATTTCCACCTGCTCAAGCTGCAAGGCGCAAGCCTCCGACACGCGCAAGCCGTGCCGGAACATCATCAGCAAGAAATAACGGTCGCGGGCCTCATACCGCCCGCCCTTGGTGGCGGCCATGAGCTTTTCAACCTCGCGCACGGTGATATGTTTTCGGTCGTTAATAGCTCGTTTAAGCAACCTTGGGCGTCAGGCGCTCAACAGTAATGCGGGAAGCCCGCTTGCGCATCTGCGCAAGGTCATAATTCATCTGCATCCGAAGCCACGTATCCGCCGTGCTGCCAAATGCCTTTTCAAAGCGGATCGCCATTTCCGGCGTGACGCTGCTGCGTCCGGCAATAACGTTGTGAAGCTGCTGGCGCGTTATGCCGAGCCCCTTAGCAGCTTCCGCGACACTTAAGCCAAGATCGTCAAGGCACGCCTTAACAAGCTCGCCAGGGTGTACAGGGTCTTTCATCTCCATTGTTTTTGACTCCTTCAATGGTAATCGATAAAATCCACCTCAATCTCTTGCGCGGCGTGCAGAGTCGAGAGAATGAGCCTTATCGGCTCCAGCATGTCCGGCGGCAATTTGGTGCCGTCGTCATCCTCGAAGAACTGCCGCAGTCCTTTGTGCCGAAAGGTTTTTTTCATCGTCCATATTGTAAAGAGTAATTTTACGTTTTACAAGAGTTGTTGCTTGGGTTTTTTGAACGTCAGGGCAGAATATGCGCGGGGCGGTGGCGCCCGCTCCGGCCGGAGCGGGCGCCTATTTTCGTTTTCGCAAACACTTCCGAATCGCAAGCCTCGTGGAGCGTGGAAATGGGTTATCGAGCGGCCCGCCTCGTGGGCAGGCGGGCTGTCGAGATACTACCCCTGCCGCCGAAATCTCGACGCTCCGCGAGGCGGGGGCGGTCCCACCGCCTTATACCAAGTTGCGTTCAAGTGTGTAACAAAAGAAGCTGAAAAGCTCGGGGAACTTTGCCCCCGAACCCTCACTTCGTTCGGGTTCGCGCTTACACATTGGACCGATGCTCGACGCTGAACCCTCACCTGGTTCGGGTTTGCGCTGACACTCGCGGCCAATGTTAAACGCTTAGAGTTCGCGCCCGATTCTTTATGAGGGCGCACCCTCACTTCGCTCAGGTCCGGGCTTACATGCCTAACGTGGTTAAATGCTGCAAGTCCGGGTGCGATCTTTTGTGAGCGCCCAGTTCGCGCCCGATCTTTTGAGAGGGCGCACCCCCTCGCAGCTTCGCTGCTATTTAAGAATGGCGCTGCGGCGCCCGCCCAGCAAGTGCTGAGCAGCCGCCGCCGGCACCGAGCGCTTGGCCGCGCGCGTCTGCGCGCGCGGCCAAATCTTGCGGGGTGCGGGGAACCCTCACTACGATCGGGTTCGCGTTTAACATACAAACCGGTGTTCGACGCTTATAGTTCGGCGTCCGATCTTTTTGTGAGGACGCAGTCACTTCCCCGCTCTTTTCG
>Ga0116106_1001347_pt1 | contig 12292 bp, 10 predicted proteins | sample June2015DPH_6_50_FD_89717 | JGI IMG/M metagenome (GOLD analysis project Ga0116106, IMG submission 89717) | Peatland microbial communities from SPRUCE experiment site at the Marcell Experimental Forest, Minnesota, USA - June2015DPH_6_40 | ecosystem: Environmental > Terrestrial > Soil > Wetlands >...
ATCTCCGGGCTGACGGTTCCGGACTACCCGCCGAGCAGCCCGTACGTGACCGCGGTCGGAGGGACCACGCTCGAGGTGAACCGCACGGACGCCCGGCAGGCCGAGTACGGCTGGTCAACGGCCAAGCAGGTGCTCTGCACGCCCACGACGACGACCTGCGGCTCCGCGACCTCCCCGGCGGGCGCCCTGGCCTGGCAGGTCGGCGGTGGCGGCGGAACAAGCTACTACTACACCCAGCCCTACTACCAGGCCGCGGTCGTGCCGAGCGCCCTCGCGCTGCGCAACGAGGCGCTCTTCGGGCCGGTGCCGCTGCGTGTCGTGCCCGACATCTCGATGGATGCTGACGCTCAGAGCGGGATGCTGATCGGGCTGACCCAGACGTTCCCGGACGGCGTCTACTATGACCAGTTCAAGGAGGGCGGAACGAGTCTCGCTTCCCCGTTGCTGGCCGGAGTGATCGCGGATGCCGTCCAGGCGGCAGGGACGCCGTTCGGCTTCCTCAACCCCGTGCTCTACAAGGCGTCGACCGGGACGCCGGCCGCGTTCAACGACATCCTGCCGCCGGCCAGTCCCGACTCGGCGGCCGTGATCCGCGTCGACTACGCCAACACGGTCGACTCCTCGGACGGGTACATCGTCAGCCTCAGGGTGATCAACTACGCGGGGCCTGAGACCTACTGCGACGGAACGGGCAACTGCGCGACGCGCGACGTGACCCTGACCACCGCTCCAGGTTTCGACGGCATGACCGGGCTCGGCTCTGTCGGCCGCAGGTTCATCGCCACGCTGTCGAGGTTCTGATCCGCTCGTCGTGGCGGGGGGCCGGGAAACCGGTCCCCCGCTACAACTTTGTCCCTGGCGCACGGCCACGTCACTCGCGGCGGCACGTCCGGGCGGCACCGTCCGGGCGGCACCGGCCTTCCAGGGGGTGACCCGCCCGCAGTTCGCGCGCTGCCCGGCGCTACCGGGCGGCCGGTCCCTGGCGGCGTCCGCTGGCCTGACGGCGGCGATCGGGACCGCCGCGGCTCCGCTGACTGCCCTGACTGGTCCGGCTACCGCTGCCGCGGCCGCTGACGCCGTCCCGGCCGCTGATGCCGCGCCGGGGCCGCCGGCTGCCTCCGCCCGCTGCCCCCGGCGCGTGCTGGCTAACAGCGGGATCGGCCGGCGGAGGCGGCGGGACCGGCGTGCCCGACGTCGCTATTTCCCGCACCACTTCGTGACCGGCCCCGACGTGATGCCTGCTCGGGGTGACCCCGGCCGCCTGCTGCAGCCGCTCGACATCGCGCACCTGGCCGTGCTCGACCAGCGCGACGACCCGGCCGCTTGCTCCCGCTCGGGCGGTGCGCCCGGAGCGGTGCAGGTAGTCCTTGTGGTCATTCGGCGGGTCGAAGTGGACGACCAGCTCGACGTCATCGACATGAATGCCGCGGGCGGCCACGTCGGTCGCCACCAGGACACGGGGGTGCCCGGCGGCAAATCCCGCGAGGGCTCGCTGTCGCTGGTTCTGGTTGAGGTTGCCGTGGATGGCGGCGGCCTGGACGCCGGCCCGGCCGAACTGCCTGGCCAGCCGGTCCGCACCATGCTTGGTGCGGACGAAGAACAGGGTGCGGGCCGGCCTGCCCGCGATCTCGGCGGCGACCAGGACCTTCTCGTCGGCGGTCAGCACCAGCATGCTGTGCTCAGCGGTTCCGCTGTCCACCAGGTCAGACGGCACCGCGTGCACGGCCGGGCTGCTGAGGTAGGAGGTGACCAGCTGGCCGACGCCCCGGTCCAGCGTGGCGGAGAACAGCAGGCGCTGCGCGCTGCCTGGGGTGGCATCCAGGATCTTCGTGACGGCGGGCAGGAAGCCAAGGTCCGCCATGTGGTCGGCCTCGTCCAGCACCGTGAACTCGATGGCGCTGAGCGTCAGTGCCCCGCGGTCCATCAGGTCGATCAGGCGGCCGGGAGTGGCCACCACGATGTCGACGCCCCGGCGCATCCGGTCGATCTGGCGCCCGATCGAGACTCCGCCGTAAACCGTCGTGACGGAGACCCCGATGGCGCGGCCGAGCGGCTCGAGCACCTCGGCCACCTGGACGGCGAGCTCCCTGGTCGGCACCAGCACCAGCGCGCGCGGGGCCTTCTCCTGCCGCCTGGGACGCTGCTGGCGGTAGCCGGGCTGGACGGCCGCCGGCCCGCCAGGCAGCCGGGCCGCCTGCTGATCCGGCTGCTGCCCGGCCAGCCTGGCCAGCACCGGCAGGCCGAACGCGAGCGTCTTGCCGGAGCCGGTCTCGGCCTTGCCGAGGACATCCCGGCCGGCCAGCGCATCCGGCAGGGCACTGGCCTGGATCGCGAACGGCGCGACGATGCCGCGCTCAGCCAGCGCGCTGACCAGCGGGGCGGGCAGCCCGAGCGCGGCGAACGTGGTCGGCTCTGGCTGCGGGGCCGCCAGGGCAGCCGCCAGGGCCAGGTCGAGCTCGGACGCGGGCTGCGGCCGGGCCGGAGCGGGGGTCCGTCCGGCGCGCGGGCGGGGCCGGCCGGCGTTGCGGGGCATGCGGCGGTGCGGTGCGTTGTGGCGCAAGTAAAAAGCTCCATCTGTCCAACAGGGCCGCGGCGGGGGAGAAAACGTCGGCGACCACGGCGATCAGAGGAACTCACCGAGCAGCGAAGCGCTCACACAGGCGACCAGGCGGGCTACTCGCCCGCGGAAGTAGCGGCAGGGTCCTGCCGCACTGGTACGTAACGCTATCAGTGCGGCCCGGTGTTCCCGTCCGGCCGGGTCTCAGGGCGCGCTGGTTCCGGTCCGGCCGTACCTGTCCTCCAGCCTGACCACGTCCTCGCGCCAGCCGGGCGCGGCGGTCGAGGCCTCAGCGAACGTCAGGTCGGCGGCGGCGGTGATCCGGTGCAGGACGCCGGGCGGAAGGTGAATCGTGTCGCCCGGCAGCATCCGCGCCTCGGTCAGCGCATCCGCCGCCGGCCCGTACTCGACCAGCGCCTCGCCGGCCAGGACGCTGATCGTCTCTTCCTTCTCCCGGTGATACTGCAGGCTCAGCGAGTGCCCGGCATCGACCTGGATGATCTTGCCCGCGTACTTGCCGTCCACGGCGGCGAAGATCAGCTCGTGGCCCCAGGGCTTGTCCTGCCGCCTGGCCTGGTAGACCGCCGCGCCCTGGCCAGCCTCAGCCGCTGCGGTGTCGTGATGCATCTGGGTCATATCGCCTCCCGGTTCATGCGCGCCCGGTCGTCGATCTTACGTTCCGGCCAGCCGCGCCAGCCGGCTGGCCGCCTCGCTCAGCACCTCGTCCCGCTTGCAGAAGGCGAACCGGACCTGGCTGCGGCCAGCCTCGGCATGGTCATAGAAGACCGCGTTCGGGATGGCGACCACGCCGCAGCGCTCGGGCAGGCGGCGGCAGAAGTCCGCGCCGTCGTCGGTGCTCAGCCTGCCGATGTCGGTGGTGATGAAGTACGTGCCCTGCGGGCTGAACACCTCGAATCCCGCCCGGTCCAGGCCGGCGGCCAGCAGGTCGCGCTTGCGGCGAAGGTCGGCGGCCAGGCTGGCGAAGAACGAGTCGGGCATGGCCAGGGCGGTCGCGATGGCGTACTGGAACGGGCCGCCGCTGACGTAGGTCAGGAACTGCTTGGCCGAGCGGACCGCCGCCACCAGGGCCGGGGAGCCCGTCACCCAGCCGATCTTCCAGCCGGTGAAGGAGAACGTCTTGCCCGCCGAGCTGATGGACACGGTGCGCCCGGCCATGCCGGGCAGCGAGACGATCGAGATGTGCTCGCCGTCGAACACGATGTGCTCGTAGACCTCGTCGGTGACCACCAGCAGGTCCCGCTCGACGGCGATGCCGGCGATGGCCGCGAGCTCCGCCGCGGACAGCACCATGCCGGTCGGATTGTGCGGCGAGTTCAGCAGGATCAGCCGCGTCCGGCTGGTGACGGCGGCTCGCAGCGCGTCGATGTCGGGCCGGAAGCCCGGCGGCCGCAGGGTCACCGGCACCCTGGTGGCCCCGGCCATGGCAATGCACGCGGCATAGGAGTCGTAGTACGGCTCGAGGGCGATCACCTCATCGCCGGGTTCCAGCAGCGCCAGCATCGCGGCGGCGATCGCCTCGGTCGCCCCGGCCGTGACCAGGACTTCGGTATCCGGGTTCAGGTCCAGGCCGTAGAAGCGCTTCTGGTGCGCCGCGATCGCCTGCCGCAGCTCCGGGATGCCAGGCCCCGGCGGGTACTGGTTGCCGCGGCCGGCCAGTATCGCGTCCGCGGCCGCCCTGGCGACGACGGCCGGGCCGTCGGTATCCGGGAAGCCCTGGCCCAGGTTGATCGAGCCGGTTGCCACCGCCAGCGCGGACATCTCGGCGAAGATCGTGGTGTCCATGCCGGTCAGCCGCCGGTTCAGCAGCGGTCGGGTCATCAGCATCCTTTCCGCCCAGTCTGGCCGCCCCGGGTCGTCGGCCGCCTACCGATTCTGCCTGACCGGCGCGACGATACCCAGTCCGCCGGCACTGCGATCAGGGACTGGCGGTCGCCGGCGCCGCTGCGCCGGCCGTGGCGAGCAGGCCCGGCGGGCTTGGTGCGCTGAACGTCACCCGCAAGACTGCCTGACCGCCGGCCAGACGGCAGCTGCGCGCAGACGGACTGAATGGCACCGCATCAATGAGGCCGGTGGGGCACGCGAGCAGCCCGGCCTTCGAGCAGGCAATTGAGCCCGAAGGCGAACCGTTGGCTGACCTGAGCCGCGCCGGATCGGCGCGGGAGCAGCGCCGGGCAGCACCCGCTGGGTCTAGATTGAGCGAACGATAAGTGCTCGATGCGTAGCTCAGTGTTGCGACCCGGGGCGGGATCGGGCGGCCGGACCGGTCGCAGAGGGGGGACGCGGGCTTGGCCGCGACGGTGCTGCTCGTGGAGGACGAGCAGAAGCTCAGGCAGCTGCTCCGGTCCTACCTGGAACGGGGCGGCTTCACCGTGCTGTCGACCGGGTCGGGGGCCGAGGCGCTCAGCCTGGCCGCGACCTCGCCGCCGGATCTGGTCGTCCTGGACCTCGGGCTGCCGGACGTGTCCGGCGAGACGGTGGCCCGGGAGCTGCGGCTGGAGCGCGCCACGCCGATCCTCATGCTGACCGCCAGGAGCAGCGAGGACGACCGGATTCGCGGCCTGGAGCTCGGCGCCGACGACTACGTCACCAAGCCGTTCAGCCCGCGCGAGGTCGTCCTGCGGTGCCAGGCGATCCTGCGCCGGCAGGGTCAGCGCGAGGACGGCGCCGACCAGCCCGCGAGCTACGGTGACGGCGAGCTGGTCATTGACGAGCCGCGGCGGCTGGCCCTGCTGCGCGGGCGAGAGGTGGCGCTGACGCCCACCGAGTGGGGGATCCTCGTCGCGCTGGCCATCGTGCCGGGCCGCGTCTACTCGCGGTCGGAGCTCATCAACCGGGTCCGCGGGCACGAGTTCGACGGCTATCAGCGCAGTGTCGACTCGCACGTGAAGAACCTGCGGCGCAAGATCGAGGCGGACTCCGCCAGCCCGCGCATCATCCAGACCGTGCTGGGCGGCGGTTACCGCCTGGGCCTGCGCCGGGATGGCTAGCAGCCACCGGTCCTGGCCGGTCGCGCTGCGGCTATCGCGGGCCTTCATCGCGGTGGCGCTCGCGGCGGTCGCCTTGCTGGCCGCCCTGACCGCGGCCTTCGCCGCGAATGACGTGGGCCAGCTGGTGGCCACGCAGCGAGTGGAGCTGGCCCAGGCCACCTCGGTGGCGGCCGCCGCGGCGTGGAGCCGGACCGGCAGCTGGCGCGGGGCCAACCTGCAGGCGGCGCTGGACCTGGCCGCCCGGGTCGGCAGCCAGGTGCAGGTCGCGGACGACGCGGGCCGGATCGTCGGCGGATCACCGGGGTTCGCGACCGGACAGGGCCCGGTCCGCCATGCCGCGGTTGTCGTGCACGGCCGGCCGGTGGGCTCCGTCGACATTCGCTTCACCCAGACCGGATTCGCTTCCGCCGATCACAAGCTGCGGACCGCGCTGTGGCGGGCCATCGCCGTTGCCTCAGCCCTGGCCGCGCTGCTGGCCCTGATGGTGGCCCTCGGCGTCGCCAGCCACATCACCCGGCCGGTCGCCCGGCTGATGGAGGTCACCCGCGCGATGGGCCGCGGTGACTGGGCGGCCAGGGTGGGCAGCATCCGCGCTCCCGCCGAGCTGCGGGACCTGGCTGCCACCTTCGACAAGATGGCCGACACGCTGGTCCGCCAGGAGCAGCTGCGGCGCGACCTCGTAGCCGACGTCGCGCACGAGCTGCGCACGCCGGTCGCGGTCCTGCAGGCAGGCCATGAGGCGCTGCTGGACGGCGTGACAGAGCCGACGCCAGCACAGCTATCGTCGCTGCGCGATGAGGTACTGCGGCTGGCCAGGATGGTGGACGACCTGCAGATGCTGGCCGCCGCCGAGGCAGCCGCGCTGCGGCTGTCACCGCGAGAGCATGACCTGGCCGCGCTCGCGGCTGCCGCCGCGGACGGCATGGCCAGCCAGGCGCAGGCGGCCGGCCTCACCGTGCAGCGGCAGCTGCAGCCCGCTTGCGTGCTGGTGGACGACCGCTGGATGTACCAGGCGATCATGAACCTGATCAGCAACGCGGTGAAATTCACCCCGGCCGGCGGCCGGGTGACGCTGGCCACCGGGGTCGCGGCCGGGTCTGCCACGCTGACCGTGACCGATACCGGCATCGGCATCCCGGCGGACGAGCTGCCGCACGTGTTCGACCGGCTGTGGCGCGGCAGTAATCCGCTCGGAGCGGCTGGCAGCGGGATCGGGCTCGCCGTCGTGGCCGAGCTTGTGCACGCGCACGAGGGCAGCGTCGAGGCGAGCAGCGCGCCCGGCCGCGGAACCTCGGTCACCATCACCCTGCCGCGCGCCTGACGGCGGCTGGCGCGCCGCCGCCGCGGCCGGTCCGTTCTGAGTACTGCGGTGCCTGTCAGCGCTGACCGCGCGCCGGCCGTGACCAGCGCCCGGACGCCGGAGGCGCCTGCCCCGCCCTCAGGACACGTTCAGCGCGTTGCATTGCTCGAAGAAGCTGGTGGTATGCCCGCTCAGGGTCTCGGTGCCGGTGAACCGCAGCCTGACCGTTTGCCCGATGTAGGAGGTCAGCGAGAGCACGTGATGGACGTAGCCGCTGCGCGCATTCAGGTTCGAGTACCGGGCTAGCGTGGCCAGTACCCTGCCGCCGGACAGCACCTGGACGGCGAGCGTGTCGTAGGCCCCGCTGGCCGGGTCATTGGTGCTGATGTCCAGCCAGAACGAGAGCGTCGCCGACCGGCATCCGGACGGGAGGGTCACCGTCTGGGCCAGCCTGTCGACATGGGCGCTGCCGTAGCCGTCCAGCCAGGCGACCCAGGAGCCTGAGTAGGCCGGAACGCCGGCTGAGGCGTGCGTGAGCACGCCGGCCGAGGCTGTCCAGGGCGCGATCCTGCCCGTGCCGAAATCGGGGTTGCCCAGGAGCTGGCGCGCGGCGCAGCCGCTCGCTGCCGAGGTCACTGTCCAGCTGAACGAGGCGGACCCGCTGGCCCCGGCGGCGTCCTTCGCCGTGACCCTGACGCTGCTGACGCCTGCGGTGGTCGGCGTCCCGGCGATCCTGCCGGTCGTCGCGCTGATCGAGAGCCCGGCAGGCAGGCCGCTGGCCGCGTAGCTGAGCTTCTGGCCGGCCACCGAGTCGCTCGCGGTGATCTGCAGGCTCACCGGCTTCCCGGCCGGGCCGGACTGGTTACCCGGGCTGGTCACCGTGACCTTGCCGGCGGTACCGGTGCTCTTGCTGAAAGCGGCGATGCCGTCGGGGGTGCCCCATCCGGTCGGCCCGTCGTATCCGGTTTCCGCGGTGCACAGGTACGAGCCGCACCGGCCGTTAGCGCCTGAGGTCACGTCGTACAGGCTGGCCGGGCGGGCGTACGGGAACGAGGACGGGTACGCCCCCGCGGCGGGCGGCCCGGCCAGCGCGAACACGGACGCGATGATCGGCGCGGCCGCGCTGGTGCCGCCCACCTCGAGCCAGCCGTGCTGGTCGTAGGTGTCATAGACGGCGACCCCGGTGTTGGGGTTGGCGACCGCGGCCACGTCGTTGGCGGTCCGCCGTGAGCAGCCGGTGTCGGTCTGCCAGGACGGCTTCGGGTCGAAGGCCGAGCAGCCGGAGCCGGTGCCCTCACCGCCCGAGCTGCTGCCCCAGACGGTCTCCGTCCAGCCGCGCGAGTTCGCGGCCGGGCTCAGCGTGGTCCCGCCGACCGCGGTGACGTATTGCGACGCCGCCGGATAGGTCACGCCGTAGCCGTCGTCGCCGGCTGACGCCGTGATGGCCACGCCCGGGTGGTTGAAGTAGGCCGAGTCATCGCTCAGGTCGCTGCCGGATTCCTGCGCTCCGTAGCTGTTGGAGACGTAGTCGGCGCCGTGGCTGACCGCCGTGTTGACGGCGGTACCCAGGCTGGCGATGCTGGTGCTGCCGGCTTCGACCAGCAGGATGCGGCAGTTGGGGCAGATCGCGGAGACCATGTCGACGTCCAGCGACTCCTCCGTGGCCCAGCCGGAGTTCGCGGCGGCGGGGGGCGGCGCGGTGCCGCCGTTCTGGTTGATCTTCTGGAAGCAGCCGGTGCCGCAGGGCGGCAGCCCCCAGGCGGCGCGGTAGACCGCCAGGTCGCTCTCCGCGTCCGGGTCGTCATAGGCATCGACCACGGCCACGGTCTGCGCGACCCCGTCCGCCGCCGACGGCAGGTCATAGGCGGCCTGCAGGCTCGGCGGCCCGTACCCGTAGCCGCTCGGGGCCGCGTCCGGCCGGATCGCGGCCTGCCGGCGCTGCGGCACGTTCGTGCGCACCAGCACCATGCAGGCCGTCTGCCCGCCGCTCCGGGAGAGCGCGCAGGCGCGGCGGAAATCAGCCGGTGCCGCGGATCGCGCGGCCGGGCGGTGGCCGCCCGCCGCGGAGCTGAGCAGCGCGGGCCGGCCGGCCGCGGATGCCGGCGTGCCGGCCTCCGCGGCGCTGCCGCCCGCCCCCAGCCAGCCGCCGGCCAGGCAGGCCGCGGCGAGGACGGTCAGGCCTCGGCTGAGCCCGGCCCGCCAGGCGCCCGCGGCAGGTGCAGCGCGACCAGTCCTGGAGCCCACGAGAACACCCTCCTAGCCCGGAACGAGCCCGCGCGGCTGCGCGGCCCGCCCGCCTCGCAGGCGCTGGCTCAGCCCGTGACCCCCGGCTCGGCTCGTCCTGGCCATCGTGCCGGGCGCCGCGCGCGTCCGCCGCGCGAACGAGTTGTCGTCCGATTACGTGCTGTCATTGGTACGCACGGTTATCGGCCCGGGCCGCGTTCGCGTTAGCGCCGGTCCTGCTCGCCCTCGCCAGGGTCGGACTGCCAGCTGCGGAAGAGGGCGATGAACTCGTCCTGCATCTGCGGCGTCAGGTCGCCGGGCGTCACGCTGCCCGCCAGCCTGATCGTCGCGCGGATCTGGGCCAGGTACTCCGTGCAGTGCGGGCAGGCGGCCAGGTGCTTCTCGAACCGCCGCCGCGCGGCGCGCGGCAGGGTGCCCTCCAGGTAATCGGTGACCAGCTCGACGGCCTGCTGGCAGACGATCTCACGGCGCACGATCTCCAGCCGCCCGATCTCCAGGTGCCGGGGCCCGATCCTCAGTCGCATGGTCAGGCCCTCCCGAACTCGGTCTCGAGGACCTGGCGGACCCGGCTGCGGCCGCGGTGCAGAAGAACCCGCTGGTTCGCCTCCGTAATCTCCAGCACGCTGCATACCTCGTCGCTGCTCAGTCCCTCCACGTCTCGCAGCGTCACCACCTCGCGCTGCCGGCCGGGCAGGTCCTCGATCGCCGATCTGACCCGGTGGGCCATCTTCGCCGCGACCAGCCGGTCGTCTGCCTCCTCGATCCAGCGCTCAGGCGGCACGGCCCAGTGCCCGGTCTGGTCGAACCTGGCCGGGTCGACGGCCGGCCCGACCTCGCTCACCGCCACGGCCCGGCGCTCCCGCGCGCCCGCCGTCCTGGCCCGGTTCACCAGGATCCGGAACAGCCAGGTGCGTACCGAGGACCGTCCCTCGAACCCGCTCAGCCCGCGCAAGACTCCTACCCAGGTGTCCTGGACAACTTCCTCGGCTACCGCCCGGCTGGGCACGTACCCGGCGGCCAGCCGCAGCATGGAGTCGCGGTAGCGGCAGACGAGCATGACGAAGGCCTGCTCGTCCCCTGCGCGCAGGCGGTCGAGCAGCTCGGCATCGGCGTCGTGGTCCACCGCGGACAGCTTAGGGCGCCCTTCTCCCGTCATGGTCGGCTCGTGGCGGGGCGGCGGCCGCTGGTGCCCGCCCGGCACCAGCGGCCGCCGCCCTCCCACCCGCTTCAGCCTGCGACGATGCCCTCGCCGCCGGCCGCGCCGGCGACGGTGACACTGCCGAGCTCGGTCAGCGTGCCGCCGCTGCCGACGCTGAACTCGTCGACGATGCCAGCCGCGCCGGTCTGCACGTACAGGAACCGGCCGCCCGGCGTCGCGCTCGCATCCACGGTGCCCGGGTCTGTGCTGGTCTGGCCCAGCAGCGTCAGCCCGCCGCTCGCGCTGGAGGTGTAGCGGCTGATGGAGCCGCTGCCCGCGTTGGAGGCGAACAGGGTGCCGCCCGCGGGCGCCACCCAGCAGGTCGCCGCCTGCCCGGTGCCCACGGAATCGAGCAGCGTCACCGTGCCAGACGGGCTGAGCGCGAACGTCGACAGCGCATTGGTGCCGGCGTCAGCGATCACGAGGTGCCCCGCCTGGTCAAAGGTGATGGCGAACGGCACGGTGCCGGGCTGGGGGCTGACCACGGGCGCGGCGGACAGGCTGCCGCCGGGGCCGACGCCGAACACGTCGATGTCGTTGCCGTTCGCCTTCGTGGTCACGATCAGCTGACTGCCGTCGGGGGAGAACGCCACCTGGCCGGGCGTATTGACGAACTGCGGCGTGGCGGCCGGGTTCAGGCCGAGCGCCCGGCTGGATCCCGGCACCGGGGAAAGCCGGCCGGCGAAGATCCGGTACCCCCGGACGGATCCGCCGCTGGTCGCGTTCAGCACGAAAACGAGGTCACCGCGGATGGCCACGCTGACAGGAAACGTCCCGCCGGAGCCGATCACCTGGCGCAGCCCGAGCTGGTCGCCCCGGACCGAGAAGACCGACACGGTGTTGCTGCCCGCGTTCACCGCGATCAGCAGGCCGCTCCGCGCGTCGTAGCCGAGCGATCCCTGCGAGGCCAGGTGGTCGACGACCGAGCCGGCCAGCTGGCCGCCGAGGCCGCCGGTGGCGTAGGTGCCGGCCAGGGCGAGAGTGCCGCCCGGCGAGCGGTGATAGGCGACGACCTGGTTGCCGGCGAGATTGTCGGTCTGGACGAACACGGCGTGCCGCGCTCCGCCGGGGAAGCCGCGATGGGCCGGCCGGGCCGCGGCAGCACTCGCCGGGCCGGCCAGTGCCGCCAGCGCGGCCGCGGCGATCGCGGTCACGCTGGCGAGGCGGGTCAGGGATCTCATGCGTTCTCCTTGAGTCGGGACTGAGCCTGCGACCTTCAGTCCCTGCGGGAGCACGCGCGTTACACGCGCCGGGGGCCGGATGCGGAAGCGGCTGCCCGGCACGCCCGGCCGGCGGCCGGGTAGCTGGCCGCCGGCGCGTCATCCAGCACGAACAGCGGCGCCAGCGGCGGGGCAGCAGCGGCCGCCGCGGCCAGGGCCGGGTTGTCGGCCAGCCGGAGGTCCCTGGTGAAGACGATCATCGAGCCTGGCACGTTCTGACACTCCTGCGAATAGGCCTGGGATCCAGGACAGGTAACGCTTCGCTGCCTAGGCGGCACAGCTTAGCGGCCATGATCCCGATGGCTCAGAAGGCATATTCCGCTGAATATTTTCGTGATCACTCAGTGCGGAGCGACCGCCATGCTCGCTACCTCGGCGTTATTGCCGCTGGCTGCGGTCGCCCTCCGGAGAATGGGAAATAACGGCAAACCTGCAGCTCAGAAGCTAGATTTCAGGCTAAGGATCAGCGAGCCAGATAGAAAGTGTGATTGATTTCATACCATTGTCTTACGCATTTCCGGTCCCACCATGCCAGATGTTCGGGCAGGGTTCGGAGCGATAGCGTCCCGCGCGTGAGACGGTTACCCCGAGTAACACCGTCGCCCTGACCCGCGTCAACGTCCGCGCGCCGCTGCCTGCCAGTCCCGTGCTGGCGACCGGGCACGTGCACAGGGCGATAGCCGAGCGCGCCCTCGCGCGCCCGACAAAAGGGTCATCTTGTCCTCCCATCGGACACCCGCCCCCCGAAAGTCATCCAGCCCCCAC
>Ga0116106_1001351_pt1 | contig 12244 bp, 8 predicted proteins | sample June2015DPH_6_50_FD_89717 | JGI IMG/M metagenome (GOLD analysis project Ga0116106, IMG submission 89717) | Peatland microbial communities from SPRUCE experiment site at the Marcell Experimental Forest, Minnesota, USA - June2015DPH_6_40 | ecosystem: Environmental > Terrestrial > Soil > Wetlands >...
CCAGAATGAACGCTCGCAGCACAAGAACCGCGCGATGGCGATGAAGATATTGCGCGCGCGGCTGTTCGAACTCGAGCAGCGCAAGAAAAAAGAAGAGCTCGAGAAGTTCAGCAAGGACAAAAAGGAAATTGCCTGGGGTAGTCAGATTCGTTCGTACGTGCTGCAGCCCTATCAGATGGTCAAGGACCATCGCACCGGCGTCGAAGTCGGCAACACCGGCGCGGTGCTCGACGGCGCGATCGACGAGTTTATCCAGGCCTACTTGATGGGCGTGCGCAAGGGCGACGCCGCGTCGGTGCCCAGTTAGGCTTGCGGCATCGTCTCCGCTGATCCAGTGTGACCCCGATGGCGGAGCATCCGAGCGAAGGTCCCCGGCGCCCTCGGTATCGTTTGCCGCGCGCACGCAGACGCGCGGTGGCCGGACTCGTGGTCGCGTTCGTCTTTATCGCCGTGACGGCGGGGTTGTTCTACCAGATGACCCACAGCGGGCTCGCGCCGGAGTCGGGCGTCGTGCATCTCGCCGGGCTGATTGCTCCGGTCAAGGTGATTCGCGACCCGGCCGGCGTGCCGCATATCTATGCACAGAACCGGCTCGACCTCGCGCGGGCGCTGGGCTACACGCAGGCGCAGGACCGGCTGTTCCAGCTCGAGATGCGCCGGCGGCTGGCCGAGGGCCGTCTGGCTGAAGTGTTTGGCGCCGACCTGGTCGAAAGCGATTACGTCTATCGGCTGTTCGATCCTGAAAAATTCGCACGCGACAGTGTCGCGACCTATCCGCCCGAGATGCGCGCGCAAGTGGACGCGTTCGTCGGCGGCATCAACGCTTATATCGACGGGCATCAGGACAGTCTGGAGCCCGCGTTTCGGCTCCTCGGCATCAAGCCAGCGCATTACACGGCCGAAGATCTCGAAGCAGGCGCGCTGACGATTGCGACGTTGCTCGGTTACAACGCGACCGAGGAGTCGCTGTATATCAACCTTGCGCCGAAGATGGCGCCGAGTGAGATCGCCGCGCTGATGCCGGTGTATCCGTCGCTGCCGCTGGAGGCGCCGCCGCCCGAGACGACCGCGGTGTTCGCAAGCGCGAAGCTGTCGGAGAATCTCCCGTCCGGCTTCACGCTCGCGCCCGGCTTCGCGCGCATCGGGCACATGGGCATCCCCGCCAGCAACAACTGGGTGATCGATGGCACCAAGTCGCTGTCGGGCAAGCCGATGCTCGCGAGCGACCCGCATCTGCCGCAATCGATCCCGTCGATTTGGTACGAGGCGGTGCTGGTGACTCCCGACGGCTTCACCTCGGGCGCGCTGGCGGCGGGGTCCCCGGCAGTCGCGATCGGCACCAACGGGCATGTCGCGTGGGGCGTGACGAGCGTGTGCGCGGATGTGATGGATCTCAGCCTCGAGCATCTCTCGGCCGACGGCAAAAGTTACGAGTTCCAGGGAAAATGGCTTCCGCTGGAGCGGCGCGACGTGACGATTCACGTCAGAGACGCGAGCGACGTGACGCGGACGATCCTCTCGACGCGCCGCGGCCCCATAGTCAGCAACGTGCTTGCGCGCGAGGACAACCCGCTCAGCGGCGTCAAGCTGCGGGGAAATTACGCGCTGTCGCTGCGATTTGCGGGACTGACTCCCGGACCGTCGGCAGCGTCGGGATTCGGCGCGGCCACCGCGCGCACGGGAAAGGAGCTGGTCGAAGCGTATCGTACCTTCACGACGACGCCGCTCAATCTCGTTTGGGGCGATGATTCGGGAAATATCGGATGGCATATCGTTGGCGCGGTACCGAATCGCGCCGGCTTCGATGGCAAGTACCCGACCGCGGGATTCACGGGAAATTTCGAATGGAACGGAATGATCCCGTTCGACAGTTTGCCGCATACCGAGAATCCGCCGACACATTTCATCGTCACTGCGAACAATCGCCTGGCCGACGTACCGTGGAATGGAAGTTGGATCGCGCCGTGGCGCTACGATCGCATCTCGGATTTGATCCGCGCGCGCGACAAGATGACGGCGGCCGATTTCAAATCGATTCAACGAGATCGGGTGTCGATCTTCGCGCTCAAGCTGCGCGACGCGCTGGTACAGGCGGGCGACGGCGGCGACGAAGACGTGCGATGGGCGCTCGGCGAAATCCGCGGATGGGACGGTGCAATGACGGCGAGCAGCAGGCCGGCTGCGATTGTCGCGGCGACCGAAGTGACGATGGCGCGGCGGGTGTTCAAGCCGCTGCTCGGCGACGACTACAAATCGTTCATGCTGCTCGAGGACGGCGGCGCATATCCGGCGAGCGAAGACATGATCGTGCGGCCGGCGAGTCCGCTGTGGCCCGGCGGCGCCGACAATGCGAATGCGACGCTGCGCGCGAGTGTGAAGGATTCGCTCGCGCTACTCGCGCAGCGCCTCGGCACCGATCGCGACAAGTGGCGATGGGGCGCGATGGAGACGATCGAGTTTGCGCATCCGCTGGGCGAGCGCGGCGGCGTGCTCGGATGGTACTTCAACCGCGGGCCATACCCGACGGAGGGCGGGCGGCATACGGTAAACAACTCGTGGTTCGATTTGGGCGATGAGACGGATCAATTCACGGTGACGCAGATTTCGTCGTACCGGTTCATCACCGACCTTGCCGATCCCGAAGGCGCGCTCGGAATGAATCACAGCGGCGAATCGGACCATCCGGCGTCGCATCACTACGACGATATGATCGGCCCCTGGAGCCGCGGCGAGTATCATGCGCTCGATCCGAGTTTTACCCGTGCGCAATCGTCGGCCGAGGGCCAATTGGATCTGATGCCGCGCTAGCCAGGTTTTCCGTTTGCGTCGCGCGCGGGACTGATCCAAGTTGCAATATGAAACGGACGCTTCGTTTCGAATAAACGTACAAGGAGTTGCCGATGATCGACGTATATTTCTGGCCAACGCCCAACGGCTACAAGATCACGTGGATGCTCGAGGAAGTCGGCCTCAAGTACAATGTGATCCCGCTCAATATCGGCGCGGGCGAGCAGTTCAAGCCCGAGTTCCTCAAGATCAGCCCGAACAACAAAATGCCCGCGATCACCGATCCCGACGGCCCCGGCGGAAAACCAATTTCGATTTTCGAGTCGGGCGCGATCCTGATGTACCTGGCCGAGAAGACCGGCAAGCTGATGCCGTCGGAAACGCGCGGAAAGTACAACGTGATCCAGTGGCTGATGTTTCAGATGGCGAGCGTCGGCCCGATGCTCGGCCAAGCGCATCACTTCCGCCGCTACGCGCCCGAGAAGCTCGAGTACGCGATCAACCGTTACACCAGCGAAGCGAAACGGATTTACGGCGTGATCGACAAGCGCCTGGGCGAAGCGAAGTACCTGGCGGGCGATTACTCGATCGCCGATATCGCGACCTACCCGTGGCTCGTGCCGCATTCGATGCAGGGACAGAACCTCGAAGATTTTCCGAATCTGAAGAAATGGTACGACGAGCTGCGCGCACGGCCGGCGACCCAGAGCGGTTTCGCCGTGATGAGCGAGGTTGTGGAAAGGATGCGCGCGGCGACGCAGGCGAATCAACCGGCCCATGACAAAAAAACGTGGGACATACTGTTCGGCGACAAGCAGTTCGAGAAGCGCTAGCAGGGGTGACCCCTGCACTCAGCATTAAGGCCGCGCTCCGTTGTCGCGCGCGGTCCCTGCCAACGGCTTAATACTGCGCTGCCGTCGCCACGGGCAGGGGCTGCGGCCCCTGCACCCAGTAGTGAGAAGACGCGAAAATCTGCGCAGCGCATCTTTTCGCGACTACGCGATAGAAGGGCCCGCGGCAGGGCTGAGCCCGGCACCCAGTGTCCATCGCGAAATCCCGAGGACGGGCTTTCGCTCTCAGCCTTGAGAGAAAAGGACGCTTCGGCGGACTTTTCGATTAACAGTGGGTGCAGGGGTCAGCCCCTGCCGCCCACCGCGCAGGTGATTCTTCTGTCGCGCGCGGGGTGACCTCCCCGTATTAAGATAAGAAATGACGCGGGACTTCGTCCCTGTTAGAACTGGTTACGGGGAGAGTGATTAGTCAGATTTCGTATATTGAACCGGGGTCGCGATGGAATCGGCGGGCGATACGAGTTTTCCAAGTGTGCGCGAACTGCTGTTCGAAGCCGTGCTGGCATCTGCGACGCTGACGCTGTGGCCAATCCTCGACGAAAGATCGCAGGGCACCGCCGCGCAGCGCTCGCGCGCGACGGTCTATTTCCCGATTGTCGGATTCGTCCTCGGCGCAGTTCTCGCGATTGCCGATCGAACCGCCGGCCTGGTCTTCGGACTGGTCGGACGCTCGTTCGTCGTGCTGATAATAGCGGTGGGGCTGTCGCTGGGGCTGGCAAATCGCGGAGTCGCGGACACGGTGGAAGTGCTTCGCCGCGGCACCCGGCCAGCCTCGACCGGACTGGCGCGAATTGGACCGGTCGGCGCGATTGCTGCGATCGGAGCGTTCGCATTCGAAATTTGGTGCTTGTCGCGAATCACCGACGACGCGGGACGGGCGGCGGCGATCGTGATGGCGATGATGCTGTCGCGATGGGCGATCATTGCGATCGGCTACGGGCTCAAACCGCTGGAGCACTGGGGCCTCGGCATCCCGTACGAAGGCGGCATTTCGTTTCGCGAGTTTTCCGTCTCCAGCGCGGTCGCGCTGGGACTCACGATGGGGTTGTATCAAAACGTCGGACTGGCGGTGATCGTCGCGCTGGCGCTGACCATCCTGGCGGCGCGGCTGGTGCTCAGCCGGCGCATGGGCGGGGCCTCGGGTTACATGCTGGCGGGAGGGTGTGCGCTGGTTGAAGTGGTTACGTTCGTGGTGCTGGCGGCGCTTGGCGCCTAACCGTTTCGCTTGAGCGCATCGGACCACACCGATTTCAGCAGGTCGCGCAACTCGTCGAGCGATCCATTGTTCTCGATCACGAGGCTGGAATGCTTCGCGCGTTGCTCGTCGGGCAACTGCGCGCGGATGCGCGCCTCGGTTTCAGCCGGTTTGAGCCCGCGTTGGCGCTCGATTCGAGCGACCACTTGCTCGCGCGAGGCGCGCACCAGCCAGATTTCGTCGAACAGCGGCTGCCAATTTGCCTCGATGAGAATGGCAGCCTCGACCACGATCGGTATCCTGGCACCGCGCGCGCGCAATTCGGCGACGTTGCGGCGGATGCTCTCGAAGGTGGCGGGCCATACGATCGACGTGAGCTTGCCCAGTTGCTCGGGATTTCCAAACACGACGGAACCGAGTTTCCTGCGATCGATCGTGCGATCGGGAGCAACAATACCCGCGCCGAAGGCCGCGACGACCGCGTCGTAGGCGGGACCGCCGGGAGCGTAAGTGGCGTGCGCGATTTTGTCGGCGTCGAGAATCGGCGCCCCGAATTCGCCGAGGATCTGCGCGACGGTGCTCTTGCCCGAACCGATTCCACCAGTGAGGCCAATTGTAAGCATCTATCTTCCCGGCAAATGAGCGCGGCGGCTTCAGCCGGCGGCTTCCCGGCTCCACGCCTGAATGCTGTAGAGGTAGCTGAAGAAGCCGCCTCGAGCCAGTAACTCGCTGAAGGTTCCCTGCTCGGCAATTACGCCGTCGCGCAGCACGAGTATTCGATCGGCGTTCTGAACCGTCGAGAGCCGGTGCGCGATCACCAGCGTGGTCCGTCCGCGCATCGCCTCGTGCACGGCGGCGAGCACCATCGATTCGGTTTCAGAATCCAGCGCGCTGGTCGGTTCGTCCATGATCAGAATCGGCGCGTCCTTGAGCAACGCACGCGCGATGGTGACGCGCTGCGCCTCCCCCTCGGAAAGACTGTGTCCGCCCTGGCCCACCACTTCGTTGAGACCGGCCGGCAACTTGGCGAGCACGGGTCCGAGCCGCGCCATTTCGATCGCGCGGAGCACTTGCGCGTCGTCAGCCACCGGCTTTCCGAACGCGACGTTGACGCGCATCGTGTCTCCGAGCACGAGCGGCGGCTGCAGGACCATCGCGATGTTGCCGCGGATCGAATCGAGGGTGAGGTAGCGGGTATCGTTGCCGTCAATCTTGATCGCGCCTTGCTGTGGTTCGTAAAAGCGCGCGAGCAGACTGGCCATCGTGGTTTTTCCGGAGCCGCTCGGACCGACGATCGCGACGGTCTCGCCCGGCGCAGCCTTGAAGCTGATCCCCTTGAGCACGGTGCGGCCCGGTTCGTAGCCGAACACGACATTGTCGAATTCGATCTCGCCGCGGGGGCGGGCAAGCGTCTGCGCGCCCGCACGATCCTTGATTGCGGGATCTATTGCGAGCAACTCGAGGCATCGCCTGAGTCCGGCCTTCGCGCCTTCGATCTGTCCGTAGGTTTGAGAAATCTGGTTCACCGGCGCGTAGAGCGAGGCGAGGTAAGTCGTAAAAACGATCAGCTCGCCGATCGTGAGCCGCCCATCAAGGACGTGCTGCGCGCCGAGGTAAATCACGACGGCCGTGCCGCACGCGATCAACACGCCGACCGCGCCGGCGTAAATCGTTTGCAGCGTGTACAAGCGCAAAGTCGCGCCCAGACTTTCACTGCTCGATTCGACGAACTCGCGGTACGACTCGGCCTCTCGAGTGAAGGCCTGCACGACGTGAATCGCGGCGAGCGCGCTGTGCGCGACGGTGAACAGACGGCTCTCCTTGATTCGCGCGCCGCCGGCGATCGCGTCGATTCGACCGCTGATCGACATGATTAACAGAATCAGGAACGGCACTATGGCGAGCGCCACGAGCGTCAGCGTCGCGTCCATCCTGATCATCACAACGAACATCTCACCCAGCAGAATCAGCGACGACAACACCGGGAAGAATCCATTCATTGCGATGGTTTGAATCGAGTAGGTGTCGTAGGTGATGCGCACCATCAAGTCGCCGATTTCGCGGCGGCGATGAAATGACAGCGATAGGCGCTGCAAATGATCGAACAGGCGCGCGCGCAACTCGTTGACCATCCGCTGGCCGATCGAGACGGTGACGTAATTCGTCATGACGTTGAGCAGGCCGAGCAGCGCGTAGAGGATGACGAGGCTGATGCACGCGGCTGCCAGAAGCTCGCCGCGCGGCATCGGTGGAATCCATTTGCTCACCATCGGCGCGCCACGCAGCACATTGTCGATTACGATCTTGAGCGGCCACGGCTTGAGCACCTCGGTCGTCGCGGCAAGCAGCACACCGCCGATCGCGATCGCGAGACGGCCCAGATGCGGACGCATCCTGCGAATAACGTGGCCGTAAAGTTCCAGCGTGCGCATCAAGCGTCGCCTTCCGAGCGCGTTGCCATCGAGATGCCAAGCGATCCAGCTACTTCGGCGGCGCAAGCTTTGATGATCGCGGGGATACGCCGCGCGCGATTGATCGCCAACAGCCCGACTGCGATTGCGGTGCATACTACGCCGGCGATTCCCGCACGCACTGACAATCCCGCGGCCAACAAAACGAGCAGCGCGATTGCCGTGAAGATCAGCGCCCGGCGCGGCGCCGATCGAAGACGCCAGAGCAGCGCGATGCGTCCGTCGTTCCGGAGCAACGCATTTATCGGCACGCGAATCATCGGCGCAACGACGATCTCGAGATCGTAGGACTGGAAGCCGTCGGTCTCGGCCACTGCGACGCCGCGGCGAACCAATGCATCGCGGATGGCGGCAAGTATCGTCGCGGAATCGATTCGCACGGCGCCGTCTGACATGACGAACTCGAGCTGGGCGTTTAACTTCAGCGGACCGTTGTAATCTCCATTGACAGTCGCGGGCTCGAATCGCCATTTGACGCGCTCGCGCGCAAGACTGCGAACGGCAGGGCCGAGCAGATTGACGATCCATAGATAGATTCGCGCCGCCGGGCCGCGATGCGCGCGCGGCAAAGGGGCAGACGCCGCGCTCGCCCCAGCGGCCAGCATCGAGAGTGCGATTCCACCGGCGCCGAGCACGCCCAGCATGCGATTGACTCCGCCAAGGATCAGAAAAATCAGCGACAACCCGACCCATTGAATGGTCAGCGGCAGGTCGGCGTACGAGTTGCCAGTCGAATAGACGGTCTGAAAGAGGCCGCGGCCGAAAGCGCCGTAATAGACGCGCGCGCCGCGGAACATCGAGCCGATCCATGACGGCCCCGCGTAGATCCCGTCCTGGTCAGCGATCCGGAGCGGAAATTTGCGCAGCAGCAAGCCCTCACCGGCGCCGTAGCCGCGCTGCTGGCGGAGGTAGGCGGCGAGAGTCGCACGCCGCTCGTGAATCACGACCGCTCCAGGAGCGTACGCAAGCGTTTCATGCGACGCCGCAAGGCGCCAGGAAAGATCCACGTCGTCGCCGGCGGTGGTGAACATCGGATCGAAGCCGCCGACCTTCAGCAGCGCGGCTTTGGTAATCGCCATGTTGCATCCGCACAGTTGCGCGAGGCGATCGTCGCCGGCACGCACCTCGCGCGGCAGTCCGGGCGCGGCAGCCATCGCGGCGGCGCGAGCAGATCCGGGAGCGGGGGCGAAATTCGGGCCGGCCGCCGCGGCCGCATCGCGACGCTTGACCGTCTCGACCAGATGATACAGCCAATCGCGATCGGCACGCGCGTCGGCGTCGATGAACGCGACGACATCGCCGGATGCGGCGCCGACGCCGGCGTTGCGCGCGGCGGCCAGACCATTGTGCTCGACGCGAATCGCGCGGACTCCGGCGCGGCTGGCGATTTCAGAAGTCGAATCAGTCGATCCGTCGTCGATGACGATTGTTTCGTAGTCTGGATAGTTGAGCTCGCGAATCGAGGAGAGACATTCGCCAAGTGTCGATGCGGCGTTGTAAGCGGCTACCACCACGCTCGCTTTGGGAGCGGCCGCAAGCGGAGGCGGCAGATTGCCGCCGAAGACCCTGGCGACCGCGTCGAAGGCGAGTTTGGGCGAGCGATCGCGGCGGGTCAGTCCAAATGCCCAGTCGGTGATCTCGGATCCGCCGGTGTGCCATTCGTCGGTGAATGCGAACACGATGAAGCCGGACAATCCCAGCTCGAACGCCCCACGGCACTGCCATGAAAGGAGTTCGGCCTGATGTTGCTCGCCCTCGCGGACCGTATCCATGCCGGTTTCGCTGAGCACCAGCGGCAGTTCGCCGGATTGTCCCATCAGATGGGTCAGGTAACGGCGGAAGTCTTCCTCGCGATGCAGATACACGTTGAACGAAATGAAATCGAGAAAACTCAGATCAAGATACTCGGCTGACGGATAGTTCGAATAGGTGAAAAGCGCTCCGGGGTCGATCTGTTTTCCGATGTCGCGAAGTTCGGCGAGGAAGCGGCTGACGGCGCGCGGCCCGTGCCAGCGCACGATATCCGATCGAATCTCATTGCCGATGCTGTAGGCTGCGATGGTCTCGCCGAATTCGCGCGTCTCGAGAACCGTCTTGCGGATCGCGTCGCGGATGTCGCGCATCATGTCGCGTGAATCCAAAAATGCCATGTGAAACGGCCACGGGACGCCGAGCATCATGCGCAGTCCAGCCTTCTGCGCCTCCTCGACCATCCACGGCGGCGGTGGAACGTAGAGACGAATCAGATTGGCGCCCAGCCGGCTCATCAGGGCGAAGTCGGCGGCGGCGCGCTCGGGCTCGGGATATCTTTCGCCGCGGGAATTCGCAGCAAACGGGCCGTACGAAACGCCGCGAAGATAGAATTTCTGCGCGCCGTCGAGGAGGTATTTTCCGTGCGCTGCCAGCCGAGCCATGAACGATGAGCTAATCGCAAAGCGCACGGGCGCGCAACGCGCCGCGCGGCCGCACGCTTGACATCGCGCAAGGCATGCCCTGACAATCGATTCGTGAAGGGCAAATCGGCGGCGGCGCAATCCTGCGGTGGAAATCGCGGATGAGTATCGCAGCCGTAATCTGACGTGGCGCGACGCACACCCGGCTGGCTCGAGAGCAAGACCCTGGACCTCAAAGCCAGGGCATCGCGGCACACAACCGCGCTTCACGTCTGGCACGTCCTGAACCACACGGTCGAAGGATTCATCAGCAACAACGATCTGCTGCGCGCGTCCGCGCTGACTTTCACGGTCGCGTTGTCGATCGTGCCAATTCTTGCGCTGGCATTTTCCGCGGTTAAAGGATTCGGCGGCGCGCAACGATTGCGTCCACTGGTCGAGCAATACCTGGGACTCGGCCCATCGTCGTCGCAGCTGATGGGCTACGTCGAGAACGTGAATGCGGCCGCACTGGGTTCGGCGGGCGGCGCGTTCCTGCTGATCACGGTTATTTCCACGATGGGCACGGTCGAGCAGGCGCTCAACACGATCTTCAGCGTGCCGCAGAGCCGCAGCTATTTTCGCAAGTTCTCCGACTACTTGAGCGTGCTGTTCACGGTGCCGTTCCTGATCGTGGCGGCGCTGGGCGTGACCGCGGTATTCTCGGTGCGGATTTCGCAATTTCCATTTATCACCCAACTACTGCCGTACTTGTTCGTGTGGGCCGGATTCTTTTTCCTGTTCGTCTTTTTCCCCTACACCAAAGTCAAATATGTTCCCGCGCTGATCGGTTCATTTGTGACCGCGGTGCTGTTTCAGCTCGCGCAGTGGGGATACGTGCGCTTCCAGGTAGGTGTCGCCAACTATCGGGCAATCTACGGCGCGATGGCGACGCTGCCGATTTTCCTGGTCTGGATCTACATCGCGTGGTCGGTGATTCTGTTTGGCGCCGAACTGACCGCGGCGGTACAGCGCGGTGACGTGCCGCCGATGCTGGGGCCAATGTCGCCGGATTTTCTGTATTCGGCGACGATGCACATCCTGATCCGGGTGGCGGATCGCGCCTTTCACGGCGGTGACGAAGTCACGTCGTGGACGCTTGCCCGCGAACTCTGCGTCGCGCAATCCGCAATTCTCCCGATTCTGGACGGACTCAAGGCCGGCGGCTTCGTAATCGAGGCTGATTCGAGCGCCGGTCCGCTGAATCAGGGGCTGTTTCTGGCGCGCCAGTCTTCGACGATCGTCCTGGCGGACGCGCTCAAATCCGTCGAGTTCGATCAGGGCGCCAGCGGCGGCGATCCGCGCGTCGACCGCGTGCTGGCGAAGATAGGGGCCCTGCGCAACGACCTGCTCAAGACGCTTACACTCGAAGACATCCGCTCTCCCGAGGCCAAGGCCGTCGATCGGGAGCCGGCGGCGATCGAGAACAAAGCCAACCACTGAATTCGTCGCGAGTGTAGTTCCTCGCAACAGCGAGACATGGAAAAAATCGAACCCCGGGACAGCAGCTCGAAATTCAGTGAACCGGTGTCGAGCTTCGTGAACGTCAACGGCCTCCGGATGCATACGCTGGACTGGGGCGGCAACGGCTCGCCAATCGTGATCCTGCACGCGACCGGATTTCTCGGCCGCATCTATCGGCCGCTCGCAGAGCCGCTGCGCGCGATTGGTCACGTGTACAGTTACGATCAGCGCGGCCACGGCGACAGCTCGGCGCCGCCCGACGGCGACTATAGCTGGGACGCGACGATGCGGGACCTCGAAGGGTTTATAACTTCGATGGGATGGTCTGGCGTTAGGGCGGTCGGCCATTCTGCCGGCGCGACGGCGATCGGCGGGCTTGCTTGCGAGCGCCCGGACCTGATCTCACGCGCAGTCCTGGTCGAGCCGGTAATCTTCGAGTCGCCGACCGCGCCGGAGCTCGGATGGCGCGGTCCGTTCGTCAAGCGGACGCTGAAGCGCAGGCGCATTTTCGACAGCGTCGAGGCGATGTACTCGAGCTTCCACAATAAGCCGCCGTATAACACCTGGGACAAGCAGATTGTCCGCGACTATTGCCAGTTCGGGACGCGTCCGACGAGCGACGGCCGGCGCGAACTCAAATGCGCGCCCGAGGTCGAGGCAAAATTCTATGAAACGGCGCGCGACTTCGACGGACTCGGGCGAATTTTACGCTGCGCGGCGCCGCTGTTGATAATGTTCGGCGCGCGCGAGGATTCGCTCGGCGCAGTGCTATCCGGAAAAGTCGCGAAGCAGCTCAAGAACGGGCGGGTGATCGATGTGGCCGCCGCGGGCCATTTTATGCCGATGGAAATGCCCGGCTACGTCGCGGATCAAGCGAGCGAATTCCTTACGTCTGAGTAATGGTTGCGCTCGATCCAGAACCCTCACCTACCGACCGCCAGGCGGTCGGCCTCCTCTCCCGTAAAATAACGGGCGAGGTATCTCAGTCAGGGCGAACTGAGTATTGCGCGCGCTTCGCTGGTGTATATCCCCGGGCGTTCGTAG
>Ga0116106_1001366_pt1 | contig 12141 bp, 12 predicted proteins | sample June2015DPH_6_50_FD_89717 | JGI IMG/M metagenome (GOLD analysis project Ga0116106, IMG submission 89717) | Peatland microbial communities from SPRUCE experiment site at the Marcell Experimental Forest, Minnesota, USA - June2015DPH_6_40 | ecosystem: Environmental > Terrestrial > Soil > Wetlands >...
GAGACCGGCAAGGTCCTGCCGGCGCCGGTGGTCGGGATGGCAGTGAGTTAGCTTCGGCACAGCGGTGTACCCAGAGCTGAAGGACCTTTCGGGACACTCCGAAAGAGGAGCTCAGGACGGGAGCTAGTCACCCGCGCACAAAGATTGCGACCTTCGCCTCTAGCGGACGGTTGCCCGCGGTCCGAACATAATTGTGTGAGGTTTTCGGGCTCATTCCGCCTACGGGTGGTGGCCTGTGTGCTTGTGATCCTCCTCATCGGGGGCTGCGGCACCGAGAGCGGCAGGGGTCCAACCTCGACGGCGTCCGAACAGAGCTCCACGACCACACTCGCCTCCACGACGACGTCCACCATGACGACGTCCACCACGACGACCACGCCGCCACCCCCATCCTCCACCACTACGACCACTGCCCCAGCTCCGCCGATACGACGACTCCTCGGCCCGGGCGACAGTGGCCGGGCAGTGCTGGTACTGCAGCAACGGTTGAGCTCACTTGGTTACTGGCTCGGGGCTCCTGACGGTGTCTTTGGCGACAGCACCGAGCAGGCGGTCTACGCCCTCCAGAAAGCGGCAGGGCTCGTCCGAGATGGCATTGTCGGCCCAGCCACTCAGGCGGCACTCGCCAAGGGGGTCGTGCCGCAGCCGCGCCGTGCTCGAGGGCACGTCGTCGAGATCGACCTCCAGCAGGACCTCCTCATGATCGTGAACAACGGCACGCTCTATGCCGTGCTGAACACCTCGACCGGTGGCGGCTACATCTATGTCGACGAGGGCGTGACAGCGGTGGCGAATACGCCCGTCGGCATATTTCACGTGTACCGGGAAGTGGATGGCCTCGTGGTCGACTCACTCGGTGAGCTCTGGCGCCCGAAGTACTTCGACGACGGCTTTGCTATCCACGGGGACTCCTACGTGCCTCCCGAACCGGTTTCGCACGGCTGTGTGCGAGTGAGCAACGAGGCGATCGACTGGATCTGGGCCGAGAACCTTCTCCCGATCGGCACCGAGGTCTGGATCTACTGACACACGCCTCCTCGAGTGTGAACGGTTGCCCTTTCGGCTCGAGCTTGTCCCGGCCTCGTGAGACCAGGCCGCACGCACGCGTCGGTCGGTGACCGGCGATCGTCGGCCGCGCGACTCGCGGCGGAGCGGGGTTTTACAACATGCCTTCGGTCAAGCGGCTCGACTTGCTCACGGCGTGATGATAAGCGCTCCCGGCGTGTCGGCCGTTGTGTCCAAGACCAGCTCGACCCATGTGCGCCCCGGTGCCAAGCCAACACGCTCACCGTTGGCGTCGGTGAACGTGGTCGGTGCCGACAGGCTCGGGCGGTGCCAGGTGATCTTGATCACCTTGCCACCGCGCAACACGTAGCCTGAGCCGCTCCCTACCGTCTGGCTCTCGACGTCGCCGCTGCCGCCCGGGCTCTCGGCGTACGGGCCGAAGGAGTAGTGGACGATCTCTACGACGATGTTGGTGGTCACCACTGGCTGATTCGTCAACGCGTCGACGTCCGCAACACCGCCGTAGGTGTGCAACCAGACATCGTGCTGTGCATCCCATTTCCAGACGACGTCAGTGCCCGGCGAGAAGTCGATGGTGAGTGCGGACGCCGGCTTGGCCAGGGCAGGCAGCGAGGCGGTGTAGGAGAAAACCGGTGGCGGCGCGGTAGCCGTCTTGGCGAGGGCCCACAACCCCGCTGTGCTCGTGTAGAGATTGTCGGGCGGTACCCGACTGGAAATGCGCACGCTGGCTCCTTGTGCGCCCGCCAGGAGATCTGCCGGCTGGAGCCAGCCGAGAATGTCCACGGTGTTCACGTCCGGGTCGATCCCGCCGGCGAAGGCGAGAATTGGGTGGCCGAAGGCCTGGAGGATGTGCCAGTCGACCCATCGAACCGAGCGCGTCGGTCCGATGCTCGAGGCGCTGTGGCACTGGTAAACGGCCACGTAGCGCATGATGCCGCCCTCGGCGGGGGTGTCGTAGACGATGTCTGCCTCGTTGAGCCCGCTCTGGGGCCGAGCGCCCTCTGGCTCGTTACCGATCTTCACGGCGAGCGCAGGACGGGCGGGCACCTTTCCCCCCGGCGCTCGCATATCCGTGAGCGGACAACGACGCGGAACGGGACGGGGAGGCGACGACTGGGTCTTCTCATGAGGCTTGCCGCCGGCAACGAGAACGAGAACGATGGCGATGGCGACGAGAGCGGCAGCTCCGGCGGCTGCGACGACCCGGCGTCGCCGGAGGCGAGCGCGGCCTCGAGAAGCCGTGCGGGGACGCGCGCGTGAAGTGTCTTGGGGAGCCACGCAGCGCAACGTATCGGCCGGCGAGCGCCAGGGTGTCGCGGGCTGCGGCCACACGTGTCGGGACCTCGTGATCCTGCTGCATCCGACTGACGTCAACGTCGCCGGTCGGCCGGGGCCTTTTTAAGGCGGCTGCCGCCTGAGCCAGGTGACCGGTCTGTGCGGACCTACGGTGGAGGTCAACGTGAAGACGGCATCGACGCCCTTGGGGCGCTTCGGTTGGGTCCTGGTGCTCGGAGCGGTCCTGACCCTCGGCGCCTGCGGTCCTACGCATTCCGGCTCGCGGCCGGTCGCTACTCCAGCGGTGACATCGCCGTCCGACTCGGGCACGGAGCAGTTTCTCTACCAGGGGGCCGATGGGACGATCGTGCTCAATCTCGTCGTTGTCCCTGGAGCGAGAACCATCACCGGTTCCGGCTACATCGGTCCAGGCACGGTAACCCTCTACGGCGCCAAGGCATCGGCTGACTGTCGTCACAGCAAGGAGGCAGCCAGCGATGGCTGCATTGTCTGTTCCACGACCAAGCGTGCGAGTTGGGCCAATGGCAAAGACAGGGCCATCACGGTGTTGGGCAAATACGTCGCCAATGGCTACGAGCTGACTCTCATTGCGCCGGCGACAGTCGAAGGGCGCACCGTCGTGAGCCTGCAGGCCGAAGCGGGAGATGGACCAGGCATGTTGCTCCTCTGGCCGCACGGCTCCACCGACCCGCTCGAGGACGTCTTCCCGGGCGTAACGGGTGCGGACCCGGCCGAAGTGGCAGCGGTGGATGCCGTTTCGGAGTCCTGCAACTCATGATCAGCACCCAGCGGCTCCCAAGGAACGGGGCGACGAGTTCGTGCTGCTCGCTGCTCGCGAACGATGCGTCAGACCTGCAGTCGACTCTGCATGCTCTCCTCGAGTTGCTGGGCGATCAAAGCCCAACCTCTCTCGTGGCCGTCAACTACGTCGGCCGGGAGCTGTTCGTGGCGGATCGTCATGAGGGTCTTGTCGTCCCCGTGCGGCTCGAACTCGACAGTGACGACGCTGTCAGGTTCGCCCGACGTCCACGTCGAAGAGGTCCAAGTGAAGCTGAGACGGTGCGGCCGGTCCAGCAGGAGATACTCGCCGGCGACAGACAGCTCGAAACCCTCGTCCTCGATGTCGATGACGTATCGGCCCCCGACGCGGGCGTCGAGCTCGATCCGGGTGGCTCTGGCCGGGTAAGGGCACATCCACTCGGCCATGGCCTCGACGTCGAGCCATGCCTCATAGGCGACTGCAGGCGAAGCTGGAAGGACGCGTCGCACCACGGCGACGACCGGAGGCGGCTCGCTCATGCCCGCTGTTTCCGTTCCAGCCGAGCGGACAGGGTGTCGGCCCTCCGTGACCAGAACGACTCCTGCTCGCTGATCCAGCGCTCGGCCTCCCGGAGGGCGTCGGGCTGGACCGACAACCAGTGTTCACGGCCTCGGACCTCGCGTCGGATCAGTCCGGCGGCTTCGAGCACCCCGACGTGACGTGAGACACCCGCGAACGACATCGGTATCGGTTCGGCCAGATCGGTGATCCTGGCGCCACCCGCCCGCAGGGCGACGAGGAGCGCCCGCCGCGTCGGATCGGCCAAGGCGGCATACGTACGATCCAATACGTGATCTTCAACCACTTTGTTGACCTTACCAGGAGTCCGTGATAGTAAACATATCCGTTGAACGTTTCTGCAGAAGGAATGAGGTGTCAACGTGGAGCAGCACGCCGTCGTGTCGAGCGAGGAGTGGGTCGAAGCCCGCAAGGTGCTCCTCAGCAAGGAAAAGGAGTTCTCACGCGTGCGCGAGCAGCTCGCCCAAGAGCGCCGTGAGCTGCCGTGGGAGGCCGTGCTGAAGTCGTACGAGTTCGCGGGGCCGGATGGCCAGCGAACCTTGCTGGACCTGTTCGCGGGTAAGAGTCAGCTGATCGTCTACCACTTCATGTTCGACCCAACCTGGGACGAGGGTTGCCCGCACTGCTCTTTCTGGGCCGATCACTTCGACGGTACGTTGCCGCACCTCGCCGCCCGCGACGTGACGCTCACGGCGGTCTCGCGAGCACCGCTCCACAAGCTCGTTGTCTACAAGCGGCGTATGGGCTGGAGCTTCCCGTGGGTCTCTTCCTACGGGTCCGATTTCAACTACGACTTCGGCGTGTCGTTCTCGCCGGAGGCCATCGCCGATCACACCGCCGTCTACAACTACGGCTCGCCCGATCCCGCCATGGAGGACCGGGAGGGTATCAGCGTCTTTCTCAAGAATGAGGCGGGCGACGTGTTCCGCACGTACTCGACGTACGCCCGCGGCATCGACATGGTCAATGGCACCTACCAGTTCCTCGATCTGGTGCCCAAGGGCCGCGATGAACCCGAGGGAGACCGGCAGTACTGGGTTCGCCGTCATGACGAGTACGGCCCCGCATGACTGAAGGCTTCGAAACTGCTCGCTGCCACTCGCGACGTCGTAGAGTCCCGTCCCATGCACGATCAACTCCCCACCACCGTGGGGCAGCAACTCGGGCGCCGCTCCTGGGCAGAGCCGTGGAAGATCAAGATGGTCGAGCCTCTCCAAATCACCACACGCGAGCAGCGCCTCCGCGCCCTCGAGGGTGCCGGCTACAACACGTTCTTGTTGAGCTCCGAGGACGTTTACATCGATCTGTTGACTGACTCGGGCACGAACGCCATGAGCGACCGCCAGTGGGCGGCGCTCATGCTCGGGGACGAGGCGTACGCCGGCTCACGGAACTTCTACGAGCTGGAGGAAGCCGTGCGAACGACGTACGGGTTCCGCTGGATGGTGCCGACGCATCAGGGCCGAGGTGCTGAGCACCTGCTCAGCCTGTGTGCTATCCGGCCCGGCCAGTTCGTGCCGGGGAACATGTACTTCACGACGACTCGCGAGCACCAAGAACGCGCCGGCGGCATCTTCGTCGACGTGATCGTCGACGAGGCTTACGATCCGGAGAACGAGGACCCCTTCAAGGGCAACGTCGATCTCGCAAAGCTCGAAACTCTGATCAGGCGGGAAGGAGCCGACCGGGTCGCCTACGTCAGCCTGGCCGGCACGGTGAACATGGCAGGCGGCCAGCCCGTCAGCATGGCGAATGTCCGCATGGTCCGCGACCTCTGCGACCGGCACGGCGTCCGGATCTTCCTCGACGCCACGCGACTCGTCGAGAACGCCTTCTTCATCCAAGAACGCGAGGAGGGGCACGCCGACCGCACGATCGCCGAGATCGTGCGGGAGTTCTGTTCCTACGCTGACGGCGCCTGGATGTCGGCGAAGAAGGACTCACTCGTCAACATCGGTGGCTGGCTCGCTGTCAATGACGAGGAGCTGTTCGAGGAGATCCGCAACCTCGTGGTGGTGTTCGAAGGTCTGCACACCTACGGCGGGCTGGCCGGCCGGGACATGGGGGCGATGGCGATCGGCATCGCCGAGTCGCTACAGGATGCGCACGTCCGTTCGCGCATCGGGCAGGTCCGTTACCTGGGCGAGCTCCTCGATGCGGCCCAGATTCCCTTCGTCAAGCCGGTCGGCGGGCACGGGATCTTCCTTGACGCCGGACGCTTTTACTCCCAGATCCCTCAGGGTGCTTTCCCGGCACAGACGCTCGCCGCCGAGCTCTATCTCGACTCTGGCGTCCGCGCGATGGAGCGAGGAATCGTCTCGGCCGGCCGCGACCCGAGCACGGGAGATCACCGTCACCCCCGGCTCGAGCTGACCCGACTGACGATCCCCCGACGGGTCTACACGCAGGCGCACATGGACGTGGTTGCCGAGGCGGTCGAGGCCGTCCACGCGACACGACAGCAACCGCGCGGCCTGGAGTTCACCTACGAGCCGCGCTACCTGCGGTTCTTTCAAGCACGCTTTCGACCGATCCCGGCCGCTGACGAGCCCTCCGTCGAAGCCGTTCGGTAGCGCCGGCCGGCTCGAGCGGAAGCGCCGCCTACGGGTAGGGTGGAATTGGCGGGTTCTTGCCGAGGGTATTCCAGCTCCCCTGCTGGAGCTCTTCCTCCTCGGCGCGAGCATCTCCGGCCTCCTCGTGTTTGGCGAGGAGCTTCTGGCGGTGACGTGCCCGCCAACCTCGGAACCCGCCTTGGTGTTCGTCGCCGTGAGCGGGGCCGTGCCCCGATTCCGGCTCGTGGTCACCGCGTTCTTCGGTCACCAGCCAAGGCTATCTCTCGCGCCGAGAACGCACCCCTCGAGTCAGCCCAATGGCATTCAGGTTGGGGCTGCTCACGAGGCGCCGTCTGGGAGTGGACCTTGGACCCTAGGCGAGAGGCCGACGAGATCGCACGATGAACATGGAGGTGTGAGATGTCGACACTTGTCGTGTACGCCAGCAAGCACGGTGCCACCCAGGGGATCGCCGAGCGGATCGCCAAGAAGCTGACCGATGCGGGACAGCAAGCAGATGTCCGCTCCGCCCGGGAGGTGGGCGACCTTGAAGGCTACGACTCCTTCGTGATCGGTAGCGCCGCATACGCCATGCATTGGCTGAAGGAGGCCTCCGCTTTTGTGCGCCGCAACCGCTCCGTGCTGGCGCGTCGTCCGGTCTGGCTCTTCAGCAGCGGACCGCTCGGCAACGACGCTACGGACGCCAAAGGTCGGGATCTTCGTGCAACTACAGAGCCGAAGGAGTTCTCCGAGTTTCAGGCGGCTCTCCAGCCTCGCGGCTGCCGCGTCTTCTTCGGAGCACTGACGCCGGACACGCTCGGGTTTGGCGGGAGAGCACTCAGGAAGTTGCCAGCTGCCCGCGCCGGCCTGCCCGAAGGGGACTTCCGTGACTGGGCCGAGATCGATGCCTGGACCGAGGAAATCGCCCGAGACCTGGCGGAGGGTCCCGTAGCCGTCGATCGGCCTGAGGTCTAGGCCGATAGGTCGTTAGGTCGTTAGGTCAGCTCGACGGCCGCAGCCAGGGCTGGCCGCTCGATTCCCGGCAGCTCGGCGGGGTCGGGTGTCTCTGGCCAACAACGTTCGCACCGAAACTCGCCGTGCCATTCCTCATCGAAGAGCGCCATGCCGTCGAGGTGCCTCCCGCAATCGGTTATTGCTGAGAGGCCCTTCACGCGATGAACGTGCACGTTCAGTCCGGCGTCCACACGGGGCGGCCCATGACCGTAGGCCGTCATGATCAGCAGGTCGGCGCTTCGCCAACAGTGGATCTCCTCTTGCGACCCGTCCACACTCGCGACGGTACACCTGCGCCTGGCCGGGACCGTTGACCACCGGCCCCTCTCGTTCGGTCTTGATTCGCGCAAGAGTGGGCTCGCGTGGAGTACGCCACCCGGCCCACCTACGACACAACGGGAGGACAGATGATCACAGCGTTCTCAGTCGCCCCCGCCGGCACCGAGGAGGTCGGTGCCGCGGTAGCGGAGGCGGTAAGGCTCGTTCGCGAGAGCGGGCTACCGAACGAGACAAACGCCATGTTCACGAATGTGGAAGGCGAATGGGACGAAGTCATGGCACTCATCAAGTCGTGCGTGCTGCGCTTGGCAGAGGACTCGCCTCGAGTCTCCGTGGTCATCAAGGTCGACTACCGACCCGGTGTCACGGGCGCCCTCCGTGGCAAGGTCGAGGCGGTCGAGCGGCACCTGGCGGAAGGATCGAAATAGCACCCTCTGTCCGGCACATAGGCCCTTGGCCTCTAGCGCCCGCCAGGTCGTCGTCGATACTGGACCGTACGGCCGTCCGCCAGGGGCGGGGAAGGAGAATGGTCGACGATGAGTACGAAGGAACTGCTGAGTCGCGCGGCCGAGAACGTGTCCGTACGCCGCGCCTTCGGCGCTGCCTATGAGCGCGACGGGCTTCTCGTCATTCCGGTGGCCCTCGTGTGGGGTGGTGGTGGTGGGACGATGCCGTCGCCACCGTCGGCTTCGCCGGCCGCCGCCGCGGAGGTCTCAGACAGCGCCGCCGAGGGGTCCGATGAGGAGCTGCCGGCCCGCTCCGGCGCGGGTTTCGGTGGACTGATCATGCCGGTCGGCGTGTATGCGGTGAACGGCGACCAGGTCCGTTGGATCCCCGTGATCGACGTGACCGTTGTCGTGTTGGCCGGTCTCAGTGCGGTTCGACTCCTTGTCGGGCTGCGCAGCTCTCGTCGACGTCACCACGGCTGACGATCACTCGGTTAGGGAAGGTCGCTTGGTGCTCGCAGTCTGCGGGTTGCCGGCGTCAGTAGACCCACACCTCGGTCCCGATCGGATCCACATTGTTGGCCCATATCCAGTCGATCGCTTCGTTGCTCACCCGTACACAGCCGTGGGAGACGGGGTAGGGGGGCACGTAGCTGTCGCCGTGGATGGCGAAGCCTCCTGTGAAGAACTTCGGTCGCCAGAGTGTGCCGAGGGAGTCGACGTCGATGCCGTCGATCTCGGCAAAGGTATGGAAGACGCCCTGTGGTGTGATGGCGACGGCCGTAACGCCCTCGTCGGTGTAGGTGTAACCGCCCCCGGTGGAGGTGTTGAGGGTGGCCCAGAGCTTGCCCTGGTGGAGGATCATCAAGAGGTCATCGTTGAGGTCGACCTCGATCAGCGTCCCGGCGGCGGCACGCGGAATCGGTTCGACGCCTCGCTCGAGCGCGCCCCAGGTGGCCGATCCGACGACCCCGTCGCGTGGCAGGTTGGCCGCCTTCTGGAGCGCCCAGACCGCCTGTTGGGTGGAATCGCCGAAATAGCCGTCCGGCGGACCGACCCAGTAGGTGAGCGCCTTCAGCCGCCGTTGCAGCGCCAGCACATTCGCACCGCTGTCGCCGAGCTGGAGCGTCGGTGTCTCGCTGATCGACTGGATCGCCTTTCCTCGGGCGCTGTAGATCACGACGTTCCCGTCGTCTTCGACGACGAGGTAGGTGGCCAAGCCACCGGTGGCTGTCTGCCAGAGCGCCCTGCGGCCGGCAAAGATCACAAAATTGCCGTCCCGCAGGAGCTCCGCATACGCACCGGGATGGCCCTGCGTCCCGCTCGCCCAAGTGGCCTTCTTCCGCTTCCAGAGCACGAGGTTGCCGTTGTGTCCCATGGTGAGCCGGTAGTCACCGTCTCGGGAGACGAGCGACTGGCCGGACTCGAGCGCGGACGTGGTGTGAAGCACATTCGTCGCCGGAGCAGCCGACGCCTCGGCCGTCGTCGCCGGCACGATCGCGAGCCCCGCGATCGCGAGCGATGCCATCAGTTGGAGCCCAGCATGCTTTCTCGGGGTGCGCTTCCCGCAAGCCGCCCTGTCGCCGCGCACCATGTGTCTGCTCATGTGGCCTCCAGCCCACCTTCCGTCATCGGAGGTGGGCTGACCCCACCTGCACGTCGTCACTTGGGTGCCTGCGGAAACTCTACGCCAGCTCTGCTTGAGCTCGGAGTCACCCGCCTGCGAACCGGCTGAGGCGAAGCCGCGTCGACTTGCCCGCACGTTCTCGACCTCCCGAGAAACACTGACACAAGATGTCAGTCACCCCGGCGCACACTGGTGAACTGGCCGGTATCGGCTCGCGGCGCGCTGGTCGAGACAACAAGACAAGGAGGCAACGGTGATGAAGTACGGAGTGGTGCTTCCTGGGGGGACGGCGGCCGAACAGCTCGAGCAGGCCATCCTGGCCGAAGAGGCCGGATGGGACGGGGTGTTCGTGTGGGAAGCCGCCTACGGGATTGACGCCTGGGCCTTGTTGGGCGCGATGGCCGTCAGGACATCGCACGTGCGACTTGGGACGATGCTGACGCCGCTGCCGTGGAGGCGGCCATGGAAGGTTGCCAGCGAGGCCGTGACGCTCGACCAGCTCTCCGGCGGGCGGGCGATCCTCGCCGTAGGTCTCGGTGCCGTCAGCACCGATCTGCCAGACACCGGCGAGGTGACAGACCTGCGCGAGAGAGCCGAGTGCCTGGACGAGGGCATCGACCTCGTGCGGAGCCTGTGGTCAGGCGGGACGAGGTTCGACGGGCGGCACTATCACTATGGCTGCGAGCGAGACGACCTCGTGTCCGTGGCGCGGCCCGTGCAGGAGCGCATCCCCATCTGGGTGGTCGCCGCCTGGCCGCGGCCCCGCTCGATGCGACGCGTCTTGCGGTGTGATGGGATCGTGCCGCAGTACAGCCTGGACGGGCGCGAGCCGGCTCCGGACGATGTCGTCGCCATGCGGGCCTGGCTGTCGGAGCACGCCCCCGAGCAGCACTTCGACGTGATCACCGATGGCGAGACCCCAACCGATGATCCGCAGGCGGCCGCCGCCCGCGTGCGGCCCTGGGCCGAGGCGGGGGCGACGTGGTGGCTGGAGACGCGCTGGGAGCTCCCGCACGAGACGCCTGATCGAATGGAGCAGATCCGGCAACGTGTGCGCGCCGGGCCGCCGGCCGCTTGAAGTTGCTGGCAGCCGTCAGGGTAACTGAGTGGCCCGGGGTCCTCCTAGATGTCGATGGCGACTGCGCTCGTGGCGTCACCGACGTTCCTGGCCGAGCCGTAGGCGCTGACGATCCCCTTCGACGAGACGAGCCAGTAGCCCGAACCGACCGGAGCCGACGCGATGCCCACCACGGGCGTCGATGGCTTGGAGCCGGAAAACACCTTGGCGCCGCCTCTGGCGAAGACCTGGCCGCCGGAGTCGACGAGCCAGTATCCATTGCCAGTGGCGGTCGGGGCGATCCCGACGACGGACGAGCCCGGGCGCTTGGCGTTGCCGTACGACTTCGCATCCCCGAAGGCGATGACCTTGCCGTTGCTGGCGACAAGCCAATAGCCCTCGCCTGTGGGGGTGGAGGCGATCCCGGTGATGACGTCGCCCTTCGCGATCTTCCCCTTGTAGGCGCTGACCTTCCCGAAGGCTTTGACGGCACCTCCGCTGGTGACGATCCAGTAGCCCGTGCCCGTCGGGTTCGCCGCCATTCCGACGACGCTGTCCGTGGACTCACCCCCGTAGTACTTGGCGTTCCCGAACGGCGTTACGGCGCCGGTCGTCGCAACGATCCAGTAGCCGAGTGCGTTCGGAGTGGCGGCGATGCCGGCGGGAGTGAGTCCCTCGCCCGCGATGCCGCCGCGAGACCAGGCATCCCCGAAGCCGCGGACGCCGCCACCTGACGTCATGACGAGGTAGCCGTCGTCTCCGAGCGTCGTCAAGACCGTCGTGGAGGCGCCAACTCCGATGCCCCTGGACGACTTGGCAGCCACGTGCACGTTCCACTGCGCGCCTGCCTGCAGCGTGGTGAACTTGGCATGCCTCACGGAAGCGGCGGTCGAGAGCGAGACGCTGGGCAGGCCCGGGGAGGTCAGCCGGAGGCGGTATCCCGTCACCGGGGAGCCGCCGTCGCTCTGCGGCGCCTTCCACGTCACCAGCACCGAACCGGCACCTGGGGTCGCTGTCAACAGCGCTGGGGCGCTCGGGGCGCTCGGCTTGTAGGCGAAGTTCGCACCTGTGCCGGTGCCGCCCGTGAGGACACTCTCCGCCGTCGTGACCGTGACCTTGACCGTTGTGCCGGCCCTGCCGGGCGGCGTGACGACGACGCCCGCGTCCGTGCTGCCGCAGTCGAGGATCGCCACCTTGTTCCCAAAGGTGTCAGCAACGACCTTGCCGAACGACACGCTCACCAAGCATCCGAGGTTCTCACCGGTGATGTCGACGGTCGTCCCGCCGTGGGCGGGGCCGCGCGCGGGTGAGAGCGACTCGATCTTCGGGTTGCCCGGCGGATACACGATGAAGAGGCCGCCCGGCTCGTCGAAGGCGCACCCGCTGGAGGTACACAGCTCGAGGACCGTCACGGCCGGGTTCTGCGAGACCGTCTCGGTGCTGAAGGTGGTGTCGCTCCCGATCGTGTAGTTGTACTGCGTGCCGAGCGAGTAGGGGGAGTCGGC
>Ga0116106_1001391_pt1 | contig 12005 bp, 7 predicted proteins | sample June2015DPH_6_50_FD_89717 | JGI IMG/M metagenome (GOLD analysis project Ga0116106, IMG submission 89717) | Peatland microbial communities from SPRUCE experiment site at the Marcell Experimental Forest, Minnesota, USA - June2015DPH_6_40 | ecosystem: Environmental > Terrestrial > Soil > Wetlands >...
GTGGGTGATCGCGTTCGCGAGGGCCAACTTCTGGTCACGCTGGATTCGCAGGATCTGGACACCAATGTGCGCCGCGCCGAGGCTGCTGACGCAGAGGTTGTGAGCGCCATCCCTGAAGCCGACAACGGTGTGGCGGGCGCCAAAGCCAACCTGGACCTGGCGCAGAGTACATTCAAGCGCATGGAAGAACTCGCCGCCAAGAAGTCGATCTCGAACCAGGAGTTCGATGAATCTTCGGCGCGCCTCAAATCGGCCCAGGCCGCATACGAGATGGCCCGGTCGAAGCGCGCCCAACTCGATTCCAAACGGGCCGAGGTGCAGCAGGAAATCCGCGCCGCCAGTATCGTGCGCGACTATGCGCGGATCTCGGCGCCATTTTCGGGCGTGGTAACGGCGAAATCCGTGGAACCGGGAAATCTGGCCGCTCCCGGCGCTCCTCTTCTCACGATCGAGCGCGAAGGCGCCTATCGCCTGGAGGCATCGGTGGACGAATCCCGGCTTCCGTTCGTGAAGACCGGGCAGACCGTCGACGTCGCACTGGAATCGCTGGACCGCCGGCTCAGTGCCCACGTGTCGGAGATTGTGCCTGCCGTGGATGCGGCTTCTCGCGCTTACATCGTGAAGATCGATCTGCCTGTCGTGCCGAATCTGCGGTCCGGCATGTTCGGACGCGCCTGGTTCTCCATGGGTGCTCGCAAGGTGGTGACGATTCCGCCACAGGCCATGGTGGAACGCGGGCAACTGCAATCGGTTTTCGCGATTGAAGACGGCTTCGCACGCACGCGACTGGTGACCGCCGGCGAGCGCGGGCAGGCCGCCATCGAGGTGCTCTCGGGGTTGAGCGAGGGAGAGAAACTGGTAAGCCCGGTGCCTTCGGGCCTGGCGGACGGCGCCCGCGTGGAGGTCCGGCAATGAGCGGGGTACCCTCCGGGGCGCGCCGTCTCGGGCCGGCCGGGCGATTTGCCGAGGCATGGATTGCGTCCAAGCTGACCCCGTTGATCATCGTCAGCGCGCTGCTGCTCGGCGGCTTCGCCGTATGGAAACTGCCGCGCGAAGAAGAGCCGCAAATCATCGTGCCGATGATCGACGTCTTCGTACAAATGCCCGGCGCCTCGGCGCACGAGGTCGAAGAACGCGTCACCAAGCCGATGGAGAAGCTGTTGTGGGAGATCCCCGGCGTCGAGTATATCTACTCAACTTCCAGCCCGGGCATGTCGCTGGCAATCGTGCGTTTCTACGTGGGCCAGGATGAAGAGAAGAGCGTCGTCCGCCTAAACCAGAAGCTCGCCGCCAATTTCGACATCATCCCGCCGGGTGGGTCGCGACCGCTGGTGAAGCCGCGATCGATTGACGATGTACCGATACTGGCGCTGACGCTTTCGAGCAAGCGATACGGAGATCTCGATCTGCGCCGGATCGCAGCCCAGGTGGACGACACCGTCAAGCAGGTGCCGGATGTTTCCGCGGTCACCTTGATCGGCGGCCAGCGCCGGGAGATCCGAATTGTTCTGGATGAAGGAAAGCTCGCGGCCTGTAACCTGGCGCCGCTTCAGGTGGCCGGCGCACTTGGGCTGTCAAACCGGCGCCTGGCTTCCGGGCAGTTCGACACGGGGAACAGAGAATACCTTCTCGAAACTGGCGAGTTTCTGCGCACCGTCGAAGACGTCCGCAACGTAGTGGCGGGCGTGGCGAACGACAAGCCGGTTTTCGTCCGCGACGTCGCCGCAGTGACCGACGGAGGAGAAGAGCCTTCCGAATATGTTCGCATGGCGCATGCCGGGTCCAGCGAATTCTTACCCGCCGTGACCATCGCGATCGCCAAAAGAAAGGGCACCAATGCGGTCATCGTGGCGGACAACGTACTCCAGCGGATCGAGCCGCTGAAGGGCCGCGTAATTCCATCCGATGTCCAGGTGGATATCACACGCGATTATGGCGAAACCGCGGCCGAGAAATCGAACGAACTGCTGTTCCATATGTTGATCGCGGTGGTTTCGGTCAGCATCCTGATTGCGATCACACTAGGTTTCCGCGAGTCTCTCATAGTGTTCATCGCCATTCCGGTGACTCTCGCCCTGACGCTGGCGGTGTTTTATCTTTATGGGTACACGCTGAATCGCATCACACTATTTGCGCTGATTTTCTCGATCGGCATCCTGGTGGACGACGCCATCGTGGTGGTGGAGAATATCGTGCGCCACTGGCGTATGCCCGCGAACCGCGAGCGGCCGCCCTTCGACGTCGCCATCGAGGCCGTGGATGAAGTGGGGAACCCCACCATTCTGGCCACCTTGACCGTCGTCGCGGCCATCCTGCCGATGGCTTTTGTGGGCGGGCTGATGGGGCCGTATATGCGGCCGATTCCAATCGGCGCCAGCGCGGCCATGGTGTTCTCGCTGCTGGTGGCCTTCATCGTGACGCCGTGGGCGGCGGTGCGGATTCTCAAGTCGGGGCATTCGGCAGGCCATGAACGGGAAGACCTCGTAACGCGAGGCTATCGCGTCGTGATGGGAAAGCTCCTGCATGTTCCGGCGATGCGGTGGGGCTTTCTGCTGGGCGTGGTAGCCCTGCTGCTCGGCTCCGTCTCTCTGTTCTATTTTCAATTCGTCAAAGTGAAAATGCTGCCGTTCGACAACAAGAGCGAGTTCCAGGTGATCGTGGATATGCCGAATGGAACCACTCTCGAAGAGACGGCTCGCGCCGCCAGCGCTCTGGCGCGAGCCACGCTCGATCAGCCGCAGGTGGTGAATCTCCAAACGTACGTAGGCACCGCGTCGCCATTCAACTTCAACGGGCTGGTGCGGCATTACTACCTGCGCCAGGGGTCGAACGTCGCCGACATTCAGGTGAACCTGCTGCCTAAGGCCGACCGCAATCTACAGAGTCATGAAATCGCCAAACAGGTCCGGCAGCGGCTGCTTCCGGTGGCCGAGCAGTATGGAGCCCGCATCAAGGTTGCGGAGGTGCCTCCCGGACCGCCCGTGCTGGAAACCCTGGTGGCCGAAGTCTACGGGCCGGAATTGGCACAGCGCACCGCCATCGCGCGGCGCATCCGCGATTTGTGGAAAGCTACGAATGGCGTGGTGGACGTCGATTGGTACGTGGAAGCCGACCAGCCGAAGTACCGGCTGCTGGTCGATAAAGAGAAGGCCGCGTTGAGCGGTATTTCCGAAGACGACATTGCGCAAACCGTGGCGTTGGCCTCCTCCGGATTCCAGGCGGGGCTCCTGCACTCGGATTCCGCCAAGGAAGACGTGCCGCTTACGTTGCGCCTCGACCGCGCCACCCGTTCGGACCTTGAGAAAATCCAGAACCTCAAGGTAGCCGGACGATCCGGCCGGCTGGTGGCGTTAAGCGAACTGGTACATAGCCAGGAAGTCGTCGAGGGTAAGAGCATCTACCACAAGAATCTGCTCCCGGTCACTTATGTCACGGGCGACGTGGCGGGCGCCATGGAAAGCCCGGTGTACGCCATTCTCAAACTCGGGCCGGAGATGGATAAGTTCCGGGCGCCCGGCGGATATGCGATCGAGCAACATATGGCGGCGCTCCCGACCGATGCCGAGCACTATTCCATGAAATGGGATGGGGAATGGCACATCACCTATCAAGTGTTCCGCGATTTGGGACTTGCCTTCGCGGTGGTGTTGATCCTGATCTATGCCCTGGTGGTGGGATGGTTCCAATCGTTCATCACGCCGCTGGTCATCATGGCGGCGATTCCGTTTTCGCTCGTGGGCATCCTGCCTGCGCACGGTCTGATGAATGCGTTCTTCACCGCCACGTCGATGATCGGGTTCATTGCCGGGGCGGGCATCGTGGTGCGCAATTCGATCATCCTGGTCGACTTCATTGAGCTTCGCCTGCAGGAAGGGATGCTGCTGGATGAAGCGGTGATCGACGCAGGAGCGGTACGCTTCCGTCCCATGATGTTAACCGCGGCGGCCGTGGTTGTCGGCGCCGGAGTGATCCTTTTCGATCCGATTTTCCAGGGCCTCGCCATCGCGCTGATGGCTGGAGAAGTCGCGTCTCTGGCGCTATCGCGCATGACGGTGCCGATCGTCTACTTTGTTGTGAATCGAGGGAGAAGAACTGCATGACTATCGAACGTTACTTACGCTTGATTGCTGGCTTCCTTGTGATGCTGAGTGCGGCCCTGGGTTATTGGGTCCATCCAGGATGGTTCCTGTTTACGGCGTTCGTCGGCTTGAACCTGTTCCAATCGGCGTTTACCAATTGGTGTCCCATGATGACCATCCTCCGGAAGTTGGGCCTCGGCGCAACTGGGAATAGCAATTCTGCAGCGTTGGATACTGCCGCGGTTTGGGGTCCAGACTTGAATGTCCAGATCATGCAGCGTCGAGTCTCGACGCAATGAGAACGATGCAGAATGGGACGCCGATCATCGCGGCAGTCAAAAAGGAGGGAACTAGAGCTCGACCTACATTGTTGAAACGGCCGTCCCTTGACTCCCCAAGACGGTCACGCTGAGGAGGTACCCTCGACTCCGTCCACCGCGCGACGGAGTCTCTCGTTGACGTCGCGAGCCATCGGTTCCATGGTTGGATTGCCGACGACCGATAGCATCCTGGCGGCGTCCACCGCTCCGACCGAGACCTGCCCGTCCCGCTCGTAAACAACGGCATTGCAGGGAAGCAGCAATCCCTGCGTCTGAACCAGAATGTCAGTGCAGAATCTGCTCGGCCGCATCCGGCGCCCACGGAGCTACCGGAGGCAGCAACCGGCGCGTCGGCCCAAGCTGGACGCCTGGGTCAGAGCCATCGACCAGATCCTGGAAGAAGACCAGGCGCGCGGGTAAGAAGCAGGGGCACACGGCCAAGCGAAACGCCACTTACCCATCTGGTTGTCTCTGGCTGTGCCAGAACTGTGTCAAAACCCCATCTGTTTGGGGCGTTGGGAGTTGCTGTTTGAGCGAGAGCAGCTTCCCCAAGTTGTTGATAACAGGCACTTCCGTACAGAGCTAATGGAACGATTGGAGCCGGCGATGGTTCTTCGTAATCAGCAGGTCTCCGGTTCAAGCCCGGAGGGTGGCTCCACAATAAATCAATCGCCTAGAGGCCCGCGTCACGCAAGCTTTTGCGTTTTTGTCGGCAGTTTTGTCAGCAACCCGGCTTGGTCCGGGCATGGTGAGGACGCGGGCCTCGCCGGCTCTGCACCGAACAGCCGCTCCATCTCTTCGGCCGAGTCGCGATCACTGCCTTCGAAGAGATGCCCGTACGTATCCATCGGGAGCTTGATCGAGGAGCGTCCCAGGCGCTCGGATATCTTTTTCGGATGGACGCCTTCATGGATCGAGAGTGAGGCGTGCGTGTGCCGCAGATCATAGAGCCGCAGTTTCGGGAGATCGTTCGCGGCGCAGATGGCCTGAAAACGGCGTGCGGGAGATTGTTCTCCACAGACGCGCGGCGACATCAGGGGGTGGTGGCCGGGCCCTGCACAGTGCCTTGCAACACCCGGCGCATGCTGGCGGCCTCCACAGGGCTGAATTTTAGACATCCTCGGCGAATAGCCTCCAGATCTCTGCGATCCCACGCCGGACGCATGACCCCGCTGGCAGCGTGCCCGGGGCCGAGCAGCAAATGGCCCAACTCGTGCGCAATCACACAGCCCAGCAGTGTCGTGAGTTCCGCCTCTTTGGCACTGGCCAGTGCCTGCACAGCCTGATAGTACACGTCCACGATATAGCCTCCGTTGTCGACCGGCAAAAAAGCCTCACCCAGAGTGTCTAACGCCGCCGAGGCCGGCTTGATGAACGGCCGGCCGTCACGGAGCCGCAGGGTGAACCAGTGCCGCTGAACCGCGTCGTCCCCCTCCAGGCCGGCCTCACACTTCGCCCACACGATTTCGATGTTCATGGAGTGGAACAGAGCTGCCGCCGCGGCTTCGGCTCCCCATGCGACCCTCTGGTCCAGGCGTCCACGGGTGCAGACGGAGACGGTCATCCGTTCGCCGGCAAACAGCGGCATCGCGAAAAGCATGGTGCAAATCATCGCCGGAACTTGCATGCGAACCTCCCCGGTGCAGGGCGTTCCTGCCCCGTAGCCGCCCTTTATCTTCCGCCCAGGCCCGCCTCCCGCCGCAGCGCATCCGCCCGGTGGAGGCTTACAGCGCCTTGGGTGGCTGTTTCATCAGCTCGTCGAATTCGGGCAGCGCGCGGACCGCGGCGAAGTCCTCGTCTTCCAGAAGTCTCCTGCGCTCCTTGAAGCCGCACTCCAGGGCCTTGCGAATGTACTGCAGTGCCAACTCGTTGTTTCCGCTTCTGGCGTAGAGCCGCGCCAGGTAGAAGTCGAACTTGGCCCGAGCGGTGGTGCTTCGCTCCTCGATCAGTACGCCGCGGCTGCCGCGCCGCTCGAAGATGTCGGGATCCAACTCCAGCGCCCTCTGCAGATTGCGCTGCCATTGGGCGTCGTTATGCCGCGCCAGCCATGCCATGCCCAGATTGATGTGGATCGAAGCCGACCGCGGCTGCAGTGCGAGCGCGCGCTTGTACAGCGCGGTGGCGCGGCGGTAGTTTCCTTGCACGTAATACAGTGTGCCCAGGTTGTTGATTGCCTCGGCATAATTCGGTCTGGCCCTGATCGCGCGTTCGTAGTACTGCCGCGCTGCCGCGTGATCGAACTGCTGTTGATAGGCTATCCCGATCATGTTCAGCGTTAGCGGTGTCATCGGCTCGATCCTGCTGTAAGTCTCGATCGCCTCGCGGAACATCTTGCGCGCCATGTATATGTCCGCGCGCTCCTCCAGTGAGAGGTCTGACGCGGGTCCCGGCGATGCACTCTCAACCGCCTCCTGACCATCAACCGTGAAGGCCGGCCCCAGCGCCGAGCTCCAGCGAGCCTCGAATGGCGGCGTGGATGCACCGGCGCCGCGCTGTGCGTCTGCCAGTCCTGCCGTGAAGCAGGACCCGGGCAGCGTGAGCATCAGAAAGCCCAAGAATGTGAAACGCGTCGATTTCATGACTGAGCCTCCTTTACGTTGGTCTTCAGGTCACCTCCGCGGGTGGCCTCGTTCTAAAAAGCGGAAATGGAGGGCAATAACTGTCATTGGGGCCGCGGGGAATTGCCGGGTGGGTACGGGTGGCTCTGCCGACCGGGATCAAGCCCAGAGTCAGGCAGCGCGCGTTCGACGCACGCCGGGGAACAGATCTTACGGCGACCATAACCGCCTCCCGGAGCGGCCACCGCTATCCGGGCGCCAGCCACCAGGCCCCACCGGCGCGCCCGGCGCGCCTGCCGATCCCAGTTGATAGACGCCACTCCGCCCATTCCCGTTGCAAGCGGACCACCTGCCCGGTCGAACTGGTCACACAGTGCAGCCGATCGGAGCCGCGACGCGGGCCGCCGTGCGCCTGGCGCTCCGGAACTTCGCGCTCCGCCCAGCGTAGATACTGGCATGGCGACACTTGTGTCCGACGTCCGTTATGCGGTCCGCTCCATGCGCCGCAATCCGGGATTTACCGCGGTTGCCATCACCGCACTCGCGCTGGGGATCGGGGCCAATACGGCTATTTTCTCCGTGGTCAACGGAGTGATCCTTCAGCCGCTACCGTTTCGGGAGCCGGACCGGATGGTGAGCCTGGACGAATCCTATCCAAACGGCGGCCACAACGGCGCGGTCGCTATCCCGAAGTACATGGCGTGGCGCGACAACGAAGTGTTCGCGGGAACCGCGCTATACGACCAGGGGGCGCTCAACCAGACCCTCGGCAGTGGAGATCCACCCATTCAACTCAAGACCCTGCATGTCTCCCAGGAGTTCTTCAAGGTGTTTGGCGCAGTGCCCGCGCTGGGCAGGGTTTTCGACCGCATCGAGGATCTACCCGGCGGGCCGAGCGCCGCGATTCTCAGCTACCGCGTTTGGCAGAGCCGCTTCGGCGGGGATCCGCGCATTGTGGGTCGAACCATCCTGCTGAACAAACGGTCCTTCACCGTGGCCGGCGTTATGGAGAGGGCGTTCGAATCCGATCCGCAAGCCGATGCGTGGCTGGCGCTGCAAGCCGACCCCATCAGCACCAACCACGGGAATTACCTCTACGCGGCCGCGCGCCTAAAGCCAGGGGTGGACCTCAGCCAGGCGCGCGCAGCGATGAGGGTGATCGCCGAACAGTATCGCAAGGCCGATCCCAAGTGGATGAGTGATGGCGAAAGCGTGGCGGTGATTCCTATGAGCGACATCATGGTGGAAGACGTCCGTCCGGCGCTGTTGATCCTGCTGGGCGCGGTCGGACTGGTGTTGTTGATCGCCTGCGCTAACGTGGCCAATCTACTGCTGGCCCGCGCCGCCTCCCGGCAGAAAGAGATGGCGGTGCGCGCCGCCATCGGCGCCGGCCGGTGGCACGTGGTGCGGCAACTGCTGACGGAAAGCGCCATCTTAGCCGCGGCGGGCACCGGGCTCGGTTTCGCGCTGGGAGCCTGGGGTGTGCGGCTGCTGCTGGTGGTGGCGCCCGGCAATATTCCGCGACTGACCGACACCAACAGCCTGCACGCCGCCATTCCGGTGCTCGACCTGAGGGTGGCCGCCTTCACCATGGCGGTGGCGGTTCTCACGGTGATCCTGTTCGGGCTCTTCCCGGCCCTGCGGGCTTCGAATCCCGACCTGGCGACAGCGCTCAAGGAAGGCGGCGGAAGGGGGGGTACGGGCCACTCTCACAACCGCGCGCGTTCGCTTCTGGTGATTGCAGAGACGGCGCTGGCCTTGGTGCTGCTAGCGGGCGCGGCGCTGCTGCTGCGCAGCTTCGCCGGATTGCGTTCGGTCGATCCCGGCTTCAATACCCACCACCTGCTGGCCTTCGAAACCTCGCTCGCCGGCGGTGACTATTCCAGGACGGCCCAGGTGGCCGAACTCATCCGCCGCGCCGCTGGGCGTCTGGAGGCCGTGCCCGGCGTCAAGTCCGCCGGGTCCACGTACGTCCTGCCGATGAGCGGGATGAATACCGACCTGCCGTTCAACATCCAAGGCCGCCCTCCGGCCAAGGGCGACTACAGCGGCGACGAGCAGTGGCGCCCGGTGTCGCCCGACTACTTCCGCACCTTGCAGGTGCCGTTGCTGCGCGGCCGCGGTGTCACGGAGCGCAACACGGGCAGTTCGCCGCTGGTGGTGGTGATCAACGAGGCCATGGCGAAGAAGTACTGGCCCAAGGAAGAGGCCTTGGGCAAGGTCATCGTCATCGGCGGGGGCCTCGGTCCGCAGTTTGAGGAAGGGCCGCGGGAGATTGTCGGCGTCGCCGGCAACGTGACCGAAACCGGACTCGCCCACCACGGAGAGTGCGTCATGTACGTGCCGCAGTCCCAGATCACCAATGGCCTCACGGAACTTGCCGGCGGCATTCTTCCGCTGGCGTGGGTCGTGCGCACGGAAGGCGATCCGCTGGCGCTCCGCACCGCTGTGGCGCGGGAGATGCGCGCCGTCGATGCCTCCATCCCGGTGGGACACCTGCGCACCGTGGACGAGATGATTTCCCAATCCCTGGCGCGGCAAAACTTCAACACGCTGCTGCTGACGCTGTTCGCCGCGATTGCGTTGCTGCTCGCGGCTATCGGCATCTACGGGCTGATCTCCTACGCTGTGGAGCAGCGCATGCAGGAGATCGGTATCCGGGTCGCGCTCGGCGCCGCGCGCGGCGACGTGCTGCGCATGATCGTGATGCAGGGCGCGAAGCTGGCGGCCCTCGGAGTAGCCGCGGGACTGGCGGCCGCCTTTGGATTGACGCGACTCCTCGCGAGCCTCCTCTACGGCGTCAAAGCAGCCGACCCGACGACGTTTGCCGGCGTAGCGCTGGCAATCGGACTGGTGGCGTTGATGGCGAGTTATATCCCTGCGCTGCGCGCCGCAGCGGTAGATCCCAACCAGGCGTTGCGCCACGAATAAGGCGCGGCCGCGCCGCGGAGAATCCCGGCTGTGCGTGGATGACGCTACTCGGATGCTGGCCGTGTTCCCGGCGCCCTGCGCCACGGCGTTCGGACCGCGCGTGGTGAAGATGCCCACGGCCATTCGCTAAAATCGAGCCATGACATCGAGCGATATATCAGGGCGCAGCGCGGGTGATCCAGGTTCGGTCGAATCGTGGCTGGTCTCGGCGGGACGGGACCGGCGCCCGGGCTCGCCGCTAAACGTGCCGCCATGCCCGGCGTCGAACTTCGTGCTGGGCGAGCGCCGTGCGTACTCTCGCGACGACGGCACGCCGGGCTGGGAGGCGCTGGAAGAGATCGTCGGCGGCCTCGAAGGTGGCTCTGCGGTCTCCTTCGCCTCCGGCATGGCGGGGATCGCGGCGATTTTCGATCAACTCCCCACCGGATCGGTGGTGGCCCTGCCGGACGACTGCTACCAGGGTGTCGCGGGTCTCGCTGCCGCCGGGCAAGCCCGTGGCCGCTGGAGGGTCGATCGCATCGATGTGGCCGACACCGCGCGCTGGGTCGAGATGTGCGGCGTGGCCGACCTGATCTGGCTGGAGTCGCCCTCGAACCCACTACTGGCCGTGGCCGACCTGGACCTCAATCTGCGCAGCGCCGCGCAAACCGGGAGCGATCCTCGGCGTGGATAACACCTTCGCAACGCCGCTCAATCAGCGAGGCGGATGGTTTTTGCCTCGATTCCCTCTTTGCGCGAGCCATTCCGAAATCCTCTCGGCGGCCGACGGGCCAGGAGGCCGTGGCGGGCTCGGCGGGAATCGCCGCTCCAGCTTCTGAAGCCTCCTGGCGATCGTTTTCATTGCTTCAGACCCCACGACGCTTCACTCACTCGCTGTCCGCGCAGCCTCCGCAGCCAGGCAGGGCCAGTGGACGTCGGCATCTCAACCCTGCCTTCCACTGCTTCGGTTCCATCCGGTGAAACGCACATAACCTCAACGATCACAGGCTCAGCCGCCGGTGCGATGCGCCGTTCGAGTACTTAGGATGACGCACCCGCGACGGGCAGATGCAGGGAGGAGATCGGGCAAGTGTAACAATTCGTGACTCCGCTGCCGCCCAATTTTTCGAACCGGGCGTTATGAGGTGTCAACGCTCGCGCGTTTGGGCGCCGGTCTTGGCTGCACGAGGCGGCTCGACGGTTTGGCGACTTCGAATCCGTGAGGGCTCCCATCCGTAAACAGGACAGCGCCAATTGACGGTCTGAGCGTCAGCGATGCCCTTGACACAAGGATGGCCTCTTGTGATACTGGCGGCTTCGTTAATAAACTGAAACGGCGATCGGATGATCTGTGAGAAGCACTCCACCTCCGCGCGGACCGCCTGCGTGACGCAAGTTCCGGTTAGTTCCGAGGTCGATGATCCGGGAGCCGCTCTGGTTGGTCATTTCCGTCGCGTCCCGAAGGGGACGCTGGAGGACTCGTCATGAAATCGTTTCTACGTCGTTGCACCCTACTGGCGCTCCTTGTTTGCTGCGTCACGGCTCTGGCCGCGCCGGCGCCCGGAGCCAAAATCGAAATCAAGGACGGCTGGTACTACATCGATGGGCACAAGTTCTTCGTCAATGCCGTTGGCTACGAGCCCGGCGCGCGTCCCGGCGAACATCCCTACGAGCATCGCGTCACCGACCTTGTGGTGACCCGGCAAGATCTCGACAACATCAAGGCTGCGGGGTTCAATGGGATACGCACATGGTCGGAAATGACCGAAGACGAGCTCAAACTGGTCGAGGCATCCGGCCTGAAGATCATCTTCGGGATCTGGATTAAGCCTGACGACGATTTTGGCGATCCCAAGGTCGTGGAGCGGGACCTGGAGTCGGCGAAGCGCGTTCTCGCCTACACCAAGAAGTATGACTGCGTGATCACCTACCTGATCATGAATGAGCCGATGCCGGCGCACATTCGCAAGGTCGGAGCGCAGGCGGCCTTGGATCTGTGGACCAAGCTCCGCGATCTGATCCATCGCGAACATCCGGGAGTCCCCGTCGCGATCTCGGGAAACACGGCCATTACCGGCTGGCTGAACCTCAACGCCTTCGACGTGTACGCCCATAACACCTACGACTACACCACCGAA
>Ga0116106_1001406_pt1 | contig 11930 bp, 8 predicted proteins | sample June2015DPH_6_50_FD_89717 | JGI IMG/M metagenome (GOLD analysis project Ga0116106, IMG submission 89717) | Peatland microbial communities from SPRUCE experiment site at the Marcell Experimental Forest, Minnesota, USA - June2015DPH_6_40 | ecosystem: Environmental > Terrestrial > Soil > Wetlands >...
CAACCGCGGCGCTGGCCGCGCAGCACCGGGCGCTCGCGGCTGAGCTCGCCGAGGCTGAGCTCGCCGAGGCTGAGCTCGCCGAGGCTGAGCTCGCCGAGGCTGAGCTGGCCGAGCAGACAGGAGCGGGGACATGACGAGCGTGCTCCACCAGGCTGCCCGGCCGCAGCAGCCGCCGGCCCCCGCGCCGGTCAGCATGGCCGCCGCGCTGAACCAGGCACTGGCCGACGCGCTGGCGGCCGACGATCGCGTGCTGGTGTTCGGTGAGGACGTCGGCGCGCTCGGCGGGGTGTTCCGGGTCACCGACGGGCTGGCCGCGCGCTTCGGCGAGGGCCGGGTCTTCGATACCCCGCTGGCCGAGGCCGGGATCGTCGGGACCGCGATCGGGATGGCCATGAACGGCCTGCGCCCGGTCGTGGAGATGCAGTTCGATGCCTTCGCCTACCCGGCATTTGAGCAGATCACCAGCCACCTCGCGAAGCTGCGCAACCGGACCAGGGGCCAGGTGGAGCTCCCGGTGGTGGTCCGGGTGCCTTACGGCGGCGGCATCGGCGGTGTCGAGCATCACTGCGACTCCTCCGAGGTGTACTACGCGCACACGCCGGGACTGCGGGTCGTCACGCCGGGCACGCCCGCCGACGCCTATACGCTGCTGCGCCAGTCCATCGACTGCCCGGACCCGGTGATCTTCCTGGAGCCCAAGCGGCGCTACTGGGCCAGGGAGGCAGCGGTCCTGACGGCCGCCGGCCCGGACATCACCGCCGCCACCGTCCGCCGGCCGGGCCGCGACGCCACGGTCATCGCCTACGGCGGCCTGGTGGCGACGGCGCTCGAGGCGGCGCAGACGGGCGCCGAGGACGGCTGGGACCTGGAGGTCATCGACCTGCGCAGCCTCTCCCCCTTCGACGACGAGACCGTGGCCGCGTCAGTCCGGCGGACCGGCCGCGCGGTCGTCGTGCACGAGGCGGCCGGGTTCTGCGGCTACGGAGCCGAGGTGGCGGCGCGGCTGACCGAGCAGTGCTTCCACTACCTCGAAGCCCCGATCCTGCGGGTGACGGGCTACGACATCCCTTATCCGCCGCCCAAGCTCGAGGAGCATCACCTGCCGAGCGCGGACCGCATCCTCGACGCGGTGGCCCGGCTGCAGTGGGACGACCATGCCTGATTTCTGCCTGCCCGATCTGGGCGAGGGCCTGACCGAGGCCGAGATCATCGCCTGGCGCGTCCAGGTCGGCGACCAGGTGGTCACCGACCAGATCGTGGTGGAGGTCGAGACGGCCAAGGCCGCCGTCGAGGTGCCGGTCCCGTTTGCCGGGCAGGTCGCGGCGCTGCACGCCGAGCCCGGCCAGGTGCTGTCCGTCGGCGCGCCGCTGATCAGCGTCACGCCCGCCGTTGTCAGGGCGGACGGCGTCACGGCAGGCGGCGCCGCGGCAGGCGGCGCCGCGGCAGACGGCACGAGCCCGGCCGCCGACGGCTTCCGCGAGCCGGGCGTCATCACGCCGCCTGCGGACAGGCCGCCGCCGGCCGCCCCGGTGCCGGCCGCTCTTGGGCCGGTGGCTGCCGCGGCAGCCAGCCCGGCGACCGCGGCAGGCAGCGGCAGCGTGCTGATCGGGTACGGCACGCCGGGTGGATCAGGAAGGCGCCGCCGGCACCCGAGGCCCGGCCGCCGCCCGCCGGCGACTTCGCCCGCTCCCGCACCAGCCCCGGCGGCGGCCAATGCGGCGACAGCGGGCTCGGCTCCGGGCCAGGCCGGCGCGGTCAGGGAGCAAGTCCCGGCTGCGCCGGGGAGAACCGGGGAACGCGTGCCGGTCATCTCGCCGCTGGTGCGGAAGATGGCCAGGGACGCCGCTCTCAGCCTGTCAGCGCTCACCGGCAGCGGCCCGTCCGGCCTGATCCTGCGCGAGGACGTGGAGCGCGCCATCCGGCAGCAGCCCCAGGCGGAGGGCTCCGTGACGAGCCCCGCGGCCAGCCCCGTTCCCGCGATCGGCCCCGTTCCCGCGGCCAGCCCCGTTCCCGCGATCGGCCCCGTTCCCGCGATCGGCCCCGTTCCCGCGGCCGGCCCCGTTCCCGCGATCGGCCCCGTTCCCGCGGCCGGCCCCGTTCCCGCGGCCGGCCCCGTTCCCGCGGCCGGCCCCGTTCCCGCGATCAGCAGAGTCACCCCGCAGCCCGCAGCCTCTGCTGATGAGGTGCGCATTCCGCTGACCGGCTTGCGCAAGACGGTCGCGGACAAGCTCAGCCGGTCGCGCCGGGAGATCCCCGAGGCGACGGTCTGGGTCGACGTGGACGCCACCGAGCTGCTCGCCGCCCGCGCCGCGATGAACGCGCGCCAGCCCGAGCGGCCAGTCAGCGTGCTGGCACTCGTCGCCCGCTTCGCCATCCTCGGCCTGCGGCGCTATCCCGAGCTGAACGGGCGGGTCGAGGCCGATGAGATCGTGCTGCCGTCCGCCGTCCGGCTCGGCTTCGCCGCGCAGACCAGCCGGGGGCTGATCGTCCCCGTCGTCCGGGACGCGCACGCGCTCTCAGCGCGCGACCTCGCGGCGGCCATCTCCGGCCTGACCGCGGCGGCACGGGCCGGCACGGCCAGCCCGGCGGACCTGAGCGGCGGCACCTTCACGGTGAACAACTACGGCGTCTTCGGCGTGGACGGGTCGGCCGCGATCATCAACCACCCCGAGGTCGCGATACTCGGCCTCGGCCGGATCATCGACCGGCCCTGGGTGGCCGGCGGCGCGGTCACGGTGCGCAAGCTCGCCCAGCTGACCCTGGCCTTCGATCACCGGGTCTGCGACGGCGGCACGGCCGGCGGATTCCTGCGCTTCGTCGCCGACTGCATCGAGACGCCGGTCAGCGCGCTCGGCGACCTCTGACCGGCAGGCTGGCCGGGGGAAGCCGCGATCCTGGCGGGCGCCGGCTGCTCTAGTCTGAAGCGATTCCCAGCCCGCCGCTGCCGCAAGGACGATCACCATGCCCGTCGCCGAGATCACCCGCGCTGAGACAAGCGAGCGCGCCCGGCTGCTGCGCGTCGACTCCTACGACGTCTCGCTGGACCTGACCAGGGGCGGCGAGGTCTTCGGCTCGACCAGCGTGATCCGGTTCAGCTGCGCCCGCCCCGGCGCCGCCAGCTACGTGGACCTGATCGCGGACCGGGTGCGCGAGGTCGTCCTGAACGAGAGGCCGCTCGAAGCTGAGCCGGCGTCCGCCGACGGCCGGATCCTGCTGCCCGCCCTTGCCGCCCGCAATGAGCTGCGGGTCCGCGCCGACTGCCGCTACTCCAGCGACGGAACGGGATTGCACCGGTCGGTCGATTCCGCGGACGGCAGGGTGTACACCTACACGAAGTTCGAGCCCGCCTACGCCCGGCGGGTCTTCGCGAACTTCGACCAGCCGGACCTCAAGGCCTCGTTCACGATCCACGTCACCGTGCCCGCGCACTGGACCGTGCTGGCCAACCAGCCGGGAGCCGGGCCGGATCGGGGCGAGGGCGACAGCGCGGTGTGGCATTTCCCGCCGACGCCCCCGATCCCGACCTACCTGGCCGCCGTGGCGGCCGGCGAGTACCACGTCGTGCGGTCCTCGCACACCACGGCCCGCGGCCAGGTGATCCCGCTCGGCCTCGGCTGCCGGGCATCGCTAGCCGGACACCTCGACGAAGCCGACATCTTCCTGATCACCCGGCAGGGGCTCGACTTCTTCACCGGCCTGTTCCAGTCCGACTACCCGTTCGCGAAATACGACCAGGTATTCGTGCCGGAGTACAGCGCCGGCGCCACCGAGAACGCCGGCTGCGTGGTCATCTCCGACGATCTGCTGTTCCGCGGCCGGGTCACCGACGCCCTGCCGGAACTGCGCGCGATGGTCATCCTGCACGAGATGGCGCACATGTGGTTCGGCGACCTGGTGACGATGAAGTGGTGGGATGACCTGTGGCTGAACGAGTCGTTCGCGGAGTTCTGCGGCACGCTGGCCAGCGCCGAGGCCACGCGCTTCACCGGCGCCTGGACCACGTTCTGCATCGGCCGCAAGACCTGGGGATACGCGCAGGATCAGCTGCCCTCGACGCACCCGGTCGCCGCGGATGTCCGGACCCTCAGCCAGGCCGTGGCCAACTTCGACGGGATCAGCTACGCCAAGGGCGCATCAGTGCTCCGGCAGCTGGCGTCGTTTCTCGGCCGGGAGAGCTTCCTGGCCGGCATCCGGGCCTACTTCGCCGAGCATGCGTGGGGCAACGCCACGCTGGCTGACTTGCTGCGCGCGATGGAGGCAAGCTCGGGGGTCCAGCTGGCGGACTGGTCGAAGGCCTGGCTGGAGACGGCCGGGCCGAGCTCGCTGCACGCCGAGTTCGACCTGGACCGCGACGGCGCGTTCACGTCGTTCGCCGTCCGCCAGCAGGCGCCGGCCCAGTATCCGGCGCTGCGCCCGCATCACGTCACCGTCGGGCTCTACGACCGTGCCGGGGAAACGCTGAGCCTGACCAGCCGGGTGGAGCTCGACCTGGAGGGACCGCACGCCGGCGTCCCGCAGCTGACGGGCGTCCGCCAGCCCGACCTGATCGTGCTCAATGACACTGACATCGACTACGCGGTCGTCCGCTTCGACTCCCGGTCGCTCAGCACCCTGCTGACCGGGATCGGGCGCATCAGCGACCCGCTGGCCAGAGCGGTCTGCTGGAGCGCGGCGATCGACATGCTGCAGCAGGCCGAGCTGTCGCTGCCGGCCTTCACGGCGATGCTCGCGGCCGGCCTCGGCGCGGAGACATCGGTGTCCGTGCTGTCGGTCCTGCAGTCGGTGACCGACCAGATGATGCGGCTGGCGGGCGACCCGGCCTGGGTGCCCGATGGCAAGCGGGAACTGGCCGCGACCGCCTCCCGGCTGCTGCGCGCCGCCGAGCCGGGCAGTGACCACCAGCTCGCCTGGGCGCAGCTGCTCAGCTGGACCGCCACCTCCGCCGAGCAGCTGGACCTGCTGGCCGGCCTGCTGGACGGCCAGGTCACGGTGCCCGGCCTGGCCGTCGATACCGAGCTGCGCTGGGCGCTGCTGCGCCGGCTGGCCTCGGCGGGCCGGGCCGGGGACAGCGACATAGCCGCGGAGCTGCAGCGGGATCAGACCGACGCCGGGCGGCGGCAGGCGACGGCCGCCCGGGCCGCGATACCGGACGCCGCGCACAAGGAAGCTGCCTGGCAGCTGCTGACGGAGACCGATGACCTCGGCGCGGCGGCAGTGACCCAGACCGCCCGCGCCTTCCTGCAGCCCGAGCACGCCGGCCTGCTCGCGCCCTATGCCGACCGGTACCTGCAGGCACTGCCGGGGATCTGGTCCCGGCGGGGCGAGCACATCCGCGTGACGCTGGGCCAGGCCCTGTTCCCGCACCCGGCAGCCTCACCACGGCTGCTGGCGAGGATCGACGCCTTCCTGGCCGCCGCGGACCGTGATCCGGGCCTCGTCCGCGTGCTCACCGAGCGGCGCGACGTCGTGCAGCGGGCCCTGCTATCCCGTGCGCTGCCGGCCGCTCCCGGCTAGCACGGCGGCTCGCGGCCACAGCGGCTCGCGGCCACGGCGGCTCGCAGCCGCTGCAGGGCCGGCGGCACCGCGCGCCGCGGCCCTGGGCCACGGCCCGGTTACGGGGGGAATTTCCGGACCGGCTCCCGCTGCGGCTCGGCTGCCGGGTAACTGAACAGCGGGAGCCGCAGCTCATCGGGCAGTCTCGCCTCTCGCCAGGCCATCACGCCCAGGCTGATCAGCCCGGCGGTCATGGCCGCGAGCGGCAGCACCGAGCCGGTGACCGGGTGCCAGCTGCCGAGCAGCGGGTCAAGCGCGTGGCCGGGACCGACCCCGGACTGGAACCGGTCCATCACGTACCCCAGGCTGAGCAGCTGGACCGGCAGCAGCAGCAGGATCATCGCCCGGATGATGGCCGTCTGCGGGGCCCTGCTCAGCCGGCCAGAGCTGCCGATGATGAAGGCGGCGAGCACCGGGATGCCGACCGCCAGCGGCAGGATGTAGCGGCCCTGGAAGGAGAAGCCGAAAGAGTTCACGGTCAGCAGCTCGAACACCACAGGGATGGCCAGCGTTCCGCCGGCCAGCGCGGCGAGCCGCCAGCGGTCGGCCCAGTTCCCGCAGATCACAGCGGCGACGAGCAGTGCGCCGAGCGCGGCCGCCCAGACCCAGATGATCAGGTGCGGCGGGTTCGTGTCGTAATAGGAGAATCCGTCGATCATCTGCGCGATCACCTTGGTCAGCCAGCCGGTGAACTCCACCCGGAGCACGCGGAAGGGCGAGAGACGCAGATGGGCGGTATTGCCGACGTCGCCGACCTGAGAGATGACGGTCCAGGCCACGCCGAGAGCGCAGGACACCAGCACCGCCGCCGACCACCACCAGGTCGCCGCCTGCCGGAGCAGCTGCCGCAGCCTGGCCCGGACTGGCGGCAGCAGCAGGACGATCAGCAGGCCCGCGATCAGCTCCGGCCCCATCGCCCGGAACTGGCCGATCCCGATGGCCGCCACCGCGGCGCGGCGCCGCCATCCCTGCACCCGCACCGAGCCCGTGTCCAGCAGCAGCGGGACCGCGGCGGCCGCCAGCGAGATCCCGGCCGCGATCTCCACCGAGTTCGGGTTGATGCCGCCGGATAGCTCGAAGAACGGCGGGGTGGCCGCGACCAGCAGCCCGGCGATCAGCAGCCGGGAACGGCCCCATTCCAGGCAGCTCAGCCACGCCGACGCCAGGAAGGCGGCGCAGAGCGCGGCGCTGATCAGCCGCGCGAGCAGGATGCCGGTCCAGTCGGGCCAGCGCACCAGCGGCTCTCCGACGACGGCGTAATAAAGGGGGTTGTAGCGGCCCGCGGCGGTGACGACCGTGACCAGCCTGGCCGGGTCCTTCGCGTCGCCGGGAACCGGGGCGCACGCGGCGCTCCGGGACGGGATCCAGTGATAGCAGTAGCGGTTGGTCAGGACCGGCGGCTCCGTGCCGCGGACCAGGCCGGTGGGCACGCTCTGGTAGGCGCCGACATTGCCGACCCCGGGCTCGGTGGCGGGCCGGGGGAAGATCTGCCCCTGCACGACGCCGGCTGCCCGGATGATGTGCCGGACCTCGTCCGGCGTTCCGTCGTAGGGACTGGCCATGGCCCAGGCCGCGCTGATGAGGAAGAACACGAGGAAGGCGAGCGCCCAGCCGCGGCCGGGACGGCCCGGCCGCCCTCGGTCTGCCGCGACTGCGGCCACCCCGTCCCCGACCACCCCGTCGTACTCCCTCGGTGCTCAGTGCGGTTACCTGCCGGCTTCCGCAACTGCGCACCAGCCACGCCCGGCCCGGCATCGGCCAGGATTCCTGGCCCGATTGATGCCCGGGCATGCCCCGTCCAGGGGTCAAATCCCAGGATAAGGCGCCATCGGCGGGATCTGGTCCGGCTTGCGGCGGATTTACCCATCAGCTAGCTAGGGAATTCGGCCGTGGCGGCCTGCCCGGCCTGCGCAGGACCGTCCGCCCCGGCAGGTGGCACGATTCGGCGATGGCATGACCACCGACCGGCCCGCTCGCCGTGACCGGCAGCCGCCGTGCTGGGATAGGGATGCGGCTACCGACCGAAGGAGATGACATGCCCGTGACGCCCCTGCGGGAGCGGAAGGCGTGGCTGGCGCTGCAGCGCCAGCACGCGGAGCTCGCCGACCGTCACCTGCGCGACCTGTTCGCGGCGGACCCCGGCCGGGGCGAGCGGCTAACGGCCGAGGCGGTCGGCATCTACCTGGACTACTCGAAGAACCGCGTCACCGACGAGACCATGCAGCTGCTGGTCGAGCTGGCCGCGGAGTCCGGCCTGGCCGGGCACCGGGACCGGATGTTCCGCGGCGAGCACATCAACGTCTCCGAGGACCGCCCGGCCCTGCACGTCGCGCTCCGGATGCCCAGAGGCACGTCGCTGGTGGTCGACGGCGTCGACGTGGTCGCGCAGGTGCACGAGGTGCTGGACCGGATGCGCGCCTTCGCCGAGCGCGTGCGGTCCGGGCAGTGGCTGGGCTTCACCGGCAAGCCGGTCCGCAACGTCATCAACGTGGGCATCGGCGGTTCTGACCTCGGCCCGGTGATGGCCTACGAGGCCCTGCGCCACTACTCCGCCCGCGACCTGGTGTTCCGGTTCGTCTCCAACGTCGACTCGACCGATTTCACCGAGGCGACCAGGGACCTGGCGGCTGATGAGACGCTGTTCATCATCTCGTCCAAGACGTTCGGGACGCTGGAGACGCTCACCAACGCGACCTCGGCCAGGGACTGGGTGGTCGGCGAGCTCGGCGACGAGGCCGCGGTGGCGAAGCACTTCGTCGCCGTTTCCACCAATGCGGAGCGAGTCGCCGAGTTCGGCATCGACACCGGCAACATGTTCGGCTTCTGGGACTGGGTCGGCGGCCGCTACTCGATGGACTCGGCGATCGGCCTCTCGACCATGGTGGCGATCGGCCCGGACCAGTTCGAGGAGATGCTCGCCGGGTTCCACGCGATGGACGAGCATTTCCGCACGGCCCCGCTGGCGGCGAGTCTTCCGGTGCTGATGGGCCTGCTGTGCGTCTGGTACGGAGACTTCTTCGGCGCCGAGACGATAGCCGTCCTGCCGTACGAGCAGTACCTGAAGCGCTTCCCCGCCTACCTGCAGCAGCTGACCATGGAGTCCAACGGCAAGCACGTCACGATCGACGGGGAGCGCGTCGATTACCAGACGGGCGGGGTCTTCTGGGGCGAGCCGGGCACGAACGGACAGCACAGCTTCTACCAGCTGATCCATCAGGGCACGAAACTCATACCGGCGGACCTCATCGCGTTCGGCCAGACGCTCAACCCGCTGCGCGATCACCACGACATCCTGTCGTCGAACGTCTTCGCGCAGGCGCAGGCCCTCGCCTTCGGGAAGACCGAGGCCGAGGTCCGGGCCGAGGGGACGCCTGAGCGGGTAGTCCCGCACAAGGTGATGGAGGGCAACCGGCCGACGAACGTGCTGCTGGCCGAGATCCTCACGCCGCGGCTGCTCGGGTCCCTGGTCGCGCTGTACGAGCACAGCGTTTTTACCCAGGGTGTCATCTGGAATATCGATTCCTTTGACCAGTGGGGGGTAGAGCTGGGCAAGGTGCTGGCCAAGCAGATCATCCCCGAGCTCACCAGTACCGGGGAGCCGGACCTGCGGCACGACTCCTCCACCAACGCGCTCATCCGTCGCTACCGTTCGCTGAAGGCCGGATCACACGGACAATCAGGAGGCTGACTCAGGATGCCAACAGACAAGCCCATGCAGCTGGGGATGATCGGGCTGGGCCGGATGGGCGCCAACCTGGTCCGGCGGCTGATGCGCGACGGGCACCGGTGCGTGGCCTATGACCGCCGCGCCGTCGTCGTCAAGCAGCTCGAAGGCGAGGGCGCCGACGGGGCCGCGAGCCTGGCCGATTTCGTGGCCAGGCTGGAGCAGCCGCGGGCCATCTGGATCATGGTGCCGGCCGCCGTCGTCCAGCCGACGCTCGAGCAGCTCCGGCCGCTGCTGGACGCCGGGGACATCGTGATCGATGGCGGCAACTCCTATTACCGGGATGACATCGAGCGGGCGAGGCAGCTGCGCACGGCCGGCCTGCACTACCTGGACGTCGGCACAAGCGGCGGCGTCTGGGGCCTGGACCGCGGCTACTGCCTGATGATCGGCGGCGAGGAGGAGCCGGTCAGGCACCTGGACCCGATCTTCAAGACCATCGCGCCCGGCTCCGGGAGCGCCGAGCCGACGCCGGGCCGGACCCGCGGGGACGGCACCGCCCAGCACGGCTACCTGCACTGCGGCCCGAGCGGTGCGGGCCACTTCGTCAAGATGGTGCACAACGGCATCGAGTACGGGATGATGGCGGCCATCGGCGAGGGGCTCAGCATCATCAGGCACGCCGACGCTGGCCTGCACCAGGAGGAAGCCGACGCGGAAACCACCCCGCTGCGCGACCCGGAGGCCTATCAGTACCAGATCGACGTGGCCGAGGTGGCCGAGGTGTGGCGGCGCGGCTCGGTGATCGGCTCCTGGCTGATGGACCTGACCGCCGCCGCCTTCGCCCAGTCCCCGAGCCTCGACGACTTCACCGGGCGGGTGTCGGACTCGGGTGAGGGCCGGTGGACGGTCATGGCCGCCGTCGAGGAGGGCGTGCCCGCATCGGTGATCACGGCCGCCCTGTACGAGCGGTTCGAGTCCCGCGGCAACGGCGAGTTCACCGACAAGATCCTCTCGGCGCTGCGCTCGGAGTTCGGCGGCCACGCCGAGAAGAAGGACTGAGCGGATGAAGCATGAGCTCGAGGTATCCGCCGACGCCGGCGCCATCGCGTCGAAGGCCGCCGGGTACGTGGCCGGGAGGGCACGGGCGGCAGCGGCCGCGAACGGGCGCTTCACCTTCGCGGTCAGCGGCGGGCACACCCCGTGGGCCATGTTCAGCGCGCTCGCCGGCGAGGACATGCCGTGGCAGCAGGTGCACCTCTACCAGGTCGACGAGCGGGTCGCCCCGGCAGGCGACCCGGATCGCAACCTGACCCACCTGCGGGAGAGCCTGGGCTCGGCTCCCGCGACCGTGCACCCGATGCCGGTGAACGATCCCGATCTCGCCGCCGCCGCCGCTGCCTACGGGGCGGCCCTGCCGGAGCGATTCGACCTGGTGCACCTCGGCCTCGGGCCGGACGGCCACACCGCCTCCCTGGTACCCGGCGATCCGGTGCTCGAGGTGACCAATGCCCTGGTCGCGCTGACCCAGCCCTACCAGGGTCACCGGCGGATGACCCTGACCTACCCGGCCCTGGCCCGCGCGGACCAGCTGCTCTGGCTGATCACCGGCGCGGACAAGAAGGAGCCGCTGGCGAGGCTGCTGGCCGGCGACCACTCGATCCCGGCCGGCCGGGTCCGGGCCACCCGGTCGCTCGTGCTGGCCGACGCCGCGGCGGCGGGATCGCCGTGACGACGCCCGCCATCCGGCTGCTGCTGGCGGACGTCGACGGCACGCTGGTCACCTCGGACAAGAAGCTCACCGACCGGAGCGCCGCCGCCGTGCGCAAGCTGCGTGACGCCGGCATCCTGTTCGCCATCACCAGCGGCCGCCCGCCGCGGGGCATGGCCATGCTGATCGAGCCGCTGGACATCCAGACGCCCCTCGCCGCCTTCAACGGCGGGCTGCTGGTGGACCGCGACATGTCGGTGGTCGAGCAGCGGGTGCTGGCGGAGGACCTGGTCCGGCCGGTGGCGAAGCTGCTGGCGTCCTTCTCCCTGGACACCTGGGTCTACCGGGGCGCCGACTGGTACGTGCCCGACCCGGCCGGCTCGCACGTCGCGCGGGAGGCGTGGACCGTGCAGTTCGACCCGAAGGTCTGCCGCAGCCTGGACGGGCTGACCGGCGGCGTGGCCAAGCTGGTCGGCGTCAGCGACGACCTGGACGCGGTGGCCAGGGCGTCCGCGGCCGCCCATGATCAGTTCGGTGATCATGTCACGGCAGCTCGCTCTCAGCCGTACTACCTGGACATCACCCACCCGGACGCGAACAAGGGCGCGGTCGCCCGGTACCTGTCGGCGCGCTACGACATACCGCGGGAGCAGATCGCCACGATCGGTGACATGCCCAACGACGTCCTGATGTTCGCCCATTCCGGCCTGAGCATCGCGATGGGCAACGCCAGCCCGGAGGTGCAGCGGTCCGCCCGGCGGATTACTACCTCCAATGACGATGAGGGCTTCGCCAGCGCGGTGGAGCGCTTCATCCTGCGCTGACCGGCGTCGCGCCGCGACCGCTCCCTGCTCCCGCCCGCCTGCTCCCGCCCTCCCTCCTGCTCCCGCCCTCCCTCCTGCTCCCGCCCTCCCGCCCGTTACTTGATCGGCGGGAGGACCTGGTCGCCGGCCAGGACCGTGCGGAACGGGTCGCCGCGCCTGGCGAGCCGGTCCAGCACGG
>Ga0116106_1001421_pt1 | contig 11871 bp, 14 predicted proteins | sample June2015DPH_6_50_FD_89717 | JGI IMG/M metagenome (GOLD analysis project Ga0116106, IMG submission 89717) | Peatland microbial communities from SPRUCE experiment site at the Marcell Experimental Forest, Minnesota, USA - June2015DPH_6_40 | ecosystem: Environmental > Terrestrial > Soil > Wetlands >...
ACTCGATTCCCCGGAGGTCACGGCGAGCGTGACCGCGTCGGACGGCCAGTCGGGGCTTGCGCAGAACCCATCGGGGACCGTGGCGATCGCGACGGGCAGCCTCGGGGAGCAAACGACCACCGAGACCGCGGTCGACAACGTCGGCAACGAAACGACCAGGTCGTGCACCACGGACGTGGTGTATGCGTTCTCGCGGCTGAGGCCCGCGGCCGGCAAGGCCTACAAGCACGGCAAGAGCGTGCCGGTTCAGTTCCACCTGCGAGACGCCCTCGGGTACGTAACCGACGGCTCGGGCACGCTGGAAATAGCCCCCAACGCCGGCGCGGAAGCCGGCGTATACAGGCCAGCGACATCGGCCACAAACAACGGCGATCGCTTCCAGGCCTACAAAGGCGGGCTCTACAAGTACAGCCTGTCGACCGAAGGACTGGCCAGAGGCTCCTGGAGCCTGCGCGTCGAGGCGAGCGACGGCACGACGCACGCCACCAGCATCACCCTCAGGTAGACCGAAGGTCGCCTTCGCGGGCGCCCGGGCTGGAGCACGCAGTCCGGGCGCCGCGCGAGGCGGAGGACAAGCGCGACGCTATGCGTCGGCGCTCCCGCCAGCAAGCGCACGTTACGGAACTGCCTTGACGATCCCGTCAGCCATCAGAGGACGCCTGGCTGTGTGAGCCACTCGCTGCCGAACCTCAGGCTGGTGTGCTTGACGAGCAGGTCATAGTCACCGTCGTAGTGGAGCACGCCCATGCCAGCGACGTGGGCGCAGGCAGCAATCATCACATCGGCGGGCGGCACGCGGTGATGCGCGATGTCGGCCAACTCGCGCTGCGCATCTAGCGCCGCTGCTTCGATGTCTTTGTCGATCTCCACGCGCGGGAGCTTTGCCAGGTCGACCATCATCGCCGAGCGCTCATGCCCTGATCGCGCCGAGTAGCCGGCCTCGAGCAAGAACGGCAGACAAGTGGCAAGTTGAAGATCACCCATCCATGCCGCGACCGTCTCGGCGCGGGTGGCATCCAGGCGCTCGGAGGCCAGCCGCGCCCACGCAGAGTTATCGATCAACAACACGCAGTGCCTCAGTCGGCGATGAGCCCGCGGTGCTTGACCTCTTCAGCAGCCTCCACATCGACGGGAATGGCGCGACCTCGAACCATTGCGGCCAGGCGAGCAGCAGCCTCCTGCGCCGCGGCGGCATCGTCAGGTAGCTGACGCACCTTCACACCAGCCCCGAGGACCACGAGCTCCGCAAAGTCGATGCGCTGGCCGGCCAAGCGAGCGCGCAGATCGTCCAGCGCCTCGCGGACGGGCGGCGTCTCGGTGATTGTGTGGCGAGGATGAGATGTAGGCACCACGCAAGTGTAGCACCGTGCCGCACCTTGCCATCGGGGCCGGCGGAGCATCGATACGCGCCCTCGCTAGGCGTGTCGGAGAGACAGCCCACGCGCTTTGAACTCTGCGCCCTCGGCGCGCAGGCGCTGCACCAAGGCGCGCCGATGAACCCTTCAGCGCCGGTGATGAAGACGCGCGTCAGGAGACCTCCCAGCTGACCCCTTTGCCAGCCAGCGAGTCGAGCAGCTCGGCGGCGTCAAAGGCGGATGCTGGCGCATGCGCGCCGGTGCGCGCGAAGTCGTCGGCAGCCATGCGCTCAATGCCCGCGGCCATCGTCTCGGCCGTCAGCCCATATACGTCCGAGCCGCGCGCGATCCCGCTCGCGCGGGTGCCGTCGCGGCCCTGCGCCTGTGCCAGGATCGTCCAGCTGACCGCGCGCCGCTTCTCCTCAGGCGGGCCCTCGGGCAGCAGCCCGATGGCACGGTCGAGCGCGCCCGCCAGCGGCGAGCGCATGGCCAGCGCAATCGCCGGCAACGTTGGCGGCAGCACCCAGGAGACCCGTCGCGGCAGCAGCGAGTCGACGGTGATCCCCGCACGCACGTTGCGCACCTGCAGATGGTGGGGAACGGTGACGATCTCCCCTGAAGGGTACTTGCCGATCTGGCGCCGGCCGATCGGCGACGGGAAGTCCACGAACGCGCGCCGCGGTCCGAAGCCAGCCGGCACCCAGCGGTCGTCGCTGTAGGTTACGTCGCCGCCTTTGAGCATCTCCAGCGACGAGCGCATCGTGCCGCGTGTCATGCCGAAGCCGACCAGGTGGTAGGCGACGAGCAGGTCACCCAGCGGCTGGCAGCGCTCGCCGACGAGGTGGCAGAGCAGGTCGCCGGGCACATAGTCGAAGCCCATCCCCGCCACCGCCGCGACTCCCGCCCGATGCAGCTGCTCGTCGAAGTCCTCGAAGACGCGTGCGATCCACGGCTGTTCTCCGGTCGTGTCCAGGTAGTGGCAGCCGGCCTCGATCGCAGCGCGCAGGACCGGCTCGCCGGTCACCACGAACGGCCCGGCGCAGTTGGCCACCACGCGAGCGCCCTCGAGCGCGCGGCGCAGCACCGCGCGGTCCTCGAGCGGCGCCACCTGGACACCCGCGGCTGCGTCCCCGAGTGCACGGGCTGCCGCCTGCAGCCGCGAGGCATTGCGGCCCGCGAGCACCGTGGGCAGTCCCCGGGCGGCGAGCGCCGCGCACAGTAGCCTGCCGGTGTAGCCGCTCGCCCCGTAGACGACGACCGGCGCCCCCACGCTTGACGATCCGCTCAACGTACGTACCTCACAACGCCGCAGATCCTCTCATGAGGCAGCATCAAAGGTCCTGCGGGCGCCCCGTTGACGCCGCCACCGTCTCGCGGCAATCGCGTCAAGGCGCCACCGTGCTGCGAGCAAGTCGGATCGCCGTTTAGGACGCCTCCGCGGGAGCCGGCTTGTCGCTGTTCCAGATGTCGTAGGCCATGAGCCATCCCCCGTCGTCCTGCTCGCGCCAGGAGCTCGTAGCGCGGGTGTTCCTCGACGAGTACCTCCCAGAGGTCGTTCAGCGCACACCGCTCACCTCGTACGGACGCTTTGATCAAAGCTGAGGAACGGGCGGACACACACGCTCCGTTAGGCGTCGGCGCTCCCGACACGGAGCTAACTCAAATGGGCGATACTCGGGCAGCGACCAAATTCGCTGCCATGCCGGTCCCCCGAATCTCGTGGACGCCGGGTATCCGGCCGCTCCCACCGCACGCGTTGCAGCGGTGCGCACCCGCCGCCTACGTGGGCCGGTGAGGCTGCTTGGGGGCCCCACACCGGCGAGCTCAGTCTGCAGCGGCGGGCACGGCGCGAGCTTCGACTTCTGCGGCCTCGCGTTTCATCTCGATCGCGCGTCGTGCGCCTTGGGAGAGCAGCATCGCGCTTTCGGCAACTTCGCGGTTGACCTCAGGCGTCGTCTCAACGAGCTGCCCGTTCCGCACCGTATGCGCCCGATCGAGGCGAGGAAAGTCGTCTGTCATGAGTTGAGCGTAGCTCATGCGCCCGGACCTATCGAGCTGCGAATGAGTTCCGCCAGCAGCGCGGCGAACGGCTCGGTGCTGCCGCTCTCGGAGAGCAACGCCGGCACCAGCGCATCGTCGTGCGCAATCGCCACCTCATCGTCGTCGAACTCGACATCGGGAAGCCCGAACGACCAGAGCCCGCGGAAAGCGCTACGAAGCCCACTCGATGGTTGCCGTCAACAAACGGATGGACTCTCAGTATGCCGGCGTAGAGCGCGGCGACGGCTCGCTTACAGTCGATGACGCCCACCGAATCTAGCTCCGTGAGCACGTCCGCGCGTCCATTGAACGTCGCGCATATCCGCCCGAGCTCGTCACGAATCGCTCGGGGCGGGACTCCTTGGAGTTGCCGCAACCCGCCGCTTGGCATCTGCACGCCGAAATACGCGAGCTCTCGGCGAAAGGTCCCGCCATCGTGAGGGAAATGGCGGGAGAAGATCGCCCCATGCCACCAGCGGATTCGCTCAGGCTCGACATGCAGTGGAGCGCACCAGAACGCCCGCTGCGCATCGTTCAGCACGCGGCCGAGCTCATCACCGAGAACCTGCCAGGTCTCCTCCGGGCCCCGAGCTTGGTAGAACCGCGACTCCTCGCGATCACGGAAGCGGTGAGTTCGATGCACTCACCGATGATGCCAACGACATCGGACCGCAGACAACTGTCATGGGCGATACTGGGCTCGAACTCGGGCCTGGGGGTCAGGTGGGGCCGAATACCCTGGATTTACTGAGGTTCGGTGCCCTCAGATCAGCTCCAGTTCGCTCAAATTGCTACCAAAATTGCTACCAAGGCCAGGGGCAAGCCACGACGGTAGAATAGGGGCATGACGACGCGCGCCCAAGCAGCCGAGAACGCATTGGCGTCCGTTCGCGCCGAGGGTCTCGATCCCGGCGTAGCCGAGGCACTCCTGGGCCGCTGGGGGCGTGGGGAACTGACCGACGCACAGCTCGACGACGCAGCACGTCTGATAGCCGCTGGCGAGCCGCTCGGTGAGCTGCTCGTCCCGGCACGCGCCTAGTCTCGACGCCGGAACTCTCGATACGTTGCGGCGGTGGCCGCCGATCCATACGCCTATCCCGGCACCGACCTTCTGCGAAACCTTCTGGACTTGCGCGACGCGGCCGCGCTTGCCGAGCGCGAGGCGGCACTCAGCGCCATCCGCATAGCGCAGCTCGAGCGGCGTTTCACTCCCGGCGATTTTGACCTCGCCCACCTGCAGGCGACACACCGCCACATCTTCGGCGACATCTACCTGTGGGCCGGCGAGCTGCGCACGGTACGCATCACGAAGGGGGGCGACCTGTTCGCGCTGCCTGAGCACATCGGTCCCTACCTGACGACACTGTTTGCTGACCTCGCCCATGAGGATCGCCTCCACGGCCTGGGCCGCGAGCAGTTCTTGGAACGCCTGACGCACTACTACGCCGAGATCAACGCCGTCCATCCCTTCCGCGAGGGCAACGGGCGCCACCCAACGCGCGTTTCTCGGCCAGATCGCCAAGGCCGCCGGCCATCCCATTGCATGGGTCCACCTCGATGCCGAACGCAACATCCTCGCCGCCCGGGAGAGCCATCGTGGCGATAACTCACTACTCCACGAGATGCTCGACGACCTCTTGGAATAGGCCAGCGCCGCACTCCGGTCACCCGCTTCTTTCATGCTTGGACTCGCTTCTGTCCCAGGCCAGATCAAAGCTCCGTCACACCCAGCCTGGCTCAAGCCTCACCGGCTGAACGGCCGGGCCAGTTCACGGCCTGTTCGTTCCAATTCACTTCGAGGTGTTCCACAGCCCAGACAGCGTCCGCGTGCGGATATTTGCTACCGGCTTCGGAAGACGGCTGTTCGATCAGCCCGGCTTCTGAAAACGCGGACGTTTCGAGATACTGTTCAGCGGACTTCAGCGCATTTCTGCTGAGACAGGGTGGCGTTTTCGACTTCTTGGTGTTTCCGTTCTGCCCGTTCTTCGACTTCTTTATGTTCTCGTTCTACGGGTTCCGTTTGTTCCGGCACCGACACCCCTACGCCCTGATGGGCGGCGGACTGCTCGTCCTCGGCATCGGCGCCGCAATGGCAATGACACCCGCGACCAGCGCAATCACCGAAGCGCTGCCGCCCGCCCAGCAAGGGGTCGGCTCAGCGCTCAACGACCTCTCGCGCGAGGTCGGCGGCGCGACCGGAATCGCGGTCATCGGTAGTATCCTCACCTCCACCTACGCCAGCCACGTGAACGTCACCGGCCTCTCCAGCCAAGTCGCCACCCAGGTCAGGACTCCTACGCCGCCGCCTCACGCATGGGCGCCGAGGTCTCCGCTCGCGCCCACGCCGCGTTCGTCACCGCAATGCACCTCGCGCTGCTCACCGGCGCCGCAGCCGCGCTCCTGGCAGCCCTCGCTACCCTCATCCTGCTCTCCCGACGCCACCAGCAAGCACCCTCGGACGCCCGCCCAAACTCCGACGCCACCACAAGCCCATCGACGGCAACTGTGCAAGCACGTCGCGTCGCTCAGGTCACGAACACGGCAAACCACTACGGGCGAAACACCCACGCCCAGCGGGGAACCGACCTCACGTATGCTCGTCAAGCCCTCTCCCAAATTGGATCCCACACCGCGTCCCAAGCGTGACCAGCTGGCGCTCGTCGTCAATGCGACCGAGAAATCCAGCACGACAAAACGACCATCAATCGAAAGGACCCAAGACCATGCCCCGCGTCCGTCTCATCACCCTCTCGCTGTTGGCAGCCACCGCGCTCCTGATCCCTGGCAGTGAGGCGCTTGCTAGCACCCACGCCACGAGCTCGCAGGCACGCGCCGTCGCGAGGGCGCTTAGGAGCAGCCCCGTGGACGACATCGACAAGACGCCAACCAACCGCTACACCGTTACCAACGTTCGGATCTCCACCGTCAGCAAGGCGTGGGCGATGGCCTCGCTCGTGCCGACCAAGGCCTACCGAAACAAGTTCCAGGCCGCGACCGCAGTCGCGGTCAAGCCAGCCGGCACACGCGAATGGGTTATCGTCGACCTAGGCACCGCAGAGGTCGGATGCGGGATCGCACCCAACCCGGTGCTCACCGACCTGCTCGGTTTGAAAGGTGGCGAAGTACCGTGCCCCACCGGAACCGGCATCGCCTGACCCCGCCACCGACACGCCAGAGCACATACCGCACGCAAGGCCACAGACAGGGCCACCGACCGCCTCGCGGCCGGCACGAACGCCATGTGCTCTAACCCGGTGGACCGCGCCACCGCCACACGAGCCCGCCAAGACGCGACGCGCCCGACATCCGCGCCGCGCCGCGCGGGACTCGTGTGGCTGGTGCTGGCGCTACTCCCCGCGGCTGAGGCCGCGCACGAGCTCGCTGGTATTCCTGGCTCCGACACGCTGTATGCCGGGTGGCTAAACGCTGCGGCGGTCACCGCCGCAGCAGCAATCTGTCTGGCCCGAGCAGCGTCGCGGCGCAACGAGCGCGGAGCCTGGCTCGCGCTCGGGATAGCACTCTTCTGCTGGGCCGCAGGAACCGCACTCTCGAGCCTGCTCGACGGCCACCCCGTCGAGCAGGCTCACCCCGGCGTGCCCGACGCCCTATGGCTGCTCTGGTACCCGCTCGCCGGGCTAGGCATCGCGCTGCTATTTCGAGACAAGTTCGGCCGCGTGGAGGCGCACCGGTGGATGGACGGATTCTCCGTGATGCTTCTCGCGCTGGCAGCGACCTTCCCGCTCACCCTAGAACCGGCCGAGAAATACCTTCAGCTGCGGCCGCTCGCCGCCATCGTCGACCTCAGCTACCCGATCCTCGACACACTGCTCCTCGGCGCGATCCTCGGGATCCTCGGGCTGTTGGCCTGGCGCCCTGGCAAGGTCTGGCTGACGCTCAGCTGCGGATGCGCCGCGATCACGATCGCCGACGCAGCCAATGCAGCAGCCCATGCCGGCAGCCGCGCCACAGCCGGCCACTACGGATTCTTGTGGGCGACAGGGGCACTACTGATTGCCCGAGCCGCATGGCTCGATGCTCCACCACAGTCAGACGAGCCGCTCCAGCTCCACGGCCTGAAGGCAATCGCCCTTCCCCTAACCGTGCAGCTGCTCGCAGTCTCCCTCCAAATCTGCATCGTCCTGGTCCCCTCCTTCGACACCCCCACACATCGCATCGTCGTGCTGGTCGTCCTAATCATCGCCACGATCCAGTTGGTCCTCTCCAGACCCCGCGGCGAGCGCTCGCAGCCTCCTGGCAGCGGCACGACCATGCCCACCCCTTCTGAAGCATCCCGTCGACAGAGCTGAAGTCGCCCACGGCGTGCGTGCCGGAGGCTCGCTCGGGTGCGTGCTCGCTCACGTGCCGCTGACGACCGCCAAGAGCTATCGGCCGCGATTGACGAACCGCTCCCGGCTGTCCTCGAGCATCGCGGCTGCTCACTGAAGATCGCGTCCGAGGACGGAGGACCTGATCGTGACCCTCGGAAACCCGCCCGAGATCGCCATTCCGTACGGGGTGCTGGCTCGCCGTTACTCCGCCGTCACTCATCGGCACACGCCCCGGCCGCGGGCCGCGGCCCAGAGCAGTTTCCGATATACGGGTTGCAATGGTCCCGAAATACTGTGTGGAAACCTCAGCCACCCGAATCGTACCCACAGCCAGCTACACAACGACCTGAAGACCCAGTCCTGCCAGCATAAACACGCAAACGACCCTCAGTCGCCCGCTCCGGCGCGCTCATGGTAAGGAAGGGGTCATCGGTTCGAGTCCGATGCTGGGCTTTACAAACTGCCTGCTAGTGGGCGGTTTTTTGTAACCGTTCAGTTGGTGGCTGCTCAGGCGATCAGCGGCACGGGGTGGCCGCGAGCATGCGCGGCGATCGCGTCGCTCAGGTAGGCGAATAGCGAGCGGCGCTGTAGGCGGCAGGTGGTGTGCGCCGAGAGCAGCCTGGCGGTGCGTAGCTCGCCGTCCTCGGACTGGCTGCCGAGGCAGAGTTTGCGGTAGATGACCGCGCTGCGCAGCCCACGCTCGGCGTGGTTGTTGGTGTTATCCCGACTTCGGGATAACACCAATTATGCCGAGGTCCCAGTTATGCCGATGTTCGCGGGGAGCATGGCTGCTGGGGTGGTGATCGGCTCGGCAAGCTCGGCATAATTAGAGGGCCTCCAGGAAGGCGAGGAGGCGGTCGGGGGCTTTGTAGCGGCCGGGTTTGGTGTGCGGTGGTGCGGTGCGGTCGAGCGCGCGTTGCTTGATTTCGAGGTCGGCGTGCAGGTAGGGGCGTGTGGACTCGGGGGACTCGTGGCCGAGCCACAGCGCGATCGTGGTGCCTCCGACTCCGGCGGCGAGCATGCGCATCGCGCATGTGTGCCTGAGCACGTGCGGGGTGACCTTCTTGGTGGCGATCGTGGGGCAGGTGGCGGCTGCCGTGGCGGCGTGCAGCGCGATCCGGGAAGTGACCGCGTCGCTGCTCATCCTCCTCGTGGTGCCGCGTGCGGGGAACAGTGGCGTGTCTGGCGCTGCACGGCTCTCCCGTAGCCACTGGCGCAGCGCCTTGGTGGTGGTCTGATCGATCGGGGTGACCCTGTCCTTGCGTCCCTTGCCGCAGACGGCGATGTGTGAGGCGTGGGCGTCGGTGCAGACGTCGGCCCGCGTGAGCGATGTCAGCTCGCTGACCCGCACTCCCGTGCTGAGCATCAGCAGGATGACCATGTGGTCACGTCGGCCCGTCCAGGTGGCGCGGTTCGGTGCGGCGAGCAGCGCGTTTACCTCAGCGTCTCTGAGGTAGCTGACGATGCCGTGGTGCGCTCTCTTGGACGGGATGGCCAGCACCCGCGCGATCAGCTCGGCGTGCTCGGGGTGGCGCAGTGCGGCGTGCTTGAACAGGGAGTGGATCGCCGCCAGGCGGGCGTTGCGGGTCTGTGTGCTGTTGCCGCGGCGCTCTTCCAGCATGGTGAGGAACTCGCCGATCATCTCGGCGTTGAGGAGCGCGATGTCCAGGTCGCTGGGGCGGATGCCGGTTCGCTCGTGCACATAGCTGAGCAGCAGCCGCAGCGTGTCGCGGTATGCGGTGATCGTGTGGGGGCTGGCCGCTCGCTGGGCGACCAGGTAGTCAGCGAAGAAGGACTGCAGGGTGGGAGCCAGGACGGTCATGCTTCACTCCTCCTCGGGTGCGCGGTGATGCGGTCGCGGACGGCGGCCATGAGTTGCGGGCTCGCGGTCAGGTACCAGTAGGTGTTGGTCGGATCCGAGTGCCCGAGGTAGTTGGCCAGGGCGGCGATCCGGGCGTCGGCGTCGACGCCGTCGCGGTGCGCCTCGATCAGCGAGGCGACGGCAAAGCGGTGCCTGAGATCGTGCAGTCGCAGCGCGGTGCATCCCGGCCGCGCGGGCAGCCGGCAGCTGTCGACGAGGGCCCTGAAGCGTTCGCGGGCCGTCGTCATGTTCAAGCGGCCGCCTCTCTCTCCGATCAGCAGGGGACCGCTCGGCTCAGACCGGGTCTCGTGGACGTAGTCGGTCAGCGCCTTCACCGTTGAGTGATGCAATGGCAGGGTTCTCTGCTTGCCGTACTTGCCGTTCACCCTCAGCAGCGCCCGATCGACATCCAGGTTCTCAATGTCGAGCGCGGCGGCCTCCCCGCCGCGCAGGCCGGTGACGGCGAGCAGCCCGATCAGGGTGCTGATGCTGGCTGCGAGCCTTGGCGACGAGAGCGCTCGTGCTCTTTGCATGAGCAGCACTACCTGCTTCTCGGAGCACAGGTAGGGAATGCGGCGGCTTGCCTTCGCCGGGATCAGCCCAGCGGGGATCAGCTCGGCGGCTCTCGGATCAAGGGTATGCACGTGGGCGGCGAGACCCCGGATCACCCGCAGTCGTTTCGCCTGCCAGGCACGCTGGCTCTGCGGGCGCCTGCGCGCGAACGCCAGCGCGTCGGCGATCGTGATCGAACTCGCTCCTCGTTCCTCGAGGTCGTCCAGGAACGAGGTGATCAGCCAATCGTGATCGGCGAGGCGATACCCGCGGGCACGACGAGCTGCGAGGTGATCGGCGGCGGCCCTGCGCAGATCGACGCTCATCGTGCACCTCCAAGCGGCCAGGGGCGCGCCAGCACCGCAAGCGCGCGCAGATCTGACTTGGCGTAGACGGCGGTGGCTTCAGCGCTCCTGTGACGCAGGAGCTGCCCGACCTCCATCAGCCCACCGCCGGCGGCGAGCACCGAGCACGCCGCCGTGTGCCGGAGCCGGTGCGCGGCCCCGGGACCAGAGATGCCTGCCCGCACAAGAGCACGGGACGCGACGGTGGTGAGCGCAGCGGACGTCAGGGGCCGGTGGGGGGCGTCCAGGCCCAGGAACACCTCCCGGCGCGTGCCTCCGGTGGGCCGGCCTCGCTGCAGGTAGGCGACCAGCAGCCTGCCGACATCGACCGGCAGCGGCATCTGCTCGTGCCGTTCACTCTTTCCACGCACGGTGATCATCCCGGCCCGCCAGTCGATGTCCTCGATGCGCAGCGAGGCCACCTCGCCCGCGCGCAACCCTAGCCGGCACATCAGAGCGAGCATCGGCTCATCGCGCAACCTGACGGGGCCGGCCGGCAACGCCGCGAACAGCGCGTGCACCTCGCTCGCGCTCAGCGACTTGCGAGGCGACCAGGCGGCGTGAGCGGCAACCGAGCCCACCGCGTCAGCCAGCGGTGCCGGCACGATTCCCTCCCGCCACATCCACCGCAACAGGGCGCGCAAAGCGTTGGCTCTGACCGCCACCGAGCGAGGGCGCTGCCTGTGCGCGCGCTCGGTGATGAAGTCGGCGACCGCCCTCGCGCTGAGCGACATCCAATCGCCGTCCTCGGAGACGTGCTCCACCAAGAACGGCCGCACCTGGGAGCGATAGCTTGAGACGGTCGCCGTGGCCAGGCCCCGCTCAATCGCCAGATAGCGCGCGAAGCGCTCAAGCAGCGCATCGACCGGCCCGGCCGGCGCCGCCACCGGTGCTTCGGGCGCGACGCCGCGCGCTCGCAGATACGCGAGCAGGGGCACAAGCGCCCGCGAGGACCTGAACTTTGTGGTCCGCTGCCGCCGGACGGCGACGAAACTGTCCACCACCTCGATCCCCAGATCACTTGCTGCCAACCCTTCGGCCGCAAGCCACCGCGATAGATCCCTCAGCAGCCTGAGCTGCTGTTCACTGCTGCGTGGCGCATACCCCTGCCCGGCGAGCTCCGCGACGAACTCCTCGGCGAACCCGTCCAGAGGGCCAAACGCCGATGCTCTCGGTCGACCAGCCATGACGCTGCTCCTCTCTGTTGAATGGAGAGGGCAGCGTGACCCCGACCGCCAGTTATGCCGAGCTTGCCGAGCCGATCACCACCCCAGCAGCCATGCTCCCCGCGAACATCGGCATAACTGGGACCTCGGCATAATTGGTGTTATCCCGACTTCGGGATAAGACCAACAACCACGCCGAGCGCTCCCTCCGCGGCGCGGTCATCT
>Ga0116106_1001422_pt1 | contig 11868 bp, 10 predicted proteins | sample June2015DPH_6_50_FD_89717 | JGI IMG/M metagenome (GOLD analysis project Ga0116106, IMG submission 89717) | Peatland microbial communities from SPRUCE experiment site at the Marcell Experimental Forest, Minnesota, USA - June2015DPH_6_40 | ecosystem: Environmental > Terrestrial > Soil > Wetlands >...
ACAGCCAGGCCGATGCGTCAGCGGCTGCCTCCAGCCCGCGGTAATACAGGCGCCGCCGCCGCCGTGCGCTGGCCGTGAGGTTGCGCCGGATTTCGTCGCGAAACGCCGCGTCGGTCACGATTCTCCAATCGATTATCGGTTCCGTGTCACGCCCGGCATTTTCAACTCGCCTGCGGGCCGCCGGGTCGGTACATTACCCTCTGTAATTGTTCGGTGACACGAGACTGGCAAATTGCATCAGAGACTTACGGCAGCTAGCCCAAGTGCGCGGCAGGACGGGCAGATCGGCCGCCTGCAATGGCGGGCGCAGGTCCCGCTGCACGACAAAGTGGCTCCGCACAGGACACAACGGGAGCAGGAAAGATAATGCCCGACACATCGACTCAGCGTAAATTAGGCCACCGGCGTCATTCCGGGAATGGCCAGCCCGCCCTGGTCCCCCAGCTGCCTCGGCCTGGCCGCCAGCGGAGCGGGCGGCGGCTGCGCCGCATCCTGCTCGCGACGGCAGCGTGCCTGGTCGTGCTCGCCGGCGCCGTGGCCGGCGGCGGCTACTTCTACGCCAATCACGTGCTGAGCAGCATCCACCGGATCCCGGTCGCCGCGCTGGACGCCGCGCATCAGCCGGTCATGCCACTGCCGACCCGCCGCAGCCTGACGGTGCTGGTGACGGGCTCGTTCGCGCTGCCAGGCTCGATCGGCGGCGGCGGCATCGACGGGTCATCGACAGCACCCGAGGGTCAGAGCGGCCTGATCTCGCTCGTCCACCTCAATGCCAGCGGACGGGACGGCGCAGTCGTGTCCATTCCGCCGAACGCTGAGGTGGCCGTGCCCGGACATGGCACGACGGAGTTGTGGAACACCCTCGCCATCGGCGGCCCGTCGCTGCTGATCCAGACCGTGGAACAGCTCACCAATGTCCGTATCGACCACTATTCGGTGATCGATTTCCCCGGCGTATCCGACATCATCAATGCGATGGACGGCGTGGACGTGGATGTCCCCTACACCGTCACTAGCTACGGTGTTACTTTTGCGCAGGGAATTGACCTGCTGACCGGGGCAGATGTCCTGCCCTACGTGCGCCAGCCGGGCGTCAGCGAGATCGGCCGCGAGCTACTCCAGCAGAACCTGATGCGCGCCGTTCTGGATAAGATCGCGAGCCGGCACGAGTTCGGTCACATCCTGACCGATTATCACGTGCTGGATGCTATGTCCGCCGCATTTAGCGTGGACAGCAATTTCACCAATTCTCAGCTTGAGCACGACGGCCTGAAGCTCGGTAACCTGCGCGGCGGCGACGGCACGTTCGTCAGCGCGCAGGTCATCGGCGAGTCGGCCACGATGGGCGGGACCAGCCCCGTCCACCTGAGCGGGATCGACCGGCAGCTCTGGCGGGCGATCCGCGATGACTCGGTGGCCGCCTTCGCGGCCAGGTACCCGTACACGGTGACACCCGGCGCGCCGGGCTGACCGGGACAGGCTGATCCGGGCCGGGCGTTCCCGCCCCGGTTACGGAGCGATGGCCGGGCCCGCCCGCATGCCGCGGGCGGGCCCGCACCACCCGATCACGCGGCCCCGTTGCCGGAGAGGATCCCCAGCGGAGTCGGCGCTGCGTACTCGACGCGAAGCACGGGAAGGCCGCCGGGGCCGTGCCGCAGCGTCAGAATGCGCGTCGGCGGGTCCTGCCGCATTCCGGTCAGCACCGCCTTCAGGGCGCTGGCGTACGCGGCCGTCCCCATATGCGCGGCCGCATCGTCCAGCGCCATGTCCATAGAGCGCAGCGGAACACCCGGGCTAGCGCCCGGCCCGGAGTCGCCGAAGTCCACGATCTGGATCGGCTGAGCACCGGCCACGGCGCTGATCGCCACCATCAGCCGCGCATCGACCAGGCCTGCCAGGAACTGCTTCTTAGCAGCGCCGGAGATAAGGATCTGCCCGCCGAACAGCAGATCCGACGCGTAGCCCCGCCTTCCATGCTGGTCCGCCCGAAGCGCGGACATGTAGGCAGCCGCGCCTTGCGGCGCGGTCACCCGAACCTGGACCAGCTGGCTTCCCGAGCCGAAGCTCGCGAGGACCGCCGGGGCATAGGCGGAGCTGACCCGGCGGCCGTACTCGCTGCGGACAGCAGGCGTCACCACCAGGACACTGGCCCGGCGCGGATAGGCCGCCGCCGGCCCTAGCTGATCGACGCTGGCCACCCCATGCGCGCGCAGCACCAGGCACATGCCCGGATCACAGGCCACGCCGGCCGACCAGCTCACCTGAGCGGCAACCCAGGCGGCGGCCTCGCTCTCCGCCGCGCTGCCGCCCTGCTGCGGCCAGGCCGGTCCGTGCCGTCCGCTCAGGACGTGGGACAGGGCCGTCGGCGTCGCGGCCACGGCGGCGACGAGGACCGCTGCGGCAGCCGGCGCGAGCCGACGCCAGCGGACGCCCCGCCACGGGCTGCCCCGGTCCGCGCGGCTGGCGGGAAGGGAGCGCCGCAGCAGCCCCGGCAGGCGGAGCGGGGCAGCGCCGTCGAGGACCTCGCCGCCGGACGCGCGGAAGGACCAGCCGGGCATGTCCTGCAGCCGTGTCACGACCTCGTGCTCATGGCCCGCCGGGCCGGCTCGCGGGGGGGGCGCGAGGCGGGCGCCCAGGCCCGCGCGCAGCCGCTCGCTGGCTGCGGCGAGCACCGCCTGCAGCCGTGCCGAGGCGGACAGCAGGCCGCTCAGCGCGCGGCCGGCCACCTCGGCGGAGGCGGTCAGCAGCCAGGCGACGGGCCGCGGATACGGCGTCTCCAGCCGGGCCCGGATCCGGTCCAGGCCGTCATCGGCGGGGTCGGCCAGGTCCGCGGCCGCGTGCAGGATCCGGCCTACCATCTCGTCGTAGTCGCCGTCGTGCTGGCTCATGCCTCGTCCTCCAGCACGCTGCGCAGCACCGCCATGGCCCGGGCCGTGTGAGTCTTGACCGCGCCCGGGCTGATGGCCATCACCGCCGCGACCTGGGCCTCGGACATGTCCCCGTAATACCGCAGCACGACCGCCTCGCGCTGCCGCGGCGACAGCGTGCGCAGCGCGGCGACCACCGCGGAGCGCTCCAGCAGCACGATCGCCCCGTGCTCGGCGCTCGGCATGTCCGGCGCGGGCTTGGGGGCGTTCCGCTCGACCACGGCCCGGTGCCGCAGCACCGACCGGGACCGGTTCACCACCGACCGCCGCAGGTAGGCCAGCGCCTTCTCGTTCTCCCGCAGCAGCCGCCAGCGCCGGTGCATGGCCACGAACGAGTCCTGCACTACTTCCTCGGCGGTCGCCGTATCCCGGACCAGCAGGGCCGCGAGGCGCACCAGCGAGCGGTAATGCGCCGCGTACAGCGCGGTGACCGCCTCGTCGGGATCACGGCTGGCCGGAACCTGGACCAGCACCGGGCGCACCCGCATGGTCTCGCCGGCCGGCAGCGGGCGCCCGGCCAGCTCGCCGGATTCAGCCGCGGTCATCGCGTCTGCCCGCCGACAGCTTCCGCACCTCGCATGGCATCCCGACCCACCCCACCGCGACCTGCTCGCTCATGCCGACACGCTGACAACTCAACGCAGCCGCATCTCCTCCCGGCCAGACCGCCCCAGGGTGCGCGCACCCTCCCAGCACCGGACAGAATGCTCAGCAGGCTAACCCGAAACCGTTCCGCTAGTCAGCCTGATACTGAAAGTCACGAATGCCCGCGTTACGGCGGCTAAGGTCATGACGCCGGGGCCGCCCGCGGACCGCATCAGGTCAGCGCCCCCGCATCAGGTCAGCGCCTCCGCATCAGGTCAGCGCCCCCGCATCAGCCCCGCCGCGGGTCAGCGGAAGAAGGACTGGATGTAGGAGCGGGGCGAGCCGACCCCGGTGGCGTCGTCGTAGCCCTCGGTGGCGGGCAGCGCGGCCGCGCCCTCCCCGTCGACGCCGAGCGTGCGCAAGTAGGTGACGATCGGTCCCCGCCTGGTGAAGCCGTCGGCGTAGTTGTTGCGGACCTGGGCGAGGTAGCCAGGGCCGAGCGGGTTACCGGTCACGTCGTGGAACGCGCGGGTGCCGTAGCGGCGGTAGATCGCCGGGTTGGCGAAGCCGATCGGGTAGCCCGCGGCCTGCTGCGCGTCCGCCTCGATGCCCGCGAAGATCGGGCAGGAGACCGAGGTGCCGCCGATCCGGCTGAGCGAGAAGGCGTAGGTCTTCCCGTTCGGCTGCAGCGTGGTCTGGCCGACCAGCATGCCGGTGCTCGGGTCGGCCAGCGCGGACACGTCCGGGACCACCCGCATCGGCGTGCTGGTGCGCCCGCCGCCGGGCACGGCGTGCGACAGCGAGTCCGGGACCACCGGCCGCTGGTACCACGGCTGCCGGTACATGGTGCTCGTGCCGCCGCCGCTGGAGCCGTCCCAGTACTCCGGGTACAGCCCCGGCGGGGCGTACTTCCAGGACTTGCCGCTCTTGGCCAGCGGGTCCAGCAGCGTGCCCCAGGCGGTCTCGAACTGGTAGTTGTCGCGGCTGCCGATGGCCAGGCTGGTGCCGCCCACCGAGGTCACCCACGGACTGGAGGTCGGGTAGTCGACCTGGATCTTGTCCGAGGCCGGGTCCTCGACCGGTGACTCGTAGCCGTTGTCCCCGGAGGAGAAGAAGAAGCCGATGCCCTCGGCCGCGCCCGCCCGGAAGATCAGGTCGTCCACGCTGGTGAGGCTGGCCTCGTCGGCGGGCTCGGCCCAGGAGTTGCTGACGACGCTGGCCGCGCGGGTGTTCACGATGTAGGCCAGCGCCTGGGCCAGGTCGGCGTCCTGGCAGCTGGCCGCCGCCACGAAATGAACCCGGGCGCCCGGCGCCTGCCCGTGCACCGCCTCGATGTCGAGGGTCTCCTCGCCGTACCAGCCCTGCGCGCCGCACTCGGTGACGGAGTTGAACGGCGTGTCCAGGTGCTGGGCGAACTGGCCCTGGCGGAACGGCCGGTCGCCGGTCACGGCGGCGAACTTGTCCGCGTCACCCGGCATCGTCGGGGACGCGTACGCGTCGACGACCGCCACGGTCTGGCCCCGGCCGGTCATCCGGGACCGGGTCACGCCGTAAGCGCCGCGGATCTGCCGCGGGGTGTATCCGGTCACGTTCCACGGCTGGTGCCTGCCGTAGGCGGGCGGCTTGGTGGTGGCGATCTTCTGGAAGTAGTACGCCCCGGTCGGCGGCGCGACCCAGTAGTTGGGCCCTGGCGGCGGCAGCGCGCCGGCGGGCCTGGCCAGGTGCGGCGCGGTGTCGAGGCCGCTGACGGTCAGCACGCCGGCGGCTACCGGGCCGGGCGCGGTCGCGGGCTCCTCCGGGGCGCGGTAGGTGTGCCCGCCGGGCGCCCGGAACCTGCCGAACCGGACCCCGAACGCGGCACTGGCCTCGGCCACGGTGCCGGTCACCGCCACGTACCCGCCGATCTCCCTGGTCACGCCGGTGACCCGCAGGCCGGCCGAGCGCAGCCACGACTCGATCGCGGTCACCTGCGCGGCGGTGGCGCCGAAGCGGGCCCGGACCTGCGCCGGGGTCAGGTAGTGCCGGTACAGCGCGTTACCCGGCGCGGAGACGGCGGTCGCGTAGGCCGTCAGGCCGGCGGAGTCCCGCCCGGCCAGGTAGACGCGGGCGCTCACGGTGCCGGTGCGGACGGCCGGCGCGGCGGCATGGCCGGCGGTCACCGCCCACTCCGGGTGCGTGCCCGCGATCGTGACCCTGGGGCCAGCCGCCCGGGCGGTGCTCGCCGCGGCGAGGCTGCCTAAGCTCAGCGCGCCGGCCGCCGCCGCGACGGCGACCGCGCGGCGCTTGCTGACGACTCGCGGCATGCACGGGTCCTTTCGGTGACAGGTGCGCGGGCGCATGGCGGAAATCGGCAGAGAAGTGATCTTAAGCCCGGGCCAGTATGCTGCCTGAGCAGGGAAGACAGCCTAGCGCGGGATCCCGTCCCAGCCCGGCAGGCCGCCTCAGCCGCCATGAGTGTCGCGATCAGGCTTCGGCCTGGTCCTGGTGCGGTGGAATACTGAGGGCACTGCGTTCGAGGCATGCCGATCTTGCCGGACGAGGCAGATCGCCCCGGAGCGGATAACCGCGGGAGCCTGAGCCAGCGGGCTGCCGGGACGGGCGGTATGCCATAGCCGAGCAAGGTGAAGCCGTCGCGAGTATCGCCGAGCTGCAGGCCCTGCTGCTGGGCACCGACAGTATCGACGGGTTCCTGCGGGAACTGGCCGTGCTGGCGGGCCGCACGCTGGGCGAGGGCCTGTCCTGCGGGATCACGCTGCAGCCCAGCGGCAGGCCGCTGACCGTCGCCAGCTCGGACATGTTCGCCTCCCAGGTCGACGAGCTGCAGTACGCCCAGGATCAGGGGCCGTGCCTGACCTCGCTGCGGACCGGCCAGCCGGTCCGCATCGATGATCTGGCCAGCGATGACCGGTGGCGCGATTACGCGGTGCGAGCGCTGGCGCACGGAGTGCGATCCACCCTGTCGATGCCGCTGTTCGCGCAGCTCGACCCGGTCGGGGCGCTCAACCTGTACTCCCGGCTGCCGGGTTTCTTCGGTAAGTCCGAGACGCGGATGGCGGAGCGGTTCGCGCGGGACGCATCGGTCGCGGTGGGCATCGCGGCGCGGCTGTCCGCGCAGATCGTCCTGACGGAGCAGCTGCGCGCGTCGCTGGCAGCGCGCTCGGTCATTGACCAGGCCCTCGGCGTCATCATGGCAGAACAGCGCTGCAACGCCGATGAAGCATTCGACGTCCTGCGGACCGCATCGCAGAACCGCAATGTCAGGCTGCGTCAGGTCGCCGAGGACATCGTGGCCGGCATCAGCGACAGGCCGTGCTAGACCCGGTCGGCTCTCCCGGCTGGGCTCTGGTGCTGCCGCACCAGCGTCGTCGGCGTCGCCGCACCGCGGGTCAGAGTGATCACGGCAGCCAGTCAGATCAGCCGGGGCAGGAAGACGGCGATGCCCACGCCGACGGCGGCCGCCGAGGCGATCAGCACGGCCCCGGCCGCCGTGTCCTTCGCGATCTTCGCCAGCGGGTGGTACTCGCTGGTGCACAGGTCCACGATCGCCTCGACGACCGTGTTGAACGTCTCGGCCGTCAGCACCAGGCCGATGGCCAGCACGATGGCGGCCCAGTCCGTCGCGGTGATGCCCAGCACCAGGCCGAGAACGACCGCGCCCGCCCCGGCCAGCAGCTGAACCCGCACGTTCCGCTGCGTGCGGACGGCGTGCCATACCCCCTGCCCGGCGAAGCCGAAGCTGCGCCAGAAGCCGCTCACATCCCGCATTTTACGTAGCCGAACTCGTGCCAGCGGGCGATCCGCCGCCGCCTGCCCCCTTTCTAGCCTGGTCGAGCCCGGTAGGCAGCGATCTCGCCGGGCCAGCTGAGGAGGTTAGGTGGAGATCGACGAGTTCGCAGCGCGCCTGGTCCGCCAGTACTGGGCAGTGTCGTCTTGTGCATGATTGTCCCGCTGGCCGCTATCACGCTGATCGTGTCGAGACAGCCGTCCATGTATTCCGCGACGGCGCGCATCGACCCCTCCAGCGTGATCCCGGCCAGCTGCGCCGAGGCCCAGGCCATCGTGAGCCAGGTCCAGGGCCTCGCTACCGGCCGGACCGCGGCCGCGGGTCAGCCGGCGGCTCTGATCGCGCTGTTCGGCTACATGGCGCGCGCGCCGCCGGCCGTGAACGCGGGCGTCAAGGCCGGCGGCGGCAACGCGCAGCTATCGGTGCCGCTGCTGTTCGAGCACATGTTCCCCAGCTGGTTCGCGGGATCGGCTACTCGGCCATTGTCATCGGCGCGCTCGTCCCCGCGGCCATCATGTCGATCGCCGCGGCGAACCTGTTTACCCGCAGCATCTACCACGAGTTCGTCAATCCCGATGCCACCCCGGCCCGGGAGACCCGGGTCGCGCCTGGCCTGGCTCATCATCAAGGTCGGCGCGCCGCGGCCGGAGCCGCCTCGGGGCTGGGTATCTCGATGACCAGCAGGGTCATGGCGATGGCGAAGACCGCTCCGGCGCGGAACCCGACCCGGTCACCGGGGCCGCGGCTGGTCCAGGGCGGCGAACAGCAATCCGCCGATCATGGCCATGTTCTTGTGGAACTGAATCCGCTGCTGCTTGCGGGCCGCCGGGTCCTCGAGCTTCCAGTACGAGTGCCCGGCCAGGGTGGTGGGAACCAGCGAGCCGGCCAGGACCAGGGCGGACAGCCGCGGGGCCTGCCCCAGCGCCAGCAGCGACCCGCAGATCACCTGCGCGGCGGCGTTCCCCCGTACCACCAGCTCGTCATCGCCGGGAAGCGGAGCGACCTTGCGGACCGCGGCCAGCACCGGCGCGGCCTGATCGACGCGCCCGCCCGGCGCCCGCAGGGCGTCAAAGCCGAGCAGGGCATAGGTGGATCCGGTCAGGATGCGGGCGGCAGGGCGCAATGGCGCCAGCATCCGCCTGGTCGTGTCCATAACTCCTCGATACGGGTCCGGGAACGGTGTCAGCAGGACTGTACGCGCCGGCCTGCCGGGACGGTCCGGGTGGTCAGGCATCGAGCAGGTCGGCCAGCTGCCGGGCGTTGGACTGGGCGTTATCGCGGTAGCAGTTGTTGAACAGGACGTGCGTGACCTCGGCGTCACGGGCGAGGGCCCGGACCCTGGGCGCCCATTCGGCCAGCTCCTCGCCGGTGTACCGGTAGCCGAACCGCTCGTGGATGTCCCTGCTGGTCCAGTTCGGCGAGTGGCCGTGCAGGCGGACCACGGCCAGGTCGCTGGCGGTGGCGGCCAGGACCGGGGGGATGGAGTCCCGGTAGCCCTGCGGCATGTCGACGCACACGTACGGCAGCTCATGGGCGGCCAGGAACTGCAGGGTCTCTTCCTGGTTGCGGGGCTCCATCCAGGTGTGGTTGCGGAATTCGACGCAGACCCGCCGCGGCGCGGCCCGCTGCGCGCAGGCCACGATGTAGTCCTTGCGCGCGCGGGAGATCGGGAACCAGGGCGGGAACTGCAGCAGGATCGCGCCGAGCTTGCCGGCCTCGCGCAGCGGCTCCAGCGCGGCCAGGAACCGCTCCCACGCCTGGCCGGTCACCGCCGGGTCAACGTCGCTGAGGTAGACCCGGTCCTTGCCCGTCTTCTCCGCCGCCGGGCGCAGGTCGGCCGGCAGCGCGGCGACCCGGGTGGGGTGCTGGGTGAACAGGCTGAACGCCTTGACGTTGAAGGTGAACCCGGCCGGGGTGCGCGCCGCCCAGGCCGCGGCGGTCTGCTCCGCGGGCAGCGCGTAGTAGGTCGCGTCCACTTCCACCAGCGGGAACTGGCGGGCGTAGAACCGCAGCCGCTTTTCCGGCGTGTCCGCCTCCGGCGGGTACCAGCCCGATTCGATCAGCGTCCGGTCCGTCCACGACGCCGTGCCCACCCGGATCTGTCCCATACCCGCAGCGTAGGAGCCTCCCGGGCCCGCGGCGCACCGCGAGGTGACTGCCGCGGGTCACGGGGGGCTGCTGCAGCCGCTCGGTCGCGGGCAGGTCATCCTGTGCCGCAGCCGGAGCCGCCTGGCGACCGGGCTCTTCACCTTTGCCAGGCACCGGTCATCTTGGCTAGGCACCGGTCACCTTGGCTAGGCACCGATCACCGCGAACAGGTTGACGCCGGTGGCCTCCCGCTCGATGGTGATGCCCGCGCCGATGTCGCCGAACAGCCGGCGGAGGTCGTCGGCCGACCGGTGATACAGCGGTCAGTCGAGGATCAGCTCCATCAGCGAGCGCGTCGGATTCGCCACATCGAAGTTCCCGATGACGGCGCTGCCGCCCGGCGCAAGGGCGCCCGCGAGCCGGGCCCCGGCCGCCCGCGCGGCCCGATCCTTCAGGTAGTCGAACAGCCCGGCCGAATAGACAAGATCGTAGGAGTCGCTGAGGCCTGCCATGATCACCGTCCTGATCGAGGTATTGACGCACGTGAGCGTCACCTCCACGCCGGCCTGCGCGGCCAGGGCCCGGATCTGCCCGCGGGCGTGCTCGAGCGCGCTGGCGTCCTGGTCGAGCAGGGTGATCGCGGCGCGTCCGGCCGCCAGCAGCTCAGGATCGTCGCGGAGGATCAGCTGCAGTTCCATCGCCGGCCCGGCGGCCACCGACAGGATGCGCGCCGGCCGGTCACCTCCGCTGCGCGCGACCGCCGCCCCGATCTTGCCGATGAGGTAATGCGCCCGGTTGCGGACCGCCCGCCCGGCATCGCTGTCGAGGACGATACGGCTCAGCGACTGGCCGAAGAGCGTGCCGCCGAGGCTCTCGTCGCGATAGACCATGTTCATCATCTCGAAGTCACCCGCGTAGCCGAGGGGCTTATGGAAGCAGCGCGCAGCGACTGGCGAGAGGTCGACGAGCGCGCCGAAGCGCTCATGAAAGTAGCGGCTCGCGACGCGCCAGATGGACGGCGCGGCATACCCGATCTCACGGCTGAGCGCGTCCAGGCACGGATCGACTGCTTCGAGCAGGGCCGAGGTGACCAGCGACTCCGACGCGCGGTCAGTTCCGCGATCCCCGGCGCGGGCGCGCTCCACCGGGCCGAGCGCCCCTCGCAGTCCGTGCATGCGGTCGCCCATCTCCAGGACCAGGTGCCGCGCGGACTCGGGCAGGATCGCGAAGCCGGACTGGCTCTGCTGATAGAGGCCGAGCGCTGACGCGACGCGCTCGCGATCGTCCCGGCAGCCGGCCGGCCCCATGGCCGGCGCGAGACGGGGATGCACGGCGGTGCTGGCCGGAGTGGACGGGCTCATGGTGGCTCCTCTTGTCGCAGCCCAGGATGCGCAACCTGGCTGCTCGATCACATCGGCAGCGATGCGTATCCCCGGCTGCGGGAATTGACTACGGAGCCGCCAGTTCCTCGGTCATGAGCCCGCCGACCAGCTACCCCGCGTCCGCCAGGCTGACGCTCGAGCACGCGGCCGGTGATCACGTGTCAGCGGAAGCTGGTGCCGGATGCTGAACGCCGGCCCGCGCTGCCCGGGTGGCAAAAGCAGTTGCCAGGGCCGGAGACAGCACAGCAGGATCGCCTCGTGATCCATGCGACGGATCAGGACGAGGCCGGCCGGGGCCAGGAGCCCTCCGACGCTGGCCGCCCGGTCGTGCTGGTCACCGGCGCGGGCCGCACGGCCGGCATCGGCGCGGGCGTTGCCGGCCAGCTGGCTGCCTCGGGCTGGGATATCGCCTTCACCTACTGGACCCCGTACGACGAGCGCATGACCTGGGGCATCGAGCCAGGCGCGGCCGACGCGATCCAGGCCATGCTGGCCGGGCACGGCGCCGCCGCGGCGGCCATCGAGGCGGACCTGGCCGACCCGGATGCCCCGGCGCAGATCTTCGATGCTGCGCAGCGGCAGCTGGGCAGTGTCACGGCGCTGGTGATGTGCCATTGCGAGTCGGTCGACTCCGGGCTGCTGGACACCACCGTCGAGAGCTTCGACCGGCATTTCGCCGTCAACGCGCGCGCCACCTGGCTGCTCATCCGCGAGTACGGCCTGCGGTTCCGCGGTCTCCACGGGACCGGGCGGATCATCAGCCTCACCAGCGACCACACCGTCGGCAACCTCCCCTACGGCGCCAGCAAGGGCGCCCTGGACCGCATCACGCTCGCCGCCGCCCATGAGCTCGCCCACCTCGGCATCACCGCCAACGTCATCAACCCCGGCCCGGTGGACACCGGCTGGATGACCGACGAGATCAGGGAGAGCGGCATCCGGCACACGCCGCTGGGCCGCCTCGGGACGCCCCGCGACACCGGGCACCTGGTCGACTTCCTGTGCTCGCCGCAGGGCGGCTGGATCAACGGCCAGCTCCTGATGAGCAACGGCGGCTACGCCTGACCAGCGCCCTGTCCGTGCGCCTGGCCTGCCGGTGCTG
>Ga0116106_1001435_pt1 | contig 11794 bp, 6 predicted proteins | sample June2015DPH_6_50_FD_89717 | JGI IMG/M metagenome (GOLD analysis project Ga0116106, IMG submission 89717) | Peatland microbial communities from SPRUCE experiment site at the Marcell Experimental Forest, Minnesota, USA - June2015DPH_6_40 | ecosystem: Environmental > Terrestrial > Soil > Wetlands >...
GCGCTGTCCACCTGGCATTCTCCGCCGATGCCCCCGATGCGTTTGCGCATGTTGGCCAGGCCATTGCCGCCGGCAATGCGGAGCGGATCGTTCGTGGTTGCGGCCGTGCCGACGCTGGCTGGATCAAACCCCCGACCGTTGTCTTCGATGGAGGCCGAGAAGCCGGATTTCGCGAGGGTGAGCGATACGCGCACCTCGGTGGCCGCTGCGTGTTTGACCACGTTGTGCAGGGCCTCCTTGAAAGCCAGGAACAGGCTGTGGCGCACCTCGGCGGTGAGCGGCCACGCGGGCAATTGAATGGGCACCACCAACCGGCAGCGAATGCCCGCGACGTTCAAAAAATCCTGGGCAAACTTGCCCAGATAGTTCACCAGGCTGTCGAGCGTGTCGTGGTGCGGACTGACGGCCCAGACAATCTCATCCATGGTCCGCGTCAACTCCCGGGCCGTAAGATAAACCTTTCCCAGGCGCGTCACGATTTGTTGCGAATCCTCCCCTTCGGCGCGATTGGACTGGCTGAGCATCATAATCCGCGCCAGGTTGGAGCCGAGATCGTCGTGAATGTCCTTGGCGATGCGCGACCGTTCATTTTCCAGGACGCGTTGACGTTCCAAACGTTCCATTTTTTTGTGCAGCCGGCGGCGGGTGATGTAACGCGCCGCGCCTCCCACCGCGCCGATTCCGGCGAGCACGGCTCCGCCGGTGAACCACCACGTTTGCCAGAACCGGGGCAGCACCGTGAACGCGAGTGTTGGCCCGCTTTCGCTCCAAACCCCGTCATTGTTGCAGGCAATGACCCGAAACGTGTAGTCCCCCGGTTTCAGATAGCTGTAGTAAGCCACGCGCCGGGTGCCGACATCCACCCAATCCGACTCCAATCCGTCGAGGCGGTACTTGAACCGCACTTTTTCCGGCGCAACCAGGCTGAGGCCGGTGTAACGAAATTCAAAGCGATGTTTTCCCGGCTGAATTTGCAGTTGGGCGGCGGGAGCGGACAGGTCCGGAGCGGGCAGCGGCGCCAACTGGTCATCCACTGTAACTTCTTCGATCAAAATTGGCGGGGGAAAGGGATTGATTTTTACGCCGGCCGGATGGACCACCGCCAGTCCCTTGATGGTGGGAAACCAGAGTTGTCCGTCCGGGGTCTGGCAACCGGCGGATTGAAAGCCACCGGAACACTCCAGCGTGCTCAGTCCTTCGGCCTTCCCATAAACCAGACAATTTACCGCCTGCAATTGGCCGTCGGCGCACCGGTTTAATTCCGCTTTGGGAACCCGGAAGATCCCGCCGTAGGAACTGATCCAGAAATTCCCCTGCCCATCATCGACGATGTGGCAGATCACGTTATTCGGCAGTCCTTCGCGCGTGGAAATGGTGACGAACCGTCCGTTCCGCAAACGGCACAAGCCGCCGCCAAAGGTCCCCACCCAGAGAGTGCCATCCTTTTCTGCCAACAACGACCACACAAAATCATTGGCCAATCCGTCCTGCCGGCGAAACTGCGTGAGCTTGCCATCCTTGAGTCGGCCCAAGCCTCCGCCCGACATGCCAAACCAGATGGTGCCGGCGACATCCTCGGTGATGACCCGCACATCGGGCAACACCAGCCCATCCTTGCGGGTGAACCAGATACATTGTCCATTGGAGTATCGGGCCAGCCCGGACTGGGTTCCCACCCACATCACCCCCTGCCGATCCTGGTACAACGCGAAGACCACGGCCGCAGGATCTTCCAAGCCCTTCGGGAACTGGAACTTTCCATCATGGCGGACAAACAAGCCACCGCTAAAGGTTCCCACCCAGAGATCATGCTGGTCATCTTCGAGCACCGACCAGATGAAATAATTCCCCAATCCATTTGTTTCCGTGAATGGTTTCACTTCCCCCTGCTCCAGCCGGTACAACCCCGCGCCCTCCGTCCCCACCCAAAGTCCGCCGGCGGCGCTGGGCGTGACGGACAGAATGGCCCGTCCCTGCCAATCATCGGGCGCCTTTACCATTTCCACCTTCCGCCGCCGTAAGACATCCAAACCACCGCCGCCGGTTCCCACCCATAAATTCCGCTCGCGATCTTCGCACAGGTCCAGCACCCAACCATGCGACAACCCGTTTTGAGGCGTGAAATGCAGGCTGGTTCCGCCGGGCGACAGCAAAAAAAGTCCTTCCCGCAAAGTTCCCACGAGCAAGTCGCCGGATTTTGTTTCAAGCAATGCCGTGACCAAATCCAGGCCCCAGGGAGCCGGTCCCCGATCCACGACGGTTCCCTGGCCAATCAATTTTTTCACCCGCCCGCTGCCCACAAGCCACAGGCCTCCATCCCGGCTCGCACAGGCTCTTTGAACATCGTTGGTATCTGGCTGCACCCGGGGCAACCACGGCACCAACCGGCCATTTCTCAGCATTCCGCGTAAACTGCCCCGCACCACCCACAATTCCCCGTTTTTGTCCTTGGCGAGCGATGGCACGCTTTCCTCGGGCCCGACTTTCTGGGCAACCAATTTTGCGCCCCCCATGGAAAGCAGCTCCCCTTCCTTGTTGAGCATCCAGAGGACCTCATCGGCATCGGTTCCCATGGCCCAAATCGACCCTCCCGGCCAGTTGTTGCCCAGATTTACCGCGGTGAATTTGCCGGCCCGCAATTGCGTGAGATTGCCGGTTTCATGGCCGATCCAAAGGGCGCCGTCCACGTCTTCAAACAAACTCGTGATCCGGCTGTCCCCGAACTCCGGAGTGTTGCTGGTGTCAAAAATTTTGAACCGCACGCCGTCAAACCGCACCAGCCCGTTATACGTGCCCAGCCACAGGTAACCATCCCGGGTTTGCACCACGGAAGTGACCGAGTCCTGGGGCAGTCCCTGTTCCGTCTGCCACACATCAATCGAGTAGTCCGACACGGACGAATTGGTTGCCCCCAAAAGATGGAAGCCGCACAGCAATACCCAGAAGATCCCCGCGCCGGTGGCAATGCCCGTTTGCCGGTGCGTACAAGTTGAGGATTTAAATCGCCGTGGCACAGAACTCAGGATATGTATGTTTATCGCGCGGAGCAACATTTAGGGATGCGCTTCCGGACCCGGCGGACGGGGGCGTGCCAGTGGCGAAATCCATCGCCACTGGAAAAGGAATGCAAATAAAATTTATAATGCCGGCGAGCACGCGAGGTTTGAATCCATGGTCGGGCGCGGCCCGGCGACGGTGTAGTCTAAACAGACGACAACTTTTTTTATGAAATCGGATGTAAAAGGAAAGGTGGTGAGTATTGCAGTTTCTATCGTTGAAGATGATGGGCCGGCGCGGGAGGTGCTTACGGACTGGATCCGGCATGCGCACGGATTCCGCTGCGTGAGCCAGTATGGAAGCGCCGAGAGCGCGCTGATGAAGTTGCAGGCGGAAAAGCCGAGCGTGGTGTTGATGGACATCAATCTGCCGGGCATGAGCGGGATTGAATGTGTGCGCCAGTTGAAGCCGCAACTGCCGGACACCCAATTCGTAATGCTTACCGTTTACGAGGACACCGACCACATCTTCGATGCCTTGGCCGTCGGTGCGAGCGGTTATCTCCTGAAGCAAACGCCCCGCGAAGAGTTGCTCACGGCCCTCAAAGACGTCCATGCAGGAGGGTCGCCCATGACCAGCAACATCGCCCGCAAAGTGGTGCAATCCTTTCTCCGCTCCGCGCCCCAGACGGATGAATCCGTAAATCTTTCCCCGCGCGAACGGGAAGTGCTGGAATTGCTGGCGTGTGGTTATTTATACAAGGAAATCGCCGACAAACTCGGCATCACGGTGGCAACCGTGGTCACCTACATCCGGCGCATTTACGAAAAACTGCATGTGCGCTCCCGCGCCCAGGCCGTGGCCAAGTATGGGCATTTTGCCACCAAGGAAGAACGTGGGCGAAACCCGGCGGCCAAGTAAGATTTTTCAGGTTGCCGGGTGGTGGCGTCCGATCTCGTGTCCTTTCCAACCGTAGAAGGCCACATAGGCGTAAGCCACCAGCGGAACGATGAAGGAGACCTGGAGATTCCAAACATCCGCGACGCGCCCCAAAATCGCGGGCAGGATGGCGCCGCCGACCACGGCCATCACCAGCAGGGACGACACCTGGCTTTTGTAAACGCCCATCCGGTCGAGTGCGAGCGAGAAAATATTCGGCCAGCCGATGGAAGTGAACAAACCGACGCCGACGATGCACCACATCGCCAGTTTGCCGCCGAAAAGAATCGCCACCGCCAGCAACACAACCATCGTCCCCGAAAAGATGAACAGCGTGCGGCCGGCAAGTCCCTTGCCAAATTGAAAGAGAAGCCAGCAAAGCACGAGCAACGGCAGATACATTTCCACAATCCCAAAACCATTGGAGAAACAGGCGCCAAAGAAGTGAACGAAGTCTCCGAAGGACAAACCCGCAACGGGTTCGATCCCCAGTTGGGTTTTTGCCAGATGCCAGCCGCTGGCGAAGCAAATAATCAGAAATGCCAAAACCGGAATGCCCGCCAGGAAAAGCTGCTTGTTGATTTTCTTCATTTCGCTCAATTCCACCGCCCCCATGAAACGGCCGATCAACATGCCGCCCCAGAAAAGCGAGACGTATTTGCTGGCCTCGAGCGCCGGCAGGGCCGCGACGTTCGGCTGGCCAAGAAAATTGATGATGGCGCTGCCGATGGACACTTCGCCGCCGACATACATGAAAATCGCCAGCACGCCGAGCACGACGTGCGGATATTTCAACGCGCCGACCCCCGGCTCGATTTTGCCTTCGCCGATGTGCGGCAGATGAACCGAGAAGAAGAACGCCGCGAGAATCACAAAGACGATGCAAAATATCAGATAGGGGACTTTGACCGATTCCGCGCCATGGACGCCCGTCTTTGCGAAGTATTGGAGAATTAAATATCCGCCGATGAGCGGGCCGGCGGTCGTGCCGACGGAATTGAAGGCCTGCGCCAGGTTCAAGCGGCTCGACGCGGTCCGTTCCGGGCCCAGAATCGTCACGTAGGGATTCGCGGCGATTTGCAGCATGGCGAATCCGAGGCCGACGACAAAAAGCGCCACCAGGAAAAAGAGATAAGAATGAACGGTGGCCGCCGGCCAGAACAGGACACTGCCAGCCGCGGAAATCAGGAGGCCGAGGACGACCCCGTTCTTGTAGCCCATGCGCGCAATCGGGTCGCCGGTTGCAACCGAAATCACGAAATACAACAACGACCCGACAAAGTAGGCCCCGAAAAAGGCCAATTGCACCAGCATCGCCTGGAAATAGTCCAGCGTGAACGCCTCCTTGAACCGCGGAATCAGGATGTCGTTGAATACCGTCATGAAACCCCACATGAAAAACAGGACGGTCATGATCGCGAACGGGCCGCGATAGGTCCGTCCTCCATCCGGAGGAGCAGAAGGCGCGTTGGGTTCGACGGATGAGCCGGACGGGGACATGTTATTTCTTTGGCGTCAACAACGGACCGAGCACCCCGGCAAAAATGTCGGCCTGGCGCGTGAAACCGAGATCGGTCGCGTGTGAAGCATCCACGCTGCCCTCGCCATCGTCGCCAAACAAATGTTCGCCCGGAATGTAGTAAAGATTTTTGTCGCCGGACTTTTTCAGCCGCTCATAAGCGGCTTTTAGCTCAGCACGGTCTTTGAGATGATAATATTCCATGCGTCCGGCAATCAGGAACGAATCCTGCATGGTGCGGTCTTCCACGAGCACGATGGGCGTGTCCGGATGCGCCGCCCGGAGTTTGCGGACGAACGGTTCGACGCGCTCCTTGATTTCATCGGCCACCAGGTTGGGCAGACAATCGAGGACGTAAACGGACGGGTCGAGTTCGGCGAGCAGATCGGCCATTTCGGGTTCCATTTTTCCATTGCCGGAAAATCCGAGATTGATGGTCGGCCAGTTGAAACGGCGACCGAGAATCGCGTTGTGCACCATCCCGGGGCGCGAAGCGGAAAGGCCCTGCAAAATTGAAGTGCCGTAAAAAACCATCGGCTTGCGCACGCCCGGTCCCCACGGCCCGGCCTTTTCGATGATCGCGTTGGTCGGGATTCCGAGTTCGACAAATTTCGTGCCGTTGTAGAGTGGCAGGTAAAGCAGATACTCGCGTTTGCCGGGCACAAGATTTTCCACGAGGGTCACGTCGTTGGTCTGCGCGGTGGGCTGGCCGACCGCGAGCCAATGCCAGCCCTTTTCCGTTTTCACATACAAATCGAGCCCGCTTTTGCCGATGGCCGTCATATTGGGCAGGTAAAGCCAGGGGTCGGTCAATGCCCAGCGCGCGCGGAGGATCGTCGCGTCGGTGACGAAGCGAACGCACATGCCGGCGGAGTTGCGGCTCAACTCCCAGACGGGTTGGCGCACCAGGCCCTCGGCCTTGGCCGGCAGCCGATCATAAAAGGCCTTGGTGTCGTTCCAGCCGCGGCCTTCGACATTGAGTTGACGGATGTCAAACCAAAAGTTCGAACCTTCGGAACGGGAGGGCGTCAGGGTGGAATTCAGAATCTCTCCTGCCCCGGCCAAAACGGTGGAAGCAAAAAACGGCAGGCAGAACATAAATAGGGCAACCCCACGACCCCAAAACATCAATAATATCAGGCGCATAAGCATCTGGTTGAATGCCAACCGGCTTTTATAAAACCGGAAAAAACAAACAACGCGAGACTTTACGGTGTCACCTTTTTAGATGACATGACCAACCGGCCAACCGCCATTAACTTTGACCATGTTGTACCCTAATAAATACTGATGTTTGTTGCCCGCAGCATGAGATGCAATTTTTCACTCCAACCGTCAGGAAGCAATTTGCAAACGACAAAACGTGGCGGGCATCCTGGTAAAAACACTGAAAACAAATCCATGAAGGCGGGTTTAAAAACCAATGAAACGTTCGAGAAGCTCCCACCTTCCATTTTGGTTGCCAGTCGCGCGGGATTTACCCTGATTGAACTATTGGTCGTCATTGCGATTATCGCCATACTGGCGGCGCTTTTACTTCCGGCGCTGACCGCCGCGAAAGCCAGAACCTACAGAATGCAATGTGCCAACAATCTGAAACAACTTGGTTTGGGCTTCAATCTTTTCAACAGCGATCACGATGATCAGTTTCCGCCTGCTGCAGACAGCCTGAGCAGCGTATGTCAGCTATCCTGGGACGACTACCTCAACCAATTTATCGGCGACACGGATACTGACGCGGATTTATTAAAAGGCATCACCGCCAGCAACAATGTGCCACCCATCTTACGCTGTCCGGCTGACCGTATAGTACCACAAGCCACGATTAATTATGCGGTTGATTCACAACGGAGATCGTACGCCATGAATTGGGCTGGTCCGGGTTGGTCTGTGACCTCGTTTTCAGCGCCATTGCCACCGGCAGCTTACGGCGTGGGAATTTACTACAAAATAACCGGTTCACTCCCATCCTGGGATCCACCCGGCTACAAAACCAGTGTTCTAAGGGACCCTGCGGGAACCATTCTGCTTGTGGAACTGCCCAACGCCAGAAACGTTGCTGGCAATGATTGGCCTTCGTTTTGCGCCGGTCCGGGTCCCACTACCGCCTATTCCGGCATCACTCCAGATTGCATCCAAACCGGCGATGCCACAGCAACCATGAATTATGGGTCCGTCAATTACGGACTTCATGGCGGACGCTTCAATTATCTCTTTCACGATGGGCATGTGGAAATTCTCAAACTTGGGGACACGATTGGCAGTGGAACCTTGGCCGCTCCCAAGGGAATGTGGACCATGACGCCGGGAGACTGATCTGCCTGGTCAATTCGAAACCAGCAAATCGCTCAACCGCTGGCCGTTGTCATCTGTTTATGTGACATGCAATCGTTTTTCAAAATTGCTAGGCTTCCTTTTGTCCCATTGGAAGCACATTGAATTCCAGCCGCCATTTTAGGCGCGTTTGGAACGGCTGTGGGACGGCGTTCGGCGTTTCCTGTTTTTGGGGCATGATATTTTGTGTGGAATCCAGGTTGGCTGGGTCACGAAACATGAAGACTGTGAAACAGAAACTGTAGCGTTGGATCCCTTCAGCCGTGAACGATGTGACAAAGCTGTTGTACCCAGTTTTGGTGACAAGCGTTCCGGGAATCGTGTGATAGAGTAAATTAAGAAATCCAGTTGTGTTTATGGAAAGGCAGCATGCTCTCAGCCGGTTTTGGCCTCAGCGGACTCCACTAAAGTGGAGAGCTGTCAGTCCCGGAGCCAGAACGAAGGGCAGACTGTGTCAAACGTGAGTTAGCAACCAACCCAATCGCAAAATCCCCACCCCAATAAATAAAAAAACCACCAAACCCCAAAACCAATAATTATGAAAAACAATCGATATCTAAAATACCTCGGGCTGGCAGCGGCCGCGCTGCTGCTGGCAGGCGCCACAACCCAAAGTCGGGCGCAGACCGTGCTGACCAACACCATGACTTGGACATTCCCCATAGGAGCCAACACCGCTGACTTTACAGACCCCAGCTGGCTTTATTGGTATAGCGTCATACCTCAAGGGCCGGCGACGATCAGCGTCGAGAAACTGGACCCCAACGCGGGCCCCGGTTGCGGCTCTATGCAGGTGATCAGTCCTCTCGCTGGTGGCAATCAGAGCTTGTTTTTCTGGATGCTTAATGAAGGTGGTTATGTTGGCCAGTACGCCTGCAATCTTTTGCTCTATACCAACATCACATTTGACATCCAGGTGCAAAAAGGCACTCCCCCGGATGCGAACGGAGATTTCGGAGTCATTAACGTCGGCTTCTTGGAGGGCGGTTGGACTTGGGATCAAATTTCCAGCCTGACAATTCCGGGCGCCGCCTCGAATGGCTGGGTGCATATGGTGTGCCCCGTAAACCCTCAGCAGGCTAATATAGACAATTGCCAGGGAATCTGTTTTTCCATTACTTCTTGGGGCGGTTATCCACAATTTACCTTTACGAACTGGATTGGCAACCTCGCGGTTAATCAGAATCCCGGCCCGCCGCCGCCGCCGCCAACGATGTCCACAAAAATTCCTCCGGCCATCACCGGCTTCAACGCGACTGCCACTGACCCCAATGGTCCGAATGACCGTGAACACATCCTCACCGCCGTTGCCACCGGCTATTCGTTTGTGGGTCAATCCTCGGTGACCTATGCCTGGACCAACAAGGCGTGGCCCAACATCGCCACAGCCAATAACTGGCAAGAGGACTTCTTCATCGTCAGCGGCACCTCTTCTTCTGGTGCTCCGAATGGCGACCCTGGACAGTATGATACAGCTACGGATTGGAACATGGCCAACGTTCTGTGGTTTACTGTTCAACAAGATACGAATGGCACCGGGTATATCAACTTCCGTTGCAAGACCAATGAACCTGCTGGGAACGGCATGATCTTTAATACCCTTACTCTCGATAATGTGACCAATGTCAATCAGTGGCCGGTTGAACCTCTATGCATGTTCCGCGCGTCAACGCCCTTGGGCCCTTGGAGCGTGAATATCACCAGCGGCGGTTTGATCACCATCACCACGCCGGACCAAACCTCGACCAACTTCCAAATGGATGCTGCGACAACCGCGCTGTTTGCCGATCCTTGCACTCTGTGCCTGGGCATCCAGCCTAACAATGCAAATGGCTACGGCCAAACCACGGTGATCAGCGGCTTCGGGGTCCAGGGCAACGCGACTCCGTTTAGTGAAGACTTCACTTCCGAAACGGCGTTTAGTTCAAACTGGAGAGTTCTTGCCAGCGATCCCAACGGCGTCATTCTGGTGCCGCCGGGTTCGGCGTGCTGGGTGAGTTGGAACTTGCCCGATCAGGGGTTCAGTTTCCAGTCATCCCCGAATCTGACGGGCGCGTGGAATAATCCCACAGTTCTTACCAGATTGAACAATAACCTACGTCAAGTCCTCGTTCCCTCATCTGCGGTGGGAGCCAATCAGGGTTATTTCCGCCTTATCAAGCGCGTCTTCTCGCAACTGCAAGTATTGCTGCCAGGTGAGGTTGCCGCGCCGAATACGCTCACTGGCAAGACTGGAACCCCCCTTGCCCAGTCAAGTGGCGTTCCCTTCAACGTGATTATCAATGCGTGTGACGCCACTTGGAACGTGGTCAATGTGACCGACGATTGTGTGCTCACCGATGCAACAGACAGTGGTTTTATTGTGTTGGATGGTACAGATGCAAGTCAGACAGGGATGCTTTTGGTCAATGGAACCGGAACCTTGTCGGTCGAGTTCCTTGACGATTCAAGCTCACAGATCACCGCGACTGACATTACCAACATTCTAATACCGGCGGCCAACAGTGCCACAGTAACGTATTGATTGGTGCCGTGCGCTGAAAAGTGAACAAATTCACATGGGCGCCGGCCTGAAACCGGCGCCCGTTTTTTATTGGACATTTTTTTAAAAAACGTGTATATTAAAAACGAATCAACCAAGCCTGTATGAGAGTGAAAGTTCAAACCAAACATCAAAAAGCTGATTCCAGAAATGGCGGCTTCACCCTGATTGAACTGCTGGTGGTTATTGCCATTATCGCCATTCTGGCGGCCATTCTTCTGCCGGCACTGTCCAGGGCAAAGCAAAAGGCGCAAGGAATGCAGTGCATGAGCAACACCCGTCAAGTCATGCTGTGCTGGAAGATGTACGCTGATGATAACAGCGATGTCGTGGCGCCAAATGATTATCCTTATGAAACACACGTAGCGCGAGACGGCACGGTGAAGAATTGGGTTTTCGGCACCATGTATTTTATTACTGATGCGGTTGATCTTCCGGGTTTGGGACAAGGAATACAAGTGAACCCAGCGCTTACCTGCCTGGCTGCCTACAACCAGAATAACGCTATTTTCAAATGTCCTGCGGACATCACTCTGTTCCAAGGCCAGATACGTCAACGCAGCGTGTCAATGAATAGCGCCGTTGGGACGCGCTGGTGGTCGGCTGGCGTGGGAACCGGCGCTACCGGAGCAATAGGGCCGGCTGGTTCTGCGGTCGGAGGCGGATGGCTTGGAGCTAGCTACGTTGATCCGCAGGGTACTTACCGCACCTACGGTAAAACCGCAGACTTTTCTGTGCCGGGGCCTTCCAGCACGTGGGTAATCGCGGATGAGAACCCGAATACCATCAATGACGGGTCGTTGGCTGTAAGTATGGCACAGATAATCGTTGATTTCCCTGCCAACTATCATGGCGGCGGAGCCGGTCTGGCTTTCGCCGATGGTCACTCGGAATTACACAAATGGATGGACGTTTATTTAATGCTTATTCCCTCACCCAACTTGCTAAGTGCCGCCGCCGAAGATGGAGCACCAGTTTCAAAATTTATGTCTGGCCCTTCCCAAGATTTGGCCTGGATACAGCCTCTGACTTCAGCGCTAAAGTGATGTTATTTGCGTGTTGAGTTCGCTTGACCTGTCGGCGTGACGTATAATGTGGCAAATGCGTAAATATGCGGCGTTTGCATTTGCTTTTGGTATTGCCTTCAGCGCCATTGCCCAGGCCCCGCTGGCGATTTACACCGACAACCTGGTCAACGGATTCCAGGACTGGGGTTGGGGGGGGGCCCGCAACTTCAGCAACACGTCACCCACCCATTCGGGAAATGACTCCATCAGCGCGGCCCTGACCGCTTGGGGGGCGCTTTCGCTCCAGCATTCGGATTTCAATGTCACGCCTTACGCCAGCCTCACCTTCTGGGCCGACGGCGGCACCGGCGGCGGACAGCAGTTGCAGGTTTACTTGTCATACGCCCCCAACGGCGCCACCAATGGCCCGGCGTATTCATCACTGTCGGCGTTGCC
>Ga0116106_1001456_pt1 | contig 11692 bp, 8 predicted proteins | sample June2015DPH_6_50_FD_89717 | JGI IMG/M metagenome (GOLD analysis project Ga0116106, IMG submission 89717) | Peatland microbial communities from SPRUCE experiment site at the Marcell Experimental Forest, Minnesota, USA - June2015DPH_6_40 | ecosystem: Environmental > Terrestrial > Soil > Wetlands >...
AGTTCACTCAGTCCGCGATCGAGGCCGGCGTTCGAAACCGAGCCGCCCAGCATCTCGCCCAGTTTAGTTTTCGAAATCGGTCCACGCCGCCGGATGATTTCGAAAGCGTCACAGGCCAGCGGCGAATAAGGAGACCGCGGTCCAGTTGCAGGCGGCTGCTTCGGATTGCGCTCCCCCACGAGCGAATAAAAATAAGGGAAGACCGAGGCCGCCAGCAAGAACGCATTGTTCTCGTCAAGCAGCGGAGCCTCGTAGGCAGCCCGGTCGCGGAGCGCGCGCACCATCAGTTCAGTCGCTTCTTTCGCCCGCGGATCGGCATAGGCGTGCTGGCGCGTAGGCAACTTGTCATCCGCCCCGACCCAGGCCCCGATGAAAGTCGGCAGCAGAACCGCAGGCCGCATCGGATACATTAGACAAAATCCCACCGACTCGAGGAAGGCGCGCGCTTCGTCAAGAGTGCGCACGGGTTGGCCGTCGAGGCGCCACTTGTGCGTGCGAGCCTGCAGAAGTTCCGGGTCGGTCATGATTTCGATTAAAACACAGTGACCGCAGATTGGCCCACGGCGCATTGGTGCCTCTCTGCTTCGAGCTGCGGGCTACGTGCTACGAGCAAGCTCTCTCGTACATCCGACTGTTGAATTGCTCGCAGCCCGAAGCTCGAAGCTCGCGGCTAGATGCGCTTGAATGCTTTCTGAATATCCTGCATCGAATAGCGCAGCACCACCGGCCTGCCATGAGGGCAAGACATGGGATGCTCGGTTTTCGCCAGCTCCGCGAGCAGCCACTCCATCTTGTTTTGTTCGAGTGGCATATTGACTTTGATCGCGGCGTGGCACGCAATCGATGCCGCGATGCGCGTTCGCACCGCTTCCAGATTGATCGCTTGGTCTTCGCGCGTGAGCTGCTCGAAGATTTCGTTCAGCATGTGCTCGATCTGCGCCGCGTCCACGCCCGCGGGCGCGATCTTCACCGCCACGCAGCGCGCGCCGAAGGGTTCCGCCTCAAAACCATTGCGCGCAAGTTCTTCGGCAATGTCGCTGAAGACCGCTTGCTGCGCCGGAGTCAGTTCGATGACCAGGGGCATGAGCAAACGCTGGCTCTCCACCTGCTGCGCCGAACGTTGCCGCAGGACTCGCTCGAACAGCACGCGCTCGTGGGCTACATGTTGATCGATGATCCAGAGGCCGTCTTCGTTGACCGCAAGAATGAATGAATTTCGAATCTGGCCGAGGGGGCGCAGTGTCCCCAGCGACTCTAGAGTCGGCGCAGGTTGCGGCTCTTGCGGGATTGGCGGCGCGCACCCGTGATCGGGAATCGTCTGCTGCGAGATTGTCTGCTGATCGCCCATTGCCTCCGGCGCGCGCGCCAGCGATAGCGCCGCGTTTGCTTCGACCGCAATTCCTCCTTCGAATTCCAGCCGCGCCGTTGTCGCGGGGACTGCCGGCGCCTGCAGCGCGAACCCGCCTGCCGCCGCCGGTTCGTACAAGTCGCGCCACGGGGCGCGCTGCAAACCTTCGCTGCCACTCGCGCCCTGGCTGATCGAAGGATTGGTGAGGCGGGGGCTGGTGAGGCCGGCACTTGCCGATGGCTGCGCGCCGATCTCCGTCAAGAACTGCGGTACCGGGCGTGCCTTCATCAGCGCCGCTCGTACGGACTCGCGCACGAAATCGTGAATCACCGTCTGCTGGCGGAAACGCACTTCGGTCTTTGAGGGATGCACATTCACATCCACTTCGGCAAGCGGCATCTCGATAAAAAGCAGAACCACTGGATACACCGTCGGCGGCAAAATGTTGCGATACGCTTCGGTGATCGCATGTTGAATGAGACGGTCGCGAATCAGCCGCCCATTTACGAAAATAAAAATCGAATTGCGATTGAGCTTCTGAATTTCCGGCTTCGAAACGAAACCGTGCAGACGCACTTCGCCGAAATCGGCTGCGTGCGATTCCGCTGAAGGAGAGGACGACGCTTCGCGGGCGGGGGCGCCCGCGCCACACGGGTCCGCGCTACGCCGCCAGGGCGGAGGCTGCGGCAGCCCGACACGCTCCAGTGGCTGCACCGCTGCTAGCGGAATCAACTGGTCGAGCGTCTCGCGTCCAAAGACCTGGTACACGCGCTCGCGATGATCGGCCACTGGCGGCGCCACCAGCAAGGCATTCGTCGCCGAGTGCAACTCAAAATGCTTCTTCGGATGCGCCAGCGCATAGTGGGTCACCAGCGACGCGATATGGGACAGCTCGGTCGACTCCGATCGCAGAAATTTCTTGCGCGCCGGCGTATTAAAGAAGAGATCGCGAATCGTGACCGAAGTTCCCAGCGGCAGCCCCGCCTCTTCCACGCGAATGATCTTGCCGCCGTTAATTTCGAGGACCGTCCCGGCGGCTTCCTCTCCGGCGCGGGTTTCCAGATGCAGCCGGGCAACTGAAGCAATTGAGGGCAGCGCCTCGCCGCGAAATCCGAGCGTCGAAATGCTCAGCAGATCGTCAGTGTCTTTTATCTTCGAGGTGGCGTGGCGCTCGAAAGCCAGCATGGCATCGTCGCGCACCATGCCGCAGCCGTTGTCGGTGATCTGGATCAGCTTCTTGCCGCCCGCCTCTACCTGAATGCGAATGCGCGTGGAACCGGCATCCAGCGCGTTCTCCAGCAACTCTTTCACCACCGATGCGGGACGCTCGACCACCTCGCCGGCAGCGATCTGGTTGGCAACTCTCTCGGGAAGAATGTGAATCTTGCCCATGGGATTTAGTGATCAGTGGCTAGTGGTCAGTGGCCAGTGTGACAGATTCGAAGGCGCAGCGTAAAGGCGGGTTGAGGGCTGGCGGTGACGCAAGCGTGACGTCCACCCTGAGGGGCTTAAAGCCCGAATTTCTTGCGGCTCGGAGCGGCACGACTGAAGTCGTGCCCTTCCCAAACCCACCCAGAACCATATGAGATCCCTTCTAAGGTATCGTATAGTTTTCCTGGGGAGCGCTGGCATGAGACATGCAATTTTGGGAGCGGGAGCAATCGGAGGTTTGGTCGGCACTGCGCTGGCATCACTTGGCGAAGACGTCACGGTCTTGGTTCGACCGGGAACGTTGCCAAGCTTTCCCGGGAACCTGTTGCTGGAACGTCCGTCGGGCCCTCTCACGGCCCCGGCGAAGGCCGTCGCCGCGCTGACGAAACCGGTTGACGTGCTTTGGATTGCAACCAAAACCTATCAACTACAAACGGCGCTGGATACTGTGCAGGTGTTGCCCGACTGCGTAGTTCCGTTGCTGAATGGAGTGGATCACATCGCGGTGCTCCGGGAGCGATTTGGACGGGAGCGCGTGGTCCCGGCAACGATCGCGGTGGAAGCGGAGAGGATTGCTCCGGGACGATTCATCCAGCGCTCTCCGTTCGTTCGCCTCAACCTCGCCAGCGGCGGAGAACCACTTTTGGGCGCTATCGTTGCACGGTTGGGCAATCTTGGATTCACCTGCCAGTTCATTCCGAACGAGCAGACTCTGCTGTGGAGCAAGGTCTGCTTCCTTGCCCCCTTGGCGCTGGTGACGTCTGCATCCGGCATGAACCATGGAGAGATCCTGGCGGACGCGGCGTGGAAACAAAAGCTGAGCTCTGCGCTCGCCGAAACATGCGCGGTGGCGACCGCGAGCGGCGCGCAGGTTGACGCGCGGCAGATTCAGGCGGTTTTCGCCAGCGCGCCGCCGGGTATGCGCAGTTCCATGCAGAAAGACCTTGCCGCCGGGCGGCAGCTTGAGTTGGATGCTATTGGCGGCCCGATTGTGCGCGGCGGAGAACGTTACGGCATCGATGTTCCCACCACGGTGGAGCTGATGGCCGCAATTCAAGCGAAGACTTTGCCACCCAGCCCCTAAAGGGGCGCCTGATTTCGAAGAACTTACGGTATCGCTAAAGCGATACCCTGATACGAATCCTAGTTTTTCCGCAGTCGGCCGGGCTCACTTTCCTGATTTCGGGTCGGGACTGGAGTTTCCCATATCAACAACCACCTTCCACTGGCCGTCCTTCTGCTTTTTCCAGATCGAAGTGTACTTGCCGTAATTGGGGACAAGCTTGCCTTCTTTATTTTTTGCGGTGTAGATGTAATTGCCGTAGGTGTAGCCGAGATCGCCGGAAGCGGACATCTCGGCTTTGAGGGGCGTCCAAGTGAGAGTCGTGCCTTCGGGCCACGGGGGTTGCTTGCGCATGGCGTCTTTGGTGTCGAATCCGCCGCCATCAACAACTTCGACGCCATTTTCGGCGAAGTGGGTGAGAAAGGCGTCGTGGCCGTGCTTGGCGACATCCGCGGCGAAATTCGCTTCGAGTTGGAAGAGAAGGTCGGAGCCCTTGGGGGACTTCTGTTTTGTGGCGACGGAAGTGGTGGCGAAAAGAAGCAGAAGAAGAAGTGCTACGGTGATTCTTTTCATCGGGAGTTCTCGGGCCGCAGCGGCGGCGTGTTGTACGGGTGCGGCCGGCGATAAAGTTATCATGCGGGCAGTTCGGGCGTCGCGGGGACGGCGGGGTGCCAGTCGTGGGCCTGAGAACCAGGTCGTCCCTCCGGAGTCTGTGTCGCAGCCCGAGTGCCGTCCCTTGCGGGACTCGGGCTTTTCGACTTTCCTCTCCCGGCACTTACGTGCCGGGCTTTCCTGTTCTGCCGCTACGCGGCTGGAGCATCGCTCATTCCACTTTTCGCGTGCTAGCTCTGCCGACACGCGGGCAGGAGTGCCCGCTGCACATGAGGGGTTTGCCTGCTACACTTTTTCTCCAATGAAACCTCTTAGACTGCTCTCTAACTTGGCATTGCTTGCGGGGCTGCTTGCGGCTCGCATGGCCTGTGCTCAGGCGGCGGCTAGTCCGGCAACTTCCCAACTCGCTACGCCCGACGAAAAGCATCTTCGGAATGTACGGCAGCTAACTTTTGGCGGGTCGAACGCGGAGGCTTATTTTTCGGCAGACGGCAAGCGGCTGATTTTTCAATCGACACGCGACAACTTGCAGTGCGATCAGATCTTCACCATGAATGTGGACGGGACGGAGCAGAAGATGGTCTCGACCGGCAAGGGGCGAACGACTTGCGGCTACATCTTTCCGCATCGGGACAAAATTCTGTATTCCTCGACGCATCTGGTGGATGCGGCTTGCCCGCCGCGTCCGGACTATTCGAAGGGCTATGTGTGGGCGGTGTATCCGGGGTTTGATATTTTCACGGCGAAGCTGGATGGGTCGGACTTGAAGCAGCTTACGACGACTCCGGGCTACGACGCGGAGGCTACGATTTCAGAAGATGGGAAGAAGATTGTTTTCACATCGCTGCGAAATGGCGATCTCGATATCTACTCGATGGACGCGAACGGCAAGCATGTGAAGCAGCTTACGCATGAGCTGGGATATGACGGCGGTCCGTTTTTTTCGAAGGACCGGAAGTGGATTGTTTATCGCGCTTACCATCCGAAGACGGAGCAGGAGATTGCGGAATATAAGGAACTGCTGAAGCAGAATCTGGTCCGTCCGACCACGCTTGAGATCTGGATTATGAAGGCCGACGGGAGCGGAAAGCGGCAGCTTACGAATTTGAACGCGGCGAGTTTTGCGCCATCGTTTTTTCCGGATGGGAAACGGATAATTTTTGCGACGAATCTGGGCTCCACGGGCGGGATGGGAAACTTCGAGCTGTACGCGATCAACGTGGACGGGACGGGGCTGGAGCGGATCACGTTTAGCGACGGGTTTGACGGGTTCCCGATGTTTAGTCCGGATGGAAAGCAGCTGGTTTGGATTTCGCATCGCAACGGGAAGGCGCAGCGGGAGACGAATGTGTTTATCGCGGATTGGGTACCGTGATGAGGCGCTGCCGAGCTTCGCTCGGCTTGGACGGGTCCTGAGCGGAGTCGAAGGAGGGCGTCCGTCCCTACACAACCTTACTTGTCTGGCTCTCGCGGAGGAGTTGGTCTTTGATATGGGCGGGGAGACGCGAACTGGCGAGTACTTCTTGCAGCAGCGGGGCAGGAATTTCGCGGCTGAATTCCAGGGCGCGGGCCAGCGAGAGATGCTCGGTTCGCAGAAGGGCGGCGCGGATTTCTCTGCGGCAGGACCACTTCTCGTGCCGCGCGACCGCATGCACCAGGGCTGCGCTGGCGGCGGGACGGAGCACGGAGTTGATGAGGAGAGCTTCGGTGAGGCGCGGGTTTTCGAGCGCGGTCTGCATGACTCGGGTCTCGCGAGCTACGGTTTCGGCGTCGATGAGTTTGTTATCGATGATTTTTCCATCCATGGTTTCCACATCCAGCAAGAGCGCAGCGGCTACTCTGCCTGAGGCGCGGCGGGCCAGCGTTAGACGTTCGCCGATGGTGACAGTTTTGAGGCGCGAGATGAGGACGTCGTCGACGGCAACTTTTACGTCGGCGGGGACGATGGGCGAGAGCGAAACTTTCATCAGATCGAAAGTGTAGAACTGGCGCGCCAGCGGCACGGACACATGGCGCGGTGTGCGCGGATGGCTGGCCAGCGCGATTCTTACCTTGCGGCTCTTGAGTGCGTTCGCGTTCTTGGCGAGTTGCTCGAGGACTTCAGGTGGCAAGTCGGCGCGCTTGAGGAGGGCTAGGGCCAAGTCCTCGGTAAGGGCGGGGTCGGCGGCTGCACGGAGCAGATCGGCGGGCGCGGGGCTTTGGATTTGGGCGTCGCCGATTTGAGCTTCGCGGGTTTGAGCTTCGGGGGTTTGAGCTTCGGGCTCGAGCGTGGCCGACGTTGCCGATGCCGTTGACGGCGTCGCTGTTTCGTCTTCGAAAGTTTCGTCTTCCAACATCACTATGGTCAGCCTGCATCAGACGGGGCAAGCCCCGTCTCTACGTTCGTATTCCGCGTGCTCTGGCTAGCGCCCCTTCGACGGCATCGACGAGATATTGACGCACGTCGATGCCGGGAAAGCTTGTCTGCAGCGTATTGTAGAAAACCTGGCGCACATGGGGAGACTGACGAAAGACACTGCCCGTCATTGCGACTGGGAGCATGCCCACTGGAGCATGTGGCGCGAGACGGCGGACGACGATGGCCGCGAGGGTAGCCAACTTGACTCCGGCGTCGGCCAGGAGGTCGCGGGCGGTGGAGTCGGCCCCGTCGGCGGCACGGAGGACGATGGGAAGCAGGCGCGGGAAATCGGGTGGTGGAGTCGAGTTGGCTTGCTGCACAAGTTCGTCGATGGTGTTGAGTTTCCAGGCTTGGAGGACCATGTCGGTGAGCTTGGTTTCGAGGCCTTGATCGCGGGCGCTCAGGATGGAGGAGATGGCGCGGCGGCCGATCCAGTGGCCGGAGCCTTCGTCGGAAACGGCGAACCCCCAGCCTCCGGCGCGCGCGGTGTGACCGGCAGCGTCGCGGCCGTAGACGATGGAGCCGGTGCCGGCGATCGCGATCACGCCGGGACCCGCGCCGAAAGCGGCTTCGAGGGCGATTACGGTGTCGCCGACAACTTCGATGTTTGTGGGACTAATTTCGAGAATTAGCTCGGCGAGGATGCTGCGAATCTTCGCGACGATCTCGGGCCTCGCGGCGCCGGCGGCACCGATACAGAGGGCGCGGATCTGATGGGGAGAAACATTAGCGGTGGCGCAGACCTGGCGGATGCCGGTGTGCAGAGCTTCCCTGGCCTGCGTCTCGCCGAGGCGAACGATGTTACTGCCGCCGGTCATTGCCTTAGCCAGCACAGTCGTTTCGTCGGCGAGAACGCAGCGGGTTTTGGTGCCGCCGCCGTCGATTCCGAGATAGTAGGCCATCGCGCTAGTTCTAACACAGGTTCGCTTAATCCGACCGGCGGCGAGTTCGGGCGCGAACATGCTTGTACAATGCAGCCAACTGTTTTTCGCCACAGACGCGGCAAGCCGCGTCTCTACTTAGAGGAATCGCTTGGGATTGAATCGGATCGACCTGCTGATTATTGCGGCGTACCTGGCGGGGATCACGCTGTTCGGATTGCGGTTTCGCAAGCGGCAGCGGACGATGCGCGACTACTTTCTCGCCGACCGCGACATTCCGTGGTGGGCGATTTCGCTGTCGATTGTGGCGGCGGAAACCAGCACGCTGACCATTATCAGTATTCCCGGCCTCGCCTACGATTCGAATCTTACTTTTCTGCAAGTGGTGATGGGATATGTGATCGGGCGCGTCATTATTAGCTTTGTGCTGCTGCCACAGTATTTTCGCGGCGAGCTGTATACGGCTTATCAGTTGATTGAGCGGCGGTTTGGTCCGGAGTTGCGCACGGTGACGGCGGGGCTGTTTCTGTTGACGCGGGCGGCGGCGGAGGGAGTGCGGGTGTATGCCGTATCGATTGTGGTGTCGATTGCACTGGGCACGGGCGAAATTTCTTCGATCGCGATCATCACGCTGCTGACGTTGATTTATACCTTTGAGGGCGGTCTGGCGGCGGTGATCTGGACGGATGTGGTGCAGACCTTTATTTATGTGGGCGGGACGGAGGTGGGGCTGGTGACGATTCTGCATCTCGTGCCGGGAGGATGGGGGTCGGTACAGGCGATTGCGAGTGCGCTGCACAAGTTCCAGGTGTTCGATCTTCGCATGTTCGATCCGGCGATATCGGCGCACTGGCCGCATTTGAATTTTGCGAAACCGTACACGCTGTGGGCGGGAATTATCGGCGGCGCGATCTTCACGACGGCCAGCCATGGCACCGACCAGCTCATCGTGCAGCGATTGCTGGCGGCGCGGAATCAACGGCAGTCGGTGCTGGCGTTGCTGTCGAGTGGAGTCGCAGTCTTTTTTCAGTTTGCGCTATTTCTTTTTGTGGGCGTGATGCTGTTCGCTTACTACCGTGTCCCTTCGGCGGTGTTTGGGCGGGCGGACAGGATCTATCCGACATTCATCGTGAGCCGGATGCCGCATGGGATTGCGGGGTTGTTGATTGCGGCTATTCTGGCGGCGGCGATGTCGAACTTGAGCGCGGCGCTGAATTCGCTGGCGTCGAGTTCGATTATGGATTTCTATCTTCGCTTTCGTCCGACGGTGAGCGAAGCGGGGCGGTTGCGGCTGGCGCGAATGGCGACCGTCGGGTGGGCGCTGGTGCTGTTCGGGCTGGCGGTGTTGGCGCTGCATCGGGTGGGCCGAGTGGTGGAAGTGGGGTTGCAAATCGCGTCGGTTGCTTATGGGGCGTTGCTCGGTGTGTTCCTGCTCGGAGTGCTGACCAAGCGCGCGAATCAGCGTGGCGCGATGGTTGGCATGATTTTTGGACTCGCTATGGAGCTGTATTTGTGGGGGTGGTCGCAGGTGGCTTTCACCTGGTGGGTCGCGATCGGAACCTGCGTGACGTTTGGAATCGGTTACGTGTTCAGCTTGACGTTTTCACCCGTGTCAGAACCTTGAACCACAGGGGGCACAGAGGAGCACAGGGGACTCAGTGCGATGCCCGGCCTTTCCTCGGCGGACTCCGCGAGCTTTCCAGTTAGAATCTTGCAACTAGCGAATCCAAGAATGAGCACAACAAATACAGGCCGCCCGGAACTGGCGCGCGACCTTGGGTTGTCGCATGCTGGTGCGGTGGTGGTTGGGACGATCATCGGGAGCGGAATTTTTCTGGTTCCGACCGAGATGATGCAGGCGGTAGGGTCGGCTCGACTTGTATATCTCGCCTGGGTAGTCGGGGGGCTGCTCTCTTTTTTCGGCGCGCTTACTTATGCCGAACTGGGCGCGATGAAGCCGCAGGCAGGCGGCGAGTATGTGTATGTTCGCGACGCCTACGGGCCGCTGGCGGGATTTCTGTATGCATGGACCTGGTTTCTGATCGCCAAGCCAGCTTCGATTGCGACCGTAACTACGGGCCTGGTGCGGATCCTGGAGACTTTTCCGGTCTTCTCTTTTTTCTCGCATGCCCTGTTCTCGCATTCTTCGATTTCGCATCCATTCACCGTCACGTACGGACAACTGGTGGCGATCGGAGCCACGGTTCTGATTTCGTGGTTGAACTACATTGGGGTGCGCCGGGCGGGAGAATTTCAGTTTCTGTTCACGCTGCTGAAAGTTGCGATCCTCCTCGGAATTGTGGCGGTGGGCTTTTCCTATCGCGGCGGGACGTGGGCAAATTTCGCGACCGAGTTCACTGGTGCGAAAGGCGGCGTGGCTGGATTCTTCGCAGCTCTGGTGGCTGCGCTTTGGGCGTACGACGGCTGGAACGATCTGAACATGGTAGCGGGCGAGATACGGAATCCGCAGCGCAACATTCCGCTCTCGCTGATTTGGGGCGTGGCGACGGTGGGCGCACTTTACATTCTGGTGAACGCGGCGGTGCAGTATGTGCTGCCGGCGGCGGCGATCGCAAGCTCGGAGCGTCCTGCGTCGGACGCGGTGGCGCTGGTGCTGGGGCATGCGGGCGCCAGCCTGGTGTCGGCGGGCATGGCGATTTCGATGCTGGTGACTTTGAACGGCACCATCATGAGCGGAGCGCGCGTGCCGTTTGCGACGGCGCGCGATGGATATTTCTTCAAGGCGATTGCGGAAGTTCATCCGCGTTTTCACACGCCGTCGGTGGCGATTGTGGTGCAGTGCGGACTGGCGACCATGCTGTTGCTGCTGGGAGGCAGTTTCCGGCAATTCTTTTCGCTGGCGATTTTCGCGGAGTGGATGTTCTACATGATCGCGGGCAGCACGGTGTTCGTTTTCCGCCGACGGGAGCCGCACGCCGAGCGGCCTTATCGCGTATGGGGATATCCCGTGGTTTCGGCCTTGTTTGTGCTGGCTTCCGCGGCACTTCTCTACTACACGTTCAACGACAATCTGAAAAGTTCGGCGGGTGGATGCCTGGCGATTCTGGCGGGCGTTCCGGTGTTCTACTTTTTTGCGCGGCGCCGGGCGGCGACACCAAAGTAATCGGCCGGCGGGCTGAATACCAAAGGTGGTTACCAAAGGACACGCGCAAGCGACACGTTTACCCCCTGCCCGATCTCCCATAAGGTGAAGACTCCAACCCCGAGCGCTCTCCCCAGCTTCGGGCCCCCTTTTTGGAGTCATGGATGCCAACGTACAATCGCGGTTTTCAACTCGGTCTGCTGCCTGAAAAGAAGTGGGACTGGCGGACCTTCGCAGCGAGCTACGGGATTGTCGCGGGCCTGATTCTATTTCTGATTTCATTCGGGATCATAATGCCCGATACGCTGCTCATCACCGCGAACTATCACGTCACGGAGCTGATACCGCGGCCGGCGCTGAGGCCGGAGCCACCGCCCAAGGCGAAGCCGCTGCCGGTGCATGCGAAGTTGCTGCCAGCGGTGCCAGTGTTCGCAGCGCCGAAACTGATCGTGCCGCACGAAATCCGCGCGCCCAAGCCGCAGCCGCAGGAAATTGAACCGCCCAAGGTGGCGATGAATAACTTCGCGCCGGCGGTGTTGAAGCAGACGAGCGGAGCGCGTCCGGTGCTGATTCATACGGGGGACTTCCAGGGAAGTTCGGTGGCGCCGACGGTGAATGCTCCAATTGCGAAGGTGCAGACGGGCGGGTTCGGCGATCCGAATGGGCTGAAGCCGAGCGCCAACAGCAAGCCGAACGGCAAGCTGATCGCATCCGCGGCGGGTTCGTTCGACATGCCGGTGGGACCGGGACAAGGCAACGGGACGGGCGGCGCGAAAGGGATTAAAGGAACGGTTGCGAGCGCCGATTTTGGCAGTGGGGTGGCAACTGCGGGACGAGGAGACGGGCGCAGCAGTGG
>Ga0116106_1001468_pt1 | contig 11635 bp, 8 predicted proteins | sample June2015DPH_6_50_FD_89717 | JGI IMG/M metagenome (GOLD analysis project Ga0116106, IMG submission 89717) | Peatland microbial communities from SPRUCE experiment site at the Marcell Experimental Forest, Minnesota, USA - June2015DPH_6_40 | ecosystem: Environmental > Terrestrial > Soil > Wetlands >...
ACCCGTTGGCGACCTTGTGGTTGCCGCCACCTGACGTTCTCGACAGGGAATCCATACCGTTAACCCGTGTACTGGGTATGCACTTGACTCAGGTAGCCACCATAGGTTGGGGTTGCGACTGCCGGTCCCACGCCTTCGAAATGCGGGCAGGCAGCGTGCCTCCGTCGATCGGGCTCGCTCCGACGGCTTGGCGCCCGGAAAACCGTCCCAGTCGGCCTGATCGGCCGCCGAACGCTTCTCGCACACGCGGCCGGCGCGGTCCCTGGACACTGATGCGAGCCTCGGTCCGCCGCAACCATCAGATCCTGGGGCTACCTGAGTCAAGTGCATACCCAGTACCGGTGTTATCGGACACTGCTTTCCGTCGAGCTGGCGTTCGCCACACGGAAGCCGAAAGTCCAGCCGATCCGGCTACTCCCCCCCCCGCGGACTATGGCACTTCCCCCAACCGCACGCGCAGACCCTGATAGATCCGGTACGTCGCACTGTCACGGTTGGCCCGCCCACTCTGCACCATGCCCTTCAGAATCGGAAGTGCCTTCTTCGGTGCACGCTCGGCTAGCACATACGAAAACGCCATCTCCGCTTGTGCCGCTTTGTTCTCGCTGTCCTGCGTCTTCCAGTTTGCCTTGGCGAAGCCGGCGAGCGCTTCGTCTACGGCTGGATCCTTGGCGATCAAGGCCGCCCAAATCAGGAGCCGAAGCACATTCCGCCCCGTGACCGTCAGCCGCAACGGCTCGCCCGCGCTGAACGGGGCAAACCACTCCGTGAACCGCCGCCGGAATGCCTTCACACCGATCTTCGGAAACGTCGCCTGAGCCGGCGTGAACCACTTTTTGGTCGGCTTCTCGGTAATCGTCAGGGGCGGCTGATCGAGCAGTTCCATCCACGCTTGCCGTTCCTCAGCTTTCATCGCGCGCATATCGCGCCTTGCCCGCTCGCCCCAGCACGTCTCGAGGTTGATCGGGAGCACGTTCTCAAACCACAAGAACCATTCCGCCTTGGCGCGGTACTGGTTGTCGGTATGGGAATGCCCAAGCGTGGAGATCCATTGGCGGAACGCTTGCGCCAGTTCCACGTTCCATCCGTGCTCTGCCACGTGCTTCTGGCACAAATCGAATACCTTCCAACTTCCTGGGCTGCTCTGGATTATGCCTACCAGCCCCGTCGGCCGTGCGTGACGGATCTTGCCGAGGGCTTTCGGCGCCAAGCCCCCGTCGCAGGCGAAGCCCCAGAAACACTGCTCCCACGCTTTCACCAGGTCCGGCGGATATTCCTTTTCCCGCCTGCGAATCCACTCCCAGCGATTCACCGCCGCCCGATGGAGGCTCTCCGGATCCGCCGAGAACTCGTTGAGTATCTCCTTGGCTATGGCGTTGAGCGATGACTGCACATCAGGACCAGCGTCGTACCAGGTCCTATCGGCGGTAAGTTGAGCCATGAACATTCTCATCGCCGGCGTGCGGTCCGCCTCCGGTATCCCCTTCATCGCCGCCACATGACTCGCCACCGTCGGATGAATATAAGGCCCGCGTTGCACCGCCGCCGCGCTCAACTGCAGCATCTGTTCGATGCGACGCTGGTGCGCCTCCAGGGCTGGCTCGGTATCCCACCGGTATCCGTCGATTCCAGTCCCGCGCGCCTCGCCCACGAAGGCCGCGAGCGCCGCCTCGTACTCCACCCGCACGTCTTCGGTCGCCGTCACCGGATTCATCGACAGAGCTTCCAAGCACGCGAAGGCGCGGTCCTTAGACTGGCGGCCGAGGATCCACAAGTAGGTCTCCAGCCATCCGACATCCTCGGCGCGCCGCCACGGCGCGCACGCCACCGCATACAGCAGGTCGTCGCAAGCCTGCCCCTTCAGCCCCTTGCAGAGCAAAAGAACATGCCGGAAAATGACCATGCCCACGGGCGAAAGCGTCAATTCCGGCCCATCCTTCAGCATCCCAATCCAGCGGCGCAAATCTGCTTCCAGCCGTTCCTTTCCCAGCTTCTTCAAGGCTGCTCGGCACGATGCGGTCGGCTCGCAGGCACCGCCCAGGTGCTTATCCTTGCCGTCGAACACGTCAAGCCACTGTGCGCGCAGTTCCGGTTCCATGGTTTCGATGTCGCGGCGAATGACGGCACCCCAACACGGGTCACCCGGCGCCAGCCCGGCGGACGACCGGAAGAATGGCCACGCAAATGTCTCCCAGGCGCTGGTCGTCTGATGTATCTGCCGCGAGAGTCCGAGCACGGTCTGCAGCGCCCCAACCGCGCGCCAGCCGAGCGGTCCAGCGTTCTCCAAAGCCTTCGCAAATGCCTCCATGCGGTCCAGGTACTCGAATGCTGCCGATATCCCAAAGCAATCGGCGTGCTCCGCCAAAGCCACGAACTGCTCCTCGGTAGGCCGGGTTATGCGCTTGATTAGGACGTTCACCATCCAGGTCAGGTCGTCGCGGCATTTCCTAACCGCGTCGCCCTGCGTGGTTTGCCAGCGAAGTCTGCGCAACATCGGCGCCAGCCACGCTTTGGGTTTCGCCTTAAGCGTCTCGGGGAAGAGACTGGCGCTCGTCGGCCGATCCCACTGGCGTGCCATGTAATTGATGCTGTTCGGGGGAGCGGCGCGTGGATAATTTCTCTCGAATGCTGCGTGCATCTGCTGAGCATTTTCCAAATCCTGACTGATCAGCATCTGGACCAGGAAATCTGGATCGCCGCCATGTAGTGGAAAGCCGTCCGGCATCAGAAACAGCAGTATAACCCCACACGTTACACAATTCGATGATTCCTAATCTGAACCGCACCCCGTAGAATGGGCACACACCAAGCACGAGCGCCCACTGTTCACGCGGGCGTTATTCGCTATTATCGACCACTATTCCCGCAGCGACTGGGGCCGTAGGCGGGCGTTCAGTAACCGGATTGTAATCCGGCCAATAGAGTCCGCCACGTTTCTACATTAAAGGCGACAGCCGGTCGGTCAGGCGCTACAATCTGCGCGTAGAATTCGACATCATGAGCAAAATCAATTAAAATCAATTGGTCCCGCGTGCTCTCCTGCGGACTGCTAGCTGGAATCACTTGGATCATACTCGGCGCCACGGTCACCGCGCTGCTTGGCCGGGACTTCGCCGCTTTGCCCAATAACCACCTCGGTACACCCTCGCCCGGCTTCGTCGTGTTCAATGTCGTACTTGATCTAATTGAAGGCATTTCTATTCTGTGGCTTTACGCCGCCACCCGGTGCGTTGCGCTGGGGATGTCGCGCTGAGGATTGCAGTGTTACGCACCTGCCCCTAGAATGGGCATTTACACCGCAAGATGAATTCAACCTGGGAGTCGGTTGCGCGCGATCCTCATCCATCCGCATACCTGGACCCGCTGGTGGCCCGCCAGAAACGCGAAGCGCACCTTCAACTGGTCCGGCGGTGGTTGCGGGGGTTGAATCCACAGAGCGTTCTCAAAACCGACCTGTTTGAAGAGGCGTTCGGCGAGGATCGAGTCCTGCTCGATCTGGCTCCAAATGCCAGACACACCGTGGGAATCGACATCGCGGCCACCACCGTCATCGCTGCGCGCAGGCATTGTTCGGCTGCAGGATTCTCATTCCTGGTGAGCGACGTCCGGGCACTGGCTCTGCGGACCGACAGCTTCGAACTGGTTTTTTCCAATTCCACGTTGGATCACTTCGAAACCCGCGCGGAGCTGTTAGCCGCGCTGCGGGAATTGGTCCGCGTGGTGCGGCCGTCCGGTTTACTGATCATCACGCTCGACAACCCTTGGAACCCGCTTTACCCGCTGCTGCGTTGGGCGACGCGGCTCCGGCAGGCGCCTTATGTCCTCGGCTACACCGCCTCTCGCCAGCAACTGAACGGCTGGCTCAACGATCTTGGCATGGAAGTGGTGGAGAACGGGTGGCTCATCCACAACCCACGACTACTGTCCACGGGGCTGTTCTTGGGGCTGAGAAAGATCATGGGACGCGCAGCCGATGGCCCTATTCGCACGCTGCTGAGGTTGTTCGAGTTCTTGGGACGACTGCCGGCCGCGCCGTTCACCGCCTGCTTCTCAGCCGTATGCGCCAGAAAGCCGGCGAGGTAAAACAGGGAGCCGCCGGACGCCTCAACGCCAGATGGGCAGCCAGAACGGCCGGGCGGGAGCAGGAAATCCGCTCACAGTCTCCAGCCCGGGCCGGAGTTCCTTGCAATAGTCGCATGGGAAATTCTTGTTGCAAACAGGTATCCGGCAGCCGACCGAGCCAAGCTGCGCGAAATAGATCCGCGCCGCCGCATCGGAATAGCCGCTTCGCAACAACACTACGTCGCCGGCCCGGAGACTGGCCTTCATGAAAGCCGCCACGCTCCAAATATCGGGGAAACTCTGCACGTTTTCGTGCGGCACGCCGCCTTCAATCATGGCGTTCCGGGCCCGCCTGCCGTCATTCCCGTAAAGCAGCGTCAAGTCGGCGGATTGGGCTACCAGTCGCCCCACCATCCGAAACCGTTCCCGAAATGCCAGACCCGAATCGTACACGTCATGGAACACCAGGACACGGCGCCCGTTGGCTTGTTCCAGGACTCGCAACGCGGCGGGCAAACCCGCCAAGGAACGGTTGAATTCGTCCCGGAACGCGTACGCCCCGGAGGGCAACAGCACCGGCTCCATCCGGCACGGGGCTGGCTCTACCCGTTCCGCCGCGGCAGCCGCCCGTTCCAATTCCACGCCGTGCCACAGGGCGGTTGCCAGCGCCGCCATTACCGAATTGAGCCAATGCTCGCCCACCAACCGGGTGTTAACCATGCGCGACTGCGCGCCACGGTGGAACCGAAACGACAGCCGCGCCGGCCAGACGGAGGAAACTTCGCTCGCCCAAACATCGCACTCCGGGGAACGCCCGAAGGTCAACACCTTGCCGCGGCAACGCGCTGCCATGGCCGCCACTCGTGGGTCGTCGCCATTCAGAACAGCTAGCCCCCCGCGCCCCAGCCGAGAAACCAAACGCGACTTATCCAGGGCGATTTCCTCCAGGCTGGCAAAGCAGTCCGTGTGGACGGCAGCCACCGCCAGCAGCACTGCCGTATCGGGCGCAATCATCCAGGCTGCCTTCCTCAAGTCACCCGGTTTCCTGGTGCCCACTTCTATCGCAGTGAACCGATGGCGCCACCTGGTCCGCAATACGGTCAGCGCGACCCCGCGGCCGGAGTTGTTGCCGTGCTCGGTTCCGTTGACGGCAAAACAGGATGACAGGATTTGCTTCAGGCATTCGACCGCCGTGGTTTTTCCCACGCTGCCGGTGACGGCGATAAAGGTTGTGCGGAACATGAGCCGCCGCCAAACGAAGGCCAGTGCGCCGAAGGCCCAAAGTCGCGCACGCCGCCGATGCTCCACGAACCGCCGCATCGCAGGTCTCCAATCACGTGCCCGGAACGCGTCAGGGATTTCAGACATCGATCGGGAAATACGGCACCGTTGAGAACCGGGATGACGACACTAATAGCCACGCGAAACCGGCACCAATAAAAAGACCAGTGTAGCAGTGGGCTTGCCGTCGCGGAACCCGTGTTATTCTAATTCAAAAGGGTAAGCCGATATCGTATTAGCAGAGGGCGCCCCGGGCAGAGAGCGGCGCCGAATGCCTCGCGTCTTGATTAAGGGCAGGTCACGCGGATGCGCCTCAGTTGTTCACAGTTGCGCGTTACATTCCCATCCTCCAATGGTTCCATGACCGCTTTGCGCGATCTGACTTTCGGCGGCCGAGACGGCGAGTTTCTGACCTTCGTCGGACCTAGCGGCTGCGGCAAGACCACTCTCTTGCGCGTGCTCGCCGGCCTGCTCGCGCCGGGCGCGGGTGAAATCGAGTGCATCGCGGGGCCCGGCGACCGGAATTCCAGCGTTTTGCTGGTGAGTCAGGAGCACAATCTGTTTCCCTGGATGACGGCCTCCGCCAACGTGGCGTTCGGCCTGGAAATGCAGGGCGTGCCGCGCGCCGAACGCGAGGCCCGCGCAGGGGAACTTCTGGCGCGGCTCGGCTGTGCGGGAAAGGAGCGCGCCTATCCGTGCCAGCTTTCGGTGGGGATGAAACAGCGCGTTGCGGTGGCGCGCTGCTTCCTGAGCGATCCGGCCGTGATGCTGATGGACGAACCTTTTGCGGCGCTCGATTTTCAGACCCGCATGATCCTGCAGCAGGAATTGTTGGATCTTTGGGAGCAGGAACGGAAATCGGTTGTCTTCGTTACGCACGACGTGGAAGAAGCCATCCTGCTCAGCGACCGGATACTGGTTCTGAGCGAGGGGCCTGGAACGGTTGTGGCCGAATACCAAGTCCCAGTGCCACGGCCGCGTCGTGCACTGCTCGAAATGGACGGAGAGCTGTGGGAACTCAAGCAACGCATCCTTGGATCCCTGAGGCTGGCGGCGGGCACCGGGCGTTTCGCCTGCGCCCGATGAAACTGGTCCGGTTCATCGGGGAGCGGTTCTGGCTGCTGGCGCTGTTGCTGGCCTGCTGGCAGGTTCTGGCGGCGCGCCGCATTCTGGACCCGCTCTTTTTTCCGCCACCGTCGAAGGTCGGTGAAACCCTCTGGGCGATGCTCGCGACCGGCGAACTGGGACGCGAAGCCGGCGCCACGCTGGCGCGCGCCGGAGCCGGCCTGCTGGTGGGCGTAGTTGGCGGCGGCCTGGTAAGCATCCTGCTGTCGGTGTCGCCGTGGTTACGCGCGGCCGTCCAGCCGCTGGTCTCTGCGCTGTATTCCACGCCGCGGCTGACCATGTTGCCCATGGTCATGCTGGTATTTGGGGTCAATGAAGCATCGCGAGTGGCGCTGGTGGCGCTGAGCGTGGGCCTCGTCATGGTGATCCAGGTCTCCGATGCGGTGCGCGGCGTCAGCCGGGACTACGTGGACCTTGCCGCGAACTATGGCGCCAGCCGCGCCGTCATCGTTCGCAAGGTCTATCTGCCGGCGTGCCTGCCGCAGATTTTCACCGCGCTGCGCCTGTCGATCGGGCGTGCCCTGGTGATGACGATCTCCATTGAGATGCTGAGCAGCAACGACGGAATCGGGAGCATGATCTGGATGTCGTGGCAGACCTTCGCGACCGAGAAGCTGTACGCGAGCGTGATTGTCTCGGCGCTGCTCGGATTGCTGTCCGGTCCCGTGTTTCATCTGATCGAGCGCCGTCTCGTGCCGTGGACACGCGACCAAGCATGACCGGCGAAATGATCTATTACTCGCGGATGACTTTGGGCATCCGGGACGTCCTGCGGCAGCCGGTGGCGGCGGACCCGATGGCCGCGCTGCGATGGCAGATGGAGCATCGCGAGGAACATTTTCTCGACCTGGCGCGCCGTGTTGTGTTTTCGAATCCGCAACACCCCTATCGCGAGATGTTCCGGATCGCGGGATGCGCCTGGGAGGACCTGGCGGCGGAAGTCGGACGCCACGGCCTCGAGGCGGCGCTCGGTAGACTCGCGGCGGCAGGGGTTTATCTCACCGAAGACGAGATCAAAGGCACGACGCCGGTGATCCGAGCTGGTCGCGAGATTCCGTGCGGGCCGGAAGCGCTGCTGAATCCGCTGGTTTGCGGCCGCATGACGACCACCAGTGGCGGAAGCCGCAGCGGGGGCACCATGACTCCCAAAAGCACGGCGCTCCAGGTTTACCGGGAAGCCTATCATCGCCTGCAATGGCGCGAATTCGAACTGGCCGGACGGACCGGCGTGCAGGTGCGGCCGATTCTGCCCTCGACGCTGGGCATCGGATACAATCTGCGGTCGATCCGTTGCGGCCAGAAGACGGCCAAATGGTTCGCTCAAGGCGGCCACTGGCTGGATGCGGGACATTACCGCGCGGTGACGTATTGGATGGTCCGCTCCGCGCGATGGATGGGCGCGTCACTGCCGCTGCCGGATTATTTGCCAGAGAACGATTTTTCGCCGGTGGCGCGGTGGATCGCGCAGCGAAAGCGGGAAGGGCTTCCGTGCGCGATGCTCAGTTACGCCAGCGCCGCCGTGCGCGTGGCGTCCGCCGCGCGAGACGCTGGGCTGGACATCGCGGGAACGCTATTTCTGGTTGACGGAGAGGCTCTGACCGACGCGAAACGGGCGGCCATCGAGGCGGCAGGCTGCGAGGCCTATCCGAAGTACGCCATTTCCGAGGTGGGGTCGATCGGGAACGCGTGCCGCCGCATGCGCACCGGCAATAGCGTGCACGTGCACAGCGACGCGGTGGCCGTGATCGGGCGTCGGCGGCGTGCGCCACTCTCGGACGCGGAGGTGAACTCGCTGATGTTCACCAATCTGCTGCCGTTCGCCGGCCGGTTCCTGATCAACGCCGAAATGGACGACGCGGGCATTCTGGAACCGGTGGATTGCGACTGCGAATACGCGCGCGCCGGGATGAATCTGCGGATTAGCGGCATTTACAGTTACGGAAAGCTCACTGGCCAGGGCATCACGCTGATGGGCGGCGATATCGTTCGCATACTCGAAAGCGCGCTGCCGCAACGCTTCGGCGGCGGGCCGGGCGACTACCAGCTTGTCGAGTACGATGGCGCGCGCCAGGCGCAAGTGGAGCTGCGCATCAGTCCCCGCGCAGGCGCCGGACCGCCCGCCGCCGTGCGCGATTTTCTGTTGCGCGAGATTCGCGGCTGTTACGGAGGCGCCCTGGCGTCGCGCGTCTGGACGCATTCGGACGGTCTCGAAGCGGTCGCCGCCGAACCGCTCGCAACGCGGACCGGGAAAGTGCTGCCGCTGCACCTGCTGAGCCCGAAGGTGGAGGCCGTGCGTGCTTCGTAGAACACTTCTTCTGACCGTCCCCGTTTTTTCCGTGGCGGGCGTCTTGGCCTCCTGCGCGAGGCCCGCGTCGAGAGCAACGCGGATGAATTTGCGGGTATCGGCGTCCACCCACCTTTCGATGTGCCCGTTTTATGTGGCTTACGAATTGGGATACTTCTCGGATGCGGGTTTCGACGTCGAACTGGTGAAGGACATGGGAACGCCGCAGTCGCTGCCGCTGCTGGCGGGCGGCAAACTGGATGCGGGATTCGCCGGTCTCGTGCCTGCCGTGGTAAACGCAGTGGCCCGCGGCGCGCGCCTGCGGCTGGTCGCCGGCCGCGAACTGATATCGTTATCCTGCGGCACCGCCGGCACGGTCTTCGTCAGCCGCAAGGTTTTTCCCCAAGGCGCGCGAAGCATGCGCCAGCTTAAGGGTGCCCGTATAGGCGTCAGCGATTCGTCGCCCCGGACGACGTTCTGGCTGGATACACTGTTGCAGCACGAAGGGATGCGGCTGAGCGACGTGATGGCGCGGAAGATGCCCTATAACGAAGAGGTGGCCGCCCTGCATGCGGGCGGGATTGACGCTTTCGTATCGCCGGAGACCGACTTGAATGCCGAGCTGCGGTCGTTGGGATTACTGGCCGGACCCAGCGTGGCAGCTTTGCTGCCAAACTTCCAGTATTCTTACATCGTGTTTGGCCGCCGTTTGCTGGAAGGCCGCGTCGATACCGGCGCACGGTTTCTGCACGCGTACTTCCGGGGCGCGGGCGACTTTCTGGGTGGCCGCACTCCGCGTTTCCTGGACGATTATGCGAACCAGAATAATCTGGATGCCAAGCTGCTCCGCCAGGCTTGCCGCGCGACCTTCGAGCGCGATGGAACCATCCACATGGACGATTTGCGGCGCTATGCCCAATGGATGGCCGAGCACAACCTGTGCCCAGCCAATGCGGATGTTGCGGCCTTCGTCGACACCAGATTTCTTGAGGCTGCCCGCACGATGAAATCAACGTGACCATGCGATCGATCAAAGCGCCACGCCATAGTCTGCCCCATTTCGCGCTCCTATTAGGGTCGCTGATGGCAGCGCTGCCAGCGTGTGCCCAGCCCTCGGGTTCCATCGCGGGAACGGTCACCGATCCTTTTCGGCAAACCGTGGCCGAAGCCAGCATCCGCGTCTTCGAAACCTCCACCAATGCGGAACGCAAAGTGACCACCGACCGGGCGGGCCGCTACACGGTAGCGGACCTGCCGCCGGGCACTTATTCTCTGGAGGTCGCGCACGGCGGGTTTCAGGTTTCCCGGATCGATGGATTGCAGCTGACCGCGGGCCGCGCGCTCTGGGCCGACGTGGAGCTAAAGATCGGCGCCTCTCGGGAGACCGTCGTGGTGACAGCCGAAGCCCAGCCCGTGGACACGCAACCGGGCGCGTGGGCCGCCGCCGTCAGCCAGCAGCAGCTTGCTGCGCTGCCGCTCAACGGACGCGACGTATTCGATCTCGCTTCGCAGCAGGTTGGCGTCGAGACTCCGGCCAGCGCCAACGCGACCATCAACACGGGCCTCGGCGTCCACGTGTCCGTGAATGGTTCCCGCCCCAGCGAGAACACCTTCCGCCTCGATGGCATTTACATCAACGATTCCAGCGGCTCCGCCCCCGCCAGCGCCGCGGGCCATCTTCTCGGTCTGGAAGCCATCGCCGAGTTGAACCTCGTCACCGCTCCGTTCAGCGCCGAATACGGCCGGACCGATGGGGGCATTCTCATCGCGGTTTCGAAATCGGGAACCAACGAGCTGCACGGCGCGCTTTATGAGTATCTTCGCAACAACGATTTCGACGCTAAGAACTTTTTCGATCCCGCCAGTGGGCCGATTCCGGCGTTTCACCAGAACCAGTTCGGCGGCCTGATTGGCGGGCCAATTCTCAAGGACAAGCTGTTCTTCCTGATTAGCTACGAAGGAATCCGGCTCGCCTCCAACGCCACAGATACCATCGTGACGCCGGATGCCCAGGCCCGCAGCGGCCTGTTGCCCGTGAACGGCGCCCCGCAGCAAGTTACCGTGTCCGCCAAGATCCTGCCGTATCTGGCCTTTTATCCGCTGCCCAACGGCCCCGATCTGGGAAACGGAACCGGCGACTACAGCGCGCCGGTTCCCACCGGCACCCGCGAAGACTTTGCCACCGGAAAACTCGACTACGTCAAATCGGAGCGCTGGCGCTTTAATGCACACTACGCTTTCGACGATACCGATTCCACCACGGGCGATATATACCGCATCTGGTCTTACCGGAATGACTCGCACGACAACATCGTGCAGGCCGCCGGCCAGTATCTGCCATCGGCGAGTACGGTGGAGGAAATCCATGCGGCCTTCAGCCAGATTCGCAACGGGAGCCTGGCTTCCTCCGCGGCGGATGTTGCCGCGGACGCCTTCGTTCCCGGCCAGAACGTGGGTGCGATGCTGATCACCGGCCTGGGCAGTTTTGGAGGAACCCCCGCCCGTACCACGCCCAATTTTTTCACCGTAAGCGACGGCCAGATCAGTTACTCGCTCACCAGGATCGCGGGCGCGCACAAACTTACCGCCGGCGCCAGCTTCGACCGCATTCTGCTCGATGAGGATGGCGATCTTGACCGCGCCGGTTATTATCAGTTCACTTCACTCGAGAGCTTTCTCGCCGCCCAGCCGTCGAAGCTCAGTATTCTGGCTCCGGACTCAGGCACGCTGCGGCATTGGCGCATGCTGCAGTTCTCCGGGTACGCGCAGGATGACGTGCGCGTCAGCCGGCGCCTGGCTTTCGGCGTGGGACTGCGTTACGAGATGGCGACCACGCCGGTGGAGCGCGACGGCAAAGTCGCCTCGCTACCCAATCCCCTCACG
>Ga0116106_1001478_pt1 | contig 11561 bp, 9 predicted proteins | sample June2015DPH_6_50_FD_89717 | JGI IMG/M metagenome (GOLD analysis project Ga0116106, IMG submission 89717) | Peatland microbial communities from SPRUCE experiment site at the Marcell Experimental Forest, Minnesota, USA - June2015DPH_6_40 | ecosystem: Environmental > Terrestrial > Soil > Wetlands >...
CAGCCTATAGGATTTCAAATTGACTCCGTGGTGGGAATCGGCACGCCGGCGGTCTACCATGCGGACCGAATGCTGCGCTTGATCCGCAATCGACTTGGTGACTGGGCGGCCCTGCCGCTGTTTCCTATTGCGCTACCGGCCGTCTGGTTCGCTACGCTGAATCCACGCATGCCGTTTAGCCTGTGCGTGAATGCCACCAAGCCCGCAGGTGGTTCTTGATGCGTCGGGTGCTGATCGTAACCAGCTCATATGCTCCCACCATGATTGCCGATATGCAGAGGGTGCGCCAACTGGTCTGGGAATTGCCGAAGCTAGGTTGGGAAGTGGAAGTCCTGAGCCCCTCAGCCGAATATCAACCTGCCACATGCGTCGATGAAGACAGTGGGGAATTTTTCGGGCCTCATTCGCAGGTGCATTCTGTGCCGAAAATGTGGGCGAGCCTGTTCAAGATTGCTGGAGTCGGAAACATTGGTTGGCGCGCCTTATTGCCGTTGTGGTCTGCGGGCAGGCGCTTATTGCAGCTGAAGCCTTTTGATGTGGTGTACATCTCAACCGCAAATTTCCCACTATATCTGTTGGGACCCATATGGCAAGGGCAGTTCAGTGTTCCATACGTGTTAGATATTCAGGATCCCTTATACAAAGAGGGTTCGCGGCACCCAGTATGGGCGCAGCCTGGTTTGAAACACCGCATCAGCAACATGCTGGCCAAGCATTTGGAAGCACACGTCGCAAAGGCGGCAGATGGATTGATTGCTGTATCGCCCGATTACATCGATACTCTGCGCCGGCGTCACGAAGCAAAAAAACCAGCTTGGCTACGCCCTGGACGCTGTGCGGCGATCCCATTTTCCGCGCTCCCAGGGGATCTTTGTGAAGCGACTGCCGGCTTGGTGCTCCACCCAAAGAAAAATGGGCCGCCTTACCGGATTGTCTACGTGGGGGTTGGCGGACCTGTAATGTCGAGGTCGTTTACCTTGTTCAGCCGAGCGCTGTCGCAGTTGCGCATGCGATCTGGCGAACTCTGCAAAGGAATTCGCATAGAACTATTCGGTACAATGTTGGGATGGCGGCCGGGCGAAATACGTACTCTGACGGAAATCGCGGCAAAGTGGGGCATCGACGATCTGGTTCGGGAAGACCCGAGCCGGTTATCGTACCGGCGTTCTCTTGAGCTTCTGTTACAGAGCGATGGTGCCCTTATTTTTGGCGTTGAAGACGCGGGGTATATGCCTTCGAAGCTGTTCAATTATGCTCTTTCCGGCAAGCCATTGCTGGCCGCGCTGCATCGCGAAGGTCCGGCCTATGCAAAGTTTCAAGAAATCCCGGATCTAGGGCATGTTCTCTGGTTCGGCCAGCAAGATGACATGCCTCTTGAGGAAGCGATGAAGGTGTTGGAAACATTTCTTCGCGAGGTCGTCGCGCGAAAGACTTTCGACCGCGCCACCATCATCACGCCTTATTTGGCGGCGGCGATGGCACGCCGTCACGCGGAGGTGTTCGAAGCATGCGTTTAACACGGCCCACCAAGTTCGGTGGCATAGATTTTTCGTCGACACCGGCGGTCTGGTGAGCGTTCTATTCGGCCATCCCAGTGGCAATCCGAATTCGCACCAGGCCGCCCTAGCTCACTTTGAAGCCCACCGGTTGGAGGCATTTTGCGTACCTTGGATGCCGTCCCCTCTTACCTTGCAACTCCTTGAGAGTGTCATCCCACTCCGACCGATGGCGCGTCGGTTGGGGCGTCGTCGCTTCTCACCGCTGGCAGATGCTCCCAAGATTCAAGGCCGGCTGGGAGAGATTCGCCGCCTAATCATGCGCGGATTCGGACGTGGCGACGAGGCACTCTCCTACGAAGCCAACGACTGGCTCATGCGTACTATGCGCAGAGAATGCCGACGCGCCAGCGTGCGTGCAGTTCACGCCTACGAAGATTGCTCACTCTGGCAATTTCAAGAGGCGAAGCGTCTTGGTAAGGCATGCATCTATGACATGCCGATCGGCTACTACTCCGCATGGGAAAAGACCCAGGCGGAACTAGCGCGAGAGTTTGTCGACTGGCTACCCCCCGGTGGATTGCGGTCCGCTCGCTACGTGCGTCCCCATCAGAAGCGCCAGGAAATGGAACTGGCTGATCTGGTGCTAGCGCCAAGCAGTTTCGTTGCGAATACCATTCGGTCGTTCCATCCGAAGAAAGACCTTGTCTTGGCGCCTTACGGTGTCAATCTGGAATTCTGGACGCCGGGCGCCCGTAGTGACGGATCAGAAGTACTGCGCTTCATCTACGCAGGACAGATCTCGCTGCGCAAGGGTATTCCGAGCTTGTTGCAGGCTTGGGAGAGGGCCGCGCTGCGGTCTGCTGAACTCCAACTTGTGGGCTCATGGTACTTAAACGATAGCAAGCGGGCATCCCTTCCGCGGGGAGTTACTTATGTGCCAGCACTCTCCCCAGAAGCGTTGCGTGAATATTATCGGCGCGCGAATGTGTTCGTGTTCCCCTCCTTTTTCGAAGGATTTGCGCTCGTTCTGCTGGAAGCGATGGCGTGCGGGCTGCCTGCAATCGCCTCTGCAGCCACTGGTGGCGCGGATGTCTTGACGGAAGCCTCAGGGTGCATTCTTCCGGTCGGGAATATCGATTACCTGGTGGAATCGCTGCGATGGTTCGAGCAAAATCGTGACCGCGTGCCGGCCATGGGCCTCGCGGCACGCAAGCAAGCAGAGGTTTGCACTTGGGAACGGTACCGTCGGGCCGTGACACAGGCAACAGCGAGGTTTCAGTAATCTTGACGGTTATAAGAGTGTGTCGCGATTGTCGTATGCTAGCTATTACGCGCAGATGGCCTAGAACTGCAATATGAATCAGTCACGTAAATTCCGCTATTTTCTTTGGGCGCTTGCCCAGACGCAGCGTGGCGACCGGTCCTGTCCTAGCTGTAGCAGTCCTCGAGTGGACGCGATCCGGCGAAAATTTCTGGTTACTGCTTTGATGGAGTGTCGGAATTGCGGGCTGCGCTTTCGAGTTCCGAAGGATACGGCGGCAAGATCAAGAAAGTTTTATCAGCGGGAATACGAGCAGGGGTTCACGACCGACATTCCTTCGGAGGAGCAATTACAAGACATGCTCAGTCGCCGCTTCAGGAACACTGTGAAAGATTACCAAACGTACATCGACGTCTTAAAAGCGATCGGCATTGAGCCAGGCAGCACAATTCTCGATTTCGGATGTTCGTGGGGTTATGGGAGTTGGCAACTTCGGGAAGCCGGATTTAAGGTTTACTCTTACGAGGTCAGTAAGAGCAGAGCGGAATTTGCGCGCAGGAAATTGGGATGCTCACTCGTCGGTGACGACCTAGTCTCTGATCCAATCGACTGCCTATTCAGCGCACATGTACTCGAGCATTTGTCCGATCCCAATTTGTTCTGGCGAATCGCCGAGCGGGTTCTAAATCCAAATGGTGTCGTTGTATGTTTTTTGCCGAATGGAGATTCGAGACTAGAAGCTCAATATGGGAGTAGGCAGTATCATCAGCTTTGGGGGCAAGTTCACCCTCTGCTAGTAGGACCCGGCGCAGCGGCATTTATGGCAAAGCGTCACGCCTACGTACCGGTGGTCCACACTTCACCGTACGACCTGCAGCTAGTCCAGGCGAATGTCCCGAGCGATCACTTAATGGGACAGGAACTCCTGTTGATTGCGCGCAAGGCCCGCGGTCGAGAAAGCCTTCATTAGGAACATACGGTGAGTTTTTCTTCCGAAATGAGTTGCTTCCTATGCGATTAGCAATCCTAAGCACCCACCCGATCCAGTACCACTCTGCATGGTTTCGGGCATTGGCTGCACGTCCAGGTTTGGACGTTCACGTCTACTACTGTCACAAGGCGACGCCTCAGGAACAGGCCGGAGCTGGATTTGGCGTGGAATTCGATTGGGATGTACCTCTGCTTGAAGGATATCCTCATACCTTCCTGAAGAACGTCGCGGATTCGGCAGGTCACGGGAGATTTGACGGATTCGATACGCCCGAGATCAAGGAGATCATTCGACGGTACCGATACGATGCTGTCGTGGTGAATGGTTGGCATTATAAGAGCGCGTGGCAAGCAATCTGGGCCTGCTGGAAATCGAAGGTAAAAGTAATGGCGAGGGGCGACTCGCATTTGCACACGCCCCGGGGAATGGCGAAGCGAGCTGTCAAATCGTTTGCTTATCGACGTTTCATTCCGCGGTTTGACGCCTGTCTAGCGGCCGGCCAGTGGTCCCGGGAGTACTTTCTGCATTATGGCGCTCTGCCGGAGCGGATTTTCTTGGTGCCGCACGCTATAGATAACAGAAGATTCCAGATTGAGGCTGAATGTCTGGAGCCGCGCCGCCCTGACCTGCGGAAGGAAAAAGGGCTGGACGAGAATGCAATCGTATTCATGTTCTCAGGAAAATTCATTCTCAAGAAACGTCCTATGGACTTTGTGCGCGCCATTGAACGGGCCGTGCAGCGCAATCCTCAAATCCAGGGTTTGATGGTGGGGGATGGTCCGCTGCGCGCTTCGTGTGAGGATCTCGTGCGAGAGCGGAAGGCGCCGATTCGCTTTACAGGATTCTTGAACCAGTCCCAAATCATCAAAGCGTACGTTGCTTCCGATGCACTCGTCCTTCCCTCAGATGGAGGAGAAACCTGGGGGCTGGTCGTAAATGAGGCTATGGCTTGCGCCCGGCCCTGTATAGTTAGCGATAGCGTTGGATGCGGCCCCGATCTGGTTATTCCCCAGAAAACGGGATCCATATTTTCGCTCGGAAATGTAGACGCATTGGCGATATCGATGCTTGAGTTCGCTGGAAATCCCAAGCGGATGATCTCAATGGGTATTGCAGCTCGGAGCGGGTTGATAAACTATTCTGTCGAGACGGCAGTGGATGGCATCATCAAGTCGTTAGCGGCGACGCTGGAACCCCGGGTTTTACATGCAGGCACTTAAAATAGCGAACAATGCGAGAACCTTGCCTGTGCTTCTCTACACAGGCGTCCCATTCATCATCACGTCAGGTCTGTGGGCAACCAGTCTCTATAACGTAACCCTGCCTCAGGTCATTGCTGCGTTCATCCTGTGCTGGATTCCATGGGCCGCTTACCAGGAATGGGTCAGGGGACCCCGAGAGAAGATTCCGCTGTTCGTTCTGATTGGTGTCATGTACTGGATAGCCTACGCGCCGCCATTGTTTTGGACGAAGCACCAAATTGATCAGATCGTGATAATGCATCAACTATCCGAGAGCGCCATAACGCAGTCACTTTACCTGGTCATTTTGGGGGTAGCTGCGCTCGGGAGTGGTATGGCAGTGGCTGGGCGCATACGCTTCAAGGGATCTTTCAGGCTAGACATCCACCGGAGTCCGGCCCGATGGCATTACTTGAGATTTGTATTGCTAGCAGCGGCATTTCTGAGAATTGTAGTGCCAATCAATATGCTAGGCGGGGGAGGCCGCCAGTTCCTAGCCATTATCGAGACGGTTGTTCCGTCGGTCGTGTTTGTGATTCTCTTGCGCTATTACCTACGCGGCAAGGCGATTCCTGTGGATAAGGTCCTACTGGCGGGCTACGCCGGCATAGCCCTGCTCGCGGGAATCTCTTCAGGCTGGTTGGGAAATTTCGTTGGCGTGGCAATCATGGCTGCGGCGGTCTATGTATACGAAAGACGAAAATTCCCGCTCGTTGCGATCATGATAGTTGTTCCCGTTATTCTTTTCCTGCAGCCCGGCAAAGAAAAATTTCGCCAGCAGTATTGGCGTCCGGGTGCTTCGGAGAGCTACATCGAGCGATTCAATTTTTGGATGGGTAGTTCCTGGAGCGAATGGGGAGCGACTCTGTCGAACGCGGACGAGGAGCAAGCGAGGAATTTGGCCAATCAGACATTAGGGCGACTCTCCTTACTTCAGCAGACAGCGAACGTGATGGAATCCACACCCGAACGTGTTCCATACCAGAACGGGCGGCTGTATTCATATATGCTGGTCACACTCGTCCCCCGGTTTTTCTGGCCTGACAAACCTTCCGTCAATGATTCGAACAGATGGTACCAAGTTGCATACCGACTGACAGCGCGCAACGATTTGAACGGCGTATCGATTGCCGTAGGGTACTTGCCCGAGAGTTACATAAACTTTGGCTGGTTGGGACCGCCCGTGGTGATGTTCTGCTTGGGGATACTCCTTGGTCTGTTCGACAGGATCTTTCTGCGGCCTGGTTCGGGGTTGCTGCTGAATAGCATAGGCGTGGCTCTATTACCCCAGCTTGTGCCAGTGGAAGGCCAACTAGCGCAATACATAGCAGGTTTCGGGCAGCAAATCGCAGTCGCGTTGATTACGCTGGCTCCGATGTTTGACCTTCACCGGAATGAGTCCTATCGAGATGCTGGTATCAGGAACAAAGAAAGGCGAGCTCTCCTGACCAGAAATCGCTCACAGGCAGAGTTTCTACATCGATCTTGATTTCTAGTGAAGAGTGAGCCTCGTTGCGCCGGCGTTCGCCGGAGGCACAATCAGGCAAGTCCTCTCCTCGTCCCCGAGGTTTCGAACGCGAATTCGCTCATAACGAAAATAGATGATCCTTCATTCAGGTGTAGCATATCGGAATGTTTGACAGGACTCTTGCCGGGATTGCCGCAAAGTTACCTAGCTCTGTTAAGTACAGGATGGACAAGTTGAAGCCCCTCTACACTCGAGCAATGCGGCTCGGACAATCCAGTGCCATCGTGGAAACCTCGGTTGGGCAATTGCGGTGGCGAATTGACGCGCTCACCTCTCAGGAATTCTTACGTGGGACCTATGAGCCATACATGCAGGACGCATTCCTCAAATATGTCCATCCTGGGAATACAGTTTTCGATATCGGGGCGCATGCTGGTTTTCATTCCGTGTTCTGTGGGCTTTTAGTTGGGGATACGGGCCGAGTGTTCGCCTTTGAACCGAATCCAATTTCTAGAGACTCTCTTGAGGGGCAAATTCGTCTGAATCGAACCTTGCGCATTGAGGCTGTTCCTTATGCGTTAAGCGATACCGTAGGATTGGCGGATTTCGATGCCACGCAAGGCAGGCAATCACGCATCACTCCCGCTGGAAAATCCAAGGTCGCGATGAGAACCTTAGATAGCTTGGTTCCGGTTGAGCTGCCCATTCCAGATGTAATCAAGATTGACGTGAAGGGAGAAGAAGAGAAGGTACTTCGCGGTTCCGTGAAAACGCTATCCAAGTTTCGGCCGATCGTTCTTTGCGACTATAACGATGACAAAACTCTGTCGATAGTTTCAGGAATCTTCCTTCCGCTTGATTATGAGGTTTTATCCGGTCCTCCGGTGATCGGAATTCCTGGTTAATTGCTTGAATATCTCAGTCCGCGCAGGTGGCTGACTGTATGCTCAAGCGGTGGCCACAAACATCCGTCGCACCATCCGCAAAAAGAAACACTGCATCAACTGCATCCGCTTAAGTCGCCTCCTCCGAAGAGGAAATTCCTCGATAGCGTAACCTGCCAAGTTCGCTTTAGGAGTAGACGCCGGAACGGGTCGCACAGAACAAAATCGCGAGCCGTCAGTCTCCCCGGAATTCCCTTCTTGCAGCTGAACGGATGCGTGTAAACCAGTGACTTGCTATACTTGCCGCGTCATGCTAGGCAAGCACAACGTCTTGGGCCGCACGGCGGAAGCTTTTCTCTGTTTGTGGTTGGTCGGAACGCAAGTATGGTACTACGCCCAATTTAGAACACTTTTTGACGAATTTGCCAGAGCCTTTCTGCGATGATGACCCTGCCTGCCTCATTTCTGGGGCTCTGCGGTGTCCTACTTTCCGGTTTTCTATTTGCCGGGTTGGGACGGTTTCTGCTTGATCGAGCGCGGCTTCCGATCGAGAACAGCGTGGAGCGATGGCTTGCTTCGATTGCGTTAGGAGTCGTCTCCGTCGAACTGCTCGTCAGCCTCGGGGAACTTGCCCCGAATGTCCGCGCCGGGGTTCTTTTTGCCCTGGCCCTCGCAGCCGCGTTGGCTCTGCTTTCGATTTTGGCAGTCTTGCGGGACACTCGCGAAATCATTCGAAAAATCGCGAACCTCAAGGGCCTGGAGAGATGGCTCGCGCTGAGTCTCGGCGGGATCTTGTTTCTCGAAGCATTCGCCGCGATGGCTCCACTGACTGGATCCGACGCTCTGCATTATCACTTTCCAGTGCCTTCGCTCATCCTTCGTGAAGGTTTTCATCCCAACTGGTTCCTGTCGCACAGCTTTTTCACCGGCCTGAGCCACCAGCTGATTCTTGCCGGCCTCGCTGCCGGAAGCGAAAGGCTCGCCCTCGGCTGGATCTACCTTGGTGGCGCAGTGGCTTCTCTTGCAGGGGTGCACCTGGCGCGGCAATGGCTCTCCGGGATCTGGCCGTGGCTTGCGGCCCTTGCGTTTCTTCTGACGCCGGTCACTTTTTGGCAAATCACCACCGCAGGTGCTCCGGACATCTGGATGGCTTTCTTCGTGACGTTAGGCGTTCTTTCCATCGTCCGCGCAAAGGAGAGTCCGCGATTGGCTGCAACCGTTTTCGCCGGGGTTATGGCAGGAGCTATCGCAGGAACGAAGTACACAGGGCTGCTCCTAGCAGCCTTTCTTTTCGCAGCCTTTATTTGGGAGGTGCGCCGCTTTCGTCGTTCGATGATCTTCTTTTCGAGCGCCGCCATCACTGGTTTCTGGCCGTATCTGCGCAACTGGGTTTGGAGCGGTGACCCAGTGTTTCCGTTCTTGACGCATCACCTCGAGCCGAATCGTGTGAATGCTTATGCCCTCGCGGCGTATCTCGCTGATACGGGTGCATCAGTTCCTCGCAACCTGTGGCAGATCATGCGATTTCCGCTCTTTGCTGCCGTAGGCCCCGCGCATGTTGATCTTAGCAATTTCCTCGGCCCGCTCGTTCTTTGCTTTGCCCCGTTGACGGTCCTCGCGGTTCGCAAGACGCCTCTCTGGCGCGTGGTACTAATCGTGTGGCTCGGCGGAGCTGTGGGAATTGGCCTCACTTCCGGCATGATGCGCTTTCTTCTTCCCCTTCTACCGACTGCGCTCGCGGCGAGCATGGTCGGTGTAGCGCAGTTGCAAGGGAGGCGGTGGCGTACCGTGCGCGTCGCCGTGATCGTGAGCATTGCGGGCTTTCTGCTTTTCGGCCTCGGTGGGCTTGCGCTATACGAGCGGAATTCTTGGGCCGTTTCTGTGGGCCTGATTTCGCGCGAAAAGTACCTGCGAGAACATGCGCCGGATTATGCTCGCTCAGAGTTCGTCAATGACTATCTTTCCGGAAGGGAAAGCGAAGGCCGCGCGCTGATTTTTTTCCGGCACGTCTACTATTTACGCGTGCCCTTCGCTTATGCCCATCCCGATGCGAGCTGGGCCATGAATCCTGAAATGCTGCAGACGGATGATGCCTGGCGCTCGCTCTTTCGCAACCAGCACATCCGCTGGGTGGTCCGCGCACCGGATTATCCAGAATCGCTAAGCATTGCGCTAAAACGCCTGGAATCGGAAAACATTCTTGTCCAGTGTGCGACCGGAACAGTGGAGGATTGGGCTGGCAATCGCATTGGCGGTACTCGCCAACTTCAATCCATCACAATTCTCTCTGTCCGGAACTAAAATTGCCGAAAGTAGCCGAGGCGGGGCGCGTGTAGACTGGTTCTGCGCCGGTAATCCAGACTGAAGAAACAATGAAGCGCGCTTTATTCATCTTTGCACTATTGGCGACCTCATGCGCGGTCGCCCAGGAGCTAAGTCCCGGTGTTCCTGCCACGGCCCCGACGACCAGCGTGGCCGCCGGATCCGACTTGGTTTCCAACAGCGTCAGTCAGACGCCCGTTTATCAGACCAAGGCCGTCCTCAATGCGCGGGATTACGGAGTTACGTGCAGCGGAACGACCGATGACACGACGGCCATGCAGAATGCAATTAACTCCGCTTGCAATTCGGGTGGGCGTGGAAGAACACTCATCCTCCCTAACTCCTGCACCGTCAAGCTCACCAGCAAGGTGAATGTTACGAAGTGCTGGGGAATCACGGTGGACGGGGGCCAGTCTCAGGGACAAGCGACTACCGGCGCCGCAGGGGGAGCGTGATCGGGTAACGCGGCCCTTCTCTGGTATGGCTTGGCCGGGGGAACGGTCCTTGAAATCAACCAAACCCGGGACTCGGTATTCAAGAACTTCACCGTCTTTGCCAATGCCTCTAGTTACAAGGCATCCGGCGCCAACACAGGAATCTTGATCGACGAAATCGCGCCAGTCACGAACATCGTGACCAACAACTACTTTGACAACATTCAGGTGGTGAACTATGCAGCCAAAGCCAGCTTTATCGGCATCGACATTTGCCCCACCGCGCCGGGAAATTGCGAGTCGCAGAACTTTGACCGACTGTTTATCACCTGTGCTTCCGGTGCGCCAACGTCTTCCAAGAGCAATGGAACAGGAATCAAATATGAAGGCGTAGATGGAGCGGAGCCATATTACGAGTACATTCACTGGTTGGAAGATACGAATTGTAGCTCTGGAATTGATGTGGAACAAACGAACATTTTGGATATTGACGGAGGGCTGGCAGCGGGAAACTGGACAGACTTGTTTGTGAACGGTGGGCGAAACATCAGCTACAGACATGTTCGCAGTGAGGCAGGGAAGGCTCAAATCGTCATTGGAAACCTTTCTTACTCAGGCGCGCATGACCTGACGGTGGAAGAAAATTCGTTCTCGGGCTTGACCAACAATACGACTACGATCAGCTATCCCTTTTCGGACACGGGCGGTATCATTCGCCTCATTAAGAACGACTGGGATGCGAATTCCACGGTTACGCCGGTTGGACCCACGAGGAGAGGAGCCTTCGTTGGAGTTTTGGATTCCCAGGACAACAATTATCCCAATAACACCAACTGCATTGACGCAGCCTTCGCCTCCGGCGGCACGATGTACAGCAGTCTCAACGATCAACCTACTGGCGGGACCTGCAACTACGGCGGCATGCATTTAGGCCGACCTATTGGTTCTCTCCGAATCGATCCTACCGCATTCGGCAATTTGCCGACTTGCGCGTCGGGCACACAAGGGATGCTAAAACCTGTCTCGGATTCCGCCACGAATATCTGGGGCGCAACCATCACCGGTGGCGGATCGCATCGCGTGCTAGCGTATTGTGACGGGACCAACTGGACAGTGGCCGCCAAATGAACTTCTGGGACCGTCTCTAGCACATCGAGTGGAATCTTCAGGAGGGAAGTGAAGGCCAAGCACTGATCTTCTTCCGGCACGTCCATTATCTCTGCGTGCTCTCCGCTTGCGCCCGTCCCGAAGTGAGGCCATGAATCCCGGAAGATCTGCAGATGGATGATGCCTGACGCTCGCTCCGGAACTAAATTGGCTAACTCTGGACGAGTATCCTCGCCTAGGGATTTGTTCCCGCGTCTAGTCCAAGCACGGCCTTGGCAATTACATTGTCGAGGGCTGTCGGCCTTTGGAGGAGACTCCTTGAGCAGATGCGGAGACAATTTTTTTTCGCAGCTC
>Ga0116106_1001481_pt1 | contig 11527 bp, 8 predicted proteins | sample June2015DPH_6_50_FD_89717 | JGI IMG/M metagenome (GOLD analysis project Ga0116106, IMG submission 89717) | Peatland microbial communities from SPRUCE experiment site at the Marcell Experimental Forest, Minnesota, USA - June2015DPH_6_40 | ecosystem: Environmental > Terrestrial > Soil > Wetlands >...
ACCCTGCAGGCTGTCGAACTCCCCGCCCAGCTGCGCCGTCAGCGCGGCGTAGCCCGCCAGCAGCAGCCGCAGCTGCGCTCCGGCCGGCCCGGCGGACACCACGGCGACCCGGAACTCCCCGTCCACCTGGGCGGCGAGCGCCGCTGAGCGCCTGATCAGCGACTCCATGCCCGGCTGGGGAGCAGCGCAGGCGAGGATGACCGGCCACGCCTCAGCGCCGCCGGCCCGGACATCGCCGGCCTGGTACGCCGCGAGCCTGCGCTCGCCGTGCTCGGCCACGATCCGGAACGCCCGCTCGCGCTGAGCGCTGACCGCCGCCGGGGCATAGTCACCCTGCAGGGCCGCCTCGGTGCGGTCCGGCGGGACGATCTCGCCGCGGCGCACCCGGTCAATGAGCACCGAGGGCGCCACGTCGACGAGCTCGATCTCGCTGGCGACGGCCAGCAGCTCGGCCTCGTCCAGCTCGGCCTCGGCCCGCCCTGCCGGGCCGGCTCGCGGTCCCAGGCTGCCCAGCTGCGCGGTCGCCACCACGGTGATGCCGGCCGCCGAGAGCCGCCGGGCCGCGACGAGCCGGCTCTCCCCCGAGACGGTGGGACCGGCGAGGTCATCGATGCAGACCACCTCAGGCCGCCTGGCCAGCACGGCCCCGGTGTCCAGGATGCTGCCGTCGCCGATCAGCTTGAGGTCCTCGAGCTCAGCGGTCACGCCCTCCCGGCCGTGCGCATCGGCGGCACCGACCACCACGTCAGTGCCGCGTGCCTTCCGGCGCGCGGCCTCCTCGAGCATGGCCGTGGTGGTGCCGCACCCTGGTGCGTAGCCGAGGTAGACCCTGATCGCGCCCGCCTGCGGCCGGTCCGCCGCATCGTCGCGGCGGCCGGCGGCCGCCGCGGCCGCCGCGCCGTCTGGCGCCGGCGGGGCGAGAACGTGCAGGTGCACGTCCGGGAGCAGGCTGGCCAGCCGCCTGACGAACGTGGGGTGCCAGCGCTCCAGCAGGCCAGCGGCCGGAGCGGCCAGCACCAGGTGCCGGGCCTCGATCTCCCGTGCCACCTGCGCGATCGTGGTACAGGCGTCCCGGCCGGCCCGCGTCAGCACGGTGACGTCCGCCGCCGCGGCTGCGGGCCACCGCCGGCCGGCGTCATCCGGCGGCGGCTTGTCGTCCGGCGAGCCGAGCAGCAGCACGGAGCACCGCGCGCTCGCCTGCCGGGCCAGCCGGACCCCGCGCCGGACGAGCTCATCGGCCGATTCCGGGTCGGCGATGGCGACCAGCACGTCCTGGGGCTCTCTCGGCCGGCTGCTGGCCGGTCCGGTCAGCGACTCGCCGACCAGCCGCAGGCCAAGCTCCCGCAGCGCCGCGAGGGAGGCAGTCCTGAACACGGTCTGCAGTGCGCGGCCGGCCTGCTCGGGCGGATAGATGTTGCCGTGACTTAGCCGCTTGCGGAGCGCCTCGGGCGAGCTGTCGACGAACTGGATCTCATCGAGATCCGCCAGGTCGGCGTCCGAGATCGTGGCCGCGGCCGGCTCGCCGGTGATCGCCTCGACGGCCGCGCCGATGCGCTGCACGTCGGCGACGTCGGCCGTGCTGATGACGCTGACCCCGGCGTCGCGCAGCCGCGCGATCGCCACCGCGTGCCGCCCGAGGTCATCGACCAGCGCGACGGCGGGCTTGCGGGCCAGCACGGCATCGACATCCATCTGGGCCGCCGCGCCGCCATCCTGATGGCCAGCCGCGCCGTCTTCGCCGCTGTCAGCGCGCCCGGCCGGGCCGCCGGCGCCGCCGCCGGGCCCGCCGTCGGCGAGCCGCGGGGGTATCACCTCCAGGCCGCCGATCTCCTCGGCCGTGCGCGGACGGCCCCGGGTGTCCGCGAAGCCGACCACCACGTCCTCGCCCTGGGCGCGCAGTGCGCGGCCCTCCCGCAGCATCCGGAACGTCTTGCCGGAGCCCGGCGCAGCGCCGAGGCAGACATCCAGGCTGCCCCGCCGGGCCGGCCCGGTGCTCTCGGCGATGGTGGCGCCGATGCCCTGCTCCTCCCTGATGATCTGACCGCGGGCCGCGTCGAATGCGTACAGCTCGGCGTACCGGCCCCAGTTGACCGCCACGTCGAGCTGCCTGGCCGCGTCCTCCTCGCCGAAGCTGCGGCGCAGGATGTCAGTGAAGAACCCGGCCGGCAGCGAGCCGTCCAGGCTGCCGCGCAGCGCCCGGTAGATCGTCCGGGCCAGCGGGGCGTGGTCCAGCGCCGCCCTGGCGAAGATCTCCTTGCTCTCCTGGATGCTGGCGCCGGCGAATACCCGCCCGGCGGCCGTCAGCTCCAGCCGGTCGTCGCGCAGCACCGCGAAGCCGAGCAGGATCAGGGCGTCCACCAGCGGGAGCAGGTCATCGACCTCCAGGCCCAGGCCGTCGGCCAGGTCAGCCAGGTCGGCGGCGCCGCCGTGGCGGGCCAGCATCACCTCGGCCAGGCCGGACAGCCCGTCCACGGTCGCCGGCGGCAGCGGCGTGTCGCTGATCGTGCCGGGGGTGCCGCTGCCCCGCTCCAGCTGCGTGGCGGTGACCTCGACGAACCGCTGCGTCATCAGCCGGTAGATGTCGTCCACCAGCGTCTCGAAATCGGGCGTCCGGCGGCGGCGCGGCCGGGGCAGCGGGTTGATCATGTCAGAGCGGATCCGGCCGGGGTTGGTGCCGAGGACGAGGATCCGGTCGGCCAGCAGCACCGCCTCCTCGATGTTGTGCGTGACCATCACGATGGTCTTGGTCGGGAACTTCTGGCCCTCCCAGAGCTCGAGCAGCTCGCCGCGCAGGTTCTCCGATGTCAGCACGTCCAGCGCGCTGAACGGCTCGTCCATCAGCAGCGCGGCCGGCTCGACGACGAGCGCGCGGGCGAACCCGACCCGCTGCCGCATGCCGCCGGACAGCTCCTTCGGGTAGGCGGACTCGTAGCCGTCCAGGCCGACGATGTCGATGGCCCGCAGCGCCCGCTCGGACCGCTGCTCCGGCGGGACGCCGCGCGCTTCCAGCCCGAGCTCCACGTTCTGCTGCACGGTCAGCCACGGCAGCAGGGCGAAGGTCTGGAAGACCATCGTGGTCTCCCGGTTGGCGCCGATCAGTGGCTGACCGCGGAACAGCACCTCGCCGTCCGAGGGCGCGATCAGGCCGGCGATGCACCGCAGCAGGGTGGACTTGCCGCTGCCGCTGCGGCCGAGCAGCGCGACGAACTCGCCCTCGGCCACGTCCAGCGTGATGTCCTCCAGCACCGGGATGGGCCGTCCGGCGGGGCCGGTGAACGACTTGCTCAGCGAGCGGACGCTGATCAGTGGCTCGGTCATGCCAGCGCGAACCTCGTCTCGGCCAGCCGGTACAGGCGGCGCCAGAGCAGCGCGTTCAGCCCTGTCACGTACACGCACATCACGAGCAGCCCGGCGAACAGCTCCTGATGCCGGTACGGGCCGGAGTTCACCGCTATATAGCTGCCCAGCCCCCTGGCAATGAGGGTGTGACCGTTATACCGGACGATCTCGGCCACGATCGAGGCGTTCCACGCACCGCCTGCCGCCGTGATCGCACCGGTGACATAGGCCGGGAAGATGGCCGGGAGGATCAGCCGCCGCCAGCGATCCCAACCGCGCACGGACAGGTTGGTCATGGCTTCCCTGAGGTCGGACGGGACCGCGCTGGCGCCGGCGATGACGTTGAACAGGACATACCACTGCGTGCCCAGCAGCATCAGCACGATGCTGCCGAGGTTCAGGCTGATGCCCAGGTCGAGGAAGATCACGATGGCGAACGGGAAGATGAAGTTCGCCGGGAAGCTGGCCAGCACCTGCACGACCGGCTGCATGACCTGCGCCACCCGCGGGCTGAACCCGATCCACACTCCCACCGGCACCCAGGCCAGCGAGGACACGGCGACCACGACCACGACCCTGGTGAAGGTGAAGAAGCCCAGCGCGAACGCGTGCCCGAAGATCGCCAGGCCCTGCTGGCCGCTGGCGATGTAGGCGAGCATGAGGTACAGGCAGTAGCCGATCACGACCGCCACCACGGCCAGGAAGGCGGCGTCGCCGGTCCGGCGCCGCCGGGCCGCGTGCTGGGCCAGCCGCTGGTCATCCACGCCGGTCGCCAGGCCCATCAGCCGGTTCAGCGGCTGGGCCGCGGCTCGCCTGCCCCGGCCGAGCGCGGACGGCCAGCTGGACCGGCGCAATCCGGCCAGGACCAGCGACTTGGGCTTGGCGCCCGACTCGGACTGCTCGACGCGGAAGCGCTCTACCGCGGCCACCAGCGGCCGCCAGAAGAAGAAGTTGACCACCAGGATCATGGTGATCATGGTGATGATGCCCAGCACGACGTGACCGAGCTCGCCCTGCTCGACGGCCACGCCCACGTACGACCCGATACCGGGCAGCGTGTAGCTGCGGGTGAACCGCCCCACCCCGACCGTGATCAGCTCCGATGCGGTGAGGAAGAACCAGGAGCCGCCGAAGCTCATCATCCCGTTCCAGACCAGCCCGATCGCTCCGCCCGGCACGTCGAGCGCCCAGAAGCGCTTCCACCTCGACAGCCCCATCAGCCTGCTGGCCTCGTCGAACTCAGCGGGCTGGCTGATCAGCGAGTAATAGAACGAGAACGTGATGTTCCAGGCCTGCGAGGTGAACACGGCGAAGATCGATGCCGCCTCCAGGCCGAGCTCCGAGCCGGGGAATAGCCACAGGAAGAAGGTGACGGTAATGGCGAGGAAGCCGAGGACGGGCACCGACTGGAGGATGTCGAGGGCCGGGATCATGATCAGCCGGGCGCGCCGGCTGCGCGCGGCGGCGTAGGCGTAGGCCAGGCTGAACGTGTACGAGAAGAACAGCGCGACGAACATGCGGATCAGGCTCCGCACGGCGTAATACGGCAGGTCCGCGGGCGAGGTGCTGATCGTGGTCGACCTGCTGGGCAGCGGCACGCGGGCACCGGAGCCGACCCGCACGACGATGTAGATCAGGAACAGGACGGCCACGCCCACGAGCACGTCAAGGGGCCGGAACCGCAGCCTGCGCAGCGTCTCCCGGCTCGGGAACGTGGGAGTTACCGCCACGTATCAGCTCCCGTCGGCTCAGCGGCAGGGATGAGCACGACACCAATGATGCAGGCCCATGATGAACAGCTGAGGTCCGGCACCCGGTCCCGGCCGGTGTCAGCGGCCGGGACCGGGCCCGGCTACGCCGCCTCCCAGAGCGTCGCGATGCCCTGCCCGACGCCGATGCACATGCTGGCGGCGGCCCGCCGGCCACCGCGCCGTCTCAGCTCGTGCAGCAGGGTCGTGGTGATCCGTGCGCCCGAGCAGCCCAGCGGGTGCCCGATCGCGATGGCGCCGCCATTGACGTTGACCCGCTCGGGATCGAGCTTGAGCTCATCGAGTACCGCGACCGCCTGCGCCGCGAACGCCTCGTTGACCTCGATCAGGTCCAGGTCGCCGATCTGCCAGCCGTTCCTGGCCAGCACCTTCGTCATGGCCGGCACGGGGCCGATGCCCATGTGATCGGGATGCACCCCGGCCGCCGCGGTGCCGGCGTACCTGGCCAGCGGCTCGGCTCCGGCTGCGGCCGCGGCTGCCTCGGACATCAGCAGCAGGCCGGCCGCGCCGTCATTGAGCGGCGAGGAGTTGCCGCCGGTGACCGTGCCGTCGCGGCGGAATGCCGGCCGCTTCGCCGCCAGCTCGTCGAGGGTGAGATCGGCCCTGATCCCCTCGTCCCCGGTCACCTCGCCATCCGGCGCGCTGACCGGGACGATCTCGGCGCCGAAGTGCCCTGCCGCGGCCGCGCTGGCCGCCCGCTGATGACTGGCCAGGGCGAAGGAGTCCTGCCGTTCGCGGTTCACGCCGTAGCGCTCCGCCACGTTCTCGGCCGTCTGGCCGAGGGTGACCGGCGGGTACATCTGCTGCATCAGCGGGCTCACCAGCCGCCAGCCGAGGCGGGTGTCGGCCACCCCTGACTCCCGGGCGAACGGCTCGGCCGACCGCGGCAGCACGAAGGGCGCCCTGGTCATCGACTCCGTGCCGCCCGCGATGGCGATGTCGGCCTCGCCGGCCGCGATAGCCCTGGCAGCCGCGGCGATGGCCTCCATGCCCGATCCGCACAGCCGGTTCACCGTCGCCCCCGGCACCTCGACCGGCAGGCCAGCCAGCAGGATTCCCATCCGGGCCACGTTCCTGTTGTCCTCCCCCGCCTGGTTGGCGGCGCCCCAGTACACGTCGTCGATGCTGGCCGGATCGAGCCAGCCGTTGCGCTCAGTGAGGGCGCGGAGCACGTGCGCGGTCAGGTGATCAGGCCGCACGCCCGCCAGCGCGCCCTTGATCTTCCCGACTGGCGTCCGGCAGGCGTCCACGGCGAACACTGCGGGCATCGGCCACCTCCGCTGCTGGCATGACTGGGGCGGCTCAGCGCAGCAGGAGCGGCCGGGCTGCCTGTCCCGAGATTACCTAGGCGCGGCGATGAAGGCCGCCAGCGTGCCCAGCGTGGCCAGCGAGTCCAGGTTGAGATCCTCGGCGGCCACGTCGACGCCGAACTGCCGCTGCACCTCGCGCAGCAGCAGCGTGCCGGTCAGCGAGTCGAGCCCGACGCCGTCTCCGAACAGCGGCATCTCGGCGGCGAGGCCCAGCAGCTCATCGTCGCCCGTGATCCGGGCCAGGATCAGGCGGAGCTCGCCGAGGACCGCCCGCCCGCCGCCATCACCGCCGGCTTCCGCGGTCACGCTGGTTCCCCGGTCACGCTGGTTCCCCGGTCACGCTGCTTCCGGGCTCCGCGTCCGCGCTTCCCGGCTCTGCCTCGGCGCTTCCGGGCGGCTCGGGTGCCCGGCCGGCCGCCCAGTCGGGCAGCACGGGCAGCTTGCCGGAGAGCCGCCGGGTGAAGACGGCCTGCGGGGCGCCCCCCGCCCCGGCAGCCTCATCGCTGTCCCTGGCGCCCGCACCGGCGCGGAAGCCGGCTCCGGTCAGCGCGATCCGCAGGGGCACGTTCCGCTCGGTCACCAGGCAGGGCACCCGCAGCTCGGCTGCGCCGGCCCGGGCGGCCCGCTGGCACAGCCAGGCCAGCAGCGCGTCGATGACGCCACGGCCCAGGGCCCGGCAGGACATCATCAGCACGGGCACTGACCAGCTCGCGGATTCGCCAGTGCCGGCTGCTTCCCCGGTCTCCGCTGCTTCCCCGGTCTCCGCTGCTTCCCCGGTCTCCGCGACTGCCGCGCCGACGATCCCGTCGTCGCCGAACCGGTCGGACAGCCGCACCGCGATCACCTGGTGCCGCGGCGATGCCAGCAGCTCGCCGAGCACGGCCTCGCTGACCGGCTCGGCGCCCGAGTTGAACTGGTGCGTGCGGACCGACAGCTCGTGCAGCCGCGGCAGGTCGGCCGGGCCGGCCGGGCCGACCCGCACCCAGGTGCCCGCATGGCGGAGAAACTCGTCGCGGGACCCGGCGAACGCGCGGGCCTCCTCCTGCCGCCGCCGCCGCTGCGCGTACATGGCGCCGCGGCGGCGCGCCTCGTCGGTGACGACCGGCGGGCTGAACTCCGGCCAGCTGGCCGCCTCGGCCGCGTCCTCCGGAGCGAGCACCATGACCTCGGGAATCGCGGCCGCCACCTCGGCCCGCTCGAACAGGTCATCGTCGACGAAGGCCACCGCGTCCGGCGCGATGCCGAGATCGCCGATGATGCGCCGGACCGCGTCGGACTTCCGCCCCCAGCCGCACTCGGCGGCGGCGAAGTCGAGCCGCGTCGTGCGCGCCACGTAGTCCGCCGCCTCCGGCGGGTTCTTGCTGGCCAGGGCGTGGACGATGCCCCGGCCCGCGAGCTCGCCGAGCACCCCGGCCAGCTCGGGGTCGACCCCCGGCCGCTGCTGCCCTGACTCCAGGTAAATGCCGTCGAGCAGCGTGTTGTCGATGTCCCAGATGACGCACTTGATCATGCCAGGGGCTCCCGCGCGGCGGGCGGGCGGCGCTCCATGGTCAGGTGCGTCGCGGTGAAGCCGAACTTGCGGTAGAGCGCGCGCATGCCCAGGTTCTGCGCGTGCACCTTGCCCGTCAGCTGGGCCAGCCCGGCCGCGTCGGCGGCCTGCAGGACCTCCGCCAGCAGCAGCTCGCCGATCAGGCTGCGGTCCGGGACCTCCGCGACGGCCAGCGAGCGGAAGTTGCCGTAGCGGGCCCCGGTCAGCGAGTTGGTCCGGCCGGAGAGCCACGCCCAGCCCAGCACGGCGGCCGGGGCCGAGCGGTCCGCGGCGACCATGGTCACCTCCCCCGGCTTGCCGAGCGCGGCGGCGACCCGCTTGCGGTGCAGCGCGGGATCGGTGATCGCCTCATCGGCGAACGAGACCCTGGCGATCTCGATCTCGAATCCGACGATGGCGTCCAGGTCCGCCGCCTCGGCGTCCCGGATCAGGTAGCGGGCCTCGCCCGCGGCGCCGCTCATCGCCCCTGCAGCGGCATCGGGCGGAAGACCGCAGCGCCGCAGTCCGGGCAGCCCTCGGCCCGCAGCGCCGCGATCCGCGGCCAGCGCGCGCCGGGGCCGACGGCATGCACGGCGCGGCAGGCCGCGCAGCGGTACGGCCGGGTCACGGCGGCCCGGCCGTCCGCGGTGTAGAGCGGGCCCTCGTAGCTGCCGGTGATCGCGGGGTGCGCGCCCGCCGCGGTCCGCAGGTGGTACAGGTGGCTGGTCCCGGCCAGGATGCCGGCGCCCAGGTACTCGTTGAAGCCAGGGGTCAGCGACCTGATCGCCAGCCCCATCGACGCCATGGCCTGCTGCACGGCCACCGTCTCCTGCGGTTTCCTCGCCCCGAACGAGAAGAACACGTGCCGGCCGGGCTCCGGCGCCAGCGCGGACACGGCGCGGGACAGGAACAGCTCCGCGCCCGCCACCGTGTACGGCGGGTCGGTCAGCGCCACGTCGAAGCCCCCGGCCAGCTCGTCGGGCAGCGGCTTGCGCAAGTCATGCTGGACGAGCTCGACCGCGACCCCGGTGCCTGCAGCCTGCTCGCCAGCCCAGGCCAGCACGTCGGGATCGGCATCGATGACGGTGAGCCGGCGGATCGCCGCGGGATCCCCGGACCAGGCGGCGAACGCGGCGATCGCCACCGAGACCAGGTCATCGTCGCCCAGCAGGATGATCCGCTGCCCGGCCAGCGCGTGCGCCGCGTGCAGCCGCAGCACCCGGCGGAGCTTGGTCGCCACCGTGCAGTGGGCCTGGTCCAGCTCCAGCCGGGCGGCCGGGGCGCCGGCGGCGGCCCGCTCGAGCTCATGGGTCAATTCGGCCAGCTCGGGCGGGATGCGCACGCCGAGACCGGCGCACGCCGGGCAGCGCTCGGCCAGGTCCGGCTGGCCCGCCGCGACCGCCCGGCGGCCGTCGGCAGTCAGCCGCAGCGGCCGCAGGTTGTCGATCACCCCGCGCTTGCGCAGCTCGCCGCAGGCCGCCGCGACGATCGGCACCGGGAGCTCGGCCAGCCGGCTGACCTCGCGGACGGCGGCCGGCTCAGCGCGCAGCAGCGCACCCAGGATGTCCCTGATCCCGGACTCGCCCTCGGCCAGCCCGACCGCAGCCGCGACCTCGGCAATGACTGCGTCCATGTCCATCAGCTGCGTTTTCTGTCCTCTGGCCGCCGCTGCACCGCGGCGCGCGATCCGGCCGTGCCATCCCCTCCGGCCAGCAGCCCGTACGGTATCCTCCCACATCATGCCTGGCTGGGAAGCGGCTGAGGACTACGCCGAGCTCCGGCGGCAGGAAGCCGCTGCGCCGAAACTGCTCTACGCGATCGACGCCGAGACCTCGCCCTCCTCTCCCGTGACCGACGTGGCCACCCTCACCGGGCTGGCCACCAGCGCGGTCGCGGCAGGCGGCGGGCATGTCCTGGACGCGACGCAGGTGGTCTTCCCGAACGGCGCGATCACGCTCGTTCTCATCCTGGCCGAGTCGCACCTCAGCATTCACACCTGGCCGGAGGAGAATCTGATCGCGATCGACCTGTTCAGCTGCGGCGCCATTGACGGCAACACCGTGATCAGCGATCTCACCGGCAAGCTCGGGCTGACGGCAGTGTCGATCCGGCTTCTCGCTCGCGGCCTCCCGCCGGGCACGAACGGAAGCCAGGAATGAACCGGCTACGGAGGTCAGCGTGAGCCAGCACGAATTCGACGTGGTCGTCATCGGCATAGGCCCCGGCGGCGAGAACGCCGCCGAGCGGCTGGCCGAGGCGGGCCTCGCGGTAGCAGCCGTGGAGGACAGCCTGGTCGGCGGCGAGTGCCCGTACTGGGGCTGCGTCCCGTCCAAGATGATGATCCGCGCCGCCGGCCTGCTGGCCGAGGGACGCAGGATCCCCGGCATGGCCGGCGATGCCGCCGTGCGGCCGGACTGGGCGCCGGTGGCCAGGCGGATCAGGGACGAGGCCACGGACAACTGGGATGACACCGTGGCCGCGGACCGGTTCACGAAGCTGAGCGGCACGCTCTTTCGCGGTCACGGCAGCATCACCGCGCCCGGCGAGGTCACGGTCGGCCGCGACGTGCTGCGGGCCCGCCGGGGCATCATCGTCAATACCGGGACCTCCCCGTCGATCCCGCCGATCCCGGGCCTGGCCGACACGCCTTACTGGACCAACCACCAGGCCATCGAGGCCGAGCAGGTGCCCGCCTCGCTGATCGTGCTCGGCGGCGGCGCCATCGGGGCCGAGCTGAGCCAGGTCTTCGCGCGCTTCGGCGCTGCCGTCACCGTGGTGGAGGCGGCCGGCCAGCTGCTGCCGATGGAGGAGCCCGAGGCCGGCCAGCTGCTCGCCAGGGTGTTCGAGCGGGACGGGCTGACCGTTCGCGCGGATGCCGCCGCGACCAAGGTCGCGCACGCCGCGGACGCGTTCACCATCACGCTGAAGGGCGGCGAGGAGCTGACCGGCGAGCGGCTGCTGGTGGCGACCGGCCGCCGGGCCAACCTGGGCGCGCTGGGCCTGGCGTCGCTCGGCCTGGACGAGTCAGCCCGTGCGATCAGCGTGGACGGCCGGATGCGGGCGGCTGACGGCGTGTGGGCCATCGGTGACATCGTGGGCAAGGGCGCGTTCACGCACATGTCCATGTACCAGTCGGAGATCGTGATCGCCGACATCCTGGGCAGGCCGCATCATCCGGCCGAGTACCACGCCGTGCCCCGGGTCACCTTCACCGATCCGGAGATCGGCTCCGTCGGCCTGAGTGAGGCCCAGGCCAGGGACCAGGGCCTGGCCGTCCGCACCGCGGTCAGCCAGATCCCGGCCTCGACCCGCGGCTGGATCCACAAGGCGGGCAATGACGGCTTCATCAAGCTCGTCGCCGACGCCGACCGCGGCGTGCTGGTCGGCGCGACCTCGGCCGGGCCGACCGGCGGCGAGGTGCTGAGCATGCTCACGCTGGCCGTGCACGCGGGCGTTCCGGTGCGGCGGCTGGACGAGATGATCTATGCCTACCCGACGTTTCACCGGGCGGTGCAGGAAGCCGTGCGCCAGCTGGACTGAGCGAGCGCGCCGAAGGCGAGCTTGGGCTCCCAGCCCGGGCC
>Ga0116106_1001485_pt1 | contig 11504 bp, 9 predicted proteins | sample June2015DPH_6_50_FD_89717 | JGI IMG/M metagenome (GOLD analysis project Ga0116106, IMG submission 89717) | Peatland microbial communities from SPRUCE experiment site at the Marcell Experimental Forest, Minnesota, USA - June2015DPH_6_40 | ecosystem: Environmental > Terrestrial > Soil > Wetlands >...
AGGCACGTCTGCCCGGCATTCATGAATGCGCCCCAAAGAGCGCCGCTGGTGGCGATTTCCAGATCGGCGTCGTCGAGCACGATCATGGGATCTTTGCCGCCCAGTTCCAGCACGACCGGCAGGAGGCGACGAGCGGCCGCTTCGCCTACGCGCTTTCCGGTTGCGACGCTTCCGGTGAACATCAGCTTGTCGACCGGCGATTCTACGAGCGCCGCTCCGGCTGGCCCCTCGCCGACGACCACCTGCATGAGGTCGGGATGCAAGCCGGCAGCTAACAGCAGCCGCTGCAATTCCAGCGCGACCAGCGGTGTGAGTTCCGATGGCTTCAGCACAACCGCGTTGCCCGTGACCAGAGCGCCCAGCGTCTCGATGGCAGGGATGGAGAACGGATAGTTCCACGGCGAGACGATGCCGATAACGCCGTACGGTTCGCGCACCAGCTTGCCGCGCTTGGTCTTCATGAAGAGATTGCCGTGAGGCAGAGGCTGGTCGCGAAGGAAGCGGTGCGCATTGCGAATGCAGAACTGCGCGGCATCGAGGACGACGAGGACTTCGGTGGCGAGCGCTTCAGCGGTGGGCTTGCCAGCCTCGCGGCAAATTAATTGCGCGACGTCGTTGTGGCGCTCATTCAGAAGCTCCTGGAATCGCCGCAGGACAGCAACGCGCGCGCGCACGGGAGTCGCCTGCCACTGCGGCTGAGTCGCCTTAGCGCGCAGCACAGCACTGCGAACTTCGTCCGGAGTTGCGCAGGGCAGCTCGGCCAGAACTTCGCCGGTTGCGGGATTGCTGCTGACGAGGGTTGCACTGCCGACAATTTTCGCTTCGCTTGCCATGATGGTAGAACTGGCCTTCAGGCCAGCGTCCAGTCGTTCTATTTAACTTCCCAAGCCGGCTTCAGCCGGCGGGCCTCCTGCCTGGAAGGCTTCGAAAAGCAGATCCCTCGTCGGCCTAAAGGCCTCCTCGTGATGACAATCAAGTATAAAGGGCGTCAGAGCAGACCCGAAGGTCCGCATTACCTAGTATTCGACGCTGACCAGATACAGGCCGCAAGCGGCTGCCGTGGGTCCGGCCGCACTACGATTGCGGGCTTCCAGAATGGTTGGCACGTCGCTAATCTTCAGCGAACCTTTGCCGACGAGGAGGAATGTTCCTACCAGATTCCGCACCATGTGGTGCAGAAATCCGTCTCCCCGCACAGTGTAGACCAATTCCTCCCGGGTGCGAGCCCATAGCGACGAGTGAATGGTGCGGACATTGGTCACGATCCCAGAAGAGGAAGGCCCACCATGTTCTCCCTCTCCCGCTAGCCCGCCCTGGTCAGTCCAGAACCGGGCACCCGAAATCGAAGCGGGAGTCGCTTCCGCAATCCGCGCGCTGCGGTCGGGATCGGACGCAGCGAACGAAGTGAAATCGTGCTTGCCAACAACCTGATCGGACGAGCGCATCAGAGCTTCTTCATCGATGGGATAGGGATCGTGATAGACATATCGCGCCAGAAACGGCGGACAAATATCTGAGCGATAGATGCGATAGCGATAGATCTTGGCTTTGGCGGAGTGGCGCGCGTGAAAGTCGTCCGATACTACTTCCACCGAATTCACCCGCACCGATGCGGGCAGCATGTCATTTAACGCAATCACCAGATTGCGCTCCGGGATCGGACTCTCCAGTTGCACGGATGCCACCTGGGCCAGCGCGTGGACTCCAGCGTCCGTACGTCCCGATCCTTGCGGCAGGACATCTTCGCCAGTCAACCGCTTGAGGCACTCGGCGAGCGTGCCTTGCACGGTTGGCAATCCCGGCTGCACCTGCCATCCGTGAAATTCGGAACCGTCATACGCCAGCGTGATTTTCAGATTGCGGCCCACAGGCTCCTCACTATAACGATTCCATGTTCAAGCTTTTCGATCTGTTAAGCAGTGTAAAGGTGTGTAAAGCATCCACTTGCCGCGCTTGTACGTCAGCTATACTAATTTCCTGCAACGTGAGGTTGAGATCAATTTCCATCCCCCTGCGACGTCAGCTTGAGACCGAATCGCCGCCAACTGTCCCGCCATCTACGTCAGGCGAGAGGAAATTGCCGCAAGGGCAGGCAAAACTCTTGGCGTTCTTCTAGGAGAAGCAAAGAATGTCAGTTTCCAATCCGACTTCGAATCGTGCGTTCGCGCCAGCGGGTTTACTTCCGCTGCTGTTGATCGGGGTGTTCGCCATCTCGAGTTTCGCCCAGGATGCAGCGCCGCAACAGAATACCGCGCCGGCGCAGCAGAGCGCGCCTGACTCAAGTGCAGCGCCGCAACCGGCCACGGCGCAGTCGACTACAGCAACCCAGCAAAGCGCCGCGCAGAAGTCGCAGCTGACGCCGCTGCCGCAGGCGCCGCAACCGCAGCGCAATGCCCATCCCTATTCGGAGCAGGACTACACCCGGGGACGCTGGCAGTGGCCGAATCCGTTCATCATCTACGCCCCGCGCACGGTCGGGCCGCTGCGCGTGCAAAATTCGACGCGGGTGGACCAGATCCTCCGCGACGGCAAGATGTATTTGTCGATCGATGACGCGGTGACGCTGGCGCTGGAAAACAATCTCGACATCGGCATTCAGCGCTACAACCTGTCGATTGCCGACACCGACATCCTGCGCACCTCGTCGGGCGCAGTGGCGCTGGGCGTGAACGCCGGCCTGCTGCAGGGAACGCCCGGCGGGCAAACGGGCACGACGGCGGCTGGTGGCACGGGAACATCGACCACCGGCGCAACCGGCGGCGGTGTGGGTGGCACGACGATCGGAGTGGGCGGAGCCGGCGCGGGCGCGGCCGGTTTGGTCACCTCGACCCAGGGCGAAGGACCGCCGCTCGACAGCTACGATCCGGTCATCACCGGAACGGTCTCGCTGGCCCACTCGGTCACGCCGGAATCCAACACGGTCATCTCCGGTACCAACGAGTTGTACGAGAACACCACGACGGCAAACTTCAACTACACCCAGGGATTTCCTACGGGCACGCTGCTGACCGTTGGCTTCGACAACACGCGACTCTGGCAGAACTCTATCTACAACACCATCAATCCCACCCTGACTCCGAGCTTTAACTTTCAGGTGCGGCAGCATCTGCTACAGGGTTTCGGCTACGATCCAAACCTGCGCTACCTGCGGATCGCCCGCAATAACAAGCTGATTACGGAAATCACCTTTCGCGACCAGCTGATCACCACGGTGTCGCAGATCGAGAACATTTACTGGGACCTGGTCAACGCCTACGAGAACGTCGAGGTGCAGCAGCGCGCGCTCGATCTGGCGGAGAAGACGCTCTCCGACAACCAAAAGCAAGTTGCGCAGGGGACTCTGGCGCCGCTTACCGTAGTGCAGTCGCAGAGCGCGGTCGCCACGGCCAAGCAAAACCTGATTGCGGCTGAGGTGGCCCTTCAGCTGGAACAGCTGTTGATGAAGAATGCAGTCACGCGCAATATGGCTGATCCCATCCTCGCAGTCGCGCCCGTGATTCCCACCGACACCCTCAACACCACGTCGGAATATGAAGTGGGGACGGTGGACGAGCTGATCACGCAGGCCATGAAAGAACGGCCAGAGATCGCGACCGCCCGTCTGACGCTGACCAACAACATCATCACCAAGAAATCGCTTCGCAATGAATTGTTGCCGACGCTGGATCTGTACGCCTTCTACGGCGCCACGGCGCTGGCGGGGCCTGGGAATAATTTATGCAACGACCCGACTCGCTGTGCCGTGCCCGGATTCCCTACCAGCTACGCCGGCGCCTTCGGCAACCTTTTCAACGGTAGCGCTCCGGATAAAGGCGTCGGCGTGAATCTCACCATCCCTCTGCGCAACCGCCAAGTGCAGGCCGACCAGGTGCGCAACGATCTGGAATATCGCCAGGCGCAATTGGCCCTGCTGCAAACCGAGAACACTATTCAGTTGCAGGTACGGCAGGCGCAGTTTGCCTTGACGCAAAATTGGGTGGCGCTGCAAGCGGCGATTTCGGCCCGCGATTACGCCGCCGAAGCCCTGGACGCGGAGCAGAAGAAACTGGTGATGGGAGCCTCCACCGGCACACTGGTCCTGCAGGCCTCCAGTAACCTGACGCAAGCCGAGTCGAATGTGCTTGCCGCCGCCACCAACTACGAAAAGTCCAAAGTGCAGCTTGATCTCTCTACCGCGGAAACGCTCAGCAAGCTGGGCATCGATGTCCTCGACGCGGAAGCCAGTCAGGTGAAACATCAGCCCAAGGTGCAAGGCGTGGTTCCGGCGGACGCGCCCAACGAATTGACGACGCCTCACCTGGTGCCGCTGGGTCCAGGAGGGGCTGGAAGCGGGCCAACCATGGCGCCACAACCGCCGCCGCAACCACAGCAACCGGCATCACCACCCCAGCGATGAAGCTGGCGGACGGCGGATGAACATCGCGAAATCAAAGAACGCGGCTTGCAGAAAAGTGGCAGCTGCGTTGATGACGTGGCGCGACGCTTTTTGGAAGCTGCGCTCCGGATTACAATCTGTGGCGCGGGTGCAATTTGTTCAAATATACTGTCTGGTATCGGACGTCAAGATTCGCATACTGGTCGCGGCCTGGTCTAGTTCGCCAGCCGTAGACCAAGTCGTGAGAGCTGCATAGGAAAAGGCTTCTACTTCTCGTAAATCGTCTCCAGTGCACCTCATCACGTTGCGAAAGAGAGCCACTCGCGAGAGGCTGATGATGGCAACGGAACGGTCGAGGCGCCAACCCTTCGGCTATGTTCTCGTCATCACGAACCATGCAGGCGATGCCAGGCTCATCCGGGAGTCCTTACTGGTTATGGGACCGGAGCCGTTGCCAGTGGAGTGGGTCAGCTCTCTGTCCGAAGGCCTGGACCGGCTGAAATGCCTGTCGATTGATGCTGTCATTCTCGACCTCTCCCTGCCCGACAGTCACGGGATCGAGACCTTCGACAAAGTGTCGATCTGCGCCCCGGGAGTCCCCATCCTGGTCTTAAGCGACTCGGCCGCGGAAGATGTCGCCAAAGAAGCCGTGCGCCGCGGTGCTCAGGATTACCTTCCCAAAGATCGTCTGGATGCCTACTCTCTTCCCCGCGCCCTGCAGACCGTGATGGCCTTAAAGGTTGCGGCCGAGATGCTAGTCGGCGACCGGGAACGAGCCGAGGCAACGCTCAACTCAATTGGCGATGCCATACTCAGTACGGACAACCAGGGAAAGATCACCTATCTGAATGCCGTGGCCGAAAGAATGATGGGTTGGACACTTGGCGAGGCGCACGGACGGCGCTTGAGCGAGGTTTTCCATATCGTCGACCGGGAAACTCGCGAGTCAGCCGCTAATCCGCTGGAGTTCGCTATTGAACAAGACCAGATGATGGGCCTTGCGGCAGACTGCCTGCTCATCGGGCGCGACGGATCTGAACTGGCCATCGAGGATTCCGCCGCGCCTATTCGCGATCACGAAGGCCGGGTTGTGGGAGCCGTGCTGGTTTTTCGGGACGTGGGTAGGGCGCATGCCCTGGCTCATAGAATGTTTCACCTGGCGCTGCACGACTCGCTTACCGAATTGCCGAACCGCGTCCTGTTGAATGATCGGCTCAAGCAGGCGGTCAGAATGGACGAACGTCATCACAAGAAGCTCGCAGTGCTATTTGTTGACCTGGACCACTTCAAACCTATCAATGACTCGCTGGGCCATGCGACTGGAGATGCACTGCTCAAGTCAGTGGCAAAGCGCCTGCGCGAGGCTCTGCGCGAGGTGGATACCGTCAGCCGCCACGGAGGAGATGAATTTGTGATTTTGCTTCCGGAGATCGAGGAGGCCAGCGACGCCGCCCTGGTGGCGGAAAAGGTCCTCGCCAGACTGGCAACGCCTCACCTGATCGGGGGTCGCTCTCTGCACGTTACCGCCAGCATCGGAATCAGCATCTACCCCGATCACGGTCGAATGGCGGAGATTCTCGTCAACCGCGCGGACCTCGCCATGTATGAGGCCAAGAAAAGCGGCGGGCGCTCCTATCGCTTCTTCAAATAAATACGATTGTTTTTTCATGGGCAGTCAAAGTGACCCTTTGCTCCGTGAGGCTTCCTCCTTGCCGCTCACTCCCGCATCTACTAGCATGGAAGAGTTCGTCCTACTGTGGGGTAGCTCATGGCCAATAACCGCAAGTCCAACGGGAAAGCTGTATCAGAATCGCCGGTCACCGATCTGTTCGAGGCTGGCCGTCATCCTTCCGAGTCCGAGAAGCAATGGGCTGAGAAGACGCTTGCGCCTACGCTGGAGAAAAACCCTGAGCGGCCCATCGGCGCGCCCACAGGCGTCAACATTGACGAGCATGGCGACGCGCGCTTCACCACGATTTCCGGCCTGCCCATCCGCCGCCTTTACACGCAAGCCGATCTTCCCGAAGACTGGAGCTACGACAGCTACCTCAACTATCCGGGCCAGCCGCCGTACACGCGCGGCATTCACGCCTCCGGCTATCGCGGCAAGATGTGGACCATGCGCCAGTTCTCCGGCTTCGCCTCGCCGGAGGAGACCAACCAGCGCTACAAGTATCTTCTGACGCACGGAGGTCAGGGCCTTTCCGTCGCGTTCGATCTGCCCACGCTGATGGGCTACGACAGCGATCATCCCTTCAGCGAAGGCGAAGTGGGCAAGTGCGGCGTCGCCATCGATTCGCTGGAAGACATGGAGATCCTCTTCGACGGCATCGACCTGGAGAAGACCACAGTCTCGATGACCATCAATTCGCCGGCGTCGATCCTGTGGGCGATGTATCTCGCGGTCGCAGAGAAACAGGGCGCGGACTGGAAGAAAATTTCCGGCACTATTCAGAACGACATTCTGAAGGAATACATCGCGCAGAAGGAATACATCTACCCGCCGGCACCGTCGATGCGGCTGGTGATCGACACCTTCGAGTTCGGATCGTTGTTCACGCCGCGCTTTAACACCATTTCCATCAGCGGCTACCACATTCGCGAAGCCGGCTCGACCGCGCTACAGGAACTGGCGTTCACCGTTTACGACGGCGTCGAATATGTCGAGTGGGCGCGCCGTCGCGGCCTCGATGTCGACGAGTTCGGCCCGCGACTCAGCTTCTTCTTCAACGCGCACAACGATTTTTTCGAGGAGATAGCCAAGTACCGCGCCGCACGGAAAATCTGGTATCGGCTGATGAAGGACCGCTTCGGCGCGAAGAACCAGCGCACCTGGCTGATGCGCTTCCACACCCAGACCGCAGGTGTCTCGCTCACCGCGCAGCAGCCGCTGAACAACATCGCGCGCGTGGCGATTCAGGCGCTGGCGGGCGTGCTGGGCGGAACGCAGTCGCTGCACACCGACAGCTACGACGAAGCACTGGCGCTGCCAACGGAAGAAGCCGTGCGCATCGCGCTGCGGACCCAGCAGATCATCGCCTACGAATCAGGCGTGGCGCAGACCGTCGACCCGCTCGCCGGCTGTATTTTGTAGAGCGGCTCACGCTCGACATGGAGAATGGCGCCTTCGATTATTTCAATAAGCTCGACGCGATGGGCGGCATGGTTGCGGCCATCGAGAAGGGATATCCGCAGAAGGAGATTGCCGAGGCCAGTTATCAGTTCCAGCGCGCCACCGAAGCGAGGGAGAAAATCACAGTCGGCGCCAATGAGTTCGTGGTCGACGAGCCTTCACCGCACATTCTCTACATCGGCGAAGAAGTTGCGCAGGCGCAAAGCAAGAAGCTGAAAGCCCTGCGCGAGCGCCGATCGAGTGACGAAGTGCGCCGCCGTCTCGACGCGCTGAAGCAGGCTGCAGCGCAAGAGCCGAAGGCCGGCGAAAATGGCCAGATCTCGCCGGCGAACACGATGCCGTTCATCGTGGAAGCGGTGAAGGCGTACGCAACGGTCGGCGAAATCTGCGACGCGCTGCGCCAGGTCTACGGCGAGTATACGGAGACAGCGTTTGCGTGAGAAGCGAGCCGTCAGCCATCAGCCTATCAGTCAATTCCAATATGCCTCAGCCGTTCAGGCTCACTGAGTCGCAACTATCCCTAGAGGTTGAGCCCTGCTGCTTTGGCCAGCTTCGCTTGCCGCTCATCGAAGGTCCAGAATCGCTCAGCGCCAAGCTCCAACGCTGAGGCTACGTGCAGGGTATCTAAGGTTCGCAAGGCGACTCGGCTCGCGTATCGCTGCGTAAGCTGCACGCAGCGGTCAAAAACAGTATCGGCCAGATCCACCTCCATCCAGAACCTGGCTTCACGATCGCGCTGGAACTCCCGATACACCTTTTGAGCTTCATCAGCAGACATCTTGCGCAGGAAAAGGTGCTGTGCAACGGCGTGTGCCCACTCCGCCCGATGGAGCGGCGTAAGCCAAATACGAGCATGTTGCCGTACCAGCCGTTGCGCTTCCGCAAAATGCAAGTCGTGCAGGTAAATCGAGACGAAAAAACTCGAATCCGCGTAGATGCTCAATATCGCGCCCGTCTACGTTCCTTGATCAGCAGGTCCGCTCCCGGAAGCACCCTGTCCCCGAAAATCTTCTTGGCGCGCGCGGCAAAGTCGGGCATCTCAGCTGGGGGTTTGTCCCCGTTGGCGGGAACGATGCGGCCGATCAGACGATCTCGCTCGCGCAGTTCCACCGTCTTCCCTGCCCGCAGCCACGCTTTCAGTTGGCGGGTATCACGGAGTTGACGCATATTCACGGATGGCATGGGAATAATGTGTCACGCATTGTGTCACATTGTCAATCCGGCAGATGTCCGAACAAACCTCCTACTCGACCGGCAGCACGAACTGGAAGCTTTCACCGCCGAGGGCCACGGTCACGCGCACCAGCCGGCCTTTCTTGCCGTGGTTCGACGCGGCGGCGCTCTCGGAGAGCTTGCCCAGCGGAAAATAGAGCACGCCTGCCACATTGGCCCGCGGCGGAATGGTATTGGCCCGAAGCGAACATTGCTCCACGTAGTCAGGCGAATTTTGCCGCTGCAGTTGCGCCAGTACATCTGCGCCTTGGGCCTCGCGAGTGCGAAGCCGGCATACTACATCGCATTCCTCCGCATGGGTCGTCTCCTCGTCGGATTCCAAAGCACCGGGCGTGTCGGTATAGAGCATGCTGTTTGTTGTTCCTCCGCCGCTGTTGGCTCGCGCGGCCATGGCCCGCATCATCTGCAGGAACTGAGGACTCGTCATCTCGCTGGTGATTGGAGTGTCCGGTGAATCGCTGCCTGCCATGGCATTCACGCCAAATCGTGCCATGTTGTACGATTTGCGCATTCTCCGTGCGAGTTCCGCGCCCGGGATTGCAGCCACGGCGTGACCGGCGACAACGTCTTCCACCAGGATGTCTTCCGGCTTCACTGTCACCGACCGCTGGCTGGCGTTATACACCCGTACTTTGACCGCAAGGAACTTGTGGTTGATGACCGAATGGGCCGCGGCCACCACGGTGTGGTCGGTTTCGCGGGCGTACTGATAGACAATTCCATCGACGTAGAACGCTCCCTTCGCAGCTCCTGAATTCTGGGGAGCCGAGACTTCGGCTTCGTTCTGGGCAAAGAGAGAACAGGTGAACAATAGAACACACAGTAAATAGCGCATGAAGCCTCCGATCACGGCGCGCGGGGGGACCTGCATGGCAAATCGGCAAATGCGCGTTGAATCATAAGCGCCTGCGATTCTCCGATCGCTCGCCAAGAGCAGGCAAAACGCACCTGACCGGAAGCGGGGCACGCATGTCGCGCTGTAGGCCTCCCTCGACTCGCTTGCTTCCTCCCAAGCGACGTCACTGTGCTCAGGAAGTCGGAGGAAAAAAGCATTAAATGGGAACGTGCACAAACGGGAATGTTGGAACTTTTTCGCTCCTGAATGCTCGCCGTGCCGCCACTGCTGGAGTGCTACACTGGCTCGTGGTAAAGGCAATGCATAATTCTGGAGCTCCTAGTGAAGGCGATCCCACTGCTCCGGGAACGCTGTACCTGGTGGGAACACCCATCGGCAATCTGGAAGACATTACGCTGCGCGCTCTGCGCACCTTGAAGGAAGTGGACCTGATCGCCTGCGAGGACACGCGGCAAACTGCCAAGCTGCTGAATCATTACGGCATCGAGAAGCCCACGCTCAGCTACCACGAGCACAATGAACTGACCCGCGCGGCCGAAGTGGTGGTGCATCTGGAACGTGGCGATAACGTGGCCGTGGTCAGCGACGCAGGTATGCCCGGAGTCAGCGACCCGGGCTACAGGCTGGTGGCGCTTGCCATCCGTCATCATCTCCGCGTGGTGCCGATTCCGGGCGCATCAGCCTTACTCTCTGCCCTGGTCGCCAGTGGCCTGCCTACCGACTCTTTCCACTTCGGAGGCTTCCTGCCTGCCAAGGGCGGTGCCCGGCAAACAGCGCTGGAGGCTGTCCGCAATTCTCCCCGCACACAAATTTTCTACGAGGCCCCGCATCGCATTGTGGAGAGCGTTCGCGATGTGGTGGACACGCTCGGCCCGGAGCGTCACATTGTGATGGCGCGCGAGGTCACCAAGCTGCATGAGGAATTCCTGCGCGGCCGCGCCGAGGACGTCCTGGCGCAACTGGAAAAGCGGACCGAGATCCGGGGTGAAATCACGCTGCTGATCGGAAAAGCGGAAGAGATATCGCACGCGCCAACTTCCAGCGATACGGTCGCGAAGCGCGTCAAGGAATTGGTGGGCCTGGAAAAGCTCGAGGAAAAGGCGGCGCTGAAACAGGTAGCCAAGGAGTTCGGGCTCTCGAAAAGCGAGGCCTATCGCAAGTTGCAAAGAGCCAAGCTTTAGCACGGCGCCGATTCGGCAACCGCACAGCGTTCCAAAACCATAGCGGGCAAATAGGAAGTGGTTGGGCCGCAACGACCTATGCCGGTTGCGGCGGTCTCCCGATACGAGCCTAAGCCTTCCGGGCCACCGAACCACTCACCGCATGGCAGTCAGTTAATGGAGTTCGAGGGCAAGGCGACTCTGACTCGCTGATTGACTGAGCTCGCGGCCGCAGCAGCAACTCGCGCGGGCGGCGGATCGAGGACGACTGTGGCCGTGGCCTGGGCCAGAATCCGGTGATGCACGACGAAAAGGGCCAGCTCCAAACGGTCCGAGACCCCAATTTTGTCGAAGATGTTGCGCAGAGCATTCTTGACGACCTGCTCGCTGGTGTACAGCTGGGCGGCGATCTCCCGGTTCTTATAGCCTTGCACGATGGCCGCGATGATTCGCAATTCTCTGTCTGAGAGCCGCTTCCGTACCCGCGCTCCCACCAGGTCATCGTTGACCTCAACTTCGGCGGAATTCGGAGTCTGCAAGAACGACTGCCCTTGCGCGAGCCGCCGCACAGCTTCCACCACCATACAGCCGCTGGCCGAACGATAAATTACACCCTGCACACCCATGCGCATGAAGACGGAAGCGTCTTCGCTGTTATCGCAGATCACCAGCACGGCAATTTGCCGCCTCTGGGCAATCTCCTGAACCGCGGGGAGGAAGGACAGGAAACCCGTCGATAAGATGACT
>Ga0116106_1001516_pt1 | contig 11366 bp, 8 predicted proteins | sample June2015DPH_6_50_FD_89717 | JGI IMG/M metagenome (GOLD analysis project Ga0116106, IMG submission 89717) | Peatland microbial communities from SPRUCE experiment site at the Marcell Experimental Forest, Minnesota, USA - June2015DPH_6_40 | ecosystem: Environmental > Terrestrial > Soil > Wetlands >...
GCTAACCTGCTCCGCGAGCTTCCGCAAGATTGGCGGGTCGCGTATGAAGACAAAGTGGCGGTGGTGTTTGAGAAGCGTTGAATGGGCAGAACACTCTCTGCAACCTGAGCGATTCCGCATCATCTGATGTAGTTGAGTTTGGGTCGTTGTTGAGTTTGGGTCAATGAAACATATGCGGATCGCGACCGTGCGCCGATCTCCGGAGAGCTGCCGATGAAGGCGCAGTGTTTGCCGTTTCAGCAGATTCCGCACAGCACACGTCTCTTTCTTGATTATCTTTCCTACACTCCTTCGGTTCGCGGGATGTATCCGCGTTCACCGATTTTTTCCGAGTGGGTGAAAGAAGAAGCCCAGCGCGTCGTTTACGACGGCGCGCGGCGCGGCAAGGTGAGCGAAATTCTTGAGCGGCAGAATCGCGCGTGGGGAGCTTCTCCGAAGACGCTGGCCAATATTGAGCGGCTTCGGCGAGGAGCGCTGGCGGCGGTTACGGGGCAGCAAGTCGGTCTCTTTGGCGGGCCGCTGTTTTCGATTTTCAAAGCGCTGACCGCGGTCAAGTTGGCGGAAGAGGCTACCGCGGCCGGAGTGGACTGCGTCCCGATCTTCTGGCTCGCGACCGAGGATCACGATCTGGCCGAGGTCAACCATGTAGCGTTGCTCTCGGAGCACGGGTTGCCGGAACCATTCGCGGTGGAAAGTCGGGCATTTGAAAGTAACCACGTTGCGGATGCGCCTGTGGGAGCCGTGAAGTTTGGGCCGGAAATTGAGCCGGTGGTCGAGCGTGCTGCGACGCTGTTAGGAGATTCCGAGGTCGCGACTTGGCTGCGGCAGGCGTATCGTCCGGGGGAAACTCTGGGCAGTGCGTTTGCCCTGCTGTTTGCGCGGCTGTTTGCGGATTGGGGCGTCATCCTGTTGGATCCGGCGGATAAGGATTTTCACGATCTTGCAAAACCGCTGTGCCGCGCGGCGATTGAACGGGTATCCGAACTTGATGAGGCTTTGCTGGCGCGAGGCAAGGCTATAGAGGTGGCAGGATATCACCAGCAAGTGAAGGTGACTTCGGCGACGACGCTGCTTTTTGAGGTGAAGAATGGCGCGCGTACTGTCGTGCGGCGCAGAAATAGTGGTAGCAACGGCGTCAGCGGCAACGTCGGCGAGTTCGCGGTCGGCGAGGAGCGGATCTCGCAGAAGGAGTTGCTTGGCCGGATTGAAGAGGCTCCGGAGAAGTTCAATGCGAATGTGCTTTTGCGTCCCGTGGTGCAGGATTATCTGCTGCCTACGCTTGTTTATACCGGCGGCGCGGCCGAAGTCGCTTACTTCGCGCAGGTCGCCGTGGTCTATGAGAAACTGCTGGGACGGGTGACGCCGATCCTTCCTCGTTTTTCGGCGACGTTGATCGAACCTAAGTCTGAGCGCATTCTGACGCGCTACCAGCTGGGGCTGAGTGAGGTGCTACAGGGGCCGGAGAGAGTTCGAGAAGCGATTGCCGCTCGTTCGCTGCCATCGGATTTGCAGAGCCGCTTTTCGGAAGCCTATGCGAGTGCGGAGCAGTCGATGGCAGCGGTTCGCGAATCGATCTCCAAACTGGATTTAACTCTCGTCGAGGCGGCGGATCGTGCCCGAACCCGCATGTGGTATCAAATCAACCGGCTCCATCGGCGTGCGTCGAGGGCGGAGCTGCTGCGAAACGAGGTCATCGAGCGGCACGCGGATGCCTTGAGCGACGCGCTGTTTCCGCATAAGGTGCTACAGGAACGCGAGGTCGCAGGAGTGAGTTTTGTGGCGCGCTATGGGACGGAGTTACTCGCGAATCTTAATAGGAAGATTCATCCTGATTGCCACGATCACCAGGTGATTGAGGTGCAGTAGAGACGGGGGCTTGCCCCGTCTCCACCAAAAACCCAAATCATCCGCGCAGCACGATCTGCAATGCTTCGAGCGACTCTACTCGCGGCACTCCCTTGTCGCGGTAGGCGCCGGGGGCGTCCATTAAGATCGCTTGCATGCCTGCGCCGGTGGAGCCGAGATAGTCCACGGAATAGACGTCACCGACGTAGAGGCTCTCATCGGGCGCGGCATTCATGCTCTTCAGGGCATGGCGAAAGATTTCCGGGTGCGGCTTTTCATATCCGACGAGTCCAGAATCGGTGATTGTGCGGAAGCAACGGGCTATGCCGCACCTCTGCAACACGTCTTCGATTTTGCCATCCGCGTTGGAGATGACTGCGATCCGGTAGCGCTCGCCGATCTCATGCAGTTGCGCCGCCGTGCCGGGACGAATCGTGTCCCAGTTGGCGGAGTTACGGATGCTGGTGACTAGCTGGTCGCGGATGGCATCATCGTTTTCGAGTCCGATCTCGGAGAGCAACTGCGAGTAGAACATCCACCAAAAACTGTGATCGGTGCTGCCGTTGGTGGTCATCATTCCATCGAACTGATTCTTGGTTCGGCATTCCAGGTCGCGCAGGTGCTCGCCATCGGGCACGATGCCGCGTGCGGCGAGCGGCGCGTGAATGCGCTCGCGATTGGGGAAGAGCAGCGTGTTGCCAACGTCGAAGAAGATGGCTTTGATTTTCGAGTTCATTTTCGGGGTTCGAGCACCAGCCGGTCGGTGGTTTCAGCTTCCACCGCCTTCCGGGAATAGAGTAGCGGAAAATAACGGCCGGCGTCCCACAGCGGCATCAGGTCAGAGTAGTGCGGGCTGCCGGGCTGGCCGCTCTGGCCGGGCGCGTTGACGGCGACCGATTGATCCCAATCGCTCGGGTCGAGAATTTCGCGATAGCTGGCGCCCGAAACCTGTTCCCAGGAATCGACGTAAGCGCCCGTGGCATTCACGGTGTTTTCGTCACCCGGCCGCGATAGGGGACCAAGGTCGAGCAGGTCTTTTGCTCCGGGCTGCTGGTCGAGCGCGTGGCGGAAGTTTATGGTGTGCAGCTTGCCCCACGACCACTGCGAGGGGTCGGGGCCTAGAAACTTCTTGAGCACATTGCGCGCCGACTGCAGCGTGTCTGCCAGCATCTGGTTGCGGCCGGCGAGAGGATTGTCGCGGAACAGATCTTTTTCTGGACTCGTGTCTGGATTCGTGTCTGGATTCGCGAGAATACGCAGCACCGTGAGGGGCGACAGATCGATGTAACGTCCGCCCTGTTCTCTTGAGAAGCGTTGCCCGAGCGCGAAGCAAATTTCCTGGAACCAGACTTCATAGAGAGCCGCGTCTGACGATTCGCGGGTGAGTCGCCCGTCCCAATGCAGAAAGCCCGTTAGCGCCGGATTCTCTTTCAGCGGTGTGGTGCGCAGGAGTTTCTGAAAATCGATGGCCGGTAGTGACGTGACGTCGCTCTGCAGAGATTCCATGTCGGGGATGGTCAGCTGGTGGTGGTGCTGCTTGGCATTCTCGATTACGGAACGGATGCGCATGACGCGATAAGGAGGATTCCATTCGAAGCCGATATTGTAAGGATAGTGTTCCGGAATCATCTTATGATTCGCGGTGGCTACGAAGCCTTCACGCGGATTGAAAAAGTGTGGCAACTCCATGGTGGGGACGAAACCTGTCCAGTTGTAATTGCCGGTTCCGGGCACGGGCAGCAGACCACTCCAGTTCCGTAGGGGCGCCAGTCCGGCGGAGTGCTCGCCGATGTTGCCCTTGCTATCGGCATAAACAAGATTCTCGGAAGGAACCTTCCAACGCGCCATCGCCGATTCGAACTGGTTCCAATTCTGGGCGCGGTCAATGGCCAGGGATGCCAGGTAACCGGCAGTCCCGGGCTCGGTTCCGACCCAGCGCAAAGCGAGGGCGCGTTTGCCGTCCTGCCAGAGCACAGGGCCGTGGCGGGTGAATTTCAAATCGACTTCTGCAGGCGTCGCATTCTTGATTAAGAACACTTCTCGCCGCACTTCCATTTTTTTCCATCCTGCTTCTGTTTTGTACTCGAGCGGGTTGGCGGGGTTTAGTTCTTCGACATAGAGATCCTGCTGATCGATGCCGAAGATGGTGAATCCCCAGGCGATATGTTCGTTGTGGCCGAGCGCGACGCCGGGCAGGCCGGGCTCGCCCGCGCCGATGACGTTCCATCCGGGAGCGACTAAGTGAACCATGTAGCGCAACGAAGGCAGAGCCATGACACGATGAGGATCATTGGCCAGAAGCGGCTTCCCGCTGGCGGTGAGCTGGCCGGAGATGGTCCAGTTGTTGCTGCCTTCGAGCGAGTGCGCAGGGAATTGGATGGGCTGATCGCTGCCGACGAGATTTCTCAACAACTCGGGTGAGAGTCCGGTGAGATCGAGCCCGGGGGCGGGATCGAGCGCGATGGCGGGATCGAAGTCGAATAGCTTCGATGCTTTTTCCGCGCCGAGTTCGGTGAGGGCTTGGGCATGTTCGAGTTCGCTGAGCGCGTTGCCGGTCATGGAAAACGCGGCCATGCGGTTTAGACAGTCTTCCGGGTGCCAGGGGTCGGGCGAAAATCTAGCGAGTTGAAATTCGATGGGCAAGCCGGGGCCGCCGGGAGCGGTGAGGCTGGCGATATAGGAGTTGATGCCGTCGGTGAACGCAGTGAGAATCGCCTGCGTGTCGGGTGAGTAACTTTCGTATTCCGCCTGCATGTCGCCGCGATAGCTCAGGGCGCGGGCGTTTACATCGCGGGCGAGCGCGGAAGGACCGAGAATTTCGGCGAGGCGTCCCTGTCCGGCGCGTTTCCAGAGTTCCATTTGGAAGAGGCGATCCTGGGCAGCGACTACGCCCTGGGCGAAGAAGAGATCGTGCTGGTTCTCGGCGTAAATGTGGGCAATTCCCGAGCGATCGCGGAGAATGTTGACGGGGCGATCGAGTCCCTCCATGTGAAGGCGACCGGATATGACAGCCAGAGCCTTATGAGATGCACGAACGAGATCCGCCTTTTGAGTGGGCTGAGTGCAAACGCAGAGCGGAAGCAGGAGGATGATCAGGCGGATGGCTTTCATGGGAGACCCATTGTAATGCTGCTCGGTAATGCTGCTCGCCCGCGGCAGTTCGGTGGCCGGGCGAGGACGCCGGCGCTCCACCGGCCAACTGCGCCCTGGAACATTGGCCCAATGAATCAAACCAATGAATTAAACTGACAGATCGCCGATGTATTAAGTGGAAACAGCACTCATGGCCCAATTGCGAGTTGTCGTGCTGTGGCATCAGCACCAGCCGTTCTATAAAGACCTGATGACGGGGCAGTATCGCCTGCCCTGGACGCGGCTCCATGCCTTGAAGGACTACTACGGGATGGTAAAGCTGCTGGACGAGTTCCCGCAGGTGCATCAGACGTTCAATCTGGTGCCGTCGCTGATCACGCAGATTCAGGATTATGTTTCGGGCGAGGCGCAGGATCCTTTTCTGCAGGTTGCGGCGAAGCCGGCGAAAGACCTGACGGAGCAGGAGCGGCGGTTTGCGCTGCAATATTTGTTTCAGGCGAATCCGGTGAATGTAATCGGGCGCTATCCGCGCTACCGCGAGCTGTGGGAGAGATTTCGCGGGGCGGGGGATTCGCCCGAGCGGGCGGAGAAATATTTTCAGACGCAGGATCTCACCGACTTGCAGGTGTTCTCGCAGATCGGATGGTTCGACGAGTATTTTCTGGCGGAAAAAGACGTGGCGGAACTGATCCGCAAAGGCCGCAACTACACACTTGAAGACCAGCAGTTTGTGATTACGCGGGAGCGGGAGTTGCTGGGGCGGGTTCTGCCGGCACATAGGGACGCGGCAAAAAAAGGGTTGATTGAGATTTCGACTTCGGCCTTTTATCATCCCATTCTGCCGCTGGTGTGCGACACGGAGATGGGAGCGGTTTCTTCGCCGGGGCTGCCCCTGCCGCAGAACCGCTATCGCCATCCTGAGGATGCTCGCGAGCAATTGGAGCGCGGACTGGACCTGCACGAGAAAGTTTTTGGGGTGAGGCCGAAGGGGGCGTGGCCGTCGGAGGGCAGCGTTTCCGCAGAGACGCTGGCGATTGCGCACGAGCTCGGAGTGCGCTGGATGGCGACCGACGAAGGTGTTTTGGGACGGAGCCTGGGAATAAATTTCTCGCGCGACGGGTATGGTCATCTGAATTCGGATCTGGCGCAGCGGCTGTACACGATTTATGGCTACGAGAATGATGAGACGCGGATGAATCTGATTTTCCGCGACCACACGCTCTCGGACCTGATCGGATTCGTATATTCGGGAATGCCGCCGCAGGACGCCGCCAATAATCTCATCCACAAAATTAAGGAATCAGCACAGCCCGTGCTTGCGGCCGGGCACGATGCCGTGGTCTCAATCATTCTGGACGGCGAGAACGCCTGGGAATACTATCCGCAGTCGGGACGGGAATTCTTGCGTAGATTCTATGATGCGTTGCAGAGGGATCCGGGAATGGAAGCGGTGACGGTTTCGGAGGCGATTGCGCGCCACAAGAACCCCGCTCCGCTGAAGTCCCTGGTGCCCGGATCGTGGATTAATGCCAACTTCAACGTTTGGATTGGAGCGCCGGAAGACAACAAGGCCTGGGACTACCTGTATCAGGCGCGTAATTTCTATGCGCAGGCGGCAGCGGGCGCGACGGAGAAACAGCGCGGGCTGGCGTTTGAAGAAATCATGATTGCCGAGGGCAGCGACTGGAATTGGTGGTACGGACCGGAGCACCACTCGACAAACGATCGCGACTTCGACGAACTCTACCGCAAACACCTGTCGAATGTTTACCAGGCGTTGGGTGGGATTCCACCGGATTATCTGACGCAGCCGATCACAGCGGGAGTGGCGCGGCCTTCGTTCACGCCGCAGACCGCCTACATCCATCCGCGAATCGCTGGCGACATGGTGCGCTATTTCGAGTGGATGGGAGCGGCATGTTACACGGCCGACCAACGCTCGGGCGCGATGCACGGCAAGCAGTTTCTGATGGATGAGGTATTCGCCGGGATCGATGAGCAGTATGTATACGGGCGGCTGGATTTTGTGGGCAGAGTGCCGGAAAACGGATTTGAAGTGGTGGTGAATCTGGAGTCATGGGCCGACCACGCGACCAAGCCCCGGCGCGAGCTGCGGTTGGGCGCGGTTGTGGATGGAGGCCGCATAGAGTCATGGAAAGTGACAGAGGGGAAAGACAAGGCGGTGGCAGATTCGACTGGTGCGACCAATTCGAAAGATGCGCGGCTGGCGCTCGTCCGAAATTTTGAGTTTCGGCTGCCGCTCACGTGGCTGCTCGCGGCTCCGTTGGAAATTGACAAAGTGCGAGGGCCGAATAGCTCGGATCTGCTGACCACGCGGCTACGGCTGCGTTTCAGTCTGTGGCAAAACCATCTGCCGGTCGATGCCCTGCCGGTGGAAGGATGGATCGAACTGGAGTTGCTGGCGGAAGAGGATCTGCTGGCAGCGAGCGGATAGTTCGGAAATGGGTCGGAAGCGGGCTTTTGCCGAACACGTGCTAACTAACGGTGCAATTTCCTCCTCGGGCCCGCGATACGACCAGAATCCCGACTAGGCCATCCTGCTCGTGAGCGAAATCGCCTGATTACAGTAGCTACCGCGCTCCCATCTTCTGCGTAATGCAAAAAGAAAGCCGCCCGTCGCCGAGCGGCAATTCTGAGCAAGCCAGAGCGTTTATTTCTCCACCACCTGCTTCACTGGCTTCGATTTGCTTGCGGCGAAGTTCGAGTCGCCGCCGTATACCGCCGTGACCGACGTAGTGCCCACCTTGAGCGTCGAAGTTACAAACGTGGCCGTTCCGCCACTCAACGATCCCGTTCCCAAGACGGTCTTTCCTTTCATGAATGAGACGGTTTCTCCATCGGGCGGCGCAGGAGTAACTACCGCGGTAAAGGTCACTGCCTCACCATACGTGGACGGATTCGGCGCAGACGTGAGCGTGGTCGTGGTCTTGGTCTGGGTCGCCGGCGTGAGTTTGAACACAGTTCCGCAGCCATACAATGTTTGTCCATTCCCTCCGGGTCCTGTCGTGCAAGATAGATTCCCGCCCTGGGTGGTAGTGCCATACAGGTTGCCCTTCGTGTCCCGCAATATAGGTGAATCGGGCCCCATACCATCTCCCCCAGTGCCGGTGAAGCTGTAGAGCACGGTCTCGTTGCCGGTGGTATCCACCTCGAACACCATTCCGCAACCATTCGGCGGGTTGCATGCAAGATCACCGCCTGCAGAAGTACCATACAGGTTGCCCTGTGCGTCCTGCGTTAAGCCCCCGGGGGCGTAGCCGGCCGCCCCACCAGTGAAGCTGTAGAGCACGCTCTCGTTGTTGCTCGTATCCAGCTTGAACAGCGTTCCACAGCCATTCGGCGCGTCGCACGAAAGATCCCCGCCCTCGCTGGTAGCGCCATAGAGGTTGCCCTGCGCGTCCCGCAATAACCATGCGTCCGGTACTGAGCCGTCCGTCCCACCGGTGAAGCTATAGAGCACGCTGAACACATTGCTCGTATTCAGCATGAACACTGTTCCATTGTTATAGGCGCCGCCGTCTTTGGTAGTGCCATACAGGTTGCCCTGTGCGTCCATCACTGGAACCGAGGCATGATTCCACTCAAAGGGGAAGCTGTAGAGCACGGTCTCGTTGCCGGTCTTATCGATCTCGAATATCGTTCCGTAGTTGTAAGCGCCGCCGTAACGAGTCGTCCCGTATAGGTTGCCCTGCGCGTCCCGGACCAGACCTTTCTCCGGTTCTGAGGCGTCCGAACTCGTGGTGAAGGTGTAGAGCACGGTTTCCGCGCCGGTCTTCGTATCCAGCTTGAACACCGTTCCGCAGCCATCCGGCGCGTTGCATGAAAGGTCTCCGCCAACCTCGGTAGTGGCATACAGGTTGCCCTTCGTATCCAGCACTAACCATGTGAAGGGACCTGCGCCGTCCCCTCCAGTCCCGGTGAAGCTGTAGAGCACGGTCTCCGCGCCGGTCTTCGTATCCAGCTTGAACACCGTTCCGCAACCATACGGCGGGTAACATGCAGAATCTCCCCCGTAAACGGTAGTGCCATACAAGTTGCCCTTCGCGTCCTGAACTAGACCTGCGACGGGAGTTGCGCCGTCCGGAGCGTTTGTAAACGTATGCAGCACACTCTCTGTGTAAGTCTGCGCCTGTGCCGATCCGGTCGCGAGGACGGCCGATACCAGCATGATTGCCAAAGCCAGCGCGGCGCCTGCCACTCGCCTGCGTATTACAAAAATCCGTCTCCAATGTTGAGTTGGATTATTCATAAATCCACTCCTATTCTGATGGAATCGTTCGCTTACGTTTTTCGTGCAGCGTTGGCTCATGCGCCAGCGATGAGCCGAGGCTCGACGCGAAATGGGTTGTCCGAAACTTCGGGTCAGTCGCCTCAGGGGGTGCTGCGTCTCAATAGGCTGGGCTGCTCTTCGGAGAGGCGGAACGCGTTAATGCAAACACAAATGAGCGCGTTCTGTCTGTGAAATGGGTCACGTCTTGAGGTGAGGTGATGGTCACGAGCGGCAGCGCACAGCCAGCCGTTGTTGTTGAAACATCGCGATACCACTCATAACCAGAACCCGGCGGAAGCTACCGCCCTGGGATCCGGCACACCCTCCGCCATCAAAATGCTGGACGCCGAGCGATTGCCGGGTAGCTTAGGTTAACCCTTATCGGGCTTTGCAGCACTTGGACGGGGCCGAGCCCCGTCCCCACACGGTTATTCTTACTGGCCGGTGCTGGTGGCGGCTGTTGTCATGGTCATCGGACGGCTCAATTCCATGACCAGTTCTGTGCCTGCGGGAAGCATCGCGGAACGGTGCTTGCCGAGCCAGTGCGTGACGGTTACCGTGGCGCCGATGGCTCCGCCGATGAGGAAGCCTTTGCCGCCTCCGGCTAGTCCACCGACGAGCATTCCGCCGCCGGTGCCCATGCCGACCTCGGTGAGATCTTTGCCGTCGTGGCCAGCGCCTTTGAACTGGCCTTCGGTGTTGACGTCGGTGCCGTGGCGAGCATTGGTGTCAACCAGCGACGCGTTCAGCATGAATCGGTCTCCATTCGGAAGGACGAGGTTTTCGGGGAAGATGGCGATGGTCGGCTTGCCGGCGATGCGCCGAGGTTCGTTCGCTTTCGTGACCCGGCCCTCGACCGTTGTGCCGATCGGAATCACGGTTTTTCCATCCATCACCACCGGCTCCGTCACTCTTGCCGAGAACGGATCTCCGGCCTTCGAACTGAAGGTTGCGAGCGTGGTTTCGAGTTTCATCTTGACGGCGGTTCCGGTGGGCAGGGCGGTTTGCGCCCACGCGAAGCTTGCCATCAGAATGAACAATGTCAAGTAAAACAGTGCCACCAAAAGTGTTTTTTTCATGTTGCCTCTTACCTCCAGGATTCAATTGATATCTTTTTCATAGCGCGTTTCATACAGCGGCCAAAGCTCCAATAACTTGGTCCAGCGGCGCGCGGTCGAGCTGGTTATCGCCGCGGTAGATGTAACGCACCGAAGCGCCTTGATCGTCATCGCGACAAATGATGAGCGTGGCCGGGTGCGCGATGTTGATGGCATCGGCGCCGAGGGCGTGATGAAGGCCGTAGGCCTTGGTCACGGCGCGATCCTCATCGAGCAGAAAGACACTGGCGATGGGGTGCTTCTCCAGAAATTTCCCTGGCTTCCACACGCCGTCCCGCTTTTCGGCGGCAACGAACACCAACTGTGCTCCGGCTGCTTCAATTTCCTTTCTCCGCGACTCGAACTGAGTCATGCGCTTGAGGCAGTTTGGTCACCAGGTGCCACGCAGAAACTCAAGAATCAGCGTGCCGTGGTTGAGCAGACTACCGAGAGTGAATGTGCCATCACGGTTGGCCGCTCCCAGGGAAAAATCCGGGGCGCGCGAACCGATCTCCAGAGTTTCGGTGCGGTTCTTCATGTTGAGTCGACTTTAGGCGAAGTGGAAATCAGGAACAATAACGGATGGGGTACGGGGGATATCTGGCCGGTCATGCAATGGTCGGTCACGGCTCACAGACTAGGTTCTGCTCTGCGAGATATAATTTCGTTTCGCACACAGGAGACGCGGCCAGCCGCGTCTCGCATTACCGACTACGATTAATGACGACGTTTCTAAATACATCCGACGAGTAAAGGATGCACTTATGCCTATTACCAGTATTGCCGATATCCGTGGACGCCAGGTGCTTGACTCGCGTGGCAATCCGACAGTTGAAGCTGAAGTTTTTCTGGATGGCGGCGCCAGCGCGCGTGCCATTGTGCCGAGTGGCGCGTCCACCGGCGAGCATGAGGCCGTCGAATTGCGTGACGGCGACAAGACCCTGTATCTCGCCGTTGACGTTCCCCACTGCCTGCAGAACGCCCTTGCCGAGATACAGGGTCTTGTCGCCGTCACGCAATTCGACGGCCTCATGCTCGCC
>Ga0116106_1001519_pt1 | contig 11349 bp, 7 predicted proteins | sample June2015DPH_6_50_FD_89717 | JGI IMG/M metagenome (GOLD analysis project Ga0116106, IMG submission 89717) | Peatland microbial communities from SPRUCE experiment site at the Marcell Experimental Forest, Minnesota, USA - June2015DPH_6_40 | ecosystem: Environmental > Terrestrial > Soil > Wetlands >...
ATTCGCTTTTCTCGTGGCTGACGACAAAGAGTTTCAGGTGTTTCAAGTGGGTCTCGCCAGGCTTCGCTTCAGTAGTGGGAATTCCGATGTGATGGTACCGGCGCATTGTTTTTCGCTCTCCGTCGAATTGGCACAAATTCTACGCTGTCGTGACCGCGTTTGAAACCGCGCCCTCGTGACCGGACTTTTGAGGCACGAAGTCAAATTGTACTTCACTGGTTTTGGCACGAGGCAGATTCGGAATGCATGACGGGCAAACCGGAAGTCATGTTTTAACCGCGATACCCACGACGTTGTCCAGAAGTCCGCTTCGAGGACATCATCTCTTAATCTCCCCGAAGCCCGTTTCTGGATAGCTTCCTGTTTGCCGACCAACCGGGAGTTATCTCGCCGTAGTTAGAACCACGGGATTGAGTCTTCACCGAAGTGAATTTATTACCGAAAGAGACTCATTATTGGCCATCGGCATCGAGCTTGTCGCACCACGCCTTCTCTCGTTCCGCGCAACCGATTCCGGCCAGGAAGGCCGCGTCAACCGGGGTTCGGCCCCGCAGCCGCGAACTGTTTTTCTTGTCGTGATAAGCGCTGGCCACGTGCACCGCGGCCAATGGCGAGAACTTTACGCTCAGGCTACCGGCAGGATTGTGGTGCCAGGCAACTGCTTCGACAATCGTGCCCGGCAGTCCCCATAAGCCAAACAGATAGGCCGCCACCTGGGCATGACTGCAGCCCAGCAGTTCGCACTCCGCGGCGTACAGCCCGACGTCCGCCTTCTCGCTGTGCTCCAGCACCTTCCCGTACTGCTCTTCCAGGGTGGAGGCCAAGATGAGCTTGCCCGCATCATGCAACAGCCCCGCAGTGAAAGACTCATCCTGGATGTGCTGATCGGCATGTTCGAAAATCGCAATCTTCCTGGCAATATTGCTCACTGCCAGGGAGTGGTCTGAAATCTGATGCACATCGTCCGCGGTCAGCAGCCGGCTTTGAAATCGCTCGAATACATGGGCCGTTAGTACCAAGGTCCGCACCGTGTCCAGACCTAGGAGCTGGACGGCGTGCGAGGCACTGGAGATTTCGCAAGACAAACAAAAGAATGCCGAGTTCACCAGCTTCAGGATCTTCGCGGTCATGGCCATGTCGGCTCCAATCAGTTCGTCGATTCGTCGCAGTGAGGGTTCGGGACGGCGCAACTCCTCGTTCAGTTGCAGGTAAGCGTGCGGCAGACTGGGCAGGTAATCCAGCTTGGTGACTAACTCGCGCAGGTCCGGATTCTGCAGCAGATCTTTGAGAGCGAAAGCACGGGTCAGCCGGGACTTCAGCTCTTCGCCTTCGCAAGGCTTGGAAATAAACTGATGAGCGGGATTGACCGAGCGCAGAATGGTTTCCCGATCCGATTGCCCCGAGAGCACCATACGCAAAGTCTGAGGCGACCGTCTCTGCACTTCTTCCAGCAACTGCGCTCCGTCCATTCCCGGCATTTGCATGTCGGTAACAATGATGTCGAAAGTCTGCCGGTCGATCGCTGCCAGGGCTTCTTCGCCGCCCGCCGCAAAAACCATTTCCCATTCCGCGCGCATGGGGCGCAGACTGCGCTTCAGCCCGGTCAGCACCATGGGCTCGTCATCGACAAATAAAATTCGTTTGGCCATTGATTACACTTGCAGCGCCTTTGCCAGCGGCAATCGAATGTAGAATGTGGTTCCTTTTCCCATTTCAGAGTCGAACCATATCTTTCCCCCGTGCCGCCTCACGATGGCGTTGTGGGCCAGGGCCAATCCTTGTCCCGTCCCCTTCCCCACCGCTTTGGTAGTGAAGAACGGCTCAAACACCCGCGAGCGTACGGCTTCGGGTATTCCTACTCCCGTATCAGAAATGGAGATCTCGGCCGAGTTGTGGTTGCGCAAGGTGGAAACCACAATCTTTCCTTTGCCCTGAGAACCGTCTCCCACAGCCTGCCCAATTGCCTGCGCGGCATTGATCAGGAGGTTGAGAATCACCTGATTGAACTCGCCAGCGTGGCAGAGCACCAAAGGCAGATCGCGGTCAAGGTCGGTTTCCACGTCAGAAACATACTTCCACTCATTGCGCGCTACGGTGATGGTGGTCTCGATCGCCTGGTTAATGTCAATCGCCTTTTTTTCTTCCGATCCGGGATGCGAAAACTCCTTCATGGCCCGTACGATCTTGGTCACCCGCTGAATGCCTTCCAGGGACTGCTCGATGGCATGGGGAATCTCAGTCTGCAGGTATTCGAGGTCCGCTCCCTGAGCCAGGGCATCGAATCGCTGCAGCGTCTGCGGCGAAATCGGTCCCAGTGTGGCTTCCTGCTGCATCTCTCGGGTAATGGCGAGCAAGGGGTAGAACGAGCGCCAGGATTCCTGCAAGAATCGCGTGTTATCGCCAACGTACTGAATTGGAGTATTGATTTCGTGTGCGATTCCAGCCGCCAACTGCCCAATCGCCTCCAGTTTCTGTGCCTGCCGCAACTGCTGTCCCAGAACCTCACGGTCCGTCACATCTGTGCCGATAATCAACAGCTCATCGACTCCTTCTTCGGGTGCGCTAATCCATTTCAAGGCAAGCCCCAACAATCGCGTCTCGGCGTTGATTACAAACGGGAGCGCCTCGATGCACCGTGGCTCTCGGTCAGCCCACCAGGAATCAATCTCAGCTTGCATGTCCGGGCGCGCCCACTGAATGCCGCAGTTCACCAAAGGTCTTCCGGCCACCTCGGCTGTGGTGAGGCCGAACACCTGCGCCGCCGCCATATTCCAGCGTTTGATCTGTGCATCGCGGCCGATTCCGATAAGAATCGACGGCACCGAGTTGATGAATAGCTCCGCTTCCTCGTGCGCCCGGCGCAGTGCCTCTTGAGCCGCTCTTCTCTCCGTGATATCCACGAACGTCACCATGGCGCCCACAGTCTCCTCCTCGTGTCTCAGCGGGTGAGACCAGTATTCGACAGGAAGACAGGTGCCGTCGGCACGCCACACGACTTCGTTGTCAACATGCATCACGCTGCTTGTCCGGAAAGCCTGAAAGATGCAGCATTCTTCTATCGGGTAGGCGGACCCGTCGGCACGCTTGTAGTGAATGATCGCGTGCATGTTTTTTCCCAGCAAGTAACTGGCATCCTGGTAGCCCAGCATCCGCAGGAGAGCCTGGTTGCAGAACGTACAGTTGCCGCTAAGATCCACGCCATAAATGGCCTCTGCCGTGGAATCGAGCAACAGTTGAAGTCTCTCCTCGCGTTCCTGTAGCTTCTGCCGGGCAAGGATTCGATCGTCAATCATGCGCGAGATCACGACGATGCGTTCCAGGTCGCCACAACTGTTTCGCACGGCACAGCCATGCGCCTCCACATGATGCCATTTGCCGTTCTTGTGACGGTAACGCAGTTCCGCGATGATTCCGTTTTTTTCCTCCCGGACCATAGCCTCGGTTGCCTGTTGAATGATGGGCAGGTCGTCGGGATGCACTATCGCCAGGGAGCTGTAATCTTGCAGTTCGTTGACCGAATATCCCAAAAGCTTCTGGTACGCGGGGCTGACATAGAGCGTCTTCAGGCCGGGATAATCAACGATGAGAATCAAGTCGCCTGCATTCTCGGCTATGGCTCGAAACAGGCTCTCGCTGCGCTGCAGAGCTTCTTCCGCAGTCTTACGCTGGCTGATGTCTTGGGCCACCCCCACTGCCAAATCAGACTGGAGCCGATCGCCTCGGGGGATCAGTGTCACCGTTAGCAGCACCCACACCGGCCGCCCACTCTTGTGGATATATCGCTTTTCTATCTGGCAGCCCTTGGCTTCTCCGGTGCACAAACGTCGCAACGCTTGCACGCTTAGAGCGACGTCATCCGGATGAGTGATATCTGGCATGGTGCTGGCCAGGACTTCTTCGGCGGCATAGCCAATCAGATCGCAGAATGCTGGGTTGACCGAGACACATCGGCCGTTAGCGTTCAAAACCAGCATGCCTGCGGCAGAGCACTCGAAGATAGACTTGAAAAGGTCTGCATATCCCGGGAGACCATCCGCCGGTCCCAGGCCTGTGGTCAACGGCTCCGGCGTAAGGTTGGTAGTGGACTTCAATCTCCGTCTCCTGGTCCGGGGTAGAAACGCGCCGCGGGCCGTTGCAACAACAGGCTGGAAAAACGGGTTTTATGGGCAATGCTCCATCCCTACCGGGCTCCAGTTATGGTGCCGCCATTGAGATAGTCGGCATTGAGGCCCTTCAACTTGAGCAATGCCGTCCATGCGGTCCAACCTTTCGTCCTCCCTTGGCCGTCAGATCGGAGGGGACGACTGGCAATGGGCATTCGGGGCGGATTTTGTGAGGTGGCCATGCGCTCGATAATCGCGACCGGTGGTCTGCAGCCCCAGCGCAACAGGCAAATTTTCTTGGCGCACCCCCGTTTCACACCAACTGACCAGCGGCCCTCAATCGCGTAAACACCTCGATGACCATCGGGTCAAATTGGGTTCCCGATTTCTGTATCAGAATCTCCAGCGCTTGTCGCTTGGGAAGGCCTTTTCTGTAGGGTCGATCAGAAACGATCGCGTCATAGCAATCTGCAACTGCAAGAATGCGTGCATGCAAACTGATATTCTCGCCAGCCAGACCTGCTGGGTAACCGGAACCATCGAACCATTCGTGATGTTGGGCAACCATGGGCAGCGCTTCGCGGAAACACGAGATCGGTTCGAGAATCCGAATTCCAATTTTCACGTGGTCCCGCATGATCTGCATTTCCTCAGGTTCGAGTCTGCCGGGCTTCTCCAGAACGGTCGCAGGCGTGCCGATCTTCCCGATGTCGTGCAACAACCCTCCGCGGTGCATGATCTCCAAACCCTTGGCAGGCAGACCCATGGCACGCCCAATCTTGAGAGCCAGATTTGTCACCCGCTCGGAGTGGCCCGCCGTCCACGCCGATTTCGCGTCAATCGCGCGGGCCAGGGCAGTGAGAGTCCCCAAATCCAGTTGTTCCAATGCGTCAATTGTGATCTTCAGTTGTTCCTTCTCGAGGCGTGCGGCGTGGTACTGTGCGACGCAGGCACACAGTGTGGCCACGAGTGTTTTCTCAGTCACGGGTTTGGTGAGGAACCGGAAGATTTGTCCCTCGTTCACCGCTCTCACGGCTGCTTCGATGTCGCTGTGACCGGTCAGCATCACCCGGATGGAATCCGGTGAAATGGTGCGGACCATCGCCAGAAACTGCGCGCCATCCATGCCCGGCATGCGCATATCCGAGACTACAACTGGATACGGGCCGTCCCTTCTCAGTTTGGCAAGGCCTTCTTCGGGACCCTCTGCCAAGTCGGCGACGAACTGCGTGTGGACGGTACGTCGCAACCCTTCGAGCACCAATGGTTCGTCATCCACGAAGAGAACTCGCGCTTCGTTGCCACTACCGTTCTCCAAACCAGTGCTCTGCTTCACTCTGGACCATCCTTTAGCCCGGTTGCTCTTCACTGGCAATCGCAGAGAGTTCCTATCTCGGCGTCCAACCAGAATCTTTCCGATACTTCTGAAGGCAATGCCATGACAGACACTCAACCCTGTGCCCAGTACCCAAGTTTTATCGGCAATACCCGCCGTTACTTTAGAGAGCCGGGCTTAAGTGAGCGGAGAAATCTTGCTGAAGTAACCAGGAGGCGCTAGGGTCGGGGCCCTTGATTGCTGACGTCGTGGCGGCGAAAAAATTCTTGCATTCGGGCTGTGTCGCGGAACGCTTCCGTGCCGCCACAGTCGGTGGCGGAGAATGCTCCGCAGAGGTTTCCGTAGGCCAGGCACGTCGTGAGATCCGCTCCGCGCAAAAATTGGTGGAGGAAACCGGCGTCGAAGCTGTCACCTGCGCCAACCGGATCGACGACCGTTACCGGTACGGCCGGCGCGCTGAATCGGTGCCCACCGCGAATAGCGACGGCTCCGCTGGCACCCATTTTGATCACGACGGTTTTCACCTTTTGTGCCAACCATGAAAGCGCGGTCTCCCAGTCGTCAACCCGGGACATCTTCAGTGCCTCGCGCTGGTTCGGCAGCAGGATGTCCACGTGCGGCAAAATCTCTTCGAGGATTCTGTCCCAGCGGTCGTCGGGATCGTCGTTGGTGTCGAGCGAGGTGGTCAGGCCGGCGGACTTCATCCGTCGAAAAAGTTCGGGCACATGCGGCAACAGTTCACGCTGCAGAAACAAGGACGACATATGAAAGTGGCGAGCTGACGCAAGATAATCAAGGTCGAGATCCTCGAAGCGCAGTTCGGAGATTGTGCCAGGATAGGTGAGGATGTGGCGCTGTGGTCCATGGGGCAAAATGAGCGTCACGCCGGACTTCGCGCCATGCACGACGCACGTCAGATCCACACCGCGTTCACGGAGGCGTTCCACGGCGAGCGCTCCGAAAGAGTCGTCGCCAACCTTGGTGACAAACCCCACGCGGCTGCCCAGAGCGGCGAGATTATGCGCCAGGATGGCCGAGGAACTGCCGAGCGTGATGACAAATCCGCTGGCCAGCAACTCGCGTTCTGTGGGCATGTGCTCAGGCAGACCGTAGAGGATCAGGTCAAGATTAATCTCCCCGGCGATCGCGATATCGAGCTTGGACATGGAGCAAGCCTGTTGGCTTATCTTGCCAGTTACTAACTGCTGGTTCTAGCGGCCGTCCGCGAGTTCGACCACGCGCGTCAGGTTTTTCGGCGAGTCGGGATTGAGACCCTTCTTAAGCCCGTAGTAAACGCCATACAGTTGACCCCAGATCGCGAAAGCCGCGGGGCGCGCGTACTCGGGCGCCTGCAAGCCAAGTTCGATGGCGAAGTCAGAGGCGCGCTGAGCCCGGTCATCGACGCGATTCGCAATTACCATGGTAGCCGCGCCGAGAGCCTTCATTTCTTCGAGTAACTCGACTTCCGCGTCGTAAGATGTTTCTGACATAACGAATGTGATGAGCATCTGCGGACCCGCAATCGATTTCGGGCCGTGACGGAACTCCAGAGAGTGAAATACCTGGGCAGGAGAGGACGAGGATTCGGTCACTTTCAACATGCACTCCGAGGCAATGCCGAAGAGCGGGCCCTGCGCCAGGAAAACAAAATCCGAGAAATTGCGAGACTCGACAAACGCCCGCAGCCGCTGCGGATTGTCTTTCAGAAGAGGTTCGACCTGTTGCGGGAGATCGAGTAATGCGCGACGAACAATATTATTACCAGAAACCATGGCTGCGAGGTATTGCAGCCCCAGCAGCATCGATGTGAATGACCGCGTCATGACCGTGCTCTCTTCATCGGCGTCGCGAAGATTCAACGTCACGCTGCATGCGAGCTCCAGCGGCTGGCCGTCGGCACAGGTGATGGCGATAGTACGGAGATTGCGGTCCTTCTCCAGCATTTGCGCGGCGCGGACTGCCTCCGAGGTACGACCGGAGCGCGAGATCACAACTGGAACATAGTCCCGTCCGGCGTGCAGAGTTAGTCCGGGATAGAGCAGCAGATCCGAAGCGGGGACGGCGCGTGCGGGCAGGTTGAGATAGTTGAAGCTCGAGGCAGCGGCCTGGGCAAGATAGTAACTCGTTCCACAACCTACAAAGACCCACTCCGCTTCGGGCCGCGCCATTTGCACGGCCGCGCTAAGTTCCGCACTGGCCGCCAGCTTTCCGAGACACGTGCTCCAGCACTGAGGTTGGGAAAAGATCTCGCTCAGCGTGTGCTGGCCTTGCTCCGTTATTTCCGCTGACTTCATTGGTAGGTTTGACTCCGGTCACACCAGCGTGACTTTTACTCCGGCTTCTTTCAGGGCGTGCAAATCTGATTTCGGGATCTGCTTGTCGGTGATTACTTCGTGCACGGCGGTGACCGGCATGATGTTGCACAGGCTGCGACGGCCGAACTTGCTGGAATCGCAAACCGCAATCGTCCTGCGAGCAATTTCGACCATCGCCCGGTTCACCTCCGACTCCAATAGATTCGGGGTGAAAAGGCCAGCTCTGGTGTCGAAGCCATCGACGCCCAGGAACAGGACGTCGGCACTGAGTTGGCGAAGAGTCCGCTCGGCCAGCGGACCGACCAGAGAGAAGGAGTTCTTGCGCAGCATGCCTCCGGTCAGGATTACTTCAATGTGCGTGCCCGCCAGTTCGGCCGCGATGTTGATCGCGTTCGTGATCACGGTGAGCTGCGCCATGTTTTTGTTTTTCAAGGCCCGCGCAATGGCCGTCGTCGTCGTTCCAGAATCGAGCAGTACTGACTGTCCTTCTTCGACCAAACGAACTGCCGCGAGAGCAATCTGCGTCTTCTGCTTGCTGTGAAGCTTCTCTTTCTCGCGAAGGGTTGGATCAAGCAGCGCACCGGCTTGCACCGGCAGAGCTCCGCCGTGAGTCCGCTGGATAACTCCCTGGCCGTCGAGAAACTCCAGATCTTTGCGAATCGTGATCTGCGAAATACGGAAATGGCGAGCCAAGTCCTTGACGAGCACACGTCCGTCGCGGTGGAGGGCTCCAAGAATTTCACGGCGGCGTTCTTCGTTCAGCAGACCATTCAAAGCCATGGTGTTTCGATTTGTTTCGAATAGTAACTTTCGTTGAGGGCAACCGAAACTGTCAAGGGCCATTTGGCGATTGCAGCGTCACCGTGATGGGCGGCGAAGTCGAGGTGCCGTAGACCGTAACCGGCGGTCCTGATACTGGACAACACGGCGCGATCGCATTCCCCGAGTACACTGCCGTTAACGTGTTGGCGCCCGGCGCGAGCTGTGACGCACTGAGCGGCAGACTCGCCGCAGACGTATTGGCGCTGGTCGGCAGCAGCGTTTGCGTTGCCAGCAAGGTTGACCCCAGCATGAAGTTCACCGTACCGCTGGGCACACCGCCGCCACCGGGAACGGCGGAGACCGCGACCGTCAGCGTGGTCTCCTGACCGGGCTCGAGAGTGTACGTCCCCGAGGTCAGATTCACGGTCAATGAGTTGGCGACCGCGACTCCAGTGTTTTCGTAGGCGCCAATGTCAATGTCAATCTCATTGCCCGAGCCGTTCGTCCTCGGATTGCCGAGGAAGTCGGTGCTGCCATAGATGGAGTCGGGGGAATTGCCATTGGGATCACACCAGCCGACGCTGCAAGGCAGGCTGGTGCTGCCGGCACCGACGGCCGGCGAAGAAGGCATGGTGTCAAAGTTTGGCGGCGTGGCTCCCAGATCGACGAAGAGGGGATCCGTATTCACGGAGTTTGCATCCTCCCCGCTGGAGGTCTGCCAGTTTGAAAAACTCGTGTAGCTACTCACGCCACCCCACAAGATTGACGTCCCTTCTACATAACCCGCGGCCGAGTTATACAGGTTCCAATTGAGCGTCGCGGGTGGGGCGGGATACGACGCTGAAAAGGGGACATAGCTGTTGATCCAGATATTGGGTGAGCCGGCGTAGAGGACGTTGTTTTCGTAGATGTCCCCTTGAGCGCTGCCCACCTGGTACTGAATCTGGAATTCACCGCTTGGAGTGCCCTCGGTTGGGTTGCCTGCTTGGGTACCGTTGTTATACAGAGTGTTATTGACGAAAACGTCGTGGTAACTGCTGCCTCCTCCATTGCTGGGGCCGCCCTTTTTGGACGCGGCTGCATAACCGCCGATGGAGTTACCGCAGGAATTTGAGTTATAGAATAGGTTATTGCGCACTGTAACATATCTGCCGTAACACGGAGACTTGCCTTTCGCGGCGGTTCCGGTATTGTTTGGGCCAGACCACTCGGTGCCATTGGGTTGGCAGACTTGATTTTCGCTGGTTGTCTCGATGCCGTAGTCAACCTGCAGGATCACGTTGCGCTCGACCGTGACATAGGCGCACCCGTCACAATAGAGTCCGTCGGCGTCGTATTCATAACCCTCACCAGGATTCGTGATACCGCTGATGTTATAGACCGTATTCCCGCTGATTTCCCCATACATAGCCTCGTCGTAGCCGACAGGGCCCACGCCCTCGTATCCAATCGCGTCGATACCGATGTTGTCATTGTCGTGAACCAGGTTATTGGTGATTTGAAAATAGGTCACGTTTCCATTCACGGTCAAAGTTTCGCTCTCGCCGGTCCGATTGTCGTAGACCTCATTGCCGCTGATGACCAACTGCGTGATCGGAGTCTTCGACGTGCCGTAAACGGAGATGCCAAAAGCGTTGCCATTCGCTTCCGACTTGGTCGTAATGTTGTGCACCCGATTGTTCAGAATCTGGATTCCCGTGCCCGATCCTGTGATCCACACGCCGGTCGGAACATAGTTCTCGTTGCTGGTCGTGTAATGGCGGATTTCAAATCCGTCAATGACGATGTAGCTCTGATTCACAATATTGATGAGACCCTGTGTCTCGTTCCCGCTCGACGGTGGGTTCGATGTGCAGCAGCTTACTCCGGTCCCGTCGATCACCGCAGTCTGTCCAGGATAGCTTTCGAAGGTGATAGGAGATGAGGGCGTTCCAGACGCCGGAAAATTGACAGACTCGTTGTAAACTCCTCCGAATACGTACACGGTGGTGCCTGCCGAGACCGAATTTGCCGCATGCTGGATGGTCAGCCAGGGCGAGCCGATCGTGCCAGGGTTGCTATCGTTGCCGGTGGTTGACACATAGTAGGTGGCTCCGGTTTGTCCGGCGAGTGACTGCGCCAGCGTCAGGACAATCCCGACGAGCGCGGCATATACCAATTCCGGATTCCGCATCGTCAAGAAATTGCGCTGCATAATTTCCCTTACATGAACATTAGTGCATGCGACCGAGTTAGTGATCACTCGACTCGGAAGCGGGTCAGAAATAGAACTTCAACGCGAACTGGATCTGCCGCGGCGCTCGCGCCGCCAGCGGGTAGCCAAAGCTGCTTTGACCTAGTTCCAAGGGCGTCGGCTCGGCGCTGATCGCTCCAAACTGGCCAAACAGATAATTTACGTGATTGAGCACATTGAAGAATTCCGCGCGGAATTCGAGACGTTTTTGTTCGTTGATCGGAAACTGTTTGACCAGGGAAGTGTCCCAGGTCTTATATCCGGGACCCTCGATGATGTTGCGTCCGGCGTTGCCGAAGGTTCCAAGGTCCGTGTTGTCCGCAAACGCGCAGGTGTTGAACAGCGTTCCCGGGATGCACGGCTTGGCGTTGGGATTACCAACCAGGTTGGGGCGTGAGCAGTAGACGCCGACGGTGCCGCCGCAATCGCCGCCGGAAACACTGTTGATGTCAGTGGCGGTGTAGTAATTGCCGGTGGCGGCGGAAAAGACGCCGCTCATTTGCCAGTCGCCAAGAATCCCGTTTATGACGCCGGAAGCGTCTTGCGCAAACCTGCGTCCGCGACCGAAAGGCAAGTCGTAGACATAGCTGAAGACGAAGC